>Ga0155010_110_pt2 | contig 173545 bp, 173 predicted proteins | sample RifCSPhighO2_01_FD_105978 | JGI IMG/M metagenome (GOLD analysis project Ga0155010, IMG submission 105978) | Candidatus Doudnabacteria bacterium RIFCSPHIGHO2_01_FULL_46_24
TCGCTCACTAAAGGTGGGCGGGAAGCGTTACCCGGCTACAAGCAAGTCAAGCCAATGGTATTTGCAGGTATCTTCCCAACCTCCGGTGATGATTACCCGCTCCTTCGCGACGCGATCGAGAAGCTCAAGTTGTCAGACGCGGCATTGGATTTTGTGCCGGAAAATATTCCGGCTTTGGGCTTTGGCTTCCGCACGGGATTCTTAGGGCTTCTGCATATGGATATTGTCCAGGAGCGTTTAACTCGGGAATACGGACTCGATTTGGTTTTAACCGCGCCTTCGGTGGAGTACAAACTTAAAATGAAAAATGGAAGCATTAAATCCATCCATACTCCGTCTCAGCTGCTTGACCCATCTGCATTTGCGACTATGGAAGAGCCATGGGTTTTGGTGGAGGTTCTGACACCGCAAAAATATATCGGCGGCATTCTGGAGCTTGTCACCGGCAGGCGCGGAATTTACAAAAATTTGGATTACCTAAGCGATGAGCGAGTCCTGATCAGCGCCGAAATGCCCCTGGCCCAGATGATAATCGATTTTTATGATAAACTTAAGAGTGTGTCGTCCGGGTATGCCTCGCTAAATTACGAATTTTTGGATTTTCGAGAAGCAGATTTGGTTAAGTTGGACCTCCTCGTTGCGGGGGAATTAGTTGATGCCTTGTCGATGATCGTGCATCGTCTGACTGCGGAAAAAGAAGGCCGGGCCCTGGCTGAAAAGTTAAAAAGTTTAATCCCCCGACAGCAATTTGAAATCGCGATTCAAGCCGCAATCGGCGGCAAAATCATCGCCCGGGAAACGATTCCGGCTATGCGCAAGGACGTGACCAAGGGTTTGTACGGCGGTGATGTCACGAGAAAGATGAAGCTGTTGGAAAAACAAAAAAAAGGCAAGAAGCGCATGAAACGGGTTGGGTCCGTGGACATTCCTCAAGAGGCATTCTTGGCGATACTAAAAAAATAAACGTGATACGAATTTACAGATGCAATTCGAATCTAGCCAATATGCTAATCTTGGGGGTAAACTATAGATTGGCATATCCGTAGATTCGCATTAGATTCGAGATCCGCATAACACATATATGAGAAATAGGCAAAGGTTACAGAAAATTTGGATTATCCTGGCCGTCGTGATGATAGTCGGCATGGTTTTGTTCACCCTTATTCCGCTATTTGTATGACGGAGTTTAAGGATTTTATTCGGACCAAATGGGCTACAGCCGGACTGGCCTTGCTGCTGTTGATGGTTTCAGTTGGTCTGAGTAAGATGCTCAGACAGAAGTACGAGGTCAATCGCGAGATCAAAAAATTGCAAACCCGAGCGGATGAAATCCAGAAAGAGAATGAGGAGCTGACGGAATTGATCAAGTATTACAACACGCCGGAATATACGGAACGAGCGGCCCGCGACAAACTCAACCTCAAAAAAGAAGGGGAGTTTGTCGTTTCCTTGCCACCGGCTGAAGAGCCAAAAGACGGCAGTGCGAAACAAGATAATTTAAGCAATCCTCAAAAATGGTTCAATTATTTTTTCAGGAATGAGTAAATCCAAGCGGATATTTATGCTAGCGGGGTCAGGGATTATTGCCGTCCTGGGGCTATTGGTAATCTATGGCTACGGTACCGCGTCAGACAGTGTATTTGCCTATGGCGTTCAGAGATTTTTGCCGGCAATTAAAGTCGGATCAAAATCCGTTTCTGTCGCTGAATTGCGGGAATTTTCAAAGTTCGTTAAGCAATATGAGCCGAATACCGATGAGTCCTACATTTCTGAGCGGCTTGCGGCTCAGGCTATATCCAAAGTCTTAGCAAGTAGCCTAGGACTTAACTGGGACGCGAGTCTGCTTTCTGAAGCAAGTTTTATTAAAGGCGAAGGGGAGAGTTTTTTCAGATACGTGGTCGAACCGCAGGTTGTGGCGAACGCTTTGAAAATGTATTACAACGCCGAACAAATAGATTTTGCTTCCTACCAAAAAGCCGAACGTATTTTGGATGATGTTCTGAATGGAGGGTCGTTTGAGGAAATCGCCAAAAGGGAAAGCGACGATACGCGATCAGGGCAGCTTGGCGGAGATTTGGGATTTTTTGAAGTTGACGAAATCATCCCAGAGCTTTCAGCCAGGGTCCAAGAAGGACCTTTGGGCGAAGTGCAGAAGAAATTGCTTGTCAGTCGCTACGGCTATCATGTGGTCTATCCTGTCGAAACCGCGGAGAAAGATGGAACCAAATTCTGGCACGCCAAGCATATTTTGATCCAAACGAAGGGCTTTGAGGATTGGCTCGAAACCCAAACGACCGGTATAAAAGTGAAATATTTGAAAAATTAATGTAATGCAGGTATCGTATAATGGCAGTACATGACCTTCCCAAGGTTAGAGCGCGGGTTCGATTCCCGCTACCTGCTCCATGAAACTATATCACATGAGTATCAAAAGAGATCTTGAGTTATTGTATGAAATCGGGGCCTTTCGGTTTGTGCATCGCACGTGGGTGCAGATGCTGTCGCCGGAATTCTCCTCAACCACGGAGCATACCTACCGCGTCATGTGGCTTAGTTTGATCATTGCCAAGTATGAGGGTGTGACTAATTACGAGAAAATTTTGAAAATGGCTTTAGTGCATGATTTGCCGGAAAGTCGCACTGGCGATGTGCATTATGTTTCCAGGCTTTACACCAAGCGCAACGAAAAGCTGGCGGTCAAGGAAATTCTGGAAGACACGTCAGTATCCGAGTTTAAGAAAATCTGGCACGAATATGAGGATCGCAAGTCCATTGAGGCCAAGATCGTCAAGGACGCGGATTATGTGGATGTGGATTTGGAATTAACCGAGCAGGAATATAAGGGCAATCAGCTGAAGAAACAGTTTGCTAAGAGCCGCAAGATTGTTTACTCAAAGCTTTACACCAAAACCGCCAAAATGATTTGGGACGCAATTCAGAAGTCAAACCCCCATGACTGGCATCTCCATGCCCGCAACCGCCTGACGGCCGGGGATTGGAAAACCAAGAAAAAACGTGTTAAAAGGTAAAATAATTTTAATCACATTCCGGCAAATAGTGAATTGAAAAAACTTAAATACTGTAAAGTATTTAAGTAAATCATAATTATGAAAAAAATAATAGATTGTTATATTAACGTTATACGCATGTATAACATTTTTGCTATAATAACCGGGCTGATCTTGCCGAAGTAGCTCAACAGGCAGAGCAACCCCTTCGTAAGGGATAGCCCCGCTCCTTCTGATATTTGCCAAGATAGCTCAACTGGCAGAGCAGCGGTATCGTAAACCGCAGGTTGTGGGTTCGACCCCCACTCTTGGCTCCAGAAGGAGCGGGGTAAAGTTGTCGGCCTGCACGTAGTGAACCGAAGATTCTACTATCGGGGTTCAACTCCGACCTTCGGCTCCAGGGAAATTTCGTAAAAGTCAAGACCCTAGAAATTTGTTACCCTTGCCAAAACGGCAATTTTTTGTTAAAGTATACGCGCCTTGAAAATGTTTTCTTCAAATTATGGCAGAACCGCAGAAACCCAAAGACTTAAACAAATGGCGGATTGCCAGCCTGGCTTTGGAAATGGGGTTTATCATCGCCTTGCCTCTGGTTGCGTTCGGGCTTTTGGGCAAATGGCTGGACGCCAAATGGGACAGCGAGCCGTGGATGGCGCTGGTAGGAATTTTGCTGGCAATTGTCGCGACCACGGTTTGGCTAATTCGGAGATTCAGAGAGCTAATTAGTAAATAACGATAACGATGACAATGACGATAACCGCTGCGTACGCGCTTCCGCCTTTAGTGGCTGAACCAATTTTTCACATCGGATCTTTTCCGGTGACTAATGCCTACATCAATTCCGTAATTGCCGTGTTGCTGTTCCTGGTTGCCGGTTTTTTGTTGCGCAAAAAAACCGCCATGATCCCCAAGGGGTTCCAGAACGCTGCAGAAGGGGTGCTGGAATTTATGCTGGGATACGTTGATCGAGTCACCCAAGACCGCAAAAAATCCCTTAAATTCCTGCCCATTGTCGGCGGATTGTTTTTGTTTATTCTCGTGTCCAACTGGATGGGCTTTATCCCAGGCACCGGATCAATCGGCCGATATCTTTTAGTCCACGGCGAGCGCGAATTAGTGCCGCTTTTTCGCCCAGCCAATTCTGACCTCAACATGACTTTGGCTATGGCTGTGTTTTCCGTCATCACCTCGCATATCTTAGGAGTAGCGGCCATCGGTTTTTTCCGCTACGCCAATAAATTTGTCAAACTGGGTGATCTGTATCATTCCCTGCGCAAGGGCGGCATCAGTATTATGGTCGCGGTGTTTGAGTTTGGGGTGGGGATAATCGAGATTTTTTCCGAGGTTGCCAAAATGGTATCATTAAGCTTGAGGTTGTTCGGCAATATTTTTGCCGGCGAAGTGCTGCTCACCGTGATTGCCGGATTGATCGCATATTTCGTGCCCTTGCCGTTCATGCTGCTGGAATTGATTGTCGGACTGGTGCAGGCCACGGTGTTTGCCATGCTGACGCTGGTATATCTAACCATGGCGACAGCGGAGTTGCCTCAAGAGGCGCATCATTAAATTTGTATTTAATTTTCCACCGACGAATAAACTCAAAATAATTAACGTCGAGTAGGAATATTAAGAAAGGAAATAATTAATATGGACCCGGAAGCAGTAAAGTATTTGGCTAAGGCTTTAACCATTGCCATTGGAGGCTTTGCTCCAGCTCTAGCTATCGGCTGGACCGCGACTAAGGCCATGGAATCCATCGGCCGCAACCCCGAGTCAGCTGACAAGCTGTTCGTGCCCATGCTGTTGGGCATGGCGTTTGCCGAAGCCATCGCCATTTACGCGTTGGTTATCACGTTTATACTATAACTTTACGGAGTACGGACAGTACGGATTTACAGATTCCGTAAATCCGTACAATCTGTACGCTGTAAAACACCTATGGATCTGCAAAGCCTAATCCTAGCCGCTATAGAAGCGGTGCAAGAAGTCGCTCAACATGAAGCCTCTGAAGGCGTTTTAGGCACGCTCGGCATCAACTGGAAGCTTTTTTTGGCGCAGCTGATCAACTTTGGCATTGTTTTGTTTATTTTCTGGAAGTGGATAGTCAAGCCCCTGGGTAAGACTTTAACTGAACGTCAGAATAGGATCGAGGCTGGCTTAAAAAACGCTGACTTGATGGATATGGAAAAGAAAAAATTTGACGAGTGGCGGCAAGCTGAAATGAAAAAAACCCGAACCGAAGCTGACCAGATCATCAGAACCGCGTCTGATTCCGCCACCAAAGTCAAGCAAGAAACGATTGTTGAAGCGCATAAACAAGCTGATTTGCTGGTTAGCCAGGCGCATGCGGCAATTGCGGCGGACAAGGAAAAAATGGTCAGCGAGGCCAAACAGGAACTGGCGACTCTGGTCGTCGCGGCATCGGAAAAGATTTTGCGCGGGAAACTGGACAGTCGAAAGGATCATGAATTAATTAGCGAGAGTCTTAAGGTTGTCAAATGAAATATACACCAAAGCAATACGCCGCAACCCTGATGGAAGTGATTGACCAAACTGCGCCTAAAGACATTGACGCCGTTTTGGATAATTTCGTCGCAGCCCTGCGAGAAAATAACGACCTTCGGATGTTTGATGTGATCACCACTGAATTCCACAAGCTTGAGCTTGCAAAAAAAGGCATAACCGAAGTTGATGTGGCCAGTGTTCATCCGCTCAACCGCGACAACGAGCAGGCAATTTTGGACGCGCTAAACAAGCTTGTAAAAGGCGAGGTCAAGCTGAAATCAAGGGTTGACGAGAATTTAATTGGCGGGGTAGTGATTCAAGTTGAAGACAAAGTCATTGACGCAAGCGTAAAAACGCAATTAAGTAATCTAAAAGGATATATCGTCGATACAAAGTAGATATAGATCGATCATATATCCAATTTTGAACAAATTATGCCTAGCAACATCATCGAGCAACTCAAGGCTAAAATCGAGAAATTTCAAACCGAAGCCAAGGCCGAAACCGTTGGCACTGTTTTGTCCGTAGGCGACGGCATCGCCAGAGTCTCCGGGCTGTCGGAGGTCAAAGCTTCGGAAATGCTCGAATTCGGCAGCGGAACTCTGGGCGTGGCGCTTAATTTGGAGCAAGATTCCATTGGCGCGATTTTGCTTGGGGAATACGAACATATAAAACAAGGGGACAAGGTCAAGGGGACGGGAAAAATTTTATCCGTTCCAGTGGGCGTTACTTTAATTGGTCGCGTGATCAACCCTTTGGGCCAGCCGCTGGACAACAAGGGGCCAATAACTTCCGACCAATCTTACCCGGTTGAAAAAATAGCGCCTGGCGTGATTGAGCGCCAATCCGTGCATGAGCCGCTCCAGACCGGAGTCAAAGCTATTGATGCCATGATTCCCATTGGCCGCGGCCAGCGCGAATTGATCATTGGCGATCGGCAAACCGGCAAGACCGCCATTGCCATTGACACCATTATCAACCAAAAAGGCAAAGACGTTGTTTGTATATATGTGGCTATCGGCCAAAAAGAGTCAAAAGTCGCCCGCATCATGGCCGAGCTCGAAAAAAACGGCGCCATGAACCACACGATCATTGTTGTGGCTGGCGCTTCGGATCCGGCGGCGCTTGCTTATTTAGCACCGTTTGCCGGAGCAGCCATGGGTGAATACTTTATGGACCAGGGCAAGCACGCCTTGATTGTTTACGACGATTTATCCAAACATGCCGTGGCCTACCGGGAAATTTCCTTGCTCCTCCGCCGTCCGCCTGGCCGTGAAGCTTATCCCGGTGATGTTTTTTACCTCCACTCCCGGCTGCTCGAGCGCGCCGCCAAGATGAGTAAAGAAAAAGGCGGCGGCAGCCTGACAGCCCTGCCGGTCATCGAAACCCAGGCCGGAGACGTGTCGGCATATATTCCGACCAATGTTATTTCCATCACTGACGGCCAAATTTATCTGGAATCAGATTTGTTTTACCAGGGTATCAGGCCAGCGTTAAACGTTGGCTTGTCGGTGTCGCGCGTGGGCTCTGCGGCGCAGATTAAATCCTTAAAAAAAGTTGCTGGCAAATTGCGCCTGGACTTGGCGCAATTCCGCGAATTGGCCGCCTTTGCCCAATTTGCGTCTGATTTGGATCCGCAGACCAGAGCGCGGATTGACCAGGGGCGCCGGATCACGGAAGTTTTGAAGCAGGACCAATATCAGCCCATGCCTGTGGAAAATCAGGTGGCCATAATTTACGCGGTCACCAGCGGCCACTTGGATGGCGTGCCGCTGGAAAAAGTCCGCGACTGGGAAGCCAAATTCCACCAATTTTTAAGAATTCAGCATAAAAAATTATTTAATTCCATTAACGCAGCCAAGGACTTTGAAAAAGAAGTCGAGCCGGAACTAAAGAAGGCAATTGAGGAGTTTAAGAAAACGTATGTGTGATGCGGATCTACGAATCAATGCGAATATACAAATATGCCAATCTATGAGATTTGCATATTGGCCAGATTCGCATAATATCCGTAGATTCGTATCACAATAAACTTTATGGCGAACTCATCCCGAGAAATTAGACGGCGTATCAAATCGGTCAAGAACATTGCCCAAATCACCAAGGCCATGGAACTGGTGGCTGCGGCCAAGATGCGTCGGGCCCAGCAGCAAGCCACGGCCTCGCGCAGCTACGCCGTATTGTCATCAGAACTGCTAAAAAATTTGGCAGCCAAAGGCGACCTTAGGCATCCCCTGATCAACCGTCTTGTGGAGGATGCCCCTCCACAGGGAGGAAAAACGCTGATAATTTTGATTACTTCTGATCGCGGCCTAGCCGGGGCTTTGAATACTAACGTGATAAATAAGGCTTTGGGCTTGATTAAATTAGAGAATAAACCCATCCCCGCTGAGAATTCAGTCAAGTTGAGCGGGGATCTTACAAAAGCCTCTGCAAAGATCTCCGATTACTCGCCTAATTCTCACCTCGGAGATGGGAGAGGGGGAGATGGCTTCGACCTTATCACTGTCGGCAAAAAAGGCGCGGACGCGGCCAGGCGACAGAAGCTAAACGTCATCGCGGCCTTTACCGGCAAAGATCGTAACCTTTCGATCCTTGATGCCAAACCGATTGCCGAAATCGCGATCAATGATTATTTGGCCCATAAATACGAAAAAGTTTTTGTGGTTTACACGGATTTTATTTCTACGCTTAGGCAGTCGCCGAATGTAATTCAGGTATTGCCCTTTGCTGGTCACGTATCACGTAACACGTATCACGTACCAGAGATCCTTTTTGAACCCTCTTCTGATGAAGTGCTGGAAAAGTTTCTCTACCGCGCCATTGAATTTACCGTGTACCAGGCCTTGGTTGAAGCAGCAGCAAGCGAGCATTCGGCCCGCATGATGGCCATGCGCAACGCCAATACCGCGGCCGCCGATTTGATTGATGATTTAACATTAACCTACAACCAGGCCAGGCAAGCGGGGATTACCAGAGAATTGTCGGAGATTTCTGCCGCTAAGCTGGCGATGGAAGACAATCGGTATTAACTCAAATTAACCTCTCCCTTGACGGGAGAGGGTGGCGCGATTCTAAGAATTAGCAAAGCATCACGCCGGGTGAGGGTGACCACTCAACTGTCAGCCGCCTTAATTAACCCAAAGAGCTGACATCTTCTCCCACAAGGGGAGAAGATAAACTGAAAGAACTTTATGAACAAAGGCAAAGTTACACAAATTATCGGCGCGGTTGTGGATGTCGAGTTTGAGCAAAAGCTGCCGGAAATCAGAAACGCCTTGAGCGTTAAAAATGGCGGCTCGGAACTGATTTTGGAAGTCGCCCAGCATATCGGCGGCAACCAGGTCAGAACCGTGGCCATGGGCGCCACGGACGGATTGCAGCGAAATTTGGATGTTGTTGACACCGGCGCGCCTATCTCGGTGCCCGTGGGCAAAGAAACTTTGGGCCGCATGTTTAATGCTTTGGGCCAGCCGATTGACGGCCAGGAAGCGGTTGTGACTGCCAAGAAATATCCGATTCACAGGCTGGCGCCGGAATTTCACGAGCAGTCAACCAAAGTTGAAATTCTGGAAACCGGCATCAAGGTTATTGATTTGATCGCCCCGATTGTAAAAGGGGGGAAAGTTGGTCTCTTCGGCGGCGCCGGAGTGGGTAAAACCGTAATTATTACCGAACTTATCCGAAATATTGCCGCGGAACATGGTGGCGTATCGGTTTTTGCCGGTGTGGGCGAGCGTTCCCGAGAGGGGAATGATTTGTATCGTGAAATGAAAGAGTCCGGCGTTTTGAACAAAACGACTCTGGTGTTTGGCCAGATGAACGAGCCGCCCGGCATCAGGGCTCGCGTAGGTTTAACCGGATTATCTTTGGCTGAATATTTCCGCGATGAAGAAAAACAAGACGTGCTGTTATTTATAGATAATATTTTTCGTTTTACCCAGGCCGGTTCGGAAGTGTCCACGCTATTAGGCCGGATTCCTTCGGCTGTGGGCTATCAGCCGACCTTGGCCACGGACATGGGCGAGCTGCAGGAACGCATCACTTCCACCAAACAGGGCTCCATCACTTCGCTGCAGGCCGTGTATGTGCCGGCAGACGATTTGACTGATCCGGCGCCAGCCACAACCTTTGCGCACTTGGATTCAACTGTGGTGCTGTCCCGCGCGCTAACGGAGCTGGGAATTTACCCGGCAGTTGATCCACTTGATTCAAGCTCTACTGTCTTGGACCCAAATATCGTGGGCAAGGATCACTATGAAGTTGCCCGAGGCGTGCAGAAAGTTTTGCAGAAATACAAAGACCTCCAGGACATCATCGCCATCCTGGGCATCGAGGAACTGTCAGAGGAAGATAAAATAACAGTGGCCAGAGCCCGCAAAATTCAGAAATTCCTGTCCCAGCCCTTCTTCGTGGCCGAAGTCTTTACCGGCCGCAGCGGCAAATACGTGCCGCTCAAGGACACGATTGCGAGTTTCAAAGAAATTCTGGATGGCAAGCATGATGACAAGGACGAGAATGCTTTCTATATGGTAGGTTCAATCGCTGAAGTAAAATAGTCATACGTTTGACGGCGGCGCAGCGCGTATCGGTAAGCGTCCGGCGTAAAGCGTTAGGAAAACCGTATAACGCCGCCGTATGACGATACTCGCAGCGTCGACGTATAACGATAAACTACATGATTCACCTCAAAATCGTCACTCCCGAACGCGTCCTGCTTGACGAACAAGTCGAGTCTGTAACCTTACCCACGGACATGGGCGAAATTACGGTTTTACCCAACCACATCCCGTTGATCTCGAATTTGAAAGCGGGGGAGCTTATGTATAAGAAAGCCGGAGTCGAGAATTTCCTGGCCTCATCTTCAGGTGTAATTGAAGTAAAGGGCAGGAATGAAATTGTTGTGCTTGCCCAAACCGCCGAATTCGGCCATGAGATTGATGTCAACCGGGCCGAACAAGCGCGAGAGCGGGCAAGAAAACTTATGGCCGAATCCCAAACAGACGAAAAAATCTTTACCGAAGCCACGGCCGGGCTGGAACGCCATTTGGCGCGCCTGAAAGTCGCCCGCAAGCACCGTACGCACACGCATCGTAATTTGGAATCAGGAGCGCTCAAGGAATAGATTGCTTCGAAACGTCTGACATTTTCTCCTCTTCTCCAAAGCCCTTGCCCTCCTCGAAATTGCGAGCCTGTCTCCCTTGACCATCCCCGAGGCGTGAATTGGGACTGTAATCGGGGATCTTACAGTGGCTTTACGAAGATCCCCGCTCAACTTAGAGGTAATTCTCAGCGGGGATGGGAACATGTATGACTTTAGATCAAGAAGGCATAAAAATAGTCCGCCTTTTGAAAAACCGAGGGTTCTCGGGTTTTTTTGTCGCTGGGTTTGTGCGGGATAAATTGCTCAAACGACAAAGCGATAATCTTGATATTGCCACAGACGCGCAGCCGGAAATGGTGCAAAAAATTCTCCGCGCCAATAAATTTTACACCAGGGAAATCGGCAAAAAATACGGCACCATTCTGGCCGCCACCAAAGCCGGACCGATAGAAATCACAACCTTTCGTTCAGAAGGGGATTATGCGGATAAAAGACGCCCCACAACAGTTACTTTTATCAAAGATTATCAAACAGATGCCAAGCGGCGCGACTTCACGGTTAATTCGCTGTATTTCGAACCATTATCCAAAAAACTTCTCGATCCGGTCAATGGCTTGAAAGACCTCAAGGCAAAACTCCTCCGCTTTGTGGGAGATCCCAAGAAGCGCATTGACGAAGATCACCTTCGCATGCTGCGGGCCGTGCGTTTGGCGACCAGGCTAAATTTTCGGCTTGAGAAAAACACGTTTGCCGCGATTAAAACCCGGGCCAAATTGATTCAGGACGTTTCCGGCGAGCGAATTAAGGCCGAGTTGGACAAAATTTTGGCATCCGGCAAGCCGGCTGAAGGGCTTCGGCTTTTAGACAAAATTGGGCTGCTCCAGTTTATAATTCCAGAAGCCGAAGCCTTAAAACTTTTTTCACACCAATCAAAGAAATACCATCTTGAGGGCAGTATCTGGGACCATACGCTTTTGGCTATTCATAAAGCCAGGAAAGAAAATTTAGTTTTGCTTTATGCCTTGATTTTTCATGACATGGGCAAGCCGGACCGGGCCAAAGAAGTTCTCAAAGAAGAGGGATGGGTTATTTCCACCAAGGGGCACGCTGATGTTTCCGCTGATATTTTTTTTGGATTTGCCAAAAGAATAAAATTTGGCCGGCACGACAGAAATGACATTGAGTGGCTGATCAGAAACCACATGCTCATGTTTGATTTTTTCAACATGGGTTTTCGCAAGCAGTTGAAACTGGCCGCAACTTCCGTCTTTCCGCTGCTGCTTAAGCACTGGTGCTATGACGAAGCCGCGACTAAACGGTCGGTTTACCGCGATAACCACCACGCCAGGTTTCTGAAATCATTAAGGTTGGGCCACGGCCTGCTGCAACGGCTCAATCGGCTTGAGCCGTTGATAAAAAAGCTGGCCAACGGAGATTTGATTATGAGATATACAAACCTCAAGCCAGGCAGGCGTCTGGGCGAGGAAAAAGAAAAAATCAAAGCCCTGATCGTTTTAGGCAAAATAAAATCACAACAGGATCTTAAAAATCATCTCCTGGCTTGATTTTTTATTAACATCTGATATAATTGGTAAACGTACAGGATTTCGATTCCTAGGTGACATAAGGAAATCCCGAAGCCCTGTTTTTAATTCGCAACGACGCGGGGTAGAGAAATAGTATCTCGCAAGGCTCATAACCTTGAGATTGTGGGTGCAAGTCCCACCCCCGCAACCATGAACTATTCGCGAACTATGGTTAAGGGCATGATTTAGTTCCTTAGGCCTGGGTAGCTCAGTCGGTTAGAGCGCCCCGCACCAGAACAAGTTCGGTGCGAGGCAAGAAGGACTTTTACCCCGTACTAAGAAATCTTTGCCAGGGTAGCTCAGTTGGTTAGAGCGTGGGACTCATAAGCCCGAGGTCGTGGGTTCGACCCCCACCCCTGGCACCAAAAATTTCTTTAGTTCGGGGCATAAGCCTTAGGTCGTGAGTTCGATTCTCACCCCAGGCACCACGGGCGCGTGGTGTAGCCCGGTCTAACCCCAGTAGTAGATCGCTTCGCGATCACTACGGGGCAAGCACGTCTCACTGCCTGCCCCGCACCAAAGTCGTAGCGATTGGCTCGCGTAGTGTAGCGGCCTAACACGTCTCCCTGTCACGGAGAAGATCACGGGTTCAAATCCCGTCGCGAGCGCCAATAGATATTCGAAATTTATTTACTCAGACTTTTGGTGCGGGGTCACGGAGAAGATCGCCGGTTCAAATCCGGTCGCGCCCGCCAGAAGAACGCCCTTGAGGCGTTTTTGCGTTCTGATATAATACTTTTATGGCAGAACTTAATCCTTATGTCGTATTAGCGATCTTGATCACCGGTTTCGCGGCTGTGATTTATTTTATTCGCCAAAAGCCCCAGGACGGGGATGCCTTGAAAGTAATGACTGAATGGATGAAGGAGATTAAACAGGAAACAGTTAGCAGTAAACAGAGAACTGAAGATAACTTAAAGGACCTCAACAAAGCAATCAACGAAAGGCTGGATAATGCGGGCCGAGTGATTGCAGGCCTCACTAAAGAGCTCGGCGGCATGCAGGAAATTGGCCGCTCAATGAAGGATGTCCAAGATCTCCTCAAGGGTCCCAAATTGCGCGGCGGCATGGGAGAAGAATCGCTCGAAATGCTTATCAAGCAAGTCTTGCCTCACCAGCATTTTCAGACACAATATCGATTCCAATCAGGCGAAGTTGTGGATTGCATTATCCGCATCAATAAAGAACTGTTATGCGTGGACTCCAAGTTTCCGTTGGAAAATTTCCGTGCGCTTGTTAAGTCCGAGAAAGAGGAAGATCAATTGGCGTTTCGCAAGGCATTTTTCAAAGACGTCAAAAAGCATGTCGAGGCAATCTCAAAAAAATACATTTTGCCTCATGAAGGCACAATGGATTTCGCGCTCATGTACGTGCCCATGGAATCAATCTTTCAAGAAATTATCAATGAGCAAGAAGTTCAGGATTATGCCAGGAGCAAAAAGGTTCTCATAACTTCGCCGAATTCTTTTTATCACTACCTGACTGTGATCAACAACAGCCTCAAAGGGAGCCAGATCAATGAGATGGCCAAACAGATCCAGCGGATTATTTCTGCCCTCAAACAGGATTCGGATAAATTTTCCGGTAACCTTTCGGTCTTGACCAAGCACATTACGAACGCCAAAAACACCAGCGATTCCATTAATGAAGATTTCCGAAAATTGGCGTCCAAGATCGAAAGCGCGCATGTTTTGCAGCTTGAGGAAAAGGTCGCCGCGCCGCTTGAAGCGGGGCGAGCCTCGCCCAACGAAGTTGGGCGGGAAGAAATTAAACAATTAACTATTAACGATTAACTTTTAACATATGGCAAAAGCGGAACAGAGAGTAGGTTTGTTCGTGGATGTGCAGAACCTTTATTATACGGCGCGTAATGTTTACAACTCGCGGGTTAATTTTAACAGCGTTCTGAAAGACGCAGTTGGCGAGCGGCCCTTGGTGCGAGCGATCGCTTACGGCATCAAGGCCGACATGCCTGAAGAGCAGACCTTTTTCGACGCCTTAAAGAAAGCGGGATTTGAGGTTAAACTCAAGGAACTCCAGACTTTTTATGGCGGCGCCAAAAAAGGGGATTGGGATGTGGGCATTGTCATGGACATTATCAAATTAAATCCCAAACTGGACACTGTGGTTTTGGCTTCCGGAGACGGGGACTTTATTCCCTTGCTTGAGTATCTGCAAATTTTGGGCCAAAAAGTGGAGCTTGTCAGTTTCGGCAAAAGCACGTCCGGCAAAATGCGCGAACTCGTAGATCAGCATTTAGACTTGGACACTGACCCGCGCAAGTATCTGATGCCGATTCGCAACCGCCGTGGCCCATCCCGGACTTGACGTGTCCCAGACCTGATCTGGGATCCGGGATCTCGTGTCCCCGTAGCTCAGCGGATAGAGCGCATCCCTCCGGAGGATGAGGCCAGAGGTTCAAATCCTCTCGGGGACGCCATTTAGTTACGTCTACGCCGCCTACCGGCAGGCCGGCAAATGTATACGTATTTTTTGCCGTTTTTAACTTGATGTGGCGGGCGAAAACCAAGGAACATAAAATGCGCAACCGCGAAAAACATCTCCCAGAGATTAGCGGGTCTTGATTTGGGAGTGTTTTTGTGCTAGGGTTTTAGCAAACCCGTAACACGATCAGAGCAAGACCACAATGCGGCGCGCTTGCGCGCCGCGCCAAAAGGGAGGCACAGATGGTGTTTTCTTCTGGCCTGGGCCTGGACGCCTGGGCTCAATCCGCAGCAGCAGGGCAGCAACGGCGTCCGGCCTGGACCACGACGACGTCAAGCACGCCCAAGGGTGTGGTGGACCAGTCTTGGTCCGGCAGTGGCGCTGGCCGGGTCCAAGTCGGCCCGGGGGTATTCGTTTCCCGGGAGGAGGCCGCCCGACTGGGAGCTGAACGGGGCGACAGCGACAACTAGTCGCCGCGCGGCTCCAGGCCAGAGTTTAGCCCGCCAACCCCCCGGTGGCAGGCTTCAAAGGGAGCAGACGCCGCGCGAGCGGACGTCTGCTCCTCTTTTTTATTGCTGCAAAATTATTCATGCGGTGATATAATCAACGCATGAAGCAGGCGTTGAAACAAAAGACACAAACCCTAGAAGGATTAAACCAACAGCAGGAAAAAGCCGTGACCTTTGGCCCTGGGCCGTTGCTTATTATCGCTGGCGCCGGCACCGGCAAAACTACCGTAATTACGCGGCGCATTGCCTGGCTGATTGAACAAAACTTGGCAAAACCCGAAGAAATTCTAGCTTTGACATTTACGGAAAAGGCTGCCAATGAAATGGAAGAACGCGTGGATAAGCTCCTGCCCCTGGGATTCGTTGAACTGCAAATTTCCACCTTTCACGCCTTTGCCCAAAAAATCCTGCAACAGCATGCGCTGGACATCGGTCTTCCTGGCGATTTTCGGATTCTGACGCAAACCCAAGCCTGGATGCTGGTCAAAAAACATTTGCACGAATTCGACTTGGATTATTATAAGCCATTTGGCAACCCCAACAGGTTCATCCACGCTCTGCTTAAGCACTTTAATAAAGCCAAGGGTGAAGAAATTACGCCAGAGGATTATTTGAAGCATGCGCAGAGTTTAAGTCTAGACAATGACCATAACGATGACGATGACCGCTCCATAGAAATTTCGAGAATCAAGGAGGTGGCCAACGCTTACCACACTTACCAAAAATTGCTGCTGGACAATTCTTATCTGGATTTTGGCGACTTGATTAATTTCACTTTGAAACTTTTTCGCACTCGTCCGAAAATTCTCAAACGGTACCAAGCCCAGTATAAATACATTTTGGTGGATGAATTCCAAGATACGGATTTTTCACAATACGAAATGGTCAAGCTGCTGGCCATGCCGCAAAATAACCTCACGGTGGTTGGTGATGACGACCAGTCCATCTACAAATTCCGCGGCGCATCCGTCTCCAATATTTTGCAATTCAAAAGTGATTTCAAAAAAGCTCAAGAAGTCACTCTGACTGAAAATTACCGCTCCAGCCAAAATATTTTGGATCTGGCTTATAAATTCATCCAGCAAAACAACCCTGAGCGCCTGGAGAGCAAGCTTAAAATCGACAAAAAATTGAAGAGTGATAAAAAAGACCAAGGCCTCATTGAGGTTCTGCATGGCTCCAACATCCACGAAGAAGTGCGCTTGGTGGCTGATAAAATAAACGAGCTCACAGAGGCCGGTCTAAATTTAAGCGACTTTGCCATTCTGGTCCGAGCCAACGATTCGGCTGAGCCGTTTATCTCCGAATTGAGCCGGCGCGGGGTTGGGTATATTTTTGTCGCCAACAGAGGGCTTTACAGAAAACCTTTTATCCTTGATCTCTTGGCATACTTGCGCCTTCTGGACAACCACCACGAAAGTGAAAACCTGTTTCGGGTGCTTGCAATGGAGAATTTCAAAATCTCGGATGCGGATTTGATGAACATTACCAGAACCGCGAAAATCAAGGCTCTGTCGGTTTTTCATGTCCTGAGCAATGCCCGCAGTCTGATTAGGCTTGATGCCCCATCGGCCAAAAAAATCGACACGGTTGTGGGATTGATCGAGAAACACACAGCGATGGCCCGCAGCACGCCTATATCTGAACTTATTGTTCGGATTCTTGATGATTTGGGTTTAATTAAGGAACTAAGCGCGGACAACGCCGCTGTTTCTGAGAAACGCAGCATGCTCGAGCAATTCTATAAGAAGGTTATGAGTTTTGAGGATGAGAGCAATGACAAAACCCTCAGAGGCTTTCTTGAAAATTTAAGGCTGGAGCTGGAAGCTGGGGATTTGGGAGAGCTTTCATACAATCCCGATTTGGGCCCGGAGGCAATGCGCCTCATGACAATCCATTCAGCCAAAGGGCTGGAGTTCAAATGCGTGTTTGTAGTCAACCTGGTTGACCAAAGATTTCCTTCCAGGGAGCGCCGGGATCAGATCGAAATCCCGTCGGAGTTAGTCAAGGAAATCCTGCCGGAAGGGGATGTGCACCTGATGGAAGAGCGGCGGTTGTTTTACGTCGCGTGCACGCGAGCGAAGCAAAATCTCTATCTGACTTGGGCCGACGACTACGGCGGCACCACGAACAAAAAGCCTTCCCGATTTTTGATTGAGCTTGATTTTGCCAAGCTCCCCGAAAAGTCCAAACCCGCCGGCGAGGTAATTTTCAAAAACCCGCCTGCGATCACAGATCACGGATCAAAGATCACGAATCAACTATTCATCCCCGATACTTTTTCGTTTTCTCAAATCAACACTTTTCGCAACTGTCCTTTGGAATACAAGCTGCGCTATATCTACCAATTGCCCCTTCCAGGTTCTTCGCACTTGTCACTGGGCGATACGGTCCATAAGACGCTCTATAAATTTTTAAGCCACTATGACCGCCTGAATAAACAAAAACAAGCTGATCTGTTCGGGGCGAAGCAGACCGCATCCGAAGTCCCAGGTTTGGATCTTTTAAAAAAGTTCTACGAAGAGTCCTGGGTGGACGATTGGTACCCGGACGCCATTGAAAAAAACCACGCCCGCAAGCTCGGGTGGGAGATGTTAGAAACGTTTCACAAAAGATTTTCGGAGCAACCCTCAACCATCAAATTTCTTGAGCAAAAATTCAAACTGAAACTGGGCAATTTCAAATTCACGGGCAAAATTGACCGCGCGGATCTCAACAGTGACAACTCGATTGACATCATTGACTACAAAACCGGCAAAATCAAGGAAAAATTGACGGCCGAGGACAAGGATCAACTGTTCATCTACCAATGGGCGGCGCAGGAGCAATTCAAGGAAAAAGTCCGCACCCTTAAATATTGGTACCTAAAAAGCCTCGGCGACAGTCCGAAATTCCTGGGCAGCAGCCAAGACATCGAAAAAGTTAAGGTTAAACTCCTTCAGACCATCGAGCAAATAATCGACGCCATCAAATCAAATTCCTTCCCCAAACTCGACCAAAAAATTTCCCACGACTGCAAATACCGTGATTTTATGGTATAATGGAAGCGTGAACACTCTGGCTGCAAAATCTTATTTGTTAATCGCTGACATTGTCTTCGGGGCAAGCCTGGCCTCAATGATTTTCCTGCTTATGGCAGTCAGTCCCGAATCAGGATTCGTGGTACTTCTGTCTTTTTATTCAATTCTGTTTCTGCTCGTGTTTACGACAGCGATGCTGGCTGGATATTATATCCGGCAGTCTCTCGGGAACAGGGAGTTCGCTCTTCAAGACCTTCACGTCTCGGCTCGGCAGGGCTTGTGGCTCGCAATCCTCGTCACAATATCATTCGTTTTACTTGCACTCGAAATGTTCTCAACCATGCCTGTTGCCCTGCTCACGCTTGCCTTGGTTTTCTTGGAATCATATTTAACGCTCAAGTAATGTCAATGCCAGAAACACAAAGTCAATCCGATGAAGTAAATTATGTTGTCATGCCTCCCTTAGGCAGGAAGCCTGTAGAAACGTCTCAGCATCCGCAAGCGCAGTCTCCGGAAGTTGGCGCGCCGTTTGTTCGCAAGTGGTTTTACATTGCCGGAGCCGTGCTTTTGGTGTTGCTTTTGGCACTCCTGTGGTACTTCAGATTCGCGAATCAGGATGAAACCGATCAACCTATTGCGACGCAAACCCGCCTGCCGAGGGTTTGGTTAAACCAGCATTTTGGATCAGAGGTTTGCGCTAACGATAAAATTTGTGGCGACACTGCTGATCCTGACGCGGATGGGCTCAGCAACTTCAATGAATTCAAGGAAGGGACCGACCCCAAAAATTCCGACACGGATATGGATGGCTTAGCTGACAGCGACGAGCTTACTGTCTTCAAGACAGACCCAAACCTCAAATACACGGACCGGCGCGAGATCGCCGCAACCAATGATTACAATGACGCTGTATCGATTGCGAACGGTTATGACCCGCTGACTCCTGGATTTAGGATGACGAAAAGCCGCTTGGCGCAAATAGAAGCGGACACCAAGCAACATCAATTTCATGAGCCGACAATTTCGACTTTACAAACGCTTAGGCCAGAAGCGCAACCTGCGCCCACCCCAACCTCATTGGCGCCGGTAACCGCCAGTCGTCAGAACTGCGGCGTGGTCGAAGGCCTTCACCTCCTGGCGGAAAGGGATAAGCTTACAGCAGTCGAAAGTAATTCCCTTAACTGCATTGATCAGGCCATGATCAGCTGCTTGCCTGCAAAGATCTCTGTGCATAATACACTTGAGTCAACCAAAGAGCTTGGTAACAGCGAGTTTGAAGTTATCGGTAAAGTCGGCGGTGACTGCAGAATGAAAAATGATCCGCAAGCGCCCACGCAGCTTTCACCTAAACGAACTTGCGGGGTGCCTCTAGCTTTTATTGCAAATCTTGACAAGCAAGCGAAAGCTCAACCCACAGCCGGACCGGGCATTGTTTTCTTTGCCGTTTCCATTGGCATGAGCTTTGGTGAATTGACTGATTCCGCCACAGGTGAAAAAATAACCTTTTCTTGCGCATGAGTCTGTTAAGTTGGTTGCATAAATCGAAATTTCCAGGAATAATCGCGGCAAGGGTTACTAAAATTGAAAAACATCCGAATGCCGATCGGTTGCGAGTCGTCGAATTGACCGACGGTGAAAGAACGATAGCGCCCGTGGTCTGCGGAGCTTTTAATTTTGAAGTTGGCGCCAAGGTAGCCTTAGCCCTCCCTGGCGCTAAAATTTTGCGTAATATCCATTCCGCAGCGCACGAGCCGTTTGTCTTGCAGAAAGCCACCATTCGCGGCATCGAAAGCCAGGGGATGATTTGCTCGGCGTTTGAACTGGGCTTATCAGATTCCCCGGCAGGGAATTATGATTTTGGAAGATGATGTAAAGATTGGTAAAAGGTTCTCAAGCGACATGGTAAATTTTCAGTAAATGCTTCACTACTGCAGTGCAGTGAAGCATATACATAGCGGAAGTTAATAGTCTATGGCAACAATAAATGTTGATGCAACCGAAGAAGAAAGGCTCAAGGAACAACTTGAAAAGCGCGCAGACTTTGAAGCGCAGCGAATCAGGCGGTATTTAAGCATGCCGGATTTATCAAGAACCGAGGGAAGTCCGATTCAAGAAATTGTCAAGCGCGCAAGCCAGGTCAAAAGCCTGCAGGATTTCGACGTAATTCAAGTGCCGGAAATCGTGCCGGCGCATATCTTGTTTGACCTGTTCAACATGCCGCCGGGACATCCCGCGCGAAGCAAATCGGACACTTACTATGTTGACGAAGAACATGTGCTAAGAACCCATGACACGGTTTTCTGGTATTACTATCTGAATGACCCGGCAATCAAACAAAGAATCGCGAATAAAGAAACACTTGGAACTATTTGTTACGGCAAAGTCTACCGCAAGGATGAGATTGACAGCAGGCACATGAATGTCTTTCACCAATTTGGCGCCTGGCTAATCGCGCCCGATGACAAGCAAATTTTCACTCCCGATGATCTCAAGCGAGCGCTGGCCGAGGTTGGCACGAGCGTTTTTGGCTCCACCAATTTTCGTTTTTATGACCACAACTTCCCCTATACGGATCCGAGCTTTGAAATGGAAGCGGAAATTAAAGGACAATGGATGGAAATGGTCGGCTCGGGAATGGTCAGAAAGACCGTGCTTAAAAATTTGGGCTTGGAGGGATATAACGGTTGGGCGTTCGGCTTCGGCCTGGAAAGGCTGGCGATTGCCAGCATGGATTTGCCGGACATCCGCCTGCTGTGGTCCCAGGACCCGCGCGTGACCAAGCAGCTTAAGCTTGGCCAAAAATTCGTGGAAGTCAGCAAATACCCGCCGATCACGCGCGACATCTCTTTCATCGTGGATAAAAATTTTGTGCCCAACAATTACTTCGACTTAATCCGCGACATCGGCGGCGATCTGGTGGAGCAGGTCGAGCTTTTGGATAAATTTGAAAACGAAGCTAAATTCCACAAAGACAAAATCAGCTACACCTATCGAGTGGTTTACAGAAGCCCTGAGCGAACCCTTAAAACCGAAGAAGTTGAACCTCTGCAAGCCAAGCTTTATGACGAAACCAAAAAGCAGTTTAACGCAGAGTTAAGATAATTGTTTCTGTGGATAACTTGACTACAAAGATCACCTTCGTAATATGGAAACAGAGCGCAATGTAATAAAAAAAATCTCCTCGGAGGGGGAGGATTGGGTTAACAGACGCGAATCTGCCAGAGAAGATGAACCGGAACATAAAAGGCAGGATATATTTGGCGCCAACTTTTTGCATTGGTGGAACATTGCGCATAAAACAGGCGAGGATTGGTCTAAAATGACCGTTGGTCGTCTTGCGGATCATATCAACAAAACAGCTGACCAAACATGGAAACGGAATTTTAAGCGATTAGAAGAAGAGATGGTCGCGGGTGCAAAAACGGATCCCTGGTCTTTTCAGCAGTTTTTCGCAAATTATCTGATGGATAGAGTGCCCGATCTTGGGCGATTAAGTAAGCGCCTCGATTTAAGCATGAAACAGCCAAGAGCGAACCAGGATCTTATCCTGTTGGCGGCTGTGTTTGAGGGAGAAAGAGGAGCTAAAGCCACGGAACTGGGGATTAGTTTGACTGCGGAATATCAGAATGGCAATAAGATTCTCCCGGCAAAACTCGTGGCTTCAATGATTGATTATCATAGTCAGCATGTGTTGGAAAGCGAGCGCCAATTTATGGAAATGATCCCGGAATACTTGGACAAGATAAAAACGCTATTACTTGCCGCTTCTAATTCGGGAGAGATTCCGATAAAGACAGATACGATTTTAGAACGCCTGGGGGCTTTACGTTTTGCGGTTGTGGACGGCCTGACTGCGAAACTCCGGGACTTTTCCGGCGACTTTAAAGACCACACGCATACGATTAGAATCTCGTCTGAAGCCCGGCCCGAGCACGTTGGCATGATTATGTCCCATGAAATTATCCATGCGCTGGCTGGGCAACTGGAATATTCCAGCGTTTCGAAGGTGTTTGAAGATAATCCTGAACTCTTTGTTCTAGTCGAGCGTCATGAGTTATTAAAAGGCGGCTTGCACTTTAGTAAAGACGTTGGAGAAAAACAATCGGATTTGCCTTCTCTACGCTTGCGTTGGTTAAACGAAGCATTGACGGAACAAGCGGCAATCGATTTGGTCAAGGGAACGGAATACGTAGGCTTTGACACTTATGAGCTTGAAAGAAAACTTCTAGATAAACTGGTCGCTCTGGGTATATCAAAATCGTTGCTTTATGAGGCTTATTTTGAAAATTATGCGGCTGACTCTACCGGCGGACACCGCCTTCCCAAAACGCGGGAGTTATTTGAAACAGTCAATCGTTTGCTTGGCCGCGGCTTTTTGGTTAATCTGGATATTTATATAAGATCCAATCGAGACGGCGTAAAATTAGCATTGCAGAAATGGGAAGACCTAGGTGCTGAATTTCCGTCATTTATTAACGATTTCGGCGCAGGTAAAATTAAAGAATTAAGGGATAGTTCGGAATTAAGGTAACTATACAAAAAGTGCCGATCGGTCAAAAGTGTATAGTGAAAAATTATAATTAGTGGCTTGGATTATTACATTAGTTATTGCTCTGATTATCGGATACCTGGCGGGCCGGCGGCGGGGAAGGGTTAATTTTGCCTCACCAAACCGGGCGGCGATGGTTCAAAAACAAGAACATCTGGACACAATTATGAAATCATTTGCGCCTGGCGATGAGTTGAGCAACGACAAAGTCCAGGATCTACTCCAGGTCTCGGATGCCACAGCAGAACGGTACTTAAACGAGCTTGAATATCAAGGTAAATTGAGGCAAATCGGCAAAGCCGGAAAATACGTGATTTATCACAAACTTTAACGCCTCAGCTTCATTTGAGGCGTTAAAAATACCTATATTTTTAGGGCAAAAAATGTGCTATAATATTATGGGTGAATTAGCTAATTGCGGGTTTGCGGATTACGCATTTAATCCGTAATTCGTTAATTCGCAATTAAAGAATTATCTAAATGGCTAAACGAGAACAACCCAAAGACGAAAAAACTAAAAAATATACTGCTGAGCAAATTACGGTTCTTGAGGGACTTGAGCCTGTGCGCAAGCGGCCCGGGATGTATATTGGCAACACGGCCAAGGAGGGCTTTCACCATCTCCTCAAAGAAGTCGTGGACAATGCCATTGACGAGGCCATGGCCGGGTATGCCAAGATCATCTGGATCACTATCCATAAAGACAACTCGGCTTCTGTCATTGACGATGGCCGCGGTATTCCGGTGGACGTGCATAAGCAGACCAAAAAATCCGCTCTCGAAACCGTGCTGACTGTGCTGCATGCCGGCGGCAAATTCGGCGGCGATGCTTCCGGGTACAAAGTTTCCGGCGGTTTGCACGGTGTCGGCGTGTCCGTGGTCAACGCCTTGTCAGAGTATCTAAGAGCCGAAGTGCGGCGGGACGGTAAAATTTACACTCAGGAATATAAACGCGGTAAAGCGACATCTAAGGTCAAGCAAGACGGCAAAGTTAACCCCAAAGACGCCTGGCAGCATGGCACTAAGATCACTTACAAGCCTGATGCGGAAGTTTTTACTGTGCTGGAGTTTGATTTGCCTTTCGTTTTGGATCATTACCGCCAGCAGGCTTATCTGACCAAAGGCGTACACCTGATTATCACAGACGAACGGACCGGGTTTAATTACCAGTATTACTTTGAAGGCGGACTGGTCTCTTACATCAAACACATCAACCGCAATAAGGCGCTTAAGACCCAGCCGATGTATGTAACCAAAACGGTTGATCAGGTTATGGTGGAGGCCGCCATCCAGTATACGGACGAGTTTACGGAAACGGTTCTGACATTTGCCAACAATATTCACACGCCGGAAGGCGGCATGCATTTAACCGGCTTCCGCGCGGCTCTGACGCGTTCTTTGAATAACTACGGGGTAAAAAACGGCTATATCAAAGAATCAGACAAAATTACCGGCGAAGACATGCGGGAAGGATTAACGGCCGTGGTTTCGGTCAAACTGCCCAATCCGCAATTTGAAGGCCAGACCAAGGCCAAACTCGGCAACGCTGAAGTCAGGGGGATCGTAGAAGACGTTATTGGCTCCGGGATGGAATTCTGGCTAGAAGAACATCCGTCTGATGCCGGCAGGATCCTGGAAAAAGTCCTACTGGCGGCCAAGGCCAGGCTGGCAGCCAGGGCAGCCCGAGACGCGGTTATCCGCAAGGGCGTCTTGGAAGGCTTGGCCCTGCCCGGCAAACTGGCGGATTGCTCGGAATCAGACCCGGCAAAATCGGAGCTTTACATTGTCGAGGGCGACTCGGCTGGCGGCACGGCCAAGCAAGGAAGAAACCGAAGGTTTCAGGCCATTTTGCCGCTGCGCGGAAAAATTCTTAACGTCGAGCGGGCACGTCTGGACAAAATGCTGTCTTCGGAGCAGATCAAAAATGTGGTCATCGCCTTGGGCGCGGGTGTTGGCGACCAGTTTAGCGTGGATAAATTGCGATACCAGAGAATTATTATTATGGCGGACGCAGACGTGGACGGCGCGCACATACGAACTTTGCTCTTAACGCTTTTTTACCGTTATTTTCCCGATATTATCAATCGAGGGTATCTTTACATTGCCCAGCCGCCGCTATTCAAGGTACAATGGGGGAAATTTTCCGAATACGCGTTCAGCGAAAAACAGCGGGACGAAATAATTGGCAGACTACAGAAAGAAAGCAAGGATAAAAAAGCGGTGGCCAATGTCCAGCGGTATAAAGGGTTGGGAGAAATGAATGCCGACCAGCTTTGGGAAACCACAATGGATCCGACGAACCGGGTAATGCTGCAAGTGACGATCACTGACGCGGAAAAAACCAGTAAGGTTTTTGAAATGCTTATGGGCGACGAGGTCTTGCCCCGCAAACACTTTATCCAAACCCACGCCAAGGCCGTTAAGAACCTGGACATTTAATGCCGATTAAAATCGTTACTGATAAAATCAGTCTAGAGGAACTCCGACGGCTTGCAAATGAACGTTTTGGTGATATGGTAAAAGCGGTTGTTGATATTGAGCGAAAAATCATGGCCGTGGGAGGGCAAATGCACGCAGATGAGGAGGCCTTGCTGTTACAGAAAGATTCAGAGCAGTGCAATCTTTGGGGGATAAATATTTATCCAGATAAATCAGTGGAAGATTATATCGAATTTGATTCAGTCATTAACCTGCGACCCGCGCAGAACAATAAGACACGGGGCGTGGACGATCCGAAAATTCAAGAAAAAATTAAGCAGGTCGTTTATGAATTATATTCACGGTAGCGATATCGTTGAAAAATGGCAAAAGATGTCTCTCTCGGAACAGATGGGGAACATAGGCAGTGAGGTCAGCCGCTGCCAAAAATGGCAAAACCGAGACCAGAAAATTTTTATGAATGCGTTTTGGCGGGCTTTGGAGCTGCTGGATCTGACTATTTCCGATAAGCGATGGCTTAATGGCATCAAGGAAATTACCCGAGTCAAAGAATTGCTTTGTGACATTGTGTTTGGTAAAAATCAATACCGCACCACTCTTGCGGATCTTGACCGCTACTTTACCCAATACGCCTTAGCCACCCGCAAATAACAACTCTGTAGCCTGTCTAGGTTCATAGACTTGCTCAAAATAATCAGTATGTTATAATGACGTCACTTTAAGCCCGCGAGGGCTTTTTAATGAGGTGTTATGACAAATCCCATCCAATTCCTAAAAGAGGCCAAAAATGAGCTGTTTAAGGTCGTTTGGCCGAAGCGTCCTGAAATACTGCGCATCACCCTGGCTGTGATTATCATATCCTTGGTTATCGCTGTTTTCCTGGGCGCTGTGGATTTTGGCCTTAATAAACTCATAAATTTCGTCTTGGATAAACAATGATCACTGCCCGCCGCATTGTTTTGTGGTTTGCCGCCATTTTGATCGTGCATGTGGTCGCTGTATATTTGGATTTGTATGACAGGATTCCGAACATTGACATCCCGATGCATTTCCTGGGAGGCGGCGCCGTAAGCCTTATCTCCATTTACCTCACGAAGAACAGCAAGTTCAAAACCTGGCAATATCTGATTTTCGTCCTTGGCTTCACGATCATAGTCGGGATCGGTTGGGAATACTTTGAATTCGCTGTTGACCAAATATTTGAGGATAAGTTTGGTTGGAACCGAATGACGCTTCGAGACACTTTGGGAGATTTGCTTTATGATGGCCTTGGGGCTACAATCTTTTGGGTCGTTTACAAGGATCGAATATAATGGCTAGACAACAGGCAACCGGGGAAAAACATTGGTACGTGCTCCATACCTACTCGGGATACGAAGACAGCGTGGCTTTTAACCTGCACCAACGTATCGAATCCATGGGCATGGAAGACAAGATCTTTTCCGTCATGGTCCCGAAGGAGAAGAAGATCAAAATTCGGGAAGGCAAACGCGTAACAATTGAAGAAAAAATCTTTCCCGGATACGTCTTGGTGGAAATGATCGTCACTGATGACTCATGGTACGTAGTCAGAAACACGCCCAATGTCACCGGCTTCGTCGGTTCCGGCACGATCCCGACGCCCATCGCAGATGTTGAAATCCAATCTTTGCAGAAGCGCATGGGCGTGGAGGAGCCCAAATACAAGATCGACGTGTCTTTAAGTGATCTGGTGCGCGTAATGGAGGGGCCGTTTAAGGATTACGAAGGGAAGGTTTCGGAAGTGGATGAAGAAAAAGGCAAGATTAAAGTCATGGTCTCGATCTTCGGCCGGGAAACGCCGCTTGAGCTTGACTTTTTACAAATTAAGAAGTTATAATGCGAAACTACGAACCGGATTCGAATCTACGAACCGTTCGTAAATTCGTCTTAAGTTCGTAATTTCGAATTAAATTTATGGCAAAGAAAGTTAAAACAACCGTAAAAATCCAGCTGTCGGCAGGCAAGGCCACGCCGGGACAGCAGCTTGGGACCTCCCTTGGGCCTCACGGCGTGAATTTGGGCCAGTTCGTCAAGGAATTCAACGATCGCACAGCCTCAATGGGGGACACTGTGGTGCCTGCAGAAATTACAATTTACGAGGACCGCTCGTTTAGTTTTGTCCTCAAAACACCGCCAGCCGCAGTGCTCATCCGCAAGGCAGCGGGTATAGAAAAGGGCTCGGGAAACCCGCTTTTGAACAAAGTCGGAAAAATTAATAAAATACAATTAAGAGAGATCGCGGAAACCAAACTACCCGACCTCAACGCCAGCTCAATCGAGGCAGCTGAGAAAATCGTGGCCGGCACCGCGCGCTCCATGGGTGTTGAAATCAAGGAGTAAAAATATGGCTCTAAATCTTACACTGAGAAAAGTATATCTTTATATGTTCGCGATCGTCGGCCTTGTGCTTATTATCATCGGTGCGGTCAGCCTGATCAACCTGGGCCTGAAAACTTGGATTTTCACCAAAGCTGATGACGCTATGTGTTATTATGGCCCAAGGTATGCGGCTCCTATGAAGGAGATTGGAACCACGGGACAAACCCAGGAAGAACTGGACCGCCAACGCGCGGAAGATGAACGCTATTGCAAAGAGGTCACCCGGCCGGCCCAGAAACAAACCCAGGCCGCCATGGCCATCGCCCAGCTGATCGTAGGCATTCCGCTGTTTGGCTATCACTGGATGATTATACGCAAAGAAAACCAAATATAAATAGCTTAATTATTTTATTTCGAATTAACGGATTATGTCTTAAACTGCAATTCGCCTGCCTACCGGCAGGCAGGCAATCCGTAATTATTAAATATATCAAATATGGGCAAACGAATTGAGAACGCCAAGAAAGAAATAGATCTATCCACGCTTTATGAGCCCGCGGAGGCTATCGCTTTGGCAAAAAAAACAGCCGGGACTAAATTCACAGGCAATGTGGAAGTTCATACGAGCCTTGGAATTGACCCCAAACAGACTGACCAAACGATTCGCGCTACGGTGTCCTTGCCGCACGGCACTGGCAAGACCAGAAAAATTGCCGTTTTCAAAGGTGCCGAGGGCGAGGAATTAATCAAAAAAATCAAAGAAACCGGCCGGGTCGATTTTGACGTCGCAATCGCTGAGCCGGCTATGATGCCAAAACTGGCCCAAATCGCCAAAATCTTGGGACCGAAAGGCTTGATGCCTAATCCAAAGTCAGGCACGGTCACACCGGACACTGCCAAGGCCGCCGAGGAATTCGCCACTGGCAAGATTGAATTCAAAAACGACGATTCCGGAAATGTCCACCTGATTCTGGGCAAAACCAATTTTGAAGACGAAAAACTTTTGGCCAACTTTCAAACTTTCATCGACGCATTGCGGTCAATCAGACCGGCAAGCCTCAAACGGGAGTTTATACTTTCAGTGGCCGTGCATGCCACGATGGGACCGTCGATTCGAGTAAAAATTTGAAATGAAAGAAGGTAAACTGATTGTCATAGACGGCATTGACGGAGCCGGAAAGGCGACGCAAGTCGCTCTTTTAGTTAAGCGGCTCAAAAGGCGACGGATTAAGGCTCAAGGCCTGGACTTTCCCCAGTATGAGACATTCTTTGGGCGCCTGGTCACAGAATATCTCAAAGGCGATTTCGGGACACTTGATCCAAAAGTAGCCTCACTTCTTTACGGGGCCAACCGCCTGGAATTTAAGGATAAAATTTCGAATTGGCTGAAGGGAGGTTATACGGTTGTGCTTAACCGGTACGTCAGTTCCAACCAAATCCACCAGGCGGCAAATATCGAGTCAAAAAAACAGCGCCGACTGTTTGTGAAATGGATTGCCAAGATGGAATACGGTAATTTCGGCCTGCCTATGCCAGATTTGATCTTGTTTCTCAATCTGCCTGCGGAAGTCTCGTACCAGCAGGTTCTCAAAAAAACGACCAAAGCCAGAAAATACATTGCCGGCACCAAGCGCGACATCCTGGAATCAGACCTCGAGCATCAGCGAAGGGCGCTAAAACAAGCCCATGAAGCCCTGAAATCCTACGGCCCCAAATCCAAAATCGTCGAGTGTTTCGACAAGCAACTTCTATCAAAACAGGAAATCGGCGACAAAATTTGGCAGCACGTTTCTAAATTGATAAAATAGTCGCATGATCCTCTCGGATAAAGACATCAAAAAGGCTCTGGAAGCAGGGCGCATAAAAATCACGCCCGAGCCCAACCTGGAAGTCCAGCTCGGCTCGTGTTCCATTGACCTGCATCTCGGCGACAAATTCCGAGTGTTTAAGAATTCCAGCATTCCATTTATTGATCTTCGTAAAAACATTGAGGTCGATCAGTTTATGGACGAGGTCGAAATAACTGACGACCGGCCGTTTATCATGCAGCCTGGCTCGTTTGCGCTGGCCAACACCATGGAATCACTCGAATTGGCCGATGATATTCTGGGACGCATCGAAGGTCGAAGCTCGCTTGGCCGACTTGGCATAATTGTCCACGGCACAGCCTCGGTCTTTGATCCGGGCTGGATCGGCTACCCAACTATGGAACTTGGGAACTTAGGGACCCTACCGGTCGCGCTATATCCCGGGATGCGCATCTGCGCCTTCACTTTCGAGGAAGTTTCCAGTAAAGTCGACGTGCCTTACCGCAAAAAAAAGGGTAACAAATACGCCGGCCAAAAAACCCCTTTGGCCTCGAAATTAAATCAAGAGATGTGACGCAGAGCTATGAAATTGAAATCAAAAGTTTGCTGGGAAGCAGGGAAGCGGCTGAAATATTAGTTGAAAAAATGCGAGCTAGCGGCGTAAACTTCCTGGAATTCGGCTCGCATAAACAGCTTAACCATTACTTTACAACAGGCAATACTGCCTTACTGCACAGTAATACAGTGAAATATCTGCCTGAGGGGCAAAAAATCCAATTCAAAAGCATCTGCGATAATGCGACTGAATTTTCCTTAAGGACACGACAAGCGGACAAGGACGTAATGCTTGTCATCAAGGCCTCAGTTGATGACACGACGAGCTCAAACGGCACAGCGCGCATGGAATTTGAAGCAAAAACTCCCGATTTATCCCTGGATCAGTTGGATAACCTTGTGCTTAAATCCGGTTTTGGATACCAAGCTAAATGGTCGAGGGAACGACGGGAGTTCAAATACAAAGGCTTAAACGTCACGATTGATAAAAACGCGGGCTACGGCTATTTGGCAGAGTTTGAGGCGCAGATCACAGACCCGAACATGATAGACACGACCAAAGCCATGATCAGGGGAGTGATGGACGAGCTTGGCACTCCAGAGCTGACGCAAGAACGACTCGAGCGCATGTTTGCTTTTTATAACGCCAATTGGGAAGATTATTACGGCACAGAAAAAACCTTTACAATCGATTAGCTATGCAGCATCCGGAACAACAATATCTTGACCTGCTCAAGGACATCCTGAAAAATGGCTCGGACAAGCCTTTATTTTTTACGCCCGAAGTTTTGGCTCAATACAAAAAAAAAGGCCAGGAGCCGCCTTTTATCCGCTCGGTCTTCGGCCGGATAATGCGTTTTGACCTCTCAAAAAATTTTCCGCTTCTGACCACAAAAAAAGTTTTCACGCGGGGAATAATTCATGAATTACTGTGGTTTTTATCCGGCAGCTCGAATATCAAATATCTAGTGGATAATGACGTTCACATTTGGGACGATTGGGCTTGGAAGCGATATCACAAAATCGCCTTAACCGGCGCGCATCCGGACATAGCCCAGGAAGAATTCATTGCCAAGCTCAAATCCGAATCTTCTGACAGCGAATTTGTAAAAACTTGGGGCGACCTAATCACGGTTTATGGAAGAATGTGGCGACGGTGGCCGGCTTCGGACGGCAGGGAAATCGACCAACTCGGTTGGATCATTGAGGGCTTAAAAACCAAGCCTTACAGAAAATCTTACGTCTTATCCGCCTGGAATCCGGATTTTATATACCAAATGGCGTCCAAAGGCAATTCTAACGAAGTACCGCCGTTTTGCCACACCACCTTTCAGTTCGCAGTGGTTAATGGCAAACTGAATTGCGGCATGTTCCAGCGAAGCGGCGACTTGTTTCTTGGCGTGCCCTTCAACATCGCGAGCTATAGTTTGCTGACCTTGATGATTTCCCAAATCACCGGTATCCCTGTCGGCGAGCTCGTCCACTTTTTCGGGGACGTCCATATTTATTCCAATCACTTTGACGCAGTCAAAACGCAGCTGGCCAGAGAACCGAAATCATGGCCGAGCATGAAATTAAACCCGGAAAGAAAGAATATTAATGAATTCAGACTGGAAGATTTTACTCTGGAAAACTACAACCCGCACCCGGCCATTAAAGCCGAGATAGCCAACATCGGAGGTTTTTGATGATCAAGCTCGTAGCGTTTGACTGGAACGGAACGATATTGTCTGACGCGGCAGCAGTGTCGCGCGCGGATAGTGCGACCGCAAAGCATTTCGGATTCAGCGGCGGGACCATTGAGGAATACCGTGCAACTTTCACTATTCCAATCCGCAATTATTGGATTGCACGCGGGTTTGACCTGAAATTCTTTGACCGCAATGCCGAAAAAATCCATAAATATTTCCTGAACCAGTATGAACCGCTGGAAGATGTCTGCCGCTCTCGGGCCGGAACCAGACCGATTCTCGCTTGGCTGCGAAAGATGCGCATTAAATCAGTCATTTACAGTAACCACATAATCCCACACATTGAAAAGCAGCTTTGGCGGCTTGAACTTCATGGATATGTAGATAAAATAATGGCGCGTCCGACATCGGATGACCATTCACACATGCACAACCGGTTTAAGCAGTTGAAACTATATGACTATGTTAAGAAGTTCAAGTTAAAGCCAAAAGAGGTGCTCCTGGTGGGCGATACTGTGGAAGAAATAGAAAATGCCAAATATTACGGATATTATTCTGTAGCATTGACAGGCGGCCACAACAGCACCGTCAGACTCCGCGCCGTCAATCCGGATTTTCTCATCGACAACCTTAACGAGCTAAAAGTGATTATCCCAGGCCTAAGCAGACAGCGCCTCTAATACTCTACTGCTTCAGTGCAGTGAAGTAATTGTATCATTTATCCTGACAGAAAAAATCTATGAAAATATCCATTGTTGTCGCGGTGGCGAAAAACGGTGTGATCGGGAAGAGCAATGATTTGCCCTTTTACATTCCCGAAGATTTGAAGCACTTCAAAAAGGTCACGGACGGTCATACGGTGCTTATGGGCAAGAAAACCTACGACTCCATTATCAACCGCCTGGGCAAGCCCTTGCCGAATCGCCGCAGTGTGGTCATCACCAGACAGACTGATTTTCAAGCGCCTGATGGCGTCTTGGTTTTTCACGACCTCAATCAAGCGCTCGCAGCGCTCGAAATAGATACGGACGTACTGATGGTCATCGGCGGCGGCCAGATCTTTAAGCAGTTTGCAGATATGGGAAAAGTTGATAAAATATACATGACTCACGTGCATCGAGAAGTTGACGGTGACGTCAAATTTCCGGATATTGATTTGTCGAAATGGCGGAAAATCAGTGAAGAGCCGCACGAGCAATTCACGTGGGTAGAATATGAAAAGAGTTGAATGTTTATAAAGTTCTGAGTTCTAAGTTTGTAAAGTCAAAAGCAACTTTATGAACTCAGAACTTAGAACTAAATCTATGGACATTCAAGAGCTGATCAAGAACATCGAACAGCTCCAAGGCGATGCCGAGGCCTTGAAGGAGCACCTTTGAGCTGCCTCAAAATAAACAAAAAATTCTAGAGATAGAAGACCGGATGTCAGCCCCTGATTTCTGGTCTGACCCTGCCAGGGCCAAAATCGTAGCCCAAGAATTAGATCGGGTTAAAACTGAGGTGTCAGGATGGGAAAAATTCGAGCAGGACTTGGCAGAGCTGGCAGGAATGGCTGAAATGGCTCTAAAAGAACAGGATAAAGCCCTGGAAGCCGACCTAATGGCAAAATTTGGCGATTTAAGAGGCCTATTCGAGCACTTGCGCCTTTCGACCTTTTTGAGCCAAAAATACGATAAAAACAACGCTTTTTTGTCCATCCACGCCGGCGCTGGGGGAGTGGACGCCCAGGACTGGGCCGAGATGCTGTTGCGCATGTATTTGCGGTTCGCGGAAAAAGAAAAATTCAAGGCATTGGTGGTTGACGAAAGTCGGGGCTCAGAGGCTGGCATAAAAAGCGCAGTGCTGGAAATTTCCGGCGCATATGCCTATGGTTACCTTAAAAGCGAAGCTGGCGTACACCGCCTGGTCCGGCTGTCGCCGTATAATCCTGCGCATACGCGCGAGACGTCTTTTGCGCTCGTCGAAGTCCTTCCAGCCATTGAGCAAGAGGAATACAAACTTAACCTAAGCGATATTGAGATAGAAGCCAAAACTTCGCGGGGCCACGGCGGTCAAAGCGTCAACACGACTTACTCTGCGATAAGAGCGACCCACATCCCGACCGGAATCACGGTTACCATCCAGAACGAACGCAGTCAAGCGCAAAACAAACAACAAGCCTTAAAAATTATATCGTCAAAACTCGCCGCTTTGGAAGAAGAAAAACAGCGCCAAGAGAAATTGGCCCTGCGCGGCGAGTTTCAGTCTGCCGAATGGGGCAATCAGATCCGATCTTATGTCCTTCACCCCTACAAACTAGTCAAAGACCACCGCACCGGCTTTGAGACCTCTGACGCCGAGTCTATTTTGGACGGAGAATTGGAGGAATTCATCAAGTCATATCTCGAGCATACGAAACAAAAGTAATCTGTTATAATTAGATCATGATCAAATTCGACAAGGTCACAAAGGCTTACGGAAAAATTGCCGCGCTCAAAGACATAAGCATCGGCATCCAAAAAGGCGAATTTTTGTCTGTAGTCGGCCAGTCCGGCGCTGGGAAATCAACCTTGATTAAATTAATCATCGGTGAAGAGCGCCCGGATTCAGGACGCATTTTGATCGATGACATTGATGTGGCCAAAATCCGATCATCCGACATTCCTTATCTTCGGCGCAAGATCGGCGTGGTCTTCCAGGACATCAAACTTCTGCCCAGCAGGACCGCTTTTGAAAATGTCGCCTTTGCATTGGAAGTATCCGGCGAGAAAGAATCTAAAATCAAAACCGAAGTTCCTAAAATCCTGGAACTGGTCGGGCTTTCTGACAAAACCGATGCTTTCCCCAACGAAATGTCCGGCGGTGAGAAGCAGCGCGTGGCAATCGCGCGGGCTTTGGCACACAAGCCGGTGCTGCTTTTGGCTGACGAACCGACCGGGAACCTCGACTCCATCAACGCCTGGGAGATTATCCAGGTGCTTTTGAAAATCAACAGCAAAGGTACAACTGTAGTTCTGGCCACTCACGCCAAGGACTTGGTCAACTCAATCAAAAAGCGCGTTGTGACGATTGAGAAAGGCCAGGTTGTTTACGATCAGGAAAAAGGGAAATACGTCCTATGAATTTTTCAACATTTAACAGGCTGATCAGATCAGGCAGTACCAATTTTTTACGCAACCTTGGGGTGTCGCTTTCAGCCACCGCGATTATGGTTGTGACACTGTTCATTATCTCCACCGTACTGGTGCTTTATGCGCTGACTGACCTCTCGCTCAACAATGCCCGAGACCGCGTCGGGATCTCGGTCTACTTCAGCGACTCCGCGTCGACTGAAGAAATAGGCAGCGCCCGCGAGCAAATCCAAGCTTATCCCGGAGTCCGCTCCATAACTTTCACGTCCAAGGAACAAGCCCGTGACCGCTACATCGAACGGAACAAGAACCGGCCGCGCGCACTGGAGGCGCTTAAAGAACTGGACCGCGATACTGACCCGTTTCCCAATTCTCTGGCCATAACCGCGGATGAATTTTCAAATTACGAGAGCATCGTCAATTACATCAAAAGCGATCGATTTAAGTCGTATCTTTTGGAAGATGGCGTGCGTGACAACCGTAAAATCATTGACCGCTTGTCGCGCTTAACCGACGTGGTTAGGCAATTGGGGATAGCCCTAACCGTGGTATTCATCGCCGTCACCATCATGGTCATGTTCAACACCATCAGGCTGACTATCTACAACCGGCGCGAAGAAGTGGAAATCATGCGCCTGGTCGGGGCGACCAACTGGTACATTCGCATGCCTTTCATCATCGAGTCGATCATTTATGCCTTATTGGCGACCTTTATCACATCACTGGCGATGCTCCTGCTGCTTTCACTGACCTCCTCCCGGATTGAAACCTTTTTGGACCTCAAAAACTTAGGCGGCAATCTCATTCGGGGCATCTTTCCTTATTTGGTCGTGATAAACCTGTTTACCGGAATCGCGCTGGGGGTCATCGCCTCGACTATTGCCATGCGCCGTTACCTTAAGATATAATAGTTATGAATCCCGTTAGAAATTCACTTTCAAGTTTTTTTAGCATGAATTTGTTTTATGAAATGGGCCAGGGTAAACAGCGTTCACAGCAATTAAATTTCTAAACGGGATGAAAATCATCCTAACCAAGGACGTTCCGGGATTTGGCAGAGCCGGAGAAATCAAGGAGGCCAGCGACGGCTATGCCCGAAATTTTCTGCTCCGCAGACGCTTGGCGCTGCCTGCAACCGCTGAACTTCTTGCCAAGGTGCAGATTGAAGAACAGACGCGCCAAAACAGGCTAAAAGAACAGGAAGAATCAGCCGGGGCACTTAAATACAAACTGGAAGCGAAAACATTCGTCGTTAAAGCCAAAGCAAACAAGGACAGGCTATTTGCGGCCATTCATGAAAAAAACATTGCTGCGGCAACCGGTTTGGATGCGAAGCAGATTGTCATAAGTGAACCGATCAAAACTTTGGGCATGCACGAAGTAGAAGCCAAACTGTTTGAGAATATTAAAGCTAAAATTAAAATTAGCGTCGAAAGTTTATAAAGTTACTTTTGACTTTACTCACTTAGAACTCAGAACTTAGAACTATGCTTAAGAATAAGCGAAGCACTAAATACATCTTTGTTTCCGGCGGCGTCATTTCCGGTCTTGGTAAAGGCATCACCGCGGCATCCATTGCCGCTATTTTAAAAAGCAAAGGCTTCAAAGTTTCCCCTGTGAAAGTTGACATGTACCTGAATTTCGATGCCGGCACCATCCGCCCGCAGGAGCACGGGGAAGTTTTTGTCACGGACGATGGGGTAGAGACCGACCAAGATTTGGGCCACTATGAGCGTTTTTTGGACACCGACCTTTCCAAAGTCAACTACATTACCACTGGACAAGTTTATTCCGAAGTTCTGCGCCGCGAGCGCGCCTTTGAATACGACGGTGAGGATGTGGAAGCCATCCCGCACATCACAGACGAAATCATCCGCCGGTTCAAGCTCGCCGGCAAAAACGCCGATTTTGTCATTATTGAGCTGGGCGGCACGGTCGGCGAGTATCAAAACGCGATTTTTTTCGAGGCCTCCCGATTGATGAAATTGCGAAACCCCAATGACATCTTGCAGGTACACGTCGCGTATCTGCCAATACCCGGAAATTTAGGCGAGATGAAATCCAAACCAGTCCAGCAGTCAGTCCGGCTGCTAAACTCCATGGGCATTGAGCCGGATTTTATTGTGGCCCGCGCTTCCTACCCGGTGGACGACCGACGCAAAGAGCGGATAGCGCTTTTTTGCAATGTCAAAAAAGAGGATGTCATTTCCAATCCTGATGTGCCGTCCATTTACGAAGTGCCGCTAATTCTGCAACAGCAGAAGTTAGGAGAGAAAATTCTGGCCAAACTGGGCTTGTCGCCGGGCAAAAAAGACCTTTCCCCCTGGAAGAGACTAGCCAGGGTCTTCAAAACCGTTCGCAAAGAAGTCAGAATCGCAGTGGTCGGTAAATATTTTGCCACCGGCGATTATCATTTGTCAGACGTATACGTCTCCATTATCGAAGCCCTGAAGGCCGCGTCGTGGGCGAACAAGGTCAAGCCCAAGCTAGTTTGGTTTGATTCGGAAAAATTGGAAAAAACCGGCGCCGAAGTCCTTAAGAGTTTTGATGGTATTGTCATTACCCCCGGATTCGGAAAAAGGGGAGTGGAAGGGCTCATCCAAGCCATCACCTATGCCCGCACTAAAAAAATTCCGTATTTAGGGCTGTGCTACGGCATGCAAATGGCCACGATTGAATTCGCCAGAAACGTTTTGGGGCTCAAAGGCGCCCACACCACCGAGGTAGACCCAAAAACGCCGCATCCGATAATCCACATTATGCCAGACCAGGAAAAGAAACTTTTGAAAAAAGATTACGGCGCCTCTATGCGCTTAGGAGCCTGGCCGTGCAACCTTAGGGAGGGCACGCTAGCTTATAAAGCTTACGGCGAGAAAAAAATCCTGGAGCGCCACCGCCACCGCTATGAATTTAACAACAAGTACCGCAAACAATTCGAAGCTAAAGGCTTCATCTTCTCCGGCACCACGCCTGACGGCCTGCTGATTGAGATTATAGAACTCAAAGATCACCCCTTCTTCGTCGGCACCCAATTCCACCCTGAATTCAAATCCCGCCCGTTAAATCCCGGCCCCTTGTTCAAAGAATTCATCAAAGCCGCGGTTAAAAATAAAAAATAAACGGTTGGGCGCAGTCCTTAATGGCTTCTATTCTAAAGGCTCAACCGCGGTTGAGCCTTTAGTGTTTTTGCATCAAAAACTAGACTTAAAATCAAAGATTATACTAATATAGGCTCTACAAGGAGGCGCTATGACGCAAGATGAGATCAAGAATCGGAAAGCGGAGCTCGACCTTCAGCGGGCTATAGCAAGCGATGAACAAGAGGCAAGTCGAGCGAATTATCAGTAAACTTCAATCCGGGTGCAAGCACCCGAACGCGACTAGGGTCAGCGGCAACGACTGCAGCACCGAAACCTGCCTTGACTGTGGGCGTGTTCGTACCTGGAAACTCGATGGGCTAGCCATAATGATAAGCTAGATTCCAGTCTGCGTCCTCACCCCTGCAAACTCTGGCCTTGCAGGATTTTTATTTATCAAGCAAATAATACCATGTTACTTAGCGTGGTAGTAGATGTAAAAAAAATAAAAAAGCCGCGGGTTGCGACTTGACTGGTTCGAGTAGGAACTTAGCGTGTAGCCAAGTCCAAAATATGCTTCAACACCCTCCTTCTCCGTTCTCCGGCCTGGTGCAGAAGCAAATGAGTCTCATCAGCCTTCAGCTTCCGAAGTACAATCTCAACTTGCTGAGGAGAGCCCTGCAGGCTGTAGTTGTTGTTCTTCCGTAAAAGCTGAACTCCATTGAAAAGCATAGCCAGCTTCGGGTTGCAGACCGGGTCGCGAAATCTCGCGCGATTGAGCGTTCTGAGCTCCGACTTGCTTCCAACGATCGCAACTGCTTGCTGCACGCTGATTGGATGGCGAACTTCCGCAGCTAAGACATCGGGCGCTTTCACGACACCCCCTTGGAGTTTGCGCTCAGTATATCATAAAAAAACCGCCCTAGTTCTTGGGCGGTTCAATATGCACGAATTTTCGCTTATGCAGCTCACCGTCAAAGCCGCGGACTTTTTTGCTGGTGAATTTGACCGCGCCAGCAGCCACGGCATAGAGACTGTCATCATTGCCGCGGCGAACATTTTTGCCCGGATGCCATTTGGTGCCGCGCTGTTTGATGATAATATTGCCGATTTTGGCTATCTGACCGCCAAAAAGCTTGACACCCAATCTTTTGGATTGCGAATCACGCCCCAGCGCTGTACTGCCCCCGGCTTTTTTATGAGCCATATGTGTTCAATTTTCAAGTTCTAAATTGCCAATTAAAACTTGATCATTATTTGATAATTGATCATTGCTAATTGTTAATTCTTCTTGCAATTTTCCGTATTGAAAAATTATTATTTCCCGTGCTACCACTTGATCCTTGCGGTCGTAGACGGTTGAGCCGCGCTCGGTAATTTTCAAAAATTTGTACTTCTTGGCAATGTCTTTGGGCAGCGGATCCACAACAGTATAGCCGGAAGTGAGAGCAAAGTCAATGCTGGGCATATACTCATACTCGCTGGCTCTCAACTTATATGCCGGCAGACACATGACCACGCGGCATCCGGACTGTAAAAATTTGGCAAATTCCTTAAAGACTTGGCTGTAAAGTTTTGTCAGCATTTTGAAATTTGCAGCCATCTCAGTCTTTTTTGGAACTTGGCCGTAAATGGGTCCAAGCGTGCCTTCGGTAATGATGGCTTTAATGTCGAACTTAGGCAGTTGCAAAGAAATTTCCGCGGCGTCGGATTGAAACAGCTTATAACGCCCGATTGCGATATGGTAGCGGTTGCGAAACCATTCCAAATTTTTTTCGCTGTTCTCAATAGCTTTACTGTCTAGGTCCGAACCCACGACGCGCAAACCCAGCAAAGTCGCTTCCTGCAAGATCGTGCCGGAGCCGCAAAAAGGATCGAGGACGTAATCCAGCGGTTTGAAGTTGCCGCCCAGATTGATCATGGATTGCGCCACTTTCGGCGGAATCATGCCCGCTTTTTCATCCCTGGCCGGGCGTTGGTAATCGCGACGACCATAGTCCTCGTAATTCTGCACGGATATGGTTTTGCCTATAAACACCCTCTGGGTGCCCGACACCACCACGATCTCCGCCCCTTTGGCCAAAATTTGGTTTTCAGTGACCTGCACTGACGACAAAGCCTGCGAGGGAAATAGCGGGATCACGGCGCGCACGCTGAGCGCGTCTTCTTGCAAAATCTTCTTGATTAGAAAAGCGACCCGGGTCGCTTCCTCGCGAAATCGAAGGGCCGGATCAAGAGTATAAATCGAAACGCCAAATTGTTTTTTGCCGGTGTAGGGCGTAAAATAATCGTTATTGATTTTCTTGAACGTAAAATAAGGGCCGAGGACTTGCGAGGGGTATTCCTTGCCCTTCTTTTGAAAAGTGTCAATAAGTCGTATAATCTTAATAACGCCGCCCAGACGAGGCTGAAGCTTTTCGGGGTTAAGTGGCTGGTCAAGCTCCAAGACCACGACTTCAGGGCCGCAAGCCATGACTTTATAGGCAAAGCCGGAATTTTTCAAAACCTCCAACAGCTCGGCAAGCGACAGGGTATACACCCGGCCCAAAATAAATGCGTATCTATGCATAAATTCAAAGAATTCGTAAAAAACCACCAACTAAAAATTGCGCTTTCTATAGGCTATTTGCTGGTGGCCAGCCTGGCATTTGGATTGGGAAGGCTCACGGCGTTCAAATACGATGCCCCGGAAATTAATATTGAGCAGGCTTTCAGCGCGCCCACCAATTATAGCGGAAGTGTCGCGGGAATTCAAACCGAAACTACTTCATCGACTAGCCCGACTGCCGATGATTGTCCCGGCAAAATCAAGGGCAACATCAGCTCAACCGGAAAAATTTATCATATGCCAGGCGGCGCGTTTTACAACCGCACAAACCCGGAAATCTGCTTTACGACCGAATCCGAAGCCCAAGCCGCCGGATTCAGGAGGTCAAGTCGATGAATCGAATTTATCTCGACTACGCGGCAACCACGCCCCTTGACCCCGCTGTATCGAAAACCATACGGGACTTCGAATTGAAATATTTAGGCAACCCAAGCTCGGTCCATCGCGAAGGGCAGCAGGCTCGGGCCGAAATAGATTTTGCCCGCGCCGCCATTGCCAAATTCCTCAATGCCAAACCTCAAGAAATAATTTTTACATCAGGAGCCACAGAAGCAAACAATCATGCTATCAAGGGAGTGGTCAGCCGCGCCCTTTTTGACTGGGGGATGCGGCCGCATATCATTACAACCGAACTTGAGCATCATTCCGTTTACAATGTCGTCAAGGAAATGGAAAAAAGGGGAGTGGTGGAAGCGACCTTCATTAAGCCAAGTTCAGACGGCCTGATTTCCGCTGACCAAGTGATCAAGGAAATCAAGAATAATACCGTCTTAATCTCCGTTATTTTCGTCTCCAACGAGATCGGCTCCGTCCTGCCAATCAGAGAAATAGGCAAGCAACTATCATCTATCAACTCTCATCTATCAACTAACCGAAAAGTTTTTTTCCACGTTGACGCCGTCCAGGCCGCTAAATTCTACAATCTCAACGTCGAAAAACTAGGATGCGACCTCATGACTATTACTGCCCACAAACTTTACGGCCCCAAGGGAGTTGGGGCACTATATATGAGAACAGGGCTTAAAATCGATAATTTGATGTCTGGCGGGGCTCAAGAATACGCCATGAGGCCGGGCACCCAAAATACGGCTGGGATCATCGGTTTTGCCAAGGCAGTTAAACTGTTAGGCGGTTTGGAAGAGCGCGAAGCTTTGGGTAAAAAAATTGGCGAATTACGTAATCAATTACGTAATTCAATCGAATCAATTCCCGGCGTTGAAATGAATGGTCCGATGGGGGACTGTCGAAGCCCGGACAACTTAAGCGTTACCGTGCGCGACATTGACCAAGACAGCCTGATTACCGCTCTGGATCTAGCCGGCATCGCGGCTTCCACCGGCTCGGCCTGCGTTTCCGGCTCATCCGAGCCCTCCCACGTCATCCAAGCGCTTGGTAAAATTACAGACAGCCAGTCAGCCACAGTTAGATTCACTTTGGGTAAATTCACTACTGAAAAAGAGATTAAACAAATACTCAAAATTTTTCCCGAAATTGTAAACAGGCTTAGGAAATAAAAAAAGGGGACAGCCATAGACTGTCCCGACTGCGGCGATCGGTCCGTCGCTAGTCCAACTTCAACTTGCCGACCGCCTTGCGCCACTTCCTGAGCAAGCCGTCGAGCCTCCTATTCTCCGCCCGAAGGCGCTTGTTTTCCTCGAGAACCTCGAGCGTAGCCGTTGCGATCAGCTCGATGTTCTCAGCCAGGAATACGGCCGAGTCCTTCTGCGCCGCTTCCTGCTTCAGCACGCGCTTCCGCTGGCGTACCGACTTCCGCGTCGTCTTTTTGGCAGGCTTGGCCGTGACCACGCCCGCTGCCTGGCGGGCCTTGCGGATCGCTTGCGCCAAGCCGCCGAGCGTGGCGTCCTTGTAGCCAGTCTCATGTACCTTGCCAAGGATTGCCTTAGCAGAGGCCTGACAACTCAGGGCGGCATTGTCCAGCGTGGCTGCAAACTTCCACAACTGCTGCAAGCCAAGCTTGGTGTACTTATCTTTGCCATGCTTGGTAGCACTGGCTGTTGCCGGGGTCATACGCACCTCCTTCGGAATTGCCGCCACCAGCCTGGCTGGCAGAACGGCGGTTGTGATTGGCACTGTTGCCGGAGCCGGCTTGATCGGCCTCCGGTAGGCCAGAATCAGGTTCTTGATCTGACCAATTTCCATCAGCTGGACCGAGAACGCGATCCCTTGCCGCTTCGCCATCTTCTTCACCCGTTCTACGATAGGATGGGAAAGATACTTGGCAAAGTACACCTGAAACACCGAACCCGGAATATCACTCTTGCGTTCCCCATCCTGGTCGCTCCAGAAGATTACCTTCGGATCGCGCCAAAGCTCGGCCCAGTCCCTAGGCAGCCCCCCAACGACGAGTATATGTCCGCGTCGCACTCTGATATCACCTCCTTCAAACGTGCCAGTCACGAACTAATAAACCTACCATAACCGAGTAATTTTGTCCAGGCGCCACGGATGTGCAGGATTGACTTTGTCGGAGATTTTTGTTATACTTATCCGTTCTTTCGTATATGAGTCCCAAGGAGGACTTTTTGCGCGCCATACCGGCGCGCGTGGAGGCAACGATGAGACGCTTGCTCGTAGCGGTCGCGCTCGTGGCATTTCTGCTCGGTATCGTGACTGGAGCAAAAGCTGGCGGAGTGGAACGGACCATCTTGTCGCTGGACCTCAACAGCGACGGTCGGGAGGATCTGCTCGTATACGACCCGACGACCGGCGCGTTCACACGAGTGTTCCAGTATCCCGGCTGGCCATACGCCGCGCCGACCGAATACTGGCTGCCAGGGATGAATGTGGTCATGGGATTTCTGGACGAGGATGCCTCGCCAGACGTGATCTTCTACGACCCGGCAACCGGCCTGGTCTGGCAGGCTCTCAACTACGCTGGGACGCTATATGTTACCACCGTCACGTCCTGGCCCAGGGGCATGCTGGCGTACCCGTTTGACCACAACGGCGACGGGGCTACGGATTTCTTCCTGTACAACCGGGTAACAGGGGAGTGGTCACTCCAGCTCAACACCTGGAACGGCTACTTCACGGAAGTCAACGGCCGGTGGTCTGAGGGCTGGGAGATACGAGTGGGTAACTTCTCCGCCTTCGATCATAACCAGGACCTGCTCCTGTACAACCGGGAGACAGGCGTCTGGTACAAGGCCCTGTCTGACGGCTTCGGCGGGTTCTATTACTCACAGCCTGGCCGCTGGTCGCCGGGATGGAACGTGTCCATCGGGCGATTCAATATCGACGCGGCCGATGACGTGTTCCTCTACAACCCTGTAACCGGAGTCTGGTTTCGGGTCTTCTCGGATGGCTGGACCGGCTTCTACTGGTACGAGAGGGGGGGATGGTCGGCGGGGTGGAGTGTTCTCATCGCGAGGCTGGAAAAACGCGGCCTCGATGACCTGATTCTCTACCATGCTGGCACTGGCGCTGGGTTCGCCTGCGTAACGCAAGCCTACGCCGGCTTCAGGTACCATCGGCTGACGCTGTACAATAGTGCCGTGCCGATGGTGCAGGACTTCAGCGGGGATCGGCTGTCCGATCTGCTGCTGTGGATTGACCTGACCAACCCGGTCGGGTTCAGTCGGTACAAGTCCGTGCTAAGAGGAGGCAACTTCGACCACCTTGAGTGGTGGTAGCTACGCCGAGCCGACTCGACGCAGCAAGGGTCGCGCGGCAGGGTTCAGCCCCTGACCGCGCGACCCTTCTTTTTTTGAAAAACCGTTCCACGCCATATTCGATTTTTACGCTAGGGAAGTGTCCCCAGAATATCTAATATCTGATTTCTAAAACAGAAAGAGCGTATTATCGAAGCGATAAGAAAGCTAAGGGGAGTGGGCTGAAAGAGGCTTATTCTGAGATATTAAGCTCGCCGCACAATGGCACTTGGACGACTAGCTATTATATGGAATTAAATTTAAAAGGGTTTGGTCTAGATGATTTATATTCCAGCATTTGGTTTCTTATCTTATGCAACTCTTTTTCAATATCTGGCTCTAAATGATTAGAAATGAATCCTCGCACACCTTTTTTGACATTAATATTTTTCAAACGTGCGCCTGAGATTAACTCTACTCCCCTACTCCAAAGCTTAAAATCCGACGCTTTCTTCCCACGTAAGGGATGTTTATTAAATAATGGAATAAATATTTCTCTCAACAGCTTTGGATTCTGTACAGAATACCTTGCTAACTTGCCACCGTTAACGAAAGTCACTGATCCGCATCCAAGCGTATCTCTAATTTTATGCAAAAGATTGGCATCATCGGAGCGTAAAACTATTGCGAACTCTGCATTCCAGTAAAAATATTCTCTCGTCTTCCCATTTCTTATCTTTCTATCCAATCTATACTTCAGAGCAAAACAACCCTCACCTTCAACAAATCCGGCTAAGTAATCGCCAGGCAATTTATCAATAGTTTCAGGCTGCATGATCTAAACTACAAAAATTCCAGAGGGTTGTAAGTGTAGCCGTAAGGCACTCGGTAAGGGCCAAAGACGTTTGTAAATTGCCCATCTGCCACGCCATAGCCTTCTTCGTCAAATAAGGTGAAGTGCAGGTGGTAACCGCGGTGCGAACCGTAAAGCAACCTGGTCGTATTGCCGGTATTGCCCTCAAAGCCGACGAGGTCGCCCATTTTGACTGTCTGTCCGACCTTGGCCTTAAAACTGCTCATATGCGCGTACAGACTGATAAGCGCCCGCCCGCCGGAACTTATGGTGTGCTTGATCGTCACCCAATTGCCATAAGCGCCCGCTCCGGTGCCGGCGTCGATCACCACGCCATCAGCCGCGGCGTAGATTGGCGTGCCGGCCGGACCTGCAATGTCAATGCCATTATGGAAATTGTAGCCAAGCGCGGTAAATCCGGTATTGCCATAGCCTTGGGTCAAAACCCCGTCCATGGGCCAGGCCAGCAGGCCTTTCCTGGCCGGCAGCCGCCTGTTGCCGAGTTTGCTGCGCAGTTCCACTTCCAAATCGTAAATTTCGCGCGAGATTTGTTCTTCCAAACCTTTCTGCTCGGCCAAAAGTCTCTGGTAAACTTTTTCCTGGCCGCGGGTCTGGTCCAAAATCTGCTGCTTGGCCGTGCGCTGGCCTCTTAAACCGGCTTCGGCCTCCTCCAGCTGGCCGAGCAAATCATCCAATTTTGCTTTCTGCTTCTTTAAGTCGAATTGCCTTTGTTCAAGGTCTTGCTTAAGCCTTTTAATCTCGCCAAGCGCCTCATTCGTCTGATCCTGGATGGTGGTGGTGTATTGAATTTGATCAATGAATTCCGTAAGGTTGTCATTTTCCAAGGCGATTTCCAGCGGGCTCATTTCGTCCAGTTCATTGAGCTGGCGGATCAACTGTATGAGGTTTTCCTTGGTCTTCTTGATATCAGCTTGGGTTTTCACGATTTGGTCAGTGACCTCGGCAATTTCCAGGTTCGTCTCGTCAATTTTTTCGCGGTTGGCCTCGATCTGCGCTTCAGTCTCGGCGATTTCTAAATTGACCAATTTGATTTCATTGCCCAACGAGCTGGCTTTGGCCTTGGTTTCCTTGATTTCGGACTGAATGCCGGATATTTTTTTGTTGATTTCATTCAGTTTCTGCTGTTTCTCTTGTTTGAGTTTCTGCAGTTCGTCAACGCTTTGGCCTGCTACCGGGGCATTAGAGTATAATCCAAACGCGAGCATTAGTGCCAATGCCCCGCTTAACCATATTCGCTTGCCTGCCCCGTTAGAAAACCCGACGCAGGATATGTTAAATATACTCAACGCAGCAATTTGCCAGTTATTACAGGTTTTGAGTTTTCTCTTTGTTTTTCTAACGGGGTAAATTTTGATTTCAAGTAAGAAATCATCCTGTATATATTATATCACGATTGGAATAATTTTTCAATGGCCGTATTTAATCTTTTCAAAATTATTTCCTTACCGTTTGGCAAAACAGCAAACGCATCCATGATTTCAAACGGCCCGGGGCTGGCTTCCAATCCAGTCAAAGCCACCCTAAGCGGCCAGAGTATAGCACCTTTGTCTTTATCCCCGATCTCGGCAAAAAAAGCATTTTGAATTTCTTCTTTGGAAATTGGGAATTGGCAATTGATAATTATTTTTTTAGCAATTTCTAGTGATTCGCTTAATTGGCGATTATCCACCTTTTTCCACCGAAGCATCTCTGGGTCATATGCAGGATCGCTAAAAAAATATTTGACCCTCTCCCCTATCTCAGAGAGCTTCTTAAGCCTCGCTTGTTCCAAAAGCAAAATCCTCAGCAAAAATTCTTTGGGATATTTTTCAAGCTCAAACCCCGCCCTGATTAAGTACGGACTAATTCGCGCGAATAAGTCCTCGACTTTCAGGCTGCGGATATAAACTCCATTGAGCCAATCCAGTTTTTCCGGATCAAACACTGCGCCGGCTTTATTGAGCTTATCCAGGGAAAATTCTTCAGTCAGTTCGCGAAGGTTAAAAATTTCCTGCTCGGTTTTGGGGTTCCAGCCAAGCAGAGCGACGAAGTTAAGCAGGGCCTCGGGCAAATAACCTTGCTCCAAAAAATCTTTGACCGCAACATCGCCTTCCCGCTTGGAAAGTTTTTTGCGCGTTTTGGAAAGCAGCAGCGGCAGATGCACGAATTGAGGCAGCGGCCAGCCGAAAAATGAGTAAAGCAAAATATGCTTCGGCGCCGAAGGTACCCACTCCTCTCCCCTAATGACATGGGTGATGCCCATCAAATGATCATCAACCGTCGCCGCCAAATGGTAAGTCGGAAAACCGTCAGATTTCAAAAGCACCTGGTCATCCAAATCGTCCGATGAAACGGAAATTTGCCCATGAATCACATCGGCAAAACTTATCCGCTGGCCGGCAGGTACGTTCATCCGGATTACGTGTGGCTCATTAGCTCGCAGTTTCGCTTCTGTTTCATCCTTTGAAAGCTTAAGACAATGTTTGTCATATTTAGGCGGCTGCTTGTTCTCCTGCTGCTGTTTGCGCAATTGATCAAGTCTCTCTGGCGCGCAAAAACAATGGTAGGCATGGCCTTTGTCTATAAGTTCCTGTGCGTGTTTGAAGTAAATGTCCAGTCGCTGCGACTGCAAAATAGGGCCTTCATCGAAGTTAAGCCTGAAATCCTTGAGGGTCTGCACGATATTCTCAAGTGATCCCGGCACAGTTCTTTTGACATCCGTGTCTTCGATGCGCAGGATAAATTTGCCGTTGTTTTTCCTGGCCCACAAAAATTCATAAAGCGCGGTGCGCAATCCGCCGATATGCAAAAATCCCGTGGGACTTGGAGCAAACCTGGTTCGTACTTCGGGCATAATTATTTATTGCTGACTAAGGATTACGAATTGTCAATCCGTAATCCGTAATTCTTCAATTTATATTTATACACTTTCCAAATAAACACCGGCACCGCGTTCCACATTCGCTTAATCCGCCACGGCTGGGTGATCAGCCGCCACAGCCACTCCAAGCCCATGTCATGCAAGAACTTGGGCGCCTGGGGCTGTTTTCCGGCGATATAATCGAATGTGCCGCCCAAACCAATGGCGACTTTAACGTTCAATTTTTGAAGATTTTGGGCCAGCCACATCTCTTGCTTGGGCGGCGAATAAGCTATAAGCAGTATATCAGAATTACTCTGGTTTATCCTCTCGACCAGAGCGTCGTCAAATTCACAGTCAGACAAGGCCAGATTAATCCTTAATTCTTTATTCTGACTCCTTAATTCTTCTCCAGCTTTTCCTGCAACATCATCGGTTCCGCCGACCAGGGCCAAAGAGTAGCCGCGGTCAGCCGCAAGTTTAGCGATATCCCAAATTAAATGGCTGCCGGTGACCTGTTCTTTTATGACCGACCGAATCCAAGCGGGATAAAAAATTATTGCGGCAAGCGAGAGAATAAGATTTGAAAAATGAAAATTGAAAATTGAAAATTGTTTCTTTCGTTGCAACGAAAGAAACTTAGCTGCCCAAAGTATACCAATGCCGTCCGGCAATGAAAGATTCGCGCTGTTAAGGACTTTTTTATAATTTTCGTCCCGTTGAGCAAATACAATCAGCTCTGAATATGGCGTAGTGACCAGGTGCGGCTGACCGTTTTGAACAAATTGATCAATCGCGGCAATAGCCTCCTGCTTCAATACGCTGACAACCTGCACACCGGCAATGTCTATTTTCATTTCAAAGTTATTTCAATCAATTGTGTGTGGTGAGCGTGGTGCAACAAAAGTTTGCTCTCATAGAGCACGACTCTGTCAGCCATAAAACTTAGCTGTCTTAATTCTTCATTCGGGAAGTCTTCGATTTTCCGGTCCTTGAACATGACTTTGTCCATGTGCAAATTCGAGAGTTTGACATGCGGGTAATAGATCCGATCCTGAAACAGGAAGCCTGAATCATGAAACAGGACCTCAAGCTGAGACTGCAGCTTGCCCAAGGCAGGATTGGGCTTAAGCGTCATGTGTATCTGTTGGTGGAATTTCACCAGCTTGTCAAACTGGATTTCAAAAGGCTTGGCCTCAATCACCGCTTGGGAAAAAATCTCTTTAACTTTTTTCTGTTCATCATCAATTAACTCGCCGAAAAAATTTAGAGTAATATGGAGGTTTGTCGTGTTGATATAAGGCACTGGCAATCGTCCCTGAAAGATTTGAGTAGCCCTATCCTTAATTTCTTTTGGCAATGATATTGCTGTAAAAATACGCATAAAGACATGGAAATTATAGCATATATCTGATAAACTTAGGTCATGCAGATTAATCGGCAATTCAAGAGAGATCACCACCTCCATTCGCCCGCCCACGTCTTGGCTGAAGAGCTTTCGGTCAAGCTTGATGACAAAAAGCATTTCGGGTTTTATTTGAAAATGGCGCTTATCCATGACCACAGTCTGCTGCGCAGAATCGCGGGTGAAGTCCTCGAAAGCAAGTCAACCAAAAAACCCGGCGCGCTCTTCGCTTACCTAGTTAAGAAATCAAAGACGCCTGATGTCAAAGGGAATCTTTGACACTTATGATTCTTGAAATAATCACTGTTCCCAATCCAATCCTGACCACAAAAACCCAGCCGGTTGCCAAAATCACGCCGGACGTTTTGAAATTGGCGCAAGACATGATTGAAACATGCAAACAAGCCCAAGGCATTGGCCTAGCCGCTCCCCAAATCGGCAAATCAATCCGCCTCTGCGTCGTCAATCTGGAGCACATGGGTATTCCGCTGTTTGCGCTCATCAATCCCAAAATTAAAAAAAAATCTTGGAAAAAGTCCGAAATGGAAGAAGGTTGTCTGTCAATCCCGGGAATTTACGGCATCGTCAGGCGACCGGATAAAATTAAGGTTGGAGCTTTGAATCTCAAAGGCCAAGAAAATGAGCTCTCGGCCGACGGTTTGCTAGCCCGCGTGATCCAGCACGAAGTGGATCACTTGGACGGGATTTTAATCACATCGAAGCTGGTCAGGCGAACAGACGGGACAGAAACCAAAGATAGGAAAAAATTAAAAGATTAGCGGTTACGATGCCCGTATCGTGAGGTGTTCGACGCCTGACGTAACCTCAAGACGATACTGGATTCGTTACCGTAAGACACTAAACTATATGGCGCATAAAATAGTCTTTGCAGGCACAACTGATTTTGGCATCCCGACTCTCGAAATACTAAATACTAAATACCAAATACTGGCCATTGTCACCCAACCTGATCGACCCGCTGGAAGAAAAAAAGCGCTCTCCCCTTCCCCGATCAAACTGTGGGCCGAAAAAAATAACATTCCGGTTTTACAACCCGAGGAACTATCAACTATCACCCATCAACTATCAACTTTAGAGCCCGGTCTTTTGCTTGTCGCCGCGTACGGCCAGATCATTCCCAAGGATATCCTCGACATCCCTAAATTCGGCTCAATCAACATTCACGGATCCCTCCTTCCCAAATACCGTGGAGCTAGCCCGATCCAAGCGGCGATATTGCGCGGAGAAACCGAAACCGGCATCACGCTTATCAAAATGGACGAGAAAATGGATCATGGCCCTGTTATCGCCCAAGCAATGATGACGATTGATGATAATGATGACTTCATAACTCTTTACAAAAAACTCTCGGATCTCTCAGCCGACTTGGTCATGGAAACCCTACCCAAGTGGTTTACCGGCCAAATGAGAAGTACCGAGCAGCGTCATGAGCAAGCTACTTACACCAAGCTTTTTGCGCACAGCGATGGCCGGGTCGACTGGGCTACACCGGCTGTTGAGGTAGATCGAAAAGTCAAAGCCTTGAATCCTGAACCGGGCGTGTGGACTACGCTTGACAAAAAATCTGTTAAAATACTAAAAACAAAAGCGCTGCCTGATGCCAAAATTGAGCTTCCCGGAAAAATTTACGAAAGCGGCAATGAAATGCTGGTCAAATGCCAACTGGGGAGCCTGCAAATTCTCTATCTGCATCCGGAAGGCCGCAAACCCATGACCGGCCGCGACTTCTTAAACGGCCTGAAGTCAAGATCTAACGCAATGTTTATATAAAAATGGAAACAACGGGCTTAACCACAACTGAAGCTAAAGCGCTTCTGAATAAAATCGGGCCGAATAAAATTTCGATTGAACACAGGTTCAGCTTTTTTGGCTTGCTGTTTTCGGAAACTTTCAATTTGCTCAACATTCTACTGATGATCGCTTCTGCGGTATCGCTTATGATCGGCGACCTTCTCGATTCAATCCTCATCTTCGCCATCGTCATCCTCAACACCATTATTTCTTTTTGGCAGGAATACAAAGCCGAGCGCACGCTCCAAGAATTGCGCAACTTAACCCACACATACGTCAAAGTCCTGCGGGACGGCAAAATGTCCCAAATTGACAGCGTCGAGCTGATCCCCGGCGATGTCATTCATCTGGAAAGCGGCGACAAGATTCCTGCCGACGGCGTCATATTCCAATCCTACGGCTTGGAAGCAAACGAAGCTTCCTTAAGCGGCGAATCGCTCCCGGTATTTAAGCGTTCCGAAGCCGGACACAATCAAGTTTTCGCCGGCACACTGATTTCCGCCGGACACGGCATTGTCTTGGTTTCAGCTACCGGCATGTCCACCAGATTCGGACGCATCGCCCTTTCGCTCAAGGGTATCAAAGAAACCGAAACTCCGCTACAGAAACAGATAAAGCATCTGGCCCTAAATATCGGCTTAATCGCCCTGGCGTTGAGCGTTTTGATTTATTTTGTTGGGGTCTCACTGGGCCAAAGAGCCGTGGACATGTTTTTAACTTCGGTCAGCGCCGCGGTGGCGGCCATTCCAGAGGGGTTGCCAGCGATCATTCTTATTACGCTGGCTGTGGGGGTGCGGCGCATGGCCCAGCGGAAAGCCGTGATCCGAAAAATAATCGCGGTGGAAGCGTTGGGTGCGGTCAATGTCATTGCCACGGACAAAACCGGGACCCTGACCAAAGGCGAGATGCGGGCTGAAAAACTCTACGTTTTAGGCAAACATTACACCCCGCAGTCTATCAAAACAGCTCTGAATCAGCCAAAAATGAAAAAATTCCTCGACGCGTTGGTAATTCCCAATACGGCCAGCCTGCTTTACCGCTTCGATCATGGGACCAAAGCCGTTTTGGGCGATTCCACCGAAGGAGCGCTGCTGCAGTTGGCTGAGTTTTTGGGAATCAACACCGAACTGCACAAAGCAAGCGCCGAAATATTGGAAGAATTTTCTTTTGACCAAAAACGAAAAAGCATGAGCATGGTCGTCCGCAAAGACGGCAAAGTAGAAGCTCTGGTCAAGTCCTCGCCGGAATTTATGGTCTCTGCCTCAACCAGGATCCCGCAAGATGATCGAATCAAAATTCTTACGGAAGAAGATAAGCAACAACTTGCCGACGTCTATTCATCACTGACCAAATCGGGCTACCGCGTCTTGGGCTTCGGGTATAAGCCGATGGATGAGCAGACCGGCTACAGACGCGATGAAATTGAATCCGATCTGATTTTCCTGGGGTTCATTGCGCTCTCCGATCCCATTCGGGATGAAGTCAAAGAATCCATCCGGCTGGCCAAGCAGGCCGGTATTATGACTGTCATGATCACCGGCGACAATGAACTGACTGCTCATGCGGTTGCCGTCAAACTGGAGCTGGCCGAAGAGGGCGATGAAATCATAACCGGGAAAGACTTGGAAAAAATCAGCGACGAACAATTAAAAAATATAATCCAGAAGGTGCGCGTGTTCGCCCGAACCAATCCCGAAGACAAACTGCGCATTGTCAAAGCCTTTCAACAGCTCGGGTTGTCGGTGGCCGTGACCGGCGACGGCGTCAATGACGCCCTGGCGCTGAAGCAGGCTGAAGTGGGTGTGGCCATGGGTAAAAAAGGCACGGACGTGGCCAAAGAAGCCGCCGACATTGTTATCACTGACGACAATTACGCCACCATTGTCAAAGCCATCGAGGAAGGGCGCACGATCTACGACAATGTCCTCAAATCCATCCGTTACCTGATCTCCACCAACATTTCCGAGCTGCTCACGATCTTAATTGCGCTAATCTTGGGCCTCCCCTCTCCCCTCCTGCCCGCCCAAATATTGTGGATCAATTTGGTCTCCGACGGATTTCCGGCAATCGCTCTGGCTTTGGACCCCAAAGATCCCATGGCTATGAAAAAACTTCCCCGCTCCAAAGAACATCGGCTTCTGAATCTTAACTCTCTGGCTTTGCTTATCGGCATCGGGCTTGCGGTTTCGCTGATCGCCCTCATAGTCTATTGGCACACTTATAAATCCTCGGGCAACCTCGCATTCGCCAGGACCTGGACTTTCAGCACGCTGATTTTGCTTCAAATGCTCGTGGCCTTCATCATCCGCGGCAACCGCAAACACGCCAACCAAAAACTGGTCGCGGCCGTGGTCTTCACCCTCGCCATCCAAGCCCTCATTTTGGTCAACCCGATCTTCTACCCCATATTCAAAATCGAAAAAATCTGGTGAACAAAAAAATCCCCCTTTCGGGGGATTTTTTTGAAATTACATTTGCGGATTGCCCATGCCACCGCTTGGCATGGATGAACCTTTGCTCATAGACGCATAAAGCGCCCAAGCGCCCACCACCACGTGCAACAAAGAATCAGCAGGATTTTCCAGATTTGCGCCCAAGAACGACTGGGAGATGATAAAGCTGTACAGGCCGATTAATACTGCCACCGCTCCCACCACCATGGCCAGAGTTTTCTGCGCGGCAGCCGGCAGGGTGTACGCCGCGAGCAAAGCGACTACGCCAATCACGATATGCGTCCAGTTCTCGGCGTTATCAAACCACCAGCCTGAGCCGAAAATGCTTTGCTCGGCTGTCGGTCCGATGAGGAAAAAACCCAATACGCCGACAACTACCAGGATCACGCCGCCCCAGACCAAAAATTGCTTAGGATTCAAGTTTATCACCCCCTTTACATGCGATTATTCTAAGGCAGGTCTAAATTTATGGCAATTCACCCCGTTACAGTTTCAGAGTATTTTCGTTAGAAAAAGGCATTTTGTTACATTTTATCCACTTTAGTTATCAACAAATTATTTTTAAAAACTATAACGGGGTTCAGTTATCAACAGAGGTGATTTTGTAAATTACCCCGGACTTGTCGTCAGAGACATAAAGCCCCCGGTTATAAAAAACCACATCCACCGGCCGGCCTAAGACAGTGTTACCTTGCAGCCAACCGGTGATGAAGTCCTCAAACTCCTCAAAGTTGCCTTTTGAGTCCAATTTTACGCGCACCAATTTGTAACCGGTTGGATCCGACCGATTCCAGGAGCCGTGAAAAGCCACTATCAGATCATGCCAGTAATCCTCAGGCCAGCCTTCTTCCGGCACAAACGCCAAGCCAAGCGGCGCGGAATGCGCCGGCATTTCGACTTTTGGCGCCTCTGAATCTTGGCATGGATCGCGGATGTACTGATTTTTATCAAAATTCCGATCGTTGACCTTATTGCCATAACAAATCGGCCAGCCGTAATCCTTTCCTTCTGCCAGAATGTTGATCTCTTCCGGCGGCAGGTTGTCGCCCAAATTGTCGCGACCCATGTCCGTGCCCCACATCCGGCCATCCACATAGCTCCAGGTAAAAAATACGGTGTTGCGCAAACCGGACGCGAATTTTTTGAAATCCGACCCGTCCGGATTCATGCTGTAAACCGCCGCCCTGCGAAGATCACCTTCGTTGCAGACATTGCAGGAAGAGCCGATTGATACGTACAACCTCAGATCTTCCGGGCCAAACCCCAGAGTGCGGGTGAAATGCCCGCCGCCTGATGGCAAGTCCGCAATCTTCTGCCCCGGATCATCGGAATTGAGGGTAACGCGGGTGATTTTATTTTCCTCGGCGAAATAAAGCAGGCCAGGTGTCCGATAATCAAAAGCCAAGCCGTGTGGCTTGCGCAAATTCCGAAAAATGTCATGCTGGGCAATAACCCGGCCGTCCTTCATCTCAAGCTGGGTGATGACCCCTGCTGAAGTCCTGGATACCCACATATTGCCCGAGCCATCAAACGCCATCACTCTCGCTCCGGGCAATCCTTTGGCAAAAATTTCAATGGAAAAACCATCCGGCAACTTAAGTGGCATGCCGGTGGTGTTCTGAGGCGTATCATTTTTTAGATCAGTCTCAGCCGGCGGATTCACCGCGGGTCTCACCCCACGCAAGTTTTGCCAATAGAAAAGTATCCCTGCTAAAACGGCAACGCCGACTATCGTGATTCCTAAATTTTTAAGTGTTGAGTTATTCATGCTATTAACCCGGACCCATCCCCGAGGCGGGCGTTAAGAGAGAAATCGGGGATCTTACTGAGTCCTCGGCAAGATCCCGGATCCGCCGCTCTCCTGTCCCATACCGGGCGGTCCGGGATGGGACGCGAGGGCTTAATGTTAAACCTCAAGCCAATTCTGCTCTCGCAAATCATTGAATTCAATGTCTGCCTTGGGTAAAAAAGTTTTGGGAATTCCGTGATGACCGCTAAACATGCTGATATTAATCATGGCATCATGAACCGGAAACGCGATTTTGGGTTTGATTGCTATGGCATAATCAACCGCATCAGAAATTTTGAGCCACGGCCCGGCCACTGGCAGCGCCAAAATTTCAACCGATTTTTTCGGGTTATAAAGGCTGTCGCCAGGGTAAAACAATCGATCAGCAATCATAAACCCTGTGTTTTGGACCTGTCCATATTCCTGATAAATCACGGCATGTTTTTCGCCGTGCCCTTCGAGTGTAATGCCCTTGAAATTTTCGCTCTGTCCATGCTCAAGCAAGCTAAAAGATATCTCGGCTTCTGACAAAATTTTGCCAACGGCTGAATTGGTCCATATAACAGCCGCGGGATTATTCTGCAAAATTTTTTTGACCGAGTCCATGTGCAAATGATCCGAATGTTCGTGGGTGATCAAAACCAAATCAATATTTTTGATTTCATTCTGGGCCGTACTCCAAGCGCCGGGATCAGTCAAAATCCTGACTCCATTTTCTTCGATAAGCAAACAGCAATGTCCCGGTTTTGTAATCTTCATCCCGTTTAGAAATTTAATTGCCTAGATTAATAGTTGAAACTTGATATTCCTGTTTAGCGATGCCTCCTTGAAGCTAGTCTAAAAAATTTCTAACGGGATTCATAATTGATCAATTTTGGCAGCCATAATAAAATCATTTTCCGAAAGCCCGCCGATGGCATGCCAGATTCGCACGGCACGCATTTTTTGTGAATCAATTTCATATAGGCATTTTAGCACAAAAAAACAAGCAAAATCTGGAAGCCAACACCTACTCGAGGTGGGAACGGATAGCTTGAACCTGATTTGGGGTCAGGTCCTTCACCGGGATCCGATCTCGGCAACGGAATCCATTCAGCAAAATATCCTGAATAATTCCGTAATGGGGCTCAACTCCGTGAGTGATGTCGTGCGCGTGCTTGACTTGTGCCAGGCTGTAAAAGCCGTCTTCCGCTTGCTTGGTTGCAAGAACTCTCATGATCCCTCCTTCCTTTGTGCTAAGATTATAGCATGAGCTTGCTTAACACAAAAACGAAAATTGCCCTCATCTTTGCGGCTGTCGGTTTAATTCTTTATGCCAACAGCTTAAATAACCAAATGTTTTGGGATGACCAGGACATCATCCTTAACAACCAGTATGTCCAAAATTTCGATTGGCCGAAGTTTTTCAGCGAAAACCAGATCGCGGGCGCGGGGCTTACCAGCAACTACTGGCGGCCGCTGATGCTGACGGCGTTCTCAATTGAGTGGCAGCTCTGGAATGACTGGGCTCCCGGATACCACTTGATAAATCTCTTATTGCACATCGCCAATACTATCTTACTGTACAGTATTACAGTAAGGTTATTTCGCTTGCCCTGGGTTTCTTTTCTGACAAGCTTAATCTTCCTCATCCATCCGCTGCAGACCGAGGCGGTCACCTATGTCTCCGGCCTGGCCGATGTGCTTTCAACTTTTTTTATTTTCTTAGGCATATTATTTTACTGCAAATTTCGGCTTACCCAAAATAGCGGTCACAATTTTAGGTACTTCCATAAATACTACGGTTACACTTTACTTTGCTATATCGCAGCTATACTTTCCAAAGACACGGCTGTGGTTATGCCGGCCATGCTGGCCCTGACAGATTTTTTTGCCCTGCCCTCAGAGCTTACGGTCAAGCAACGTCTGTTCAAAGTTGTCAAAAATATCTGGCCATTTTTCCTGCTGGCCGGCCTCTACCTGCTTCTGCGCGCCACCGCGCTTAACTTCAGCAACACCTTCAATGTTTATGGCGAAGAAAATCTGTTTACGGAAAATTTTGGCGTCCGGCTGCTGGCTTTCTTCCGCGCCATGGCAATTTATTTCCAACTTTTGTTTTGGCCGAATAATCTGCATATGGAGCGCGGCTTCGACATTCCCCACAACCTACTCATTCCGGACGTCTTTGTTGGGGGCTTACTCGTCTTTGGCCTAATAACCGCGGCCTTTTTATGCATCAAAAAATACCCAATCATAAGTTTTGGGATTTTCTGGTTCTTCATCCGCCTGTTTCCCAATTCCAACCTCCTCATTCCGAATTCGGGCCTGATTTACGAGCATTGGATGTACGTGCCGATGATTGGAATATTTTTGGTCATGTCTTATCTTGCGTTAAATGTAGCGGAGGCCTTTAGGCCTCCATTATGGAAACCTAAAGGTTTCCGCTACATACTTGCATTGCTGCTTATATTCTATCTCGCGATTTTGGGCAAAAAAACCATTGCCCGCAACAATGACTGGCAAGACCCAATCACTTTTTACAACCAAACGCTTAAGTATTCCCAAACTTATCGCGTCTTAAACAACCTCGGTATGGCCTATGCCGACGCCAAGCTGTCTGCCGAAGCGATTGAAACTTACCAAAAAGCCATCAACCTGGACGCCCACAACGCCGTGGCTTACCACAACCTCGGCAACTCCTATAAAGAAATTGGCAACCGCGGGCAGGCGGTCAAAAACTTCGAAACCGCCATCGAAAAGCAGCCTGATTTCTTCTTCTCTTACTACGCGCTCGCTCAGCTCTATCTGGACGAAAAAAACTATGCCTCGGCAATCAGTGTTCTTGAAAAATTACAGAAGTTAAATCCAGCAGACCAGAAAATAGCGAGGTTAATTGAACAAATAAAAAGGCTCCGCAAATAGTGGAAATTTTTGTGTCATCCTGAACTTGTTTCAGGATCTATCCCCAGAGCGCGAGGATGACTCCAAACATGAGCAACTGGACCAGGTAATATCCGCTGTTTAAGCTCCACAACTTCCAGCTCTTCTGGCCCCAAAGCACATCGCTCATGGTCACAGGCAGCACAAACCCCAGCCACATCCAGAAGCCGGTGGAAAGCCCGGCGGCATATCCTTCGACATTCATATACGAACTGGCAAACACCAGCGCGTGCGCCAAAACATAGGCCATAACCAATGCTCCGACAAATGACAAAGCATAGCTTTTGATCATACCCTTTTTGGCTTCAGCCATTTGCTCCGGATTCATCTTGTCCCAGCCCATCAAACGCATCCACATTTTGCCGAACACCGGCCCGTACCACAAAGAACCCAAGGCAATGCTGACCACTCCACAAACCAGCACGGCCCAATAATTCAAAGGCACTGCTTGCATATACATTTCCTTATTTAATAATCTGCTTTAATTATACATCCCAATTAAATCCCGGCCAACTTAGCTATGGTGTTCATGTGCTCAATATACTACAATCAAATTATTCCAGTACTTACTACGGACATAACAAGGAGGTAAAAACGGAATGTGCGCCATATTTGGCATCACAGGAACCAATACAGCGGCTAACAGCGCATTCTTCGGTTTGCACGCCATGCAACACCGAGGACAGGAATCCGCAGGCATCGCCAGTCACGACGGCGAACTGATCCACAAGGTCGCCGGCATGGGGTATGTCGATGACGTTTTCCCCGATGAAAAAGTCCTCGGCACCCTGACAGGCAAAACCGCCATCGGCCATACCCGCTACTCGACTACCGGCACCAGCCGGCTCAAGAACGCCCAGCCGTTCGAAATCAAATGCAAGCACGGGCGGTTCGCAATCGCCCACAACGGAAACCTGACGAACACCGACGCGCTGCGAGCAGATCTGGAAGGGGAAGGAGCTATCTTCCAGACCGAATCCGACACTGAGGTCATTCTTCACCTCTATGCCCGCGCAAACGCCACCAACTCCCAGGAAGCCATCATCCGGGCTTTGACCCAGGTCGAAGGCTCATACGCGCTGGTGATGTTGACTCCTGACGGACTGGTCGCAGCTCGCGACCCGAGGGGTTTCAAGCCCCTGGTCATCGGCAGGCTCGATGATTCATGGATCGTGGCTTCCGAAACCTGCGCCCTCGATATCCTGGAGGCGAAATACGTGCGCGATGTTGAGCGCGGAGAAATCGTGTTCTTCACCGCAAACGGCATGCCCAAGAGCATCCGCCCCTTCGGCAAGCTTCCACCACAAGCCGCCTGCATCTTTGAGCACGTTTACTTCGCACGGCCCGACAGCTACATTTTCGGCAACGCCAGCGTTTCGGTCCACCGACAGCGGTTCGGATATTTGCTGGCAAAACAGTCTCCGGCGGATGCCGACATCGTGGCTGCAGTGCCGGATTCGGGAGTCCATGCGGCATTAGGCTTCGCCGAAGGCTCAGGCCTTCCCTACAAAGTCGCGCTGACCCGCAACCACTATGTCGGCAGGACATTCATCAACCCCTCCGGGGACGGCCGCAGGATCGGGGTGCGGATGAAGCTCAATCCCATTCGCAGCGTGGTCGAAGGCAAGCGCATCGTGCTTGTGGATGACTCCATCGTCCGCGGCATTACCAGCCGCAAGATCGTTCGTCTGGTCAAAACGGCCGGAGCGAAGGAAGTCCATGTGCGGATCAGCTGCCCGCCAACGATCGCGCCGTGCCACTACGGCATCGACACCCCTGATTTCAACGAACTGATTGCGTCGAGCAACAGCGTTGAGGAAATCTGCCGCTTCATCGAAGCCGACAGCTTGGCGTATCTTAAGCTCGATGCAACTCTGGCGGCAGTGGATGGTACGGAAGGAGGTTTCTGCACCGCTTGCTATACCGGCGACTACCCTGTTCTGCCCCACGGCGCCATTCCGCTTCGACCCGCTTAGGCAAATCGCCCAGCTGGTCTTTTTTTATGCGAAAAAAAAGGCTTCCAAACAGGCGGAAGCCGGGGTAACGAACAAAACGTGGTTGGGATCAGGCTCGCGGCCGGAGGCCGCGTATGGGTATGGGACCATACGCTAGGCGCTGATCAAACGCCATGAAAGCCACAAGCCCGACCCCTTCCACGGGCTGCAAGAGCAGGATCACAGGCTCTAATGAAAGACGCTTAAGCGGCAACTTGAGCGTCCGAGCCACAATCGATTCAGTAAGAAGGCTGGTGTGGCCTTGGAACAACGCTTATGGTCGGGCATATGAACCCTCCACAAACTTGGGCAGTTCCTCGCCGCCCTAAGTCCCATGCCGCCTTCTCGCTTTCGCAGCCACGCTTAAAGTCACTTGGGGCGGGGTTGCCATCGTGACTCGAAAATCCTAGAGCAGCGGGTCGAACGGCTCATCAGTCGCATCAGTGATGCTCTGTCGCATCCCTTCCCCGGAACGCAGCTGTCCTGTCAGATCCGGAGTCGCAGCAGCGTCTGACTGGTTCCTCCGATCAGCCAAGACCTGGGCATATGCGATCCTGCGATGGGTCGCGAGCCACTCATCGATTTCCGCGCGCCTGTAGTTATTCGCGTCACTCATTCGATTCCTCCATCAAAGTGCTTCAAGCATAACAAAAAATTCAAGCCAACGCAAAATCCCCGTCAAATTTCCAGTACCTGGTAAGAGGTAATGTTTTCAACTTAAACACTAAAACGATCCATATGCAGAATCAATTAGATATTTATTAAAATAAAAAAGCAAGAGCCTTGAGCCTTGCTGAAAACGAAGGTCGCCTTTATGTCTATGGAATTTCGACCGGTTCGGCGCGCTGCGCGAGATGGAGAAAGCGTTCCTCGGACGGGTGTAAGCAGATGCACACGACGCCATTATCACCAACCTGTGCGTACTCGGGGGTGAAGAGGAAGCGAAAGAAATAGGAGCTGACGAGAATTACAGCGTCCCAACGCACGCTTTTGTCAGAGGGCACATGGAACATGAATTCGAACACTCTCCTCCCCTCGCAAGCGTCAAATGCCCTGCGTCGAACACAATAGCCGTTACTCCCGATGTGTCATCAACGGCATCCGCTATCTTCTGTGCAGTCTGAGTCATGTTTCCTCCTTGTGTCATTGATAGTATACCCTTGAATCATTAGGCAAAAACAGATAAAATAATACCGCTATTCCGGGATCGTCTAACGGTAGGACGGCGGACTCTGAATCCGCTAATCTTGGTTCGAATCCAAGTCCCGGAGCCAAAAAAAAATCCCGCCAAGGCGGGACTTTTGCGTTTTTAGAACCCCAAAACTTCGTTGACGAAAATCAGGTGGATCCGGCCGGGTTTGACTTCTTTGTTGATGATCAAAAGTTTGCTGACGTTGGAACCCATGCCATAGGCTTTCTGAGCTCGGGCGTCTTCCAGAGGCAAAACATACTCGTGGATTCTTTTTATTCCCTCATCCACATTGGCTACTATTTTTTGAGCGCCCACAACCCAAATCACATGATCCGCGCCGTAGACATATGAAGGAAGCTGGCTGCCGGTGTTGGACGCGATCAAAACACTGCCGTCCATAGTTACGGCATGCACCGAACCTATGGTCCATTCTGGCGCTGCCCCTGATTTTTGCTTTTCCCTTTGGCTCTGGTCTTTAAACTTTGCTCTGGCGGGATTATATTTGCTTGAGCCATTGATCTCGTCTGCAATGCCAAGGGTACTCAAAGTAACGGAGGTTTGGGTCATAATATCCGCGCCTTCCGGCAGCAATTCAAACACCCGCCGTTTGGCATCAGCGCCTATCTCCACAAACTCCGCCTCAATGCCATTCTCCTTGAGGGCTTCAATTGTATTCTGGATATTTTTTTGAGATGCCAGTTTGGAATATTCTTTCAACATATTTTTTCTTTCTTATATTAGTTATTTTTTAGAAATTTCATATATCAATCTCGTACAAACTGTTCACTTACTACCATGATACTTATCATGGTAGTATTAACCCGAAAAATTAAATCATTGAGTAAGTAACTTATTTAACTCTGATGTCAAATGGGTTTTAGTTCTTAGCTGCTCAACAACCTTTAAGAGCCGCTGTTTTTCTCGCTTCTTAGCAGATTTTATAATCTCTTTCAAAAGCAGTTCTGGCCAAAAATACATCGGGTACTTCTTTTTAAGCTGGGAGTAGGGTTTGGCCAGTTCATCATCTGACTTATTCCTGCTAGCGCATCTTTTAATAACTTCGCGATAGCCGTCTCCATAAAGCTCCAACCATGTTTGCACTCGCGCGATCGTGCCGGGGCCTGCCTTCAACCTTGACCTGATTTGATCATAGGTCAGGCCTTCGATCAGAAGTTCTGCTATTTGCAGGCGTCTAGCCAGCATTAATACTTCGACTTCAGAAAGTAAATCCCTCAAAAAGTTGGCTGCTTCTTGGGAACTGTGCAGCGTTGTGATTGCTTTCGCAAGTTTGATAAAAAGTTCGTTCTGCTCCTGCTTCTTTAATTTATATTTCAAATTATGCATATGCTACCATGATACTTATGATGGTAGTATTTGTCAAACAATAAAATAGCTATTTGAATAAAATGTTATTTTCCAGTAAGCTTAAGCCTAAGAACTTATTATAAGTGGAATAATGTCATCCTGATGTGTTATAATTGATAATACTATTATTTTTTTATTATGCTCACAGAAACAAGTATTGTTTGGTTTGCAATTATCGCAGGCTTAGCCGCGATTGTTTATGGGTTCATTCTTACGCGGCTGGTCTTGAAAAAACCGTCGGGTGACGACAAAATGCGCTCCATCGCCGCGGCCATCCAGGAAGGCGCATCTGCTTACCTTACGCGGCAATACAAAACCGTGGGGACAGTCGCAGCCGTGCTGGCGGTTTTGATTTATTTCTTTTTCAACATCCAGACCGCACTTGGTTTTTTGCTGGGAGCTATAGCTTCTGCCCTGGCTGGCTTCATCGGAATGTACGTGGCTGTGCGCGCCAATGTCCGAACTGCCGAGGCGGCCAAAGTCGGATTGAAACCGGCTTTTGCCCTGGCTTTCAAGGGTGGTGCTGTAACCGGCTTGTTTGTGGTGGGTTTGGGGCTTCTGGCCGTGACTTTGTTTTTCGAATGGACGAATCATGATATCCCGCCCTTGATCGGCCTAGGTTTTGGCGCCAGCTTGATTTCAGTGTTTGCGCGCTTAGGCGGCGGCATCTTTACCAAAGGTGCGGATGTGGGCGCGGACTTGGTGGGTAAAATTGAAGCCGGGATTCCGGAAGATGACCCCAGAAACCCGGCCGTGATCGCGGACAATGTCGGTGATAACGTCGGCGATGACGCGGGTATGGCCGCTGACCTTTTTGAGACCTATGCCGTGACCACGATTGCCGCCATGATTTTGGGCAGCATCTTGTTTAGCAATAATGAAGTCTTTGTGCTTTATCCCCTGGCTCTGGGTGCAGTGTCCATATTCGCCTCAATTATTGGCAGCTTCTTTGTCAGGCTCACAGGCAAAGCCATTATGACCGCATTATACAAAGGCTTGGCCGTTTCGGGAGTCTTAGCTGCCATCGGCTTCTACTGGGTCACCAAAAGCTTATTTATCCCCTTCTTTAGCCAGAGCTTGTTTTATTCAACGCTGGTCGGCTTAGGAGTGACAGCGCTGATGGTTGTCATTACCGAATATTACACTTCCAAAAAATTCAAACCAGTCAAGTCAATTGCCCAGGCTTCCACCACAGGCCACGGCACCAATATCATCACGGGCCTGGCAGTTTCGATGCAGTCAACGGCTCTGCCGGTGCTGACGATCGTTGCCGGAGTCATGCTCTCTTATCATTTCGGAGGCATTTACGGTTCAGCCATTGCCGTAGTTTCCATGCTCTCCATGGCTGGCATAATCGTAGCCATAGACGCATTTGGGCCGATTACCGATAATGCCGGCGGAATCGCGGAAATGGCCGGACTGCCTGAGAACGTCCGACAATCAACGGATGCCTTGGATGCCGTGGGTAATACTACCAAAGCTGTGACCAAAGGTTATGCCATTGCCTCGGCCGGACTGGCTGCCGTCGTTTTATTCGCTTCATACACCGAGGAGCTTAAGCGCCTTGGGCAGAATTTAACTTTTGACCTTTCTGACGTGCAAGTGCTGGCCGGCTTGATCATCGGCGGCCTACTCCCCTATCTGTTCGCTTCCATGGCCATGCAGGCCGTGGGCAAAGCCGGGCACGCGGTGGTGGAGGAAGTCCGCAGACAATTCAAAGAAATTCCCGGCATTATGGAAGGCACCAGCAAACCTGATTACGGCAAAGCCGTGGACATTGTGACCAAAGCCGCAATCAAGGAAATGGTTATCCCCGCTTTGCTTCCGGTGGTGGTGCCAATCTTGGTCGCTGTGATTCCGTTTCTCGGTTTGAAAGCTCTCGGTGGTGTATTGGTTGGCTCAATCGTCACAGGACTTTTCGTCGCCATTTCTATGACCTCAGGCGGCGCGGCCTGGGACAATGCCAAAAAATTTATAGAGGAAGGTAACTTTGGCGGCAAGAAATCTTTTGCCCACCAAGCGGCCGTAACCGGCGACACTGTCGGCGACCCGTACAAAGACACGGCCGGCCCAGCGATTAACCCCATGATTAAGATCATAAATATCGTCGCACTGCTAATTATCGGATTGCTGGTCTAAAAAACCTTCAACGCCTCATATGCATGTGAGGCGTTGAATTTTGTCGTATTTTCGGGTATGCTTATGTTATTCCAAGCCCAAGGAGGCTTCTATGAGACAGCGGGTTATTCCCACTGTAAGTCAACAGCAAAGGCTGGTTCTTGACCAGGATTGCGCCATCGGAATCATTCCTCGCCCTGGGACATGCCGCGCACTCGAACTGGTCATCCATCACGGCATGATTTATCCGGCTCTCATCCTGCGCCGAAGCCGGTACAGCAAGCTGATTGTGTTTGACCAGGCCTTCTCCGGTTTGGATACAAAGGAAGCCCGAGCCCGCTTCCTAGAAAGCACCGTTATCCGATTCGACGAAGGCGAACCGGGGGCCGATATCTGCATTCTCCTCAACTTCGACGACCAGTGGCTGGAACAGTGGGTTTCTCCAGACTCACTCAAGCTGTTCCTTGCAAACGAAAACGACGTCCCGCCTATGCACCCGGCACGAGCCTCCGACCTCGAAGATTCAGCATTCGCGTTCTGCTGATGCTAGACTTTTTGGGGTTATTTTTTTCGCAAACGATATTATACTTTTTTGCCCGTACGAGCAGAAAGGTATAATATCAAAAACCGCTAAAAAACTTTATCTATCACTCCGCCGCCCAGAAGCTCATCGCCCTGGTAAATCACCGCTGCCTGCCCAGGTGTTATCGCCCTCTGGGGTTGATCAAAGACTATTTTTAATCTGTTTTCTGTTTCCTGTTTACTGATTACTGCTGGATAATTCAGATGATGATACCGGATGCTAACCCCGGCTTCCAACGAAAACTCAGGAACATTGCCTACCCAACTGACATCAGTAATCGTAAATTCTTTTTTCCAGAGCTGGGGATCGTTCTGATCATTACTTACAAACAGCCGGTTAGTTTCAAAGTCCTTATTGACGACGTAATAAGGACCATCGCCGCCCAAACCCATGCCCTCTCTTTGGCCGATCGTATAATAGGGCAAACCATCATGCTGCCCGATTACCTGGCCTGAAGTAGCAACTATCTCTCCTGCTACGGCCGGGATTTTTTCTTTCAAAAATTCTCTGACATTAATTTTGCCGATGAAACAAATCCCTTGGGAATCTTTTTTGGCATAATTGGGCAATCCAAACTTTTTGGCTATTTGACGAACTTTTGACTTCTTGTATTCCCCTATCGGAAACAAAATTTTTGCCAGCTGTTCTTGTTTCAAAGTGTAAAGAAAGTAGCTTTGGTCTTTAGCTGGGTCAATCCCTTTGCGCAATTGATAAATTTTAGGATTGCGGATTGCGGATTGCGGATTGGCTTTTAATTCGTAATTCGTAATTCGTAATTTTTTAATTCTGGCATAATGCCCCGTCGCGACATAATCCGCGCCAAGGGATAAGGCCTTGTCCAAAAATAACTTAAATTTAATCTCGCGATTGCACATCACATCCGGATTGGGCGTCCGACCGGCTGCATATTCGCGCAAAAAATACTCCACCACTTTCTCGTAATACTCTTTTTCAAAATTCCAGACGTAAAACGAGATGTCCAAAACCTTGGCCACTTTTCTGGCATCCTCAGCGTCCTCGACCCAAGTGCAGCCAAAGTCTCCCCGCCCAGTTCTGCTGGGCGAGGCTCCCGCTCCAGAGCGAGGCTCGCTCAACTCTGTTGAGCGGCGCCCCGATTTCGGGGCGGCAAAATCCTGCGACCAATTCTTCATAAACACGCCAATAACATCATAGCCCTGCTTCTTAAGCAAAGCTGCAGCCACGGAGGAGTCAACTCCCCCACTCATGCCCACGACAATTTTTTGCTTGGGGTTGGACATATAACCATCGGCGTCTAGTATAAATAAAAAAGAGTCATGCTTCAAGCAGCTAGGCGCCGTTTGCGATGACTTTGTTGACTTGCCCCAGGGCAACGTGCAGCGCTCTCGCGATCTCCCGCTGTGATGCTCCTCTTGCTGCCAGTTGCCTGATAGCCCGGTCTCTGCGCTTTTTGAGTCGCATCAACTCTCTACGGAAATTGAACTCCATGCTCGTCTCTAATGCCATGTTCACCCTCCTTCAGAATCATGGCTATGTTAGCAGATTATTCTTATTTTGTCACACGATCTAAAATCTCGTCTGCCTGCATCAACTGTTGCGAAGTGTTGATGCCGAACGCTTCCAAAGGATCAACGGGAATGGTTTCAATCCTGGTGCCGTTTCGGATGCCGATTTCCAATAGATCGGTCAAATAAAACTCACCATGTTTGTTTTGGCGCACAGCATCGATATTTCGCTTAAGCCATTCGGTCTGGAATAAATAAATGCTGGGATTGACTTCTAAAATATTCTTTTCCTGATCGCTTGCGTCGACAAGTTCCACATTTCTAACCAAATTGCCGTTTTCTCGAAGCAGCCGGCCGAAGCCGAAATGGGAAGCGTAAATCCCTTCAAAGTGCGGCACTGTGCTTGAGAACATGGTAAATTCCAAGTTTCGTTGTAAATGATGCTGTATAAGCCTCTGCAGGCTCTGGGATTTTATAAACGGCATGTCGCCATACAATATCAGCGCGTGTTCAGCGCTTACATGGGGAACAGCGGCCTTCACAGCCGCGCCCGTGCCATGCTCGTCGTTCTGAAACACATACTTAAACGAGCTTCCCAATGCCGACTGAACCAGCTGATATTTGTGCTTAACAACAACGATCGGCCTGGATTCCAAGCCAAGTTTTTCAACTTCTTTCAAGAGCCAAGAGATCAACGGCACGTTTTTCAGATGGACCAAAACCTTGGGCAAATCTGAAGCTCCCATTCTTGTCCCCTTGCCTCCGGCTAGAATTATCGGTTGAACATTCATGCAATTGTTATGTTAAAAAGAAGAGAGGGGAAGAAGCAGGCCTTCCCCATTCACACTACCGGCTGCGGATTGTGCTCGATGCGCCACAGCAACTGCAGCCGCAAAAATGCATCGGCACGCACTTGCTGCCAGCACCAGCCTTCAAACTCTGGGTCCCGAGGAAGAGCCGAGAACAGCAGAAACCCAGCACCCTCATCTGCCCAAAGGAATTGATCCGGGCCCATCGGCGACCCGATGCCAACGCCGTACTCTGCACGCCATTGTCGGACGAATTGGAGGATCCGCTCCATGTCATCGTCCCATTCCAGCGGACGCAGCTCAGTCATAGCCACCTCTCTGGTTCTGATTACAGCTCGAACTTCGTCCAGCTCCTCGCTGGTGTTGACTCCGAGCGCTTCGCTTGCGTCTTCCAGAGGCACTTCCAGGATCTTCGCACCCTGGTCGTGCGCGATCAACAGCAGCTTGGGCAAGTGCAGCTCCGGCGGATGGCCGTCGCCTTTGTCTACAGGTGGGATGTGCGACAAGTTTTGAGCCAGCCACTTCCGCTTAAAGACATACAGCGATGGATTTACAGTCGCCGCTCCCGAAAGCATCCGGCCGGCAAGCTCTGATGGTTCAAACGCTGCCAAAATGGCGCCGCGCTCATCCCGGGCGATACGACCGTACCGCTCGGTACTGTGTCCCGGCCGCAAACGCAGCGTGACCATGCTGATTGCAGCATCGCCATCATTTAAGTGTGCCTTTGCCAATCTCCGCAGGGTGTCCGGCCTCCACAAAGGCATGTCGCCAAATGTGACGAGCACGTCTGCAGCATCGCCGAGCTCTGGCAGGGCACAACGTACGGCGTCAGCAGCCCCATATCTTCCCGCCTGCTCAACGATTCGCAAGCCGCGGCATTCAAAGGGTTCCAGCGCTTTCCGAATCTGCGCACCGTAACCATTGTTGCCAACAACAACGGCAAGCTGATCCTCAATGCCTGCTTCCAGCACGATACGGATGATCCGCTGAATCATCAGTTCGTCGCCGGTCGTTTCCAGTACTTTCGGGCTGGAACGAACAGGGCAGACTGACCCCCAGCCGGCAGCTGGAATAACACACGCAAGCTTTCCCACGATGTCCTCCTTCGTGTTTCCCAGCCAAAACTGGTTTCCAAGTTCAATCGGCTATAATTTGCTCCAATTGAACTCAAAAATGAGTTTCTGCGTCTCAGCAATTTCCCGATTTTGAATTAGCACACCGACCGGATTGTCAGTGTTGTCCAGACTGATATGCGCGACCTTGCCGTCATAAATCAGTTCGTAAGTCGCGTCGAGGCCGGTTTTTCGGCTCGCTATCCACCTTCTTTCATCCAGGCCGACCAGCTGCCCGCCTTCTCCTAAGGATATGGTCTGCACGGCAATTCCCCGCTTGATGCGCTTGCTGCTGAAATCCGGCATGGCAGCATAGACATTTTTACGGACACTGGCCGAGGAAAAAACATAGTATTTTTTTTCTGAAGCCTTTTCCATGCTATCCAGCACGTCCTGAAGTATGGCCCGAATGCCCTCCGGTCCTTCGTAGAGCTTGACCACAGGTTTGCCTCCCCTTTTTTCAAAAATCAACTTAAGCTCAGGTAGGGTTTCTTCCACTTGCTTTTTGACCTTTTCAAGTTCCTTTTGCTTTCGCTCAACCAGCATAAGGATTTTCTCCGGGTCGCTGGCCACAAAATATTGGTGCGTGGTCTTGTCCAAATAATTCACCAAGTCCAACTCAAGCAGTCTCTTGAGAATGTCATATGTGGTACCGCGATTGATCTTGGAATGCTGCGCCAGGGTTCGTACCGGCACGGCGCCCAATTCTATAAGACACAGATAAATCGCGATCTCCTTGTCAGTCAAGCCTATTTCTTTAAGCAAGCTTTCAGTTTGCATGGCATAGCCATTTTACTTTTTTCGTCGGGCAGGTGTCAAATTTATTTCTGCAGTAAATCGAAAATAGCCTCAAATATGAGGCTATTTTACGATTTTTCTTGTCAATCTAAAATTGACAAATTAAAATTTTACCGTCTCGCCAGGCTGGATATGTCCTGTCTGGTCATGACTTTTATCCACAGGTAAATCTGCTTCTTGCTGCGGCTTTTTTAAGGATTCCGCCAGACCCTTGCTCAGGGTTTCAACTGCAGACTCTGTTTTCTTCGTCTGCTGATTGAGTACCTTGTCCCAAACCGGATTATCCGGCTTTTTCTCATTACTTCTTCGGGTGGAATGCTCTTGGGTTTGCTTTTGCCTTCTCTCAATCTGCCTGCGATCCTCTCGCTGAGGTTTCTTTTGCTCAGTTGGCTTAAACGGTGCGGTGCGGTCAGTCTTTGGTTCAAGCGGGTCTGCCTGCCCAGCATCAGCTTGGTGCTGGGTCTGCCTGATGGCTTGGGCGCTCCCTGCCGTTACACGCTCGCGATAGCGCAGCTCTTCCTGCAGGTCTTGCTGGTCCACCGCCGCACTCTCGGCCTGGGCAGCCTCTGCATGAAACTCAGCGCCCATCCATTTGTTGATTTTTTCCTCGATCACAGACCTGGGCGTGGCGTAACGCTCTCTGGAAACTTTAATCACTTTTTCGGTGTTACCGGTGGGAACCGAGATTGGGGGCAGAGTGGTTGCGGAAAACGGATGCGAGGCCACACCGTTAATCATCAGTTTGAGATAAATATTGTACTTGGCTAAATTCACCAAATCATTCATCGTATATTCCGGCTCAAATTCCTTTTCCAGAAACTCGGCATCTTCCGCTCCCATCCTGAAACAAACCATGGTCCCGACGTTGCCGAAAATGGCGTCCCGAACCGTTGTGTTTCGCTCAAATACCAGCTGGCCGATATACTGGTGCGCCACGATTAGGTTGAGTCGGTACTTCCTGGCTTCGGATAATATATTGGCAAAAGAATTGGTCGCGAAATTTTGGAACTCGTCGACGTAAAGGTAAAAATCTTCGCGAGTTTCCTCGGGTATATCCACCCGGCTCATGGCCGCCAGCTGCAATTTGGTGATGAGCATCGCACCCAGCAGGGCGGAGTTGTCTTCCCCAATGCGGCCCTTGGACAGGTTGATCAAAAAGATCTTCTTGTTATCCATAATATCGCGCAAATCTATGGCGCTTTTAGTCTGGCCGACTATGTTGCGGATGATGGCCGAGGAAAGAAATTGCCCAACCTTGTTTTGGATAGGGGCAATGGCTTCGTTTCGGAATTTATCGTTATAATTGGCAAATTCGTCCACCCAAAAAGACTTGACCACCGGGTCTTTGATATTGTCCACAATTTTTTTTCGGTAAGCTTTATTGACCAGCATCCGCGCAATCCCAAGCATGGTGTTGCCGGGAGAGTCAAGCAGGGCCAAAATCGTGTTGCTTAAAATATATTCCATCCTGGCCGACCACACTCCGGCCCAGATTTTGGTAAACACCCCCATCAATCCCGAGGCGACCAAATGCTTGTATTTGGGATCCACCGCTTCCAGCGGATTGAACGCGATCGGAAAGTCCAAATCAGCCGGATTGAAATAAACCACGTCATTGACTCTGTCGGAGGGGATATATTCCAAGACTTTTTCCACCGAATCGCCGTGCGGATCGACAAACGTCACGCCGTGTCCGTTTTGGATATCCTGAACGACCATATTCTCGATCAAAGTGGTTTTACCCATGCCGGTTTTTCCAATGATGTACATGTGCCGGCGCCGGTCGTCTTGGCGGATGCCAAAAGGCGTTTCGCGGTTGCGAAAATTGGTTTTGGCGAACAAGATGATATCGTTATTCTGGTCCATAATTTTAACCAATCGGTAAATCAGCCGGCGGAGCTGATTTGACTGCCTGAACTTTTTCAAGCTGGGAGACCCTGACATTCGGCGCAACTGGGAAATGAAAAACCGTGGCGAGCTCTTCGGTATTCATATAGTTCTCTCCAGTTCCCTGCCAAATTTTTCGCCCGAGGAAATAATGCCACATATGGCGCTTGCGGACCAAGGTTTGGTGGCGCAAAGCCGGGGCTTCCAAAGTTGGCGACAGCTTATAATCCGGGTTGGTCCAGGTGTGGGCGATATCCGGCTTAAGGCCGTTCAAATTCACATCATCAAAATTGCGGAATGCGCCAATAATCTCCGGCACGCGCAATGATCGGTTGAACTTGTCCTTGGGCGCCAGATAAAGCAGGCGAAGTTTGAACTTGTAATAAATTTTGCCAAGAGCATTCTCCACGTCTGCAATAATTTTTTTTTCCACGTCGCTTTTGTGCAGCATCAGAGTCGGCGGCTCTTCCTTGACATGCTGTTGTTCCACTTCTGCTTCAACTCCCATAATATCATGCACTAAAATATCCATAAAATACCTGGGAATGGAGATAACACTGTTAAACCAGCCGTTCTTATGTTCAGAGCGAGCGCCCTTGAGTTCGTCCAAAAGATACTTGGTGTTTTTTTTCCAGTCGTCATTAATCGGCTGGATGCAAAGCTGGTAAGCCAGCAGTTCCCAGGGTTGAATATTGCTCATAACTTCAATAATATTGGATACCGGGTCAATGAATGTCTCCTGCTCCTTGTGTTCAAATCCCATAATCAGCCGGATGGGATAGGCATTGTCTTTTTTTTTGTTCAGCTGTGTGCCCCAAAATTCAAAATCAGCGGATTGAGGATAATACTCATGCGGCATATTCCTGAGGTAGTCTTCGGTTTCACTAATCTCGGCTCTTGGGTACTGGGCGAAAATAGCGCTCTCCAAAAGCGCGCGATAACGCTTTGGTATTTTGAATATGTACGAAACCTTGCCGCCGAGAGAAACAATTTCGCAAGACAACCACAACACGCTCTTGCCGCCAAATAGAGTTTCACCGAAGCTGTAATTGGTATGGATTGCGTGGAGCGCGGCGAATACTTGCTCCATGGCTAACGACGAGCGCTCGTTCAGGTCATGAATTTTAAGCTCCAAGAAAATCCATTCAATGCTGTTAATATAAGCCGTATTGTTTTTGATCGTGGTCAGCTTGTACCACATCCAAAGCAGCAGGCCCAAAAAAAATACCCAGCCAAATGGGACCAAGCCGTAATCCACCGCAAAACTGAATAAATCTCGTAGCGCTTGAATCATGGAAAATTAAACCAAAGTGAATTTATCTTTGCCGACTTTCTGAAAACGCTTCTTATTGGACAGGCCGACGAGGATCGTATTGCGCTTGACCATGCGGCGTTTCAACACCTCGTTGATGATCTCATCGCGGGAAAGCGGCCGCTGAGCGGCGGTCAACGTTTCTATAATCACATCGGCAACTACGCCTTTTTTATACCCCCATTCGGAAAGCGCATAAATCCCCCGGCCGATCAGGACAAACCGGTTATCTTTAATCAGCTCATTATGGACCGTCTCCTGATAGGCTGTCCGGTGGTCAAACTTACGCGCGTTGATCATCTTGGTGATGATCGAATAGTGCTCCGGTTTGCCGTGATGCTTCAAAACCAGATAAGCCTTGTCGCCCACATCCCGCGGCCTGACTTCATTCCAACTGGCCAGACCGATTTCTCCAAACGGATTGATCAGAATTTGTTTGGATAAGCTTAGATAGCTTTTCAACACCTTGTCGGTCAGCTCAAACTGGTGTCGCCGATAATAGTCAGTGTCCTTGAGTTTGGCGCTTAAGTCATCCTGCTTAAACACACGGCCCTCTGCCTTCAAAATATCAATCAGGACTGCTATAGTTCCGGTAAGCCGCTCTTCGTTAAACCCGGCCAATGCAAAAGCATGGTAGTAATCGCCGGTCTCTTTCCATTCATGAAACTGCTCGCCCACCGCCAGTAAAAACTTAACTGCCTGGCGATCTTTCTCGTTTTCTTTACCGGGCAAGAGAGTTTCCAGGAAAAATTCCTCAGACATGACATCCCCATACTCGGCAATAGTGTCGAAAATCAAGCGCAGCGCCGCTTCCAGCTCTGTCCCGCCTTTGTGTCGCAGAGCCTCAATCGAATCCTTTTCAATTTGCCGCACCCTTTCTCTGGTGAGATTGTGCTGTGTGCCAATCGCCTCGAGTGTGGAAAGTTCCCGTCCTTCCAGCCCGAACCGCCGGACAAGTATTTCCCTGTCTCGTTCTTTGAGCATTGCCAAAAGTTTGCTTACAATCCCTTCCGGCTCAAAGGACGAAAGGCTGCTCTGGGTCTGCGAACCCATGATAGTATCAAGTATGTTGGAAGATAATTCTGTCATATATTACAGTATAGCACAAAACTAGATTTCTGTCAACTCCTAATGGATTGACCTCTAAATAACTACCAGGCATAATTTCTTTATGAATACCCCAGAAGCCCGGCGATTCGAAACGCCCAGCATAGCTCACGAGGATCGCGACTGCGCACTGTGCGGCCAGCCAGAGGGCACCAATCCCTCCTGTGATGCCTGCGCGAGGATCATGGGCGCCCAAAGGAGGGATCAGATGCTCCGCGATATTGAAGCGGAGGGAAAACGTCTTGGTTTAGGAAAAACTAAGCGAAATAAAAGACGCTAACCCTTTCAACGTATAAATACCTCCGGTCCGGAGGATATTTTTTTGCCAAATGTTTTTTTAAGCCAACACGAACCGCAAGAGATTATCCCGAGCGACGCCTTTGCCAATTGTGCCACACCAAAAGCAACGGCGAGGCGATGAAAATCGAAGAATAAGTCCCAGCCGTGATGCCAACCAAAAGCGCCAGCACGAACCAGCGAATAGTTTCGCCGCCGAACAAAAGCAGAGCCAGTAGCACGAAAATCACGGTTAAGGAAGTGTTAATGGATCGCACTAACGTCTGGTTGATGCTGTTACTGATAATTTCCGATAACGGCAGTCCACCGCTGATTCGCAGATTCTCGCGGATGCGGTCAAAGACCACGATGGTGTCATGCACCGAAAAGCCCAGCACAGTCAAGAGGGCTGTAATAAACAAACTGTCGATTTCGACGTGCAAGAACCGGCCCAAAATCGCAAACACGCCGATGACAATCATCAAATCATGGACCAGGGCAACGATCGCGGCGATGCCGAATTTCCAAGATGACACGGGTTTGGAAACTTTTCTGAAAGCGTAGGCAATGTAGAAAATGATGCCGAAACTGACCACGATCAGCTGCAACATGGCGGACGAGCGTAGCTCCCTGCCGATAACCGGACCGATGGAAGTAAACTGCTCCTCCTCCACCAAGCCGTATTTGTCCCCTAAAACCTGAAGCAGTCGGTCATGTTCTTTTTTTTCCATGGGCGGCGTTCGGACAATCGCCGACCTCTCCCCTGCCGGCTGGACAACCAAATCGCCGAAATTGCTGTCACCCAAGAAGCCTCTGATTTCAGCCGCACTCGGCACATTGTCGCCAAACTTGACTTGGGTTAACGTTCCGCCATTAAAATCGATGCCAAAATTCAAGCCAAAGGCGATCAATGCCGCGATGCTGATTGCCAGGGCAACGCCTGAGACTAAAAACCAAAATTTGTAGTGCTTAATGATGTTTAGCATAGTTCTGAGTTCTAAGTTTCTAAAGTTAAACGCAACTTTATGAACTTAGAACTTTATAAACTTTCAACTTTCCTCTGACATTTTTGGCACGCCGTACAGCCAATGATGCACTAAGAGATTATGCCCCACCAAAAGTCTTAAGAAAGTCCGCGTGAGCGTGATTGCGGTGAACATGGAAACGATGATGCCGATGGACAGGGTGATGGCAAAACCGCGGATGATACTGGAGCCGAAGTAACCCAAGATAAAGGTGGTGATCAAGCTGGAGAAGTTGGAATCGCGGACGGACAGCCAGGCGCGCTTAAATCCCTCCTCCACCGCCTGCTCCAAGGTCCGACCCTTGCGCAATTCTTCCTTCAGGCGTTCAAAAATTAAAATATTGGCATCCACCGCCATGCCGATGGACAGGATAAAGCCGGCAATGCCCGCTAGCGTAAATGTGATGCCGAAAACTTTGAACAAGGCAATGCTGAGAGCGGTATAAATGGAAAGTGCGATGACGGCCAACAAACCGGGCAGGCGGTAGTAAACAATCATGAATAGGGCGATAATGGCAAAACCGATCAAACCGGCAGCCACGCTTTTCTGAACCGATGCCAGTCCCAATGTAGCGCCGACATTCTGCTGTTGGATAAGTTTGATCGGCACTGGCAAAGCTCCCGAGTTGAGCCTGGTCACCAATTCCTTGGCTTCCTGCACCGTAAATTGACCGGTAATCACGGCCCGGCCATCAGTGATGGCGGTTTGCACCGTGGGTGCGGATAAAATTTGGCCGTCGAGGAAAATAGCCACCCGCTTGCCGATATTGCGCTGAGTGATGTCAGCGAACTTTTTGGTCCCTTCAGCGTCGAACTGCAGCGAAATCTGAGGGACTCCGGTCCGTTGATCAAATTCCAAACTCGCGCGCTTGAATTCCTTGCCGGTTAAACCTGTGGGGATAAAGGCCTGGTCAGCGCTGATAGTCACTTCGCCATTCACATCCGGGGTCACTTCGGGCGGATTGGGGTTTTCTACGCGGAATTCCAAAAACGGCGTTTGGCCGATCAGCTTGATCGCTTCATCGATGTCTTTCACCCCGGGCAATTCGATAATGATGCGATCTGTTCCCGAGACCTGCACCAAGGGTTCGGATACGCCAAAGGCATTGACGCGCCGCTCGATAACGTCCCGGGCCGAATTCATGGCGTCGGCACGGGCGTCTTGAGGAATGTCTTTGAGGTTACCCTCATAGACCAAGTGGGTGCCGCCCTGTAAATCTAAGCCCAAATTGAGCTTGAACTGCTTCTCAAAATTGATTCTGGCCCATTTCAGGCTGATTTTACTCCCAGCCGGCAAGGCAATATAAAAAACCGCCCCAGCCAGCAGCAGAATCAGGATAAATTTGAAATATAAACCCTTGCGCATTGTTTGAGGTATTATAATGCTAATTTTTTATTTCCGCAACTGGGAATGCCAAGCGACAAAAGGATAGTTTCATAATTTAATTAAGGAATTAAGAAATGCTCTGCTTGCAGCTCTGTCAATTTTGTTGTTTGGCGAAAAAATCAATCTGCCGATTGTCTCACCCTCAAATTGCGTTACCCCGCGAGAGTTTCTGCCCGACCAATGTTTGAGCAAAATCGTTGACTTTAATAAATTAACCTGAAACATTGAAATTAAAACCTTGTTCACTATTTTATTCGTCTCAATTCCGATAAAATAAAACATGAACACCGATTTGTCGGTTGCCAGAAATTCGAGCAGCTTATCAATGTTGTATCCCTTAGGATTTGAGCTAAGCACCATTATCTTTGTTTTGACATCTGTTGCCGTGTCATATTTATCGAATGTGCAAATATAATCGGCAAGTCTATTTTTTGTCCTGAATCCCGGAATAACATTACTACTATCGTGTAGTGCCTTAACTAAACTTTCTCTCAATTTTTCATCCTCACCTGCAATCAGATATTCAATAATTCTCCCCCTGATATTCACGTTTTCAATAAAGCCAGCAATCAGAATTTCGGTTTTATACTTCTCAACCTTGGCGTCTAACTCCGCCTTCAATTGCGAATATTCTTTTGATCCCACAAAATCAGCCGCTCGTTCGGGTGCGTTTTGTATCACCTTTTTTGCGGCTGATGAAACTTCAAACTTTTTACCCGAAGGACTGATGTTTGTGGTCGCTTCTACAAGTCGAGCAAGGTTGCCTTCAAAGCCCAATTCGGCATGAATACTAAATAGCTTCTCAAAATTCTCTGGTGAATTTGTTAAATCCCCGAACTTTTTTGCAATATCCGAACCGTTAATACTTCCACGGATATTATCAATCCGCAGTAATTGAGAACTATGACTTATTTTTTGCAAAAAAGTTGTATTTGCTAAATAAAGGACATTCTTTAACGGCGTTATTAAGCAAACAATAAACGGCAAGTCATCATATTTTTGTAGATTTGAAAGTGAAATTACGGTATTTGAAAAACTCAACGAGGAAGAATAGCTGAAACGAACAGAAAAATGCTTTGAATAATAGACCGATTTATCTTTAGTCAGCTTGAATTTTTTCTGCACTTCACTAATCAAGTTTGCTTTATTGGCAACCCCGCCTTTCGATTTTATGAAGTTGATAAATAAAACTATATCTTCGTGCATCATAGTAATTTTGAATTAAACAGATTTCCCGATTTTTCCTGATCTTTCTTTCCATTTCCGTTCATCTGTTCATTGAGCGTATTTCTTTCCCAAAAAACGCCGTCAGAATATCCTTGTATAATTTTATTCTGTCGCGCATTTTCTAAGCGTTTTTCTGCTAAACAGCAATATAGCTCATCTATATCAATGCCAACATATTTACGCCCTAACTTATGCGCGACAACAGACGTTGTTCCCGAACCCAAAAATGGATCAAAAACAACATCATTTGGCCTTGAGCTCGCTAAAATTATTTTGGCTACAAGTTTTTCCGGTTTTTGGGTCGGGTGGTCCGTATTTTCAGGCATAGACCAAAACGGGATTGCAATATCGGTCCAAACATTCGAGGGATGAGTGATTCTATATTTCCCGTCGCCGTTATCTTCCCAATCTTTAGGTTTTCCGTTCTCGTCTTTATACGGCGCGATAACTTTACGCTTCATTTTTACCGCTTCAACATCAAAATGATAGTCGTCTGACAAAGTGCAGAACCAAATATCTTCAGAGCAATTTTTCCAGTTTGATTTTGCGCCTCGCCCTTTTTCTCGTTCAAAAGTAATGCGATTTTGAATTTGAAAATACTTTTTTGCAACGTTTAAAATTGCTCCGGACGACTTCCAGTCTCCGCAAATATAGATCGAAGCGTGGGGTTTTAAAAGACGAATAATTTTTTGAACCCATGAATCCAGCCACTCCTCGTATTTTTCTGACTCCATTGCTTTAAATGAAGTAAGGTTGAACGTTTTGTTTAGATTGTATGGAGGGTCAACAAAAACAAGATCAACAAACTTATCGGGCAAATGTTCCAGCGCTTCAAAAATATTTTGATGTATTGTTTTGTTTTCTATCTCGTTCAAAGATGCCGGCTTGTCCAGTTTTATTAAACGCTGTTTGAGCATTGAAATATCCTCATCACTCAAAGTCATGGTGCGATTTCGGGGCGCTCTTTGTTTTTGGGATATTTCATTCATTCTTTTATAAGTATACTCCGGGATTAGCTTTAAAAAAAGTGGTTTAATTCACAAGCCTGGCTTCACATTGACTCTTAAAGGCCTCTCAGCAGCGCTGGCGACCGGGACAACTGCCGATGAGCCAGGTCCCAGCGGCTGTCCCTCTGTCTGCCTACTGCTCCATAACAAAACGGCGAGGATTATTATTCCAAGGGCGATGACGATTTTGATAATCAAAGATTTGTTCATATCACATAAAATGGTGGGCAGGCCAGGTCAATAACTCCAGAACTTTCTGGCGCCAAGGCCTTTTCCCCCATTCAAACGGTGACACGACCTTGGCAAATTGCAAGTCATCCAAAAATTGCTGCTTGAGCTCTCGATTGAAATTTTTGTTGGTGCTGACGATGTTGGCCTCGTATTGAAACTTAAAACTGAGGTTGTCGAGGTTGGCGCTGCCCACCGACCCCCACTCGTCATCAATGATCGCGGTTTTGGTATGGAGGATAGTTTTTTGATAGCGATAAATCTTGATTCCGGCATTGAAAGCCAGACCGAAGTACGAGCTGGCGGCGATATCCAATGATCTAAGGTCAGAAAATTCCGGCAGCAGCAATATGACTTCCACTCCCCGCCGGGCCGCCAGGCGCAGGCTGCGGAAAAATCCCCAATCCGGCACAAAATATGGGGTCGTCAAATAAATGTAGCGTCTCGCCCCACGGATGGCGTCGATTAAGGAATCACGGATGTGGCGCTGGCTGCCCATCGGCCGCAAAATCGGCGAATTGGTCACATACCAGAATCCTGGAGCGGGTACAATGTCGTCCTTCAAATCCAAAAATTTGCTCTTGACCGTGGTCTCCCACATGCCGACAAAGCAGGCTTCCATGGATTTCACGATTGGGCCGGTGAAACGAATATTAGTGTCGCGCCAGTCCGCCATCTGGAATTTAACGCCCAAACTTCCGGTGTGCCCAATTTGAGAATCGACGATTAGCAATTTCTTATGGTCGCGGAAAAACCAGGACGTGAAATTGGTCAGCCGCCAGGGGCTGATGGGGTTGAAAAACATCACCTGAATCCCGGCTTCCGAGAGTTTTTTGGGATATTGCGAGTTATAAAGGTTCCAGCTGCCCACGGCGTCGCACAAAAGTCTGATGCGTACGCCATGTTTGGCTTTTTCAAAAAACAAATCCAAAAATTTCTTGCCTATGCCGTCAACGTCGAAAATATACTGGTTGAGGTCAATCGAAACCCGTGCGTTTTGGCAATCCGAAAGCATAGCCTCCCACGCCTCCATAGGGTTGTTCAGAAATCGCCAACCGGTTTCATTCATGAGTTTATGCACTTAAAACTATGTTTTTCCTTTTAGTTTTACCGCCACTTTGCGGGGAGCTTTGTCAGCCGCTTGCCTCACCAATTCCGAGCTCGATTGAATCTTGCCGCCGTGGCCGACGTTGAAGATCATCTTTATATCAAGCTTCCTGCAAACCTCTACTTCAGGCACATTGCTTTTGACCCGGTCTCCGCCATTGGCAAAAATGTCAGGTTTTAGTTCTCGCAATTCCTTAATCACGCTCATATCCTGCGGATCCGGGGGATGATTGGTGATGACCACGTGATCCACGTATTTGATGGATTTGATAATTTCCTTGCGCTCGCGCTCATTCATGAAAATATAGCCCTTTTTCTTGTATAGCCAGTTATCGTTGTTAAGGATAACCACCAGCTCGTCTCCCAATTTTTTGGCGTCGTGAAAATAGCGGACATGCCCGGCGTGAATTGGGTCAAATCCGCCGGAAACCGCTACTACCGTCTTTTTTTGCTCAGTCATCTCGGTCAGTTTGTGAATAATAATTATTTTTTTCTATATTGGCAATGGCCTCTCTGCTGTCGCGGGTTATATCGTCTGGTAAATCATTAATGTCGAACCACTTCAGTTCCGAACAAAGTTCAGGCTCTTTCAATGCAATTTCGCCACTCCACTTGCTAATAACGAAATACAAATGCAGGCGCGTGTGATCGGGGCTCAAGATACTGCGGACATGCTTCAGTTCGGTCGAATCCAAAGCTATCTTTACCCCCAGTTCCTCTTCCGCCTCCCGCCTAAGTGTCTTAAGCGCCAGCTCATTGGGTTCCGCATGTCCCCCAAATAAATGGAACTTGCCGTCAGCCCAGCCCGTGTTCTGACGCCTGCCCAGCAAAATCTTGTCCCCCTCGCGCAACACAAGGTGAACAGCCAATACAACCTTAAATCTGTCGCCCGGACTTATCATGTTCTTCATGTTCTTGTCGTCATCGCCTTTATTACTCCTAATATATCCTATCTCGAGCTATTTGACCTTTTCGATCAATTCGCGTACCAAGTCTTTTGGCAAACCGGCGATGCTGTCAATTGTGCCTTCAATCTTTTTTACATATGGCTGAAAAATCTCCGTTTCGGCCGCAAAACTCCCCGCGTGCTCAAGCGCTTCTGGGGTATCGACAAAGTTCTTAAATAAATTCTCATCAAACGGCTTAAACCAGACAGTTGCGATGTCAACGCCGGAAACTCTTCTGCCCGTAGCCGTATTGGTTATCACCACGGCGCAGACCGTCTTTGCCGGCCTATCTCCAAAATCTTGAAGCACTTCCCTGGCCTCCTGCTTCGTTGCCGGCTTCTCCAGAACTTTGCCCTCAAACACCACAATCAAATCAGCGGTAACAAGCAGCGTATCATGGTCAAGTTTTGGAATCAAGGCGTCAGCTTTGGCATTGGCTATATCAAGGACCATTTGATTTGGGTTTTCGTGCCTGATCGCCTTCTCGTCAATATCTGCCGTCATCACCTCAAACTTATACCCCATCTCCAGCAAAATCTGCCGCCTCCTTTTTGATGCTGATCCCAAGACTATTTTCATGTTAAATAATAATTTACAATCTTTAACTTCAATACTACATTACGATATAGTATTGTAGTAACCAGTGCTAGCTTCGAGCTGAGCGGCGCTTTCTGCCCTTTTTATAAACCTTGGTTAATTCCTTTGCTGTCCCAACCCAAAATTGCTGCGCCTGTCTTACCTGTCCCGTAACCAATCGCCGTTTGAGCTCGCCGGGTTTATGATTAATCTTCCACAAGCGGTCAATTACCAATTTGTAGCCTTCGCCAAAGGATTGATATTGTTCGCTTAACTTGGCTATTGTCACCTCGCTCATGTTTAGCTGTTTGCGAATATCAAAGTATCTATATCCTTCGTCGAGCATTCTAATTGCCTCCAAGCGCTTGGAGAGCATTTTGATTTCGGTTCTGGTCAAAATGTTTCGGAGGAATTTCCTTACTTCGTCCTTCGTTTCAAGCAAAGTAACCGCCTGCCACAGCTGATTGAGCATCTGTTCATCACGCTCCAAGGGAAGTTTTTTTCTGGAAATTTTAGTCATAATTCTTAACCACATTACGATATAGTATTGTAGTATTAGTATAACATATCTTAGTTTAGCAAGATAAGAGCCGGCATAAATTAATAAAAATTCATCTTGACCAGGCGTTTTGCTTAAACTACCAAAAAGATATAAAATCAAGTCAATACCGGCGGTACAATTATCTGTGAAGTCACCGGATGATTGCAAGACCCGCCGCCTAGTATTCTAAAAGCACGGAGGAAGCGATTCTAGAACCGCCGCCCTTACCCGAATAGGCACGCTCGTGCCGCAAAAATTCGGGCCAAGCGTGCTAGCCGCCTCTACTGACGTTCGTCAGCAAGCGGCTTTCTCTATCCCAATTTCACCATATTTTACCATTAATTTTTGATGTTCAACCTATCGCTTGAGATAATCGTTCCGCCAAGGCTTTACAAAGCTCAACAAGTCTGTTAAGATTTTTGCTCAAGGAGGAGTGCTTTGGCCTATTCTCATAATAAGAATTGGCGGCTTCGTAACCCTGACAAGCGATACAGCGGAAAAATGAGGTACTACAGGAAACACCGTGACGATCCTAGTAAGAAAAGAAACTCCGGGCAAAAGTGGGCCATCAACGACATCTACCTGATTACGGCCCCTGATCGACCTTGTGATGTCCAACTGGCTAATCAGCTAGGTAGATCATTAGAAGCTATACAGGTCATGAGAGCGAAACTTAAAAAACCTATTTGAACGGTCAGCCTCAAGGCTAGACCTTTTTTTTTAAGCCAATTTAGCCATATTTTGCTGGTGTTCCAGCGTGTTCACCAGCCCGCACTTCTTATATTTCTTTCCGCTGCCACAGGGACACGGGTCATTCCTTCCAATATTTTGATCTTTGATATTTGAATTTTGATTTTGCGACGGAGTCGCCACCACATCCACCTTAAAAATCGTATAAACCACTTGCTTATCCACTTGCTTAAGCAACTGCTCAAAAAGCTTAAAGCCTTCATTTTTGAACTCAATCAGGGGATCCCGCTGTCCCCAGCCGCGGAGTCTGACCGAGTCGCGCAGATGCTCCATAGTGTCCAGATGTTCTTGCCACAGCGTGTCTATGGAGCGAAGATAAACAAGTCTCTCGAGCTGATGAATTAAATCGTGCCCGAGCTTATCATGTTTGGCCTTATATTCCCGTTCCGCGATGCTGACCAAATGCGCAGTCAGCTGGTCTGGATTTTTCTCATCCGTCACATCCTCAGGCTTGAGCGGCATAATACTTGCGGCAACTTGATATATTTCTTTAATGTCCTGCTTGTCCTCCGAAGCTTTAGCGAAGGAGGAACTAAAGTGAAAATCCACGATCTCCGCGATTTCTTTCTCGATTAAATCCAAGATTTTCTGGGACAAATCTTCCTTAGCCTCCAAAAACTCCCTGCGCCTGGCATAGACCACGGTCCGGTGCTTGTTCATGACGTCGTCATACTCCAAAACGTGCTTGCGCATGTCAAAATTTAAGCCCTCAATCTTGCGCTGGGCGGATTCAATGGATTTGGAAACCAAGCCGTGCTCAATCGGCTGATCCGGAGGAATGCCAAGCGTATCCATAAGCTTGCCCACCCGTTCGCCGCCGAATAATCTCATCAAATCGTCTTCCAATGAAAGAAAAAACTGCGACTCGCCCGGATCGCCCTGGCGACCGGACCGGCCGCGGAGCTGGTTGTCGATGCGGCGGCTCTCATGCCGCTCCGTGCCGATGACCGCCAAACCGCCAAGCTCTCTCACTCCCTGGCCCAAAACAATGTCCACACCCCGGCCGGCGATATTGGTGGCCAGCGTCACCTTGCCCATCTGTCCGGCTGATGCGATGATGTGCGCTTCTTTCTCATGGTTCTTGGCGTTCAGAAGCTCATGCGGGACACCGGACTGTTCCAAAAGCCGGGAGAGCATCTCGTTCTTTTCAATCGAAATGGTGCCGATCAAAACCGGCTGGCCGGCTAAATGCTTTTGCTTGACCAGCTGGACCGCGGCCTGAAACTTTCCTCCCACTGTTTTATAAACCTGGTCGGCTAAATCTTTCCTGATCATCGGCTGGTGAGTCGGGATAACCACGACTTCCAGATTATAAATTTTATGAAATTCCTCAGCTTCGGTTTCAGCCGTGCCAGTCATGCCGGCCAATTTTTTGTACAAACGAAAAAGGTTCTGGAAAGTGATGGTGGCCAAAGTTTTGCTTTCCTGCTGGATTTTGACGCCTTCCTTGGCTTCAATAGCCTGGTGCAGACCTTCCGAATAGCGACGGCCGTACATGAGCCTGCCGGTAAATTCATCCACGATCACGATCTCTCCGCTTTTGACTACGTAATTTACGTCTTTTTTGAACAAAGTAAGCGCTCGCAAGGCGGCATCGGCCTGATGGCGAAGCTTGGGGTCAGTATAAATTTCCTGGCCGAATTTGCGCTCCAGCTTCTCGTTGCCCATGTCTGAATACGCGCTCTGGCGGTGCTTCTCATCCAAAATGTAATCTTCTTCGGTCAAGCTGGCGGCAAGTTTGGCAAATTCATAATATCGGTCAGTCGGCTCCGTGTCCGGCGCGGAAATAATCAGCGGCGTGCGCGCCTCGTCAATCAAGATCGAATCGACTTCGTCCACGATGGCGTAATGCAATTCTTTCTGAACCATTTGCTCCTTCTGCCAAACCATATTGTCGCGCAAATAATCAAAACCAAACTCGTTGTTCGTGCCATAAGTGATGTCTGCCGCGTAAGCCTGCCTGCGGCTGATAGGACGCATATGCTTAACATCCAAAACCAAGCCTTGGACTTGCGCTTCTACTTGTTTAACTTCTTCCGCTTCCGGCTCATAGGTTGAGTCATACAAAAAAGCCTGCTCGTGCTGAATGGAAGACACGGACAAACCAAGGTAATGATAAATCTGCCCCATCCACGAAGCTTGCCAGCGCGCCAAATAATCGTTCACGGTAATGAGATGAACTCCACGGCCGGTCAGAGCATTAAGATACAAAGGCAGTGTCGCAACCAAGGTCTTGCCTTCTCCGGTCTTCATTTCCGCAATCACTCCCTGGTGCAGCACAGTGCCGCCAATCAACTGGACATCATAGTGCCGCTGGCCGATCGTGCGCTTGGCCGCTTCTCTGACCGCGGCAAACGCTTGGGGGAGAATCTCGTCCAAATCCAAATCCGACTCTGACTTCCACTCCGCGGTCAGCGCCTTAAGCTCGTCCTGCGATTTTTTCTCAAACTCGGGTTCGAGTGAGTTGATTCTCTCAACCAGCTTACGATGCTTGCTTACAACCGCCTCATTCGACCCGCCAAAAATTTTGCCAAAGATAGACATAAAAGCTTAGTAATTATATCGTTTTTAAGCCAAAAAGAAAAGGTAAAAAAAAGACGAGAATATCTCGCCTCGAACCATACAGTACTCGCTGCTACCACCGCATCGAAAGTCCTCGGTCAATCCGTGCCAGCAGTTGTTCTCGTTGCGGAAAAGCAGGCATCTTGGCCAAGAATTCCTTCGCCGCCTCAGTCCGACGCTGTGGAACCGAATCAATCACCATTTTCCTTAAATCCCCAACCACGCCTGGTATGCGCTTCTCCCACCAATCCAGACTGTGCTGACCGCCCGTGAGTTCGTAACTGAAGAAATAGAACGCCGCCTCTGGATCAAGACGGATTGCCTGCCGAAACACGCCATGAGCCCAATACTCGCCCTGATAGTGGTCATACATGACCAGGGCCCAATATGGATCAGGGTGCATCGCCTCCAGCAACCTGTTCTCGACCCACGGCTGGTCCAGGAACGGCGCCACACATCGGAAAGCCTCACGAGGATTTTCGAAGATCTTTTCAGATACAGGCTGGCTGCCTTCGGCGCAGTTGTCGGGCATCAGCTTGAGCGCCTCGACGCGCGATTCTTCGAGCTTGCGCTGCGCGTTTCGGCTTGTCCTGAGCGCGAGAAAAGCAAAAACTACCAGTAGTGCCATGGCCAGGACCGTCACAATTCTCGCTCCCCGATCCATTGCCTGATGAACTGTCATACACACTCCTTGAGGTTGTCCAAGCCTAAACTCTAGCAAATCAACAGGAGCTGGTCAAGTCTGCGGTCTGCAGTTCGAAAAAAGCCGAGGCCACTCAAGGGGCGGCCCCGGCAGCACGGCGAGAGAATCAGCGCTTCTTAGATCCGGTCGCCAGACTGCTCGAGTCCCAGTTGTCCGGGAACACATGAATGTCAAAAACCAGCCGGTACCCGAAGTGCGATACCTCAAGCGTACGCTCGACAACCAGTGCCACAAACCGCATCGATCTGAATCCTCCCTGCGTCACGCCTCTGATGAGATCAAGCGCGGAATGGGGCTCCGAACCGTTCCACGACGTATCGCCTGATCTCCAGAAGAAGCCCAGCAAGCCTTCGCACACGAGATGGAGACGCTCGTCGTATGCAAATTCCACTTTTCCAAGGCCATAGTGAGTATCCGAGTATGGAGCCGCCTTCTTCTCCAAATCAAACTTGACTTTGGAGAACCGACGAGCGGTTGCGTGATGGACCTCGGTTGACCACCACTTCTCAACGAACTCGATCCTCTTCGCTTGAGATATCTTGGGTGTGGGCCCAAGCCTGCCGCTTAATCCTGCCTTAGTGATCTCATGCCCCCAGGACTGCCAAAGCAGATCCACGAACCAGGGGTACTTGACGTAGAGCGCGGTGCCTGTCGCGCCATTTCGGTCCTCCTTTGGGCCATTTAGGCGTTAGGGTTGTCTCGCTGCGGCCATCTGGGCGACAGCGGCTTTGGATAAGCTAATTATTATAGGCTGAAAATGATTCAAGAGTCAAAAAATAAGAAAAACATTCTACCTTTCTGCTCGTACGAGCAAAACAGTAGAATGTCATTACACTAAAAAATATCACCCAAGCCGAAACAGACGCAAAAACCTCAAGGGTTATTCCGTCTGTATTCGGTCAAGAGTTAGTCCACTGCCTCCGGCGGCAACATGCGCCTCAATACCGGCGGTACGCAGACGCAATTTGCGTCATGTGATAATTTACATATTTACGTTTACTATCACGTTACTAATCGTGGTAGTAAATGCACTATAAATATTTTTCGTATGTTCACGCTGTCGAAAAAAGAGATGAGGACGCCTCGTCGTGTTCAGATAGTGTAGGTCTGTTTCGGCTCCTGACGGTCCATGTAAATCCACCGGGAGCTTGCCCGTCGGTAGGTGAATCGGCTGTTGTCGAAGCCGTCGGCGATGCGAACCGCTCCATGAACTGGTCGTCACTGAGTTGTGCTCGATAGCATCGGCGCGGCGCCGGAGTGCCCTGGTCAATTCCAGCCTGGTTGGCGACGCATAATGTCTAAAAAATCTCATCCCGTCCCCGCGAGCTTGCTCGATTTTTTATATCCTTTTTCAACAACTTCGAACATGCCTCACGATATTATAAGTGAAAAGGGCTAACCTTAGCCAAAATAAACACCTCAACCACGGTTGAGGTGTTTAGTGAATGGCCGCATTCACTCGTCCCACTTAAAACCGTTGCCAAAATGGCCGTAGCGGGCTGTCTGTTCGTACTGAGGTTTGCGCAAGTCGAGAAAATCTATGATCCCCTTGGGCGTTAAGTCATAACCCTCAATGGGCATCTCTTTGCCGTCCACAATCACTGTGGCCTGCAAGGGCTCAGCCTTGCCGATGGCATAGGCCAAATACGCATAAACTTCCTTGGCATCGTGCTTGCGAAGGCAGTCCACGGCAATTTTCCTGGCCATGTAAGCGGCGCTCCTGTCGACCTTAGTCGGGTCTTTGCCGCTGAAGCATCCTCCGCCCACCGGGATTCTGGGTCCATAGTTGTCAATGATAATCTTGCGTCCGGTCAGTCCAGTGTCAGCATCAAAGCCGCCAATCTGCCAGTCCCCAGTCGGATTGCAATATATCCCGGTTTTCTCAAGACTTAACTGCCGGTTATTAGCCCATGCCTTCACGTCAGCTGTCAGGATTTCTTTGCTGACGTTTTGAAAACTGGCTACAATTGCCGAAATCTGCCCGCTTTGGCTGTCCAAAGTAATCTGAGTTTTGCCGTCATTTGCACTGCCGTGTTTTTCGAAAATGCTCCTGTTTAATTCACGGGCCAGCATAACTTCCAGCGGCATCAGTTCCGGAGTTTCGCCGCAGGCGTAGCCGACCATAATACCCTGGTCTCCTGCACCGCCCGCGTCAACGCCGCGCGCGATCTGGGGCGATTGCTCGACGATGTTTACCTGCACTCCATATTTGTTCCCCAAAAGACGGTGGACAATTTCGCGGACATTGACGTAACCGGAAGTGGTGATCTCGCCCGTGACCGTGATGATGCCATGCCCGCCCATGGTTTCCACGGCCACGCGCGAATGCGGGTCTTGCTCTAAGAGTTCATCCAAAACCGCGTCCGAGACTCGGTCGCAAATTTTGTCCGGGTGCAGGGGGGAAACTGATTCTGCGGTTCTGATCATGCCTTATTTTTCGCCGATAATTTTTGAGCGCAAAATTTATACAAGATCATTTTCATCAAAAGCTTGGCTGCCATGAAGTCCGGGCCTGGCAAGCCTTTGAATGGCGACAGCTCCACCAAATCCATGCCGACGATATTTTTTTTGGCGCAAACGGTTCTAATGATAGGCAAAATATCGTCCCACATTGGCCCCCCGGGCTCCGGAGTGCCGGTGGAAGGAATCATGGACATGTCAAAGCAATCAATGTCAAAACTGATGTAAACGTTCTCTCCAAGCGACGAGGCGATTTCTTCCGCCCGCCAACTCTTGCGGTCCTTGGCCAAAAAAACTTTCACTCGGTCAGGATTATTTTGCCAAAATTCGTATTCATTCTTGTTGAAATTTCTGATGCCGACCAGAGTCGCTTTTCTCAAATTGGGCAAATCCAAAGAATATTTCAGCCACGCCGCGTGGCTGAAATCACGGCCCGAAGAACGGTCATGCAAATCCATGTGCGCGTCAAACACCAAGACCGAGACATCCTTAAATTTTTCGTTTATGGCCTGGGCAAAACCATAGCTGATGCCATGTTCCCCGCCGATCACGATTGGAAATTTGTTATCCGAATACAGCTGCAGAATAAGATTCTTAAGCAATGCGCAGGCCTCCATGGGATCAGCCGGCAAACGAGGCTGATCGCAAGTCCATATCTTGACTCGGTTGAAATAATCGTCCAACAGCTCATCGTCAAAACTTTCGACCTGATAAGACGCCTCGATCAAACCGCGAGGCCCGTTGGCCGCGCCATGACCAAAAGTCACTGTGCCTTCAAAGCCGAAAGGCACAATCATCGCTTCTGATGATTTGTAATCAGGCAAGACCGGAGGCAGCGGCGGCAATTCCGGGCCCAAAAACCCCATGGGCTTAAAGCCCTTAGTGAAATCAAAGTTCATTGATTCAAAACGTAAGCGAAAATAAGCGGTGCTACAATTGTGGCGTCTGACTCAATCACAAACCGAGGCGTCGTGACATCCAGCTTGCCCCAGGTGATTTTTTCATTGGGCACCGCGCCGCTGTAAGAGCCGTAAGAGGTGGTGGAATCCGAAATCTGGCAAAAATATCCCCAGAGCTTGCAGTTAACCTTCAGGTCCTGTTGAATCAGGGGCACCACGCAAATAGGAAAATCTCCGGCAATGCCGCCGCCGATCTGGAAAAATCCGACTAATTTTTCCTTAGTATTTTCCAGATACCAGTCAATCAGCGCGGACATCTGCTCCAGGCCGGACTTGATGATGTTGATATTCTTAATGTTTTCACCGTAGTAATTCTGTCCGCGGCCGCGGGTTAAGGCGACAAAAATGTTGCCCAAGGTTGAATCCTCGGTGCCCGGCGTCCAAATCGGCAAGTTTTTTTCGCAAGCGGCCACGACCCAGGAATCCTTGGGGTCAATCTGGTAAAATTCTTTGAGCATGCCCTCGCGGATCATCTGATACACATATTCATAATGAAAAAAACGCTCGCCTTTGTCATCGGCGCGTTTCCAGAGCTTGATGATCTGCTTTTCTATCCGCCGCATGGCTTCCTCTTCCGGAATGGTAGTGTCAGTTACCCGGTTGAGCCCCTTTTTCAGAAGTGCCACTTCATCATCAGGAGATAATTGCCGATAATGCGGGACGCGAACATAATGGTCGTGGGCGACCAGATTAAAAATATCTTCTTCCAAGTTAGCTGCGGTACAGGTAATGGCGTGAACCTTGTCCTGGCGGATCATTTCCGCCAAAGACAGCCCGAGCTCCGCCGTGCTCATGGCCCCGGCCAGAGTAACCATCATTTTGTTGCCATCATTTAGAAACTTATCGTAAGCTTCCGCGGCATCAACAACTACCGCGGCGTTGAAATGCCGGTAGTGATGTTTGATGAAATCTTTTATTGTTCCCATGTGAGCGGTTAAAAGTTAATATTTACCATCCAAACTGTCTGCCCACGTCCTCTGCCGTCTCTCTCCTGCGCGCCACTTTGATTTCCCCATTTTGAGCAATAAGTTTCGCAGGCGAAGACAATAAGCAATGATGCGAAGCCAAGGCGTCCTGATACGCGCCAGTGTCAAAAAACGCCACAAACAGCTCGTCACAATCCTCCAGCCGCGGCATGGGAATGTAGTCACCTCCAGCCGTGTATTTGTCATCCGAATCACAAGAAGAGCCGGCAAACCACACCGGCTGCAGCTTGCGCGAATTCATGCAGTTGACCGGCACCACATGCCATTTCTGGTGGATGGCCCAGGTGTCCAAAAGATCATTCATGAAACTGCCATCCACGACATACCATTTTTTATGGTTTTTGACGCTGACGTCTTTTTCGGTAATGATTTTATATATCGTGATCTGCGCCGGCGCTGCCACGTAACTCCCCCACTCCACAATTAAGTTCGGATGCCGGATACCCAGCTTGTCGCACTCTTTTTTGGCGGTTTTGACAATCTGATGAATCAAGCTCTTGCCGGAATAAAAATGCTTTTTCTTCTCAAACGGAATGCCAGCCCCGCCGCCGATATCCAAGATCATCAACCCCGGGTTTTTTTCTTTCATCCCGGCAAACAACCGTAAAGCCCGTTTCAGGGGCTTGGTAAACCCCTTAATAGTGATGATCTGTTTGGAAATATGATAATGCAAAGTGGAAAGATTGCGAACCTTGCCGATCTTAAGCAATTCTTCTTCGGTAAATCCGTAACGGTTAAACTTCTTATCCCAATGCGCCTGGACTTTGATATCCAAATTCACCCGGATCCCCACCTCGCCCTTAAATTTCTTCAACCGCTCCAGCTCGTTGTAGTCCTCGATGATCGGCACGACGATCAAGCCTTTGCCTTTCAGCTCCTCAATTAAGCTGATGTATTTTTCCGTTTTGGGACCGTTACAGATGACCCTGATCTTGCGGTTAAACTTGTCCTGCTCAATCATCCTCTTTACCAGATACAGCTCATTGGCCGAAGCTACGTCCAAGTTTGCGCCCTCGGCCACGGCCGGCAGCACGAATTCCTTGGTCTGGTTGGCCTTCATGGCATAATGGTAATAAAACCGGCCCTTGTAGCCTAAAATTTTGATATAGGCGTTAAAAGTTTCGATCAGGTCCCGCACGCGGTTCTCCATGATAGTTGGAAACACGATCTCAGTCGGGCTGCCGTATTTTTTTACCAAGTCATGGACATTGTACTGGTAATTACCTTCCCTCACGATCAATTCGCCGTCAGGACCAATATCAAAATTCTGGGTGTTGAATTCTTCCAGCCCCAGCCGCCAAAATTTTTTGAAACCGTTCTTCTTTTTTCTCTTCCTAACCGTTTGGTTCTTTTTCACTCGTTTATGATAAAGCAATCGCAGGCATTGTCAAGCGCTTTTTACCTTTTTTTCTTTGCCAAGCGCGCACCTCGGCGCTGTAAAGTATCGCGCTTGTTTTTGAACTTTGTGATTTGCTCCCGAAGCTTGGGCATAACCAAATCAATTGCCGCGTACATATCTTCACCCAAAGCATCGGCGCGCAAAACTTTCCCGCCGGCAAACATGGTTACTTCGGCGCGAAAGACCAGGCCGCTCTGATGGTGGCGGTCGCGCTCCAGCTCGACCTTGGCCTCAATCGGGCCAAAAATAATCTTGCCCAGTCCCCCGATTTTTTCCTCGACGTACTGCTTAATCGAAGGCGTTAAATCCAGATGCGTGGCTTTGATTGATATGTTCATCCCGTTTAGAAATTTAATTAATTAGTTTAAATTAAATTAGCGTTATTATCCCGTTCGACTTCCATTTGCCTGGAAAGCGGCGCCTGTAAATTTCTAACGGGATTCATGATGTTTTAGCGTATATCTCTATTTATATTTTTTTTGGTCCGAGCATCGCGGATGACCACGGCACCGGCGATTTTCCTAACAATCAACCGCTGATGCTCGCGCCAGGCTAAAGCCGCGATAATCTCCGCGGGAATTACCACTGACATGGATCTGGCATCGCCCACGCGGGTTAATTTTCTGATTTTATTTTTCGCCATAGACTTTTTTGCTCAGTTCTTTAGTCATGAGCATGCTCATGACTAATTTAATTCTAAAGTCATTTTTTATTCGCGTCAATCGAATTCTCCCACAAACAGCACTTCCTCTTTCAAATTTATCCCAAATTTTCCAAAAACGTTGGTTTTGATCATATCCGCAAGCGCCCTGACCTCGCTTGCCTTGGCCTCGTCTAAATTGACCAAAGACAGGGAGTGCTTGGGCGAGATGCCGACCCTGCCCGCTTGATATCCTTTAGGGAACCCGGCTTCTTGCAGGAGTTTTGCAGCGGCAACCTTAACTCTGCTGCCGGGCATCTCCCAAAACCAATTGTCAACATCTTTAATCTTGAATCTTAAATCTTGAAACTTTTCGCGGCTTACCACCGGATTTTTGAAAAATGACCCTGCAGTTTTGTAGCATTCATATCCCGGCATGATCACATAGCCTTTGGAGGCGCGAATCTCAATCACAGCTTTTCTGGCCTCGGCGAGCGTGGGTTTTTGGCCCTCAAAACGCCTTTGCAAATCCTGATAGGCGATGAAGGGCGCCGCGCCGGAATTCAGCTCAAGCTCAAGGCTTGTGACAATAAATTTGCCTGGGTTTTTCTTAAAGTGGCTGCTGCGGTACTCAAACTCGCAAGCAGCGGCATCAAAAACTTCCTTTTTGCCATCCTTAATCCTTAATCCTTCAACCTTAACAACTCGATCTCCCACGGTTTGCCCGTAAGCGCCGATATTCTGGACCACCGCGCCGCCAGCCGTTCCCGGCACGCCGGATAAGCACTCAATCCCCTGCAAATTGCTTTCAACCGCCAGTGCCGCGACATCATCCCAGTTTTCCCCCGCCCCTACCTTAATTATTCCATCTTGTATCTTTAATCTTAAATCTTTAATCTTATTCTGGATCACCAGTCCATCAAACCCTGCATCACTGAGCAATATATTGCTCCCGCCGCCCAAAACGAATATCGACAAATTCTCTTGCAGCGCAAAATCCAACGCCTCACATGCCATTTGAGCCGTTTGAACTTCCACAAAATAGCGCGCCTGCGCATCGATTTCAAAAGTATTCAATGTTTTTAGAGAATAATTTTCTAGGATATGCATATTTTCCTCGCTAACAAATCTATATCGCCGGCGCCCATAAACATCACTATATCAAAATCCTTGATTTTCGACTTTACAATTTGTTCTGTTTTGTCCAGGTCTTCTGCATACTCAGCTTTTACACCTAGCTTAACCAGCTCAACCACCAAATCCTTGGAGCTTATCTGTTCGCCATGCTCGCGGCCTGCCACTTCAAAAATTTCCGGCACGATCACGTCTTGAGTATGACTCAAGGCCTCCACGAATTCGCCGAACAATTTCTTTGTCCGGTTTCTATGGTGTGGCTGAAAAACAAGCAACACTTTCTCTCCTGGATAAAATTCTTTGGCCGCCTCCAAAGTACCTAAAACAGCGGCTGGGTGGTGACCATAGTCCGAGATAACCATAGCGCTTCCCAACTTGCCGACAGTTTCAAATCTCCGCCAAGTGCCGGCAAAATCAGCCAGAACTCTCTGGATTACTTTTATGTCAACTCCCAGTTTGATTGCAGCCAGCGCTGCGCCTAGTGCATTAGAAATATTAAACAAGCCCGGCACTTGCATTTCAAAAATGGCGATTTTTTCATCGTCATAATGCACGTCAAATGTCTGCCGGCCATTTTCAGTCTTCAAATTCAAAGCCTGTAAATCCGCGTAGTGGTGAATCCCGAAAGAAAACTTATGGCAACGGCAGTGATGAATGACGTCTACGGTATTGTGATCGTCAGCGTTAAAAACCACGATCCCGTCTGAAGGCAGTGACTTGATATATTCGATAAAAGCATTTTTGATGTCCTGCAAATCTTTGTAGCAATCCAGGTGGTCCTCTGCGACATTGGTCAGCACGATCATTTTTGGTTTGGTGGCCAGCATTTTTCTTTGATACTCATCCGCCTCGGCCACTACATACTCCCCGCTTCCCAGACGGGCATTGGCCTTGAACTTTCCGGTTTCGTTGACCACTGACAGTTTGGTGCCAATGACCACGGTCGGATCCACTCCCGCTCTGTCTAAGATCAGCCCCAAAAGCGCGGCTGTAGTGGACTTTCCATTTGTACCCGTCACCCCAATCCCGTATTTACCCTCCATTGCTTGCCCAATGGCCTCCCCTTGGCTCATCTTGGGCAATTTTATATCATTGAGCTCGCTCTCGGGAACGGCTGAACTGTAGATGACCAAATCCGGATTGCCCACGATCCTGTTTGAGCCGATAAAAATTTGCAAACCCAGTTTTGCCAATTCATCGGTGATCTCGGATGCTTTCAGATCACAACCGCTGACTTGCTTGCCGGAAGCCAAATACAGCCGGGCCAGAGCCGACATGCCAATTCCTCCGATGCCAATTAAATAAATTTTATTCGCCATAACTTTCGATCAATTTCTTAATTTGGGGCAAGGCTTGCTTCGCCGTCTTCCGACCTTCCAAATAAATCTTCTCCAGGCTCTTGAAGTTAATTTTACCATAGTGTTTGACTCTCGGCTCAAGCATCAGATCGCAGGCCATATCGGATTCTTGCCATTGCTTGGAGATGACCATGGCATGATCCAAGGCCTTGGTCAACACGGTCAAAACACCTGGAATCTTGATATCAGTTTCTTCCAAAAGATCAGACTGGGAATCAAATTGAAAAAAAATCCTCGAAGAAAACTTGGTTAAAATTTTCTCCCGGATGTATTGCAACCCCAAAAAACGCGTTATGAATCTGTACCCCCGCCAAATTGGCAGCTTGTTCTCATAAATGAATTTATCGGCGGCCAAGTTGACGCCGATTACGATGTCAGCGCCCATTTCCTTCGTCGGAATGGTCGGCACGATATTGGCCAGCCCACCGTCAACTAAGATTTTATTGCCCCAAACCACGGGCTCAAACAGACCCGGCACCGCGACCGAGGCCTTGAAGGCCTTAGTCATATCCCCCATGCTTAACGTCACCAGCTCGCCACTCTCCAAGTCCGTGGCGGTAAAGCCTAAGCGGGGGTAGACATCTTCGAAATTCATCCCTTTGGTAAATTTCTTGATCTCGTCGTCCGCGTTATGCAAATGGAACAAACCGCCCTTGCTGTTCTTTGCCGACCAAAGCTTAAGCAGGCTGCGGAGATTGAGTTTGTAAAACAGGTCCTTGAGCTGTTCCATCGTCCCAGTCGCGTAGCTGACCGCGATCAGGGCCCCTGATGAACACCCAACCATATAGTCAACCGGGATTTGATTTTCCCTCAAAACCTCCAAAATGCCAATATGGGCAATCGCCCTGCCCGAAGCGCCGGACAAGGCCACTCCGATTTTAGGCCTGGTCTTTTCCAACCCGTTAGAAATTTGTGAGGACATAGATTAGAGCGATAAAAAATAAATTATTATTAGCCAGGTCAATAAAACTAGCGGCATCTGTAACGAGATTTCTAACGGGTTCCATTGACGGTTTTAATGATTAATTTCGCCAACCTTGCCGCGGCATCCTTGGGCATCAGTCTGGAGATATTTTCCGAAAGCAATTTCTGCCGCTGGGGATTGAATTTAAGGCTGTTGACAATGTTCGGCAGGTCAACGGGGTTGAACTCTCGCTCGTCTAAAACTACTGCGGAAACGGTATGGCGCAAGATGGTGGCGTTTTCTTCTTGGTGCGTGCCGAACATGGGCACGATTAAGGCAATTTTGCCCAAAGCCGAAAGTTCGGTGATGGTCGAAAGCCCGCCGCGGGCAATAACTATATCAGCCAGTCTCAAAGCTGTCGCGTATTTATCGAATGGGGTAATCAATTCATATTGATGATAATCGGGATGGATAAAATCAATGCTCTTGCCGGTTCCGGTTTGATGGACGACTTGGTGGGATTTCAAAAGCTCGGGCAGGCACGCCCGGATCACATCATTAATCTGTACCGCGCCGGTTGCCCCTCCGAGGATCAAAAGCAGGGGCAATTTGTCATGCAGATTCAACACTTTCCGGTCCGGGGCGGCATTTTTGGCAAATTCTGAGCGGAACGGGTTGCCGACCCACTCCGCGCGATTTTTGGGATTTTTGGCGAATAAACCCGAACCAACGTAAAAATTCTTGGCCGAATATTCAAACGCGGTAGTGATGATATCGGCTATTGGCGCGATCAATTTATTGGTCAGGCTAATTCTGACATCCTGCTGATGAATGATGATCTTGGCCTTATGCAATTTCGCAATCCAACAAATCGGCACAGCCACAAACCCGCCGGCGCTGAAGACGGCATCAGGCTGAAAGGAATTGACAAGCCGCCAGGCGGAAATCAGCGAAGCGATAAACACCAAGGGAACAAATAAGTTTTTCAGCGAAAAATACCGCCGAAACTTGGCTGCTGGCATGGCTCGAAAAGGAATCCCAAAATCCGAAACCAACTTTTGCTCCATTCCGCCTTTGGTGCCTATGAACAAAAATTCGCTCCTGGGCTTGAATTTTTTTATTTCTTGGGCCACGGCTAAGACCGGAGTCACCGGTCCGCCTGATCCGCCGCCCGCCAATAATATTTTCATATCACGTTTTCATATATCTTAATCGTATCCTCGGCCGCTTTTTTCCAGCTAAAATGCCGGATCCGGCTTAAGGCCAAATTCGCTAATTCTTCCCGTTTTTTTCCGTCAGATAAAATGTCCCTTATGACATCAGCCATGTTATCGGCGTTGTTTGGATCAAAGTATTCTGCCCCCTGCTCCATAACTTCGCGCAGGGTCGAAATGTCCGAACAAGCAATTGGCGTCCCGCAGGCCGCCGCTTCCAACACAGTCAAACCAAAACCTTCAGAGATCGAAGGTAAGACAAAAAGGTCAGCCGCATTATATAAGTATAGCAAGTCCTCGTCAGAAACCCGTCCCGGCATGATTAATGATTCGTGATACGTGATACGTGATACGTGATCCTTAATTTCCGGATAATACAAGTCTGGCTCGCCGGCCAAAACAAGCTGGAAATCTAAGCCCCTCTCCTTAAGTTTATCGAATGCCAAAGCTAAATTGGGCAGGTTCTTATATCGCCGCCAAACCCCGACATACAATATATAGGGCTTGGAGATGCCGAATTTTTTCGAAACATATTCGAATGCCGCTTGTTTGTCCAGCATTTTGTAGCTTGGGTTTGCTGCTTCATAAACAACTTCGATTTTGGTTTCTGGAATCCTAAAAAATTTCGCTACTTGATTCTTGGTTGACTGGGAGACAGTAATAATTTTCTTCGATGAACGAAGCGCGTTGAACATAACGAGGTTGTAAGCTAAGCGCTTAAACCATCGCGATTTTTTCTTGCCCGGGATCAAAGTGTGAGTCAAGTCGTGGATAGTCACGACAAAAGATTTGCGGTACAAAATCGGCACATTAAAATGCGGGAAGTGGACCAAATCAAGCTTTTCAGCTCTTAAAATTTGCGGCAGATGGAACTGCTCGGCGTATGAATAATGCGGAATGCCCGTGATGACGATCTGGTGGCCATATTGTCCGTAGTCAGCCGACTTATCAGCTTCTTTGAAGAACAAAACATACTGATTACGCCTGTCCTGCCGTAAAATTTCATGCGAAAGCTCCGAGATATATCGATCTATCCCCGACCCCCCTCCCAGCATCCTCAAATCCAAGCCAATCTTCATAGTTTCCCCTTATTCCCTTTATTCCCCTTAACCCCATTATACTTTTCCTCCACAAAAGCTTTTATCTTTTCTTGAAAAATTTTTTTATCAAACTGTAAAGCATGCTGGCGGATAATCTGATGGTTGTATTTTTTGGGATCAAAAGTCTCAAGTTTTGTTTTCAAAGCTTCCGGTGTTTGCTGGCTAAAAAACTCACCAGTAATGCTTTCTTTGACGGTTTCCAAAGCTCCACCGGCGCGATATGCGATCACCGGAGTGCCACAGGACTGGGCCTCAAGTGGCATAATGCCGGCATCTTCTTCTGCCGGAAAAATAAATGCCAGGGCTTCGGAATATCTTTGCCTCAATTCCTCATCCGATATCCTACCCAAAAATTCTATGTTAGAACGGGCCAGTTTTCGCAACCGTCCCGAATCGGTTCCTGAACCCGCGACTTTCAGCGGCAGTCCCAGGTCGTTGAAAGCGCGAATCACCAGCTCTATTTTTTTATAAGGTTCAATCCGGGAGGCCACAAAAAAATAATTTTCCTTTTCGCCATGCGGATGGAAGAGTTCCGTGTCGACCGGCGGTGAAACGACTATGGAGTCACGACCGTAGTATTTTTTTATTCTGCGCTGAACATTGACAGAATTGGCAATGAAATAATCCGGCCGCTTGCTGGCCTTGTAATCCCAGCGCTTCAAAAACGGCAGGATTGCCCGCGCGCCCCATTTTGCATAGGCTGGATACGGCTGAGAACTGATGTAATCATCAGACTCAGTCCACAAAAACCGCGTAGGGGTGTGGCAGTAGCTAACGTGCAGTTTGCCTTTTGTCTGAACTCCCTTGGCAAAAGATGAAGCGTCGGAAATCACCACGTCGTAATCCTCAAAATTGAATCTCTCGACGGCGAATGGCATCAGCGGCAACAGCCAACGGTGGTGACTGTGGGCAAACGGCATACCATCGAGTAAGCTTAAATGTTTTTTATAAGCTTCAAAAATGCCGAATGTCTTCCCCCGGTCATAAATCAAAACGTGGACCGTGGCTTCCGGCCAAATCTCCAAAAAATTCTGCAAAACTCTCTCCGCCCCTCCCAACTGATTGAGAAACTCATGCACCAAAGCTATTTTCATAGGTAAGTTTAATTAAATCCAGAAAAAATTAATACTTGCATACGGGACAGTATGAAAGTGTTATAACCGCCCACCCTTGTACCATAGATTCCTTCGTTCCAGCCGGTTCTGTCTTTCCGTTCGCTTTTGTTGAAAAATTCTTTCTAACTCTAATAGCTTTTGTTCGGCGGCTCTAAATCCCTTGCCAGCCCGCTCCAGAATGTTGCTGACCGTGGAAATGGTTCGTTCGGTTACCTTAAGATGATTCATGATTGATTGATAAGTCTCACCAGCCAATAGCCGATGGACAATTTCCAGTCGTTTGGCAAACATCTTGTATTCTGTATGCGTAAACAAATCCTTAAACAGTAGTTTTATTTCTTCTTTGTCTCTGATCATGGCAAAAATTGACCAGAGGTTACTGACATAATTACCCATGAGCTCGGGGTCAACAGGCCTTCTCGAAATTTTTGTCATAGCGGTGTTGTTTAATGACTTCGCAAGTATACTTGCATACGGGACAGTATGCAAGTATTATTATTTCTCACCGGAAAACTATTCTAAGCTGGTTAGTAATCGACTTTAGGTTTCTTGCCAAGCAAAATCAAAAGCGTCTTGAAAATGATATATAAATCCAGCCAGAGGGACCAATTTTCGAGGTAAAACGTGTCCAGGCGGATTTCGTCCTCGAAGGACAGCTCAGGCTTCTGGACTTGGGTAATTTGAGTAAGACCGGTGGCCCCCGGCTTGATGGTAAAAATTTTCTTGTGCATGTCTTGAAATTTCACAACCTCCTTGACCATATGCACCCGCGGCCCCACCAGGCTCATCTGCCCGCGTAGAATATGCCAAAGCTGGGGCATCTCATCGAGTTTGGTTCGCCGCAAGAACCGCCCCAGCGGCATGACTCTGGGGTCATTTTTGATTTTTACAAACGGCCCCGGCCTCGCATTTTGCTTTTCCAACTCTTCCCGCAGTTTATCGCCCTGTGCCGTTCCTTCGCTCATCTCATAATACATGGTCCGGAATTTGTAGCATTCAAACGACGCCAAGCCCGCAGCGCGCGGCTGATGAAAAAACACAGGCCCCCTGGAAGTCAATTTGAGGGCAACGGCAATAAGGAAAAAAAACGGACTGAGCATGATTAGCGCCAAACTCGAAATCAAAACATCCAGCACCCGCTTCATAAACTTGCCCCAACCCTCAAGCGGCGTGCCCTTCAAAATGATCACAGGCGTCCCCGAAATGGTTTCCATCTGGATATTCACCCGGGATGTTTCAAACACGTTTGGCACGAAATTGAACAGAATGCCGTAGTCGCGGCAAAATGCGAGCAATCGTTCGTTAACCTCCGACGGATACTTCGGATTAGCCACCATGATTTCGTCTATGCCGCTGTTTTTGCGAATTTGTTCCAGTTCTTCCAAAAGTTTGTTTAGGTCAGTCAGTTTAAGCAGGGCCACAATTTTATAGCCCAGCTCCGGCCGTTTTTCGATCTCGTTAACCAACCCGTTGCCTGACTCGTCGTTAACCACCGCCAGCCGGTGCAGGCCAATCCCCTGCTTGAGCATGGCAATCTGCGTGCGGCGAAGTATAATCCGGCCGAGGCTGACTAAAACAATGGCCAAGCCCCAGGTCATCAAAATAATTAAGCGGGAGGGAAAAACCGTCTGGTTAAAAAAGAACAAGATCACGACGCCGAGTAAACCAGAAGATACGGCCAGAAACACGCGGGAAAACTCAGAGACAAACCGGCGCGTGCCTTTGAGGTTATATAGCCCGGCCAAAGCCAGAAGCAAAACGACAATCGGGCTTATGAGGAACAAAATCTCCAAATAACCGGACAGGGACAAGCTGTAGATGATTGGACGGAATTCCGTCAGGCGGAGGCGGAAATAAAAAGCGCCGACTCCAGCCAGCATGATCATGACGAAATCAACGGCAATGGATATAAGGTTGAAGAAAAATTCCGAGCGTTTCATCCGCTAAAGTATAACAAAAAAGCCTCCTTTTTTGAAGGAGGCTTTCTGAAGATACAAGCTAACTTTACCGGTCTCTAAAACCGCCGCCACGAGGGCCTTCGGTCTTAGGCCGAGCTTCATTCACGACGAGTTTGCGGCCGCCCATGTCTGAGCCGTTGAACATCTCGATCGCCTTGTCGGCTTCGTCATCGCTGGACATTTCGACGAATCCAAAACCTTTGGATCGGCCGGAAAATTTGTCAGAGATGACCTGAGCGGATGCAACGTTGCCGGCAGCAGAAAAATGCTGCTTCAAATCGTCGCTTGTGGAGGCAAAAGGAATGCCCCCGACAAACAATTTCTTAGCCATTGTTCGCTTTCAAAACAAAGGGAAACTCACTAATTATTGAAACTAGGAACCCTTTGCGACTTAATGAACTTCCCTTCGACTGAAAGGATCGTGATAATTATATAGCATCTTGACTTTCCCGTCAAGGCAGAGTATGATTATTTGGCTCTTTAAGTAAGCGAGCAGTCGCCCAGCCCCAGTTTGCAAAAACTGGAGCTGGGAGGAAAGTCCGAACACGTTTGTTGGATTGAGTCTCATGAGTTAATTCAGCATCAGGTAGCGGGTAACGCCCGCCAAAGGGTAACCTTAGAGTTGCGAACAGAAACGACCCGGTTAAGTCCGGCTGAAACGCGCTAAATACTTACCTGACAGTGCAATGTCGAATAGGTCCTGTACCGGAGCGAAAGCGACTGGTACCAGGGCGGGTAGACAGCTTGAGCCTAACAGCAATGTTAGGCCTTAGATAGATGATTGCTTCCCCAGCTCCAGTTTGCAAAAACTGGAGCTGGGTCAGACAGAATTCGGCTTACAGCTTGCTTAAAGAGCATATAAAAATCGCCATTCTTGGCGATTTTTGTTCCAGTAGCGGATCTTTAACGCTTGGAAAACTGCGGAGCGCGGCGGGCTCTCTTCAAACCCGGCTTCTTTCGTTCTTTTACGCGCGGGTCGCGGGTCAGAAAGCCATGCTTTTTAAGGAGCCGGCGACTTTCCGGGTTCATGGCAATGATGGCGCGGGCAATGGCGTGGCGCATGCTTTCCGCTTGCGCGTGTATGCCGCCGCCATGGATCTTGCTTCGGACATTGATACTTTTAAGAATGCCTACCGCATTGAGGGGCTGCTGGACAATAACGCGCAGATCCTCAGTGGCAAAATATTTCTCAAAGGGCAGTTCATTGACGGTAATCGTGCCGTTGCCGCCTGACAGCAAAACTTGCGTGACCGCGGTCTTGCGGCGGCCGACTGCGTGAAAATGTTTGCCTGGAGCGATTTTGGGTACATGGGGCTTAGCTTCCTCAACAGCGATCGGCTGAACTGCGGTTTGAATTTGTAGCTTGGCCGCGACTCTCTTGCGGACAACTGGTTTTTTGTGCGCTGGTTTTTTAGCTATTGTCATACTATTTCCTTTTGCACAGGATAATCATGCTTGTCCGACGCCACGACCTTCAGTCTTCGAAGAATGTCCTTGCGAAGACGGTTAGAATCAACCATGTTAAACACCGCGTCGCGGATGACCTTTTCCGGCTCAGACTTCATCCGGTCGGAAAGCTTCTTGGAATACAACCCGCCCGGATATCCTGAAAAGCGGTGGTAGCGCTTCTGCTCAAGTTTGCGACCGGTAAACTTGATAAGACTTGCGTTTTTCACCACCACGAAATCGCCGACATCCATGTGGGGGGTGAAGGTGGTTTTATGCTTGCCGCGCAAAACCGAAGCGACTTTAGAAGCCAGCCTGCCCAAAGTAAACTTGCTGGCATCAGCTTCATACCAGATTCTCTGAATCTCTGAAGTTTTCGGCAAAAATGTTTTCATAACGTTATGATCTTAGAACTCAGAACTTTAAACTAACTCAAGTTGGACTTTCGGCATGCCGTCTTTATACTTGCCGATTCTGACAATACGCGTATACCCGCCCGGCCGCGTCTTGTATCGCGGACCCAAAACTTCAATAACTTTGCGGGCGGCATTGTGAGGCAGGGCGGCAAAAATCTGCCGCTTATTGTGCAAATCATCTTTTTTGCCCTTACTAATCAGTTTTTCTACGACTACACGGGCAATTTTGGCCCGGGCTTCAGTGGTCTGGATTTTTTCGTAAACCACGGTTGAAGCCGCCAAACTTCGCAGGAGCTTGCGCTTCTGATCCCGCCCCTTGCCGATTTTCTTCTTCTTGAGGTGCCTCATGTTGCGTGATACGTGTTATGTGATATGTGACCTATTTGCCGGCGTACGCCGCCAGCAATCTCTCTATCTCTTCTACCGACTTTTCCCCCAAGCCCTCCATATTGATCAAATCCTCGTGGGACAAAGCCTGAAGCTGGGAAATTCTGACAATGTTGTTCTTGGCCAAGGCATTGAAAGAGCGGTTGGACAAACCAAGCGATTTCAAGTCGTCCTCTTCCGGGGTTTTGATTCCTTCTTCTTTGGGTAATTCCAATTCCATAGCTTCTTCCTCGCGGGACAAATTTTCCCCGCCCAACAGCGAAAAATGATCAAGCAAAACTCGACTGGCCTGGTCGAGCGCGTCCTTACCGGTAATAGTGCCATCGGTTTCGACCGTCATGACCAGTTCATCGTAGTTGGTGATTTGACCCACGCGAACGTGTTTGATTTCGAAATTGACGTTTCTGATCGGAGTGTAAATGGCATCCACGGCGATCATACCGATTTCCAGTTTTTCGTTTTCCCGCTGTTCGACCGGCACGTATCCGCGTCCGGTGTTGACGATGACTTCCATTTCGAACTCAGCCAATTTGTTGTCCAAGGTCGCCAAATGCAACTCGGGGTTAACGATCTCCACGTCGCTGTTTTTCTTAAAATCAGCGGCCTTCACTTCTTTTTCACCCTTAACCTTTAGCTCGAGCCTAACAGGCTCATTTGCATGAACCTTCATGCGCAGCTGTTTGAGATTGAGGATGATCTCAATTACATCTTCCTTGACATTGGGAATAGTGGAAAATTCATGGTCAACCCCTTTGATCTTGACTGCGGTGGCAGCGGCCCCGGGCAGAGATGAAAGCAGGATTCGGCGCAATGCGTTGCCCAGCGTCATGCCGAAACCAGGATACAACGGCTCCATGATTAACTGGTAATGGTTGCGCCCCTGTTCTTGAAACGAAACCTTGTTTGGCAGCGGTATTTTTTCCATAAGATTAAAAAATTAATTATCTTGAATAATGTTCGACTATAAGCTGGGTATTGATGAGGTTTTCCATCTGCTCTCGGCTGGGATTGGACAAAACCTTGCCGGAAAAATTCTTGGTGTCAAGGGACAACCACTCGACGACTTTGGCGTTTACTAAAACCGGAGTCAAAATTTTTAAGTACTGCGAATTTTGCTTATTTTCGGCAATGGAGATCTCATCACCAACCTTGAGCGCAAGAGACGGAATGTTGACCTTTTTGCCGTTGACTTTGAAAAATCCGTGATTGACCAGCTGCCGCGCTTGCGGCCTGGTCTGGGCAAAGCCCAGACGGTAAACCACATTGTCCAGCCGGGTTTCGAGCATCTGAAGCAGGGCATCGCCCGTCACCCCGACTTTTTTGCTGGCTTTCTCATAATAGCGGCGGAATTGGCGCTCCATAATGCCATAAATCGCTTTGGCTTTTTGCTTTTCGCGAAGCTGGAGGCCGAATTCAGAAATCCGCTGCGGATTCTGGCCGTGCATGCCGGGGCGATAGTTCCTTTTGGCCAAATATTTATCGGCTTTCGGCGTCAAGGCGGCGCCGAATTTTCTGGAAAGCTTGATTTTGGGTCCTGTATATCTAGCCATAACTAGTAATTAGTAAATAGTAAGCAGTAATTAGAATTAAAAATTAAACCCTGCGGGCTTTTTTGGGTCGCACGCCGCCGTGTGGAATCGGCGTCTGATCCTTAATGCTTAAAATAGTCAAACCCGAGCCTTGCAAGGCCCGAACTGCGGATTCGCGGCCTGTGCCAATGCCTTTGACCATCACATCAACCTCCATAAGTCCCACATCCTTCAGCCGCGCGAGCGTATCTTCCATGGTTTTTTGTGCGGCGTAAGGGGTGGATTTTTTCGAACCCTTGAATCCCGTCTTGCCGCTTGATCCCCAACCGATGACATTGCCGTTTTGGTCTGTGACAGTCACGATTGTGTTGTTGTAAGTCGACTGGACATAAATGCGGCCGCGGGCCATGCGGACCTTTTCTTTCTTTTTCTTCTTCGGAGCAATGTCAGCAACAGCATCCTGTTTAATGCTTAGATCATCTCCCTTAATTGTCGTGGCCTTCTGTTGTCCCATATATATGATGCTACTTTGCGAATCTTATGCCAATCTGGCGAATTGCCAATGTCTTAATCCTTAGGGTTTGGTTATTCGAAATTTGTAGATTGGCATTATATTTGTAGATTCGCATCGTCTATGTTTTTTCTGCTGACGCTCGGCGGCCTGACCCCGCGGTCTTTCGCACATTGCCGCGCCTTGTCCTGGAATTGGTCTTGGTACGCTGGCCTCGAACCGGCAGACCCTTGATGTGGCGCAACCCCTGCCAGCTCCCGATTTCTTTTTTCAGCTTAATGTTGCCGCTCACCTGCTGCCGAAGCGCGCCTTCCACCATATAATTCTTTTCAATGAATTCCCTAATCCGGGCAATTTCAGGCTCAGACAGTTCTTGAGTCCGTTTATTCGGGTCAACTTTGACCGCAGCCAAGATGCGCCTGGATGCAGACCAGCCAACGCCGTATATGTACGGGAGCGAGGCTTCGATTCTTTTTTGCTGCGGGAGGGTTACTCCAGCGATTCTGACTAATGCCATAAGAATTAATTAACAATTTGCATTTTTCAATTTGCAATTAATTTTCAATAAGCCAACTATCAAAGGCTTACGGGCCTAATCTTTGAATTTTACTTGAAAATTGATCATTGAGATTTATTTGTAAATTGAGAATTGAAACTTGAGAATTATCTAGCCTTGGCGCTGCTTATGCTTGGGATTGTCGCAGATAATAAAAACGCGTCCTTTTCTTCGGACTACTTTACACTTCTTGCAAAATGGCTTAACTGATGCGCGTACTTTCATAACTTTATGAACTTTCAACTATCTTAAGCGTCTAGTCACGCGCCCGCGCGTCAGGTCATACGGCGTGACTTCCACGATCACCCTATCCCCCGGCAAAATTCGAATTTTATTAACTCGCAATTTGCCTGCAATATGGGCCAAAATCACCTGCCCCGAGGCGATTTGCACGCGAAAACTAGCGCCAGGCAGAGTCTCTATGACCTTGCCCTCGAGCTCAATGACATTCTTAGATTGTGGAATAGACTTCCCTAAGTCTTGTGGAGCAGTGATAGGCGTGTTTCTAATTGCTCGAAAATATTAGCAAATCCAAACATCCCTGTCAAACGGCTAGAACTGGGAAAGGACAGTTTCTATCTGTATCCGGCCATTGAAACGAGGGGCTTTGCGGACGAAAAATGGCGAAAATTTCACGTCCACGCGGTCTATTTCCGGCTTGGAGAGCAAAATCTCCTTGATTTCCGAAGCTTTTTTGCCGGATAAAATCCGGCTAAGATTGGTCTGGTCAATTTTGTAAGCCACGAGCGTCTCGAAATGGACAGCCAAAGTCCCTATTCCAACACCAAGATCCAGGGATTTGAATGAAGTTGTGAGTTTCTGTTCAGCGCCTTCCACCAAATATTTATCTTCCGAAAGCAAGGAGTTGATCTGCTGGCTGATCAAGCCGGAGGCGTCGCTTTGCTTAAAAACCAGTCCGCTTATCCTGGCGATGACTGTGAAGTCAAAATTTTCCGCCGCGTCTCCCAAATTCTTGTTCGCGGTTTGAGCCAGAACCTCAACTTTTGCGCCGGAAGAAATAAAACTGTGGCCGGGTGTTTCAGCATTCAGTTCGGTCTCGGCGGTTTTGATCAAGTCTTCAGTTGACTGAATTAGGGCCTTGTCCAAATCTTCCCGGGACAACGCCAACTGAGCCGAGGAGGTGCCGCCGGTTATCTCACCGGAGACAGCATAAACCTCTGGCCGGTTTCCCAATGCCGCGTTTTTGATCTCCAGCCGAGTTTGAGAGGACAAATTATAACGCTCCCCGCCCTCAGCTGCAACTATGGGCACTGGCTGGTTGGGATTGGAATTTTGGGAAGAAGGTTTGATATCAGTCACGTCTCTGGTGAAATGGTAATTTTTGCCGTCCACCGTAAATGTCGTGGTCGAAGCCAAAAGTTTTAAGGTATTGTTAGTGCCGTTGTAAATCACCACTTCTCCAGAAGCTTTCTCCCCAGCCACTCTCGTGCCGGTCACTGGATAATTTTTGGTTTGGGACAGCTCGCGCACAATAAGCTTGCCCGGAACAGTCAAAGTGTCTGGATTAAATTCGCTAGCACTTTTGTCCACGCGCAAATCAATGTCGCGGGAAATCGGCTCTGATCGGGCATACACCACCACATTGGCCTGAGGCAAGCCAATCAAAACCACGCCGACAATAATGGCCAGGGCCAGCAGACTGATAAGGCCCGTTTTGTAAACCTTTGCAAACCGGGGTTTAGGCAACCCTTTGGTCAAATATTTAGCCAAAGGAGAAGCATCAACTTTGAGGACGGATTTCGGCAGGGTTCTTTTGGCCCGCAAATCTCCAACTCCGGTTCGTTTGGTTTGGCTAAACATCCTAGCTCGCGGCGCTATCCGCTTAACATCCTCTTCGGTTTGGTCCAAAAGCACGCCGGCTTTGATGGCCAACAGTCTGCCCAATTCGTCATCAGTCGTCACCGAAACTTTCTTGCCCAAAGTTTCGCCCGTGCGCTTAATAAGTTTAAGGTTGGCCGAGCTCGACAACAGTAAAGAGCCTTTTTCCAATTCAAAGACCACCTCTTTGTCCTTGAGGTCTTTGATGCGCCGGATGACTGAAACAATATCATCTTTTTTGCCGAGTTTGATAACCGTAGCCATTCTTAAGCGTATTCTAGCATTAAGAAGTGATTCCGGCCAATTCCATGATGTATTTCTCGGGATTGTTCAAAAAATCCAGGCTTTCAGGGTTCGTCACTCCGGTCTGGTACATAGGCTGGCTGCCGCTGATGGCCAGTTTCGACATAAATTTGGTGTCAATCATGCGCACTGGCGGCAAGTCTTGATAATTGGAATTTGGCACAAACTTAAACAGTTCAACCTCGTCAGAGACGACATAGTAGGCCATACCGTGATGGATCTTGATCGGCTCGTATAAAGAAACAAACTTATCAGCGCACCAATTGGCCGTGACCAAAACTTCTGAGGCGGTGTTGACCATGATATGCCCGTAATTCGGGGGGTAAATTATTTTGTCTCCTGCCTTGCCGCGGATGGCCAAGACATTCAGCACCTTGTGATAGTCTGGTTCGGTTTTCTGGAGTAGAAACAGCGCTTCGCCATGCAAGACCTCATAAACTTCCGGGTAAGCAATCGGTTGCGTTAACCCGGGTTTGTACGGATGGTAATGGCCGAGCATTTTGTTGAATTCCTGCCCCAGCATCGTCGGCGGCGTGACGGTAATGTCATATCTGATGTTGTTGTCGCGGATGGTTTGCACATGTTCGGGCATGTGGATGTTGCGGTACATGTAATACATTTCCTTGCGCTCTGATTGGAAAGAAGGATCCATAAGTACCGGCACCATTTCGGCAAGAGTGCGCACTGCCGGCTGGATGTCCCTAAGCGGCGGGTTAAACTTGAGGCGAAAGTCGTTAGTCACTTCAATTGGCAAACTCGAAATTTGTTCAAGGTTTATCATATGGTAGTCGCCTTAATTCTTCGGACCCCGGCGGACACAGCTTCTTCTTTCTTAATCTTAAATTGGCCAAGCTCGCCGGTGTGCGCAACATGCGGGCCACCGCAGAATTCGCGGGAAAAAACCGAACCGTCTTTATTATATATGCTATACACGCTTACGACCTCGCCATACTTGGCCCCAAACTCGGCCAAGGCGCCCGATTTCTCAGCCTCGGCTTTAGGCATCTCTTCCCTCTTGACCTCAAGGTTCTCTGAAATTTTTTGATTGACGATTTTTTCAGCTTGCTCCAATTGCTCTTTCGTCATTTTCTCGGGATGCGAAAAATCTATTCGCAGCCGCTCGGAGCTGACATTTGATCCCCTCTGAAGCACATGGCTGCCCAAAACCTGACGCAATGCCGCCAAAAGCAGATGATGTGCCGTATGATGCTTAATAGTCTGCGGTTCGTGGTCCACCAGCCCGCCCTTGAACATGCCACTTGATGCTGTCTGTGAAAGCTTTCTATGTTTTTCTTTGTATTTCTCCAATTCCACTTCAAATCCTTGAAGTAAACCAATATGCAAATACCCTCTTGATTCCGCAACTTCTTTCGTTAACTCCAACGGGTATCCGAAAGTCTGAAATAAATCAAAAGCATCCTTTCCTGAAAGACCGTTATGCTCCTTAATCCTTTTCTCAATCTCTTTTTCACCTCTTTCCAAAGTTTCCATAAATTTCATTTCTTCCGCTTCAAAAACTTCCTGTATTTTTTTTGTTTGTTGTGAAAGCTCCGGATAAGCGTCATTATAGATGTCAGTAACAACCCGGACTAACGGGTAAAGATTTGAAAATCCTGGTGCAAATTTATAGGCATTAAATATGGATCGGCGTAAAAGTCTTCTGAGAACGTAACCGCGTTCTTTATTGCTAGGCAATACTCCGTCTCCAATCATAAAAACAGCCGCCCTGACATGATCAGCCACAATCCTCATTCGGGATTTTTGATCAATTTCAACTGAACCATAATCCCAGCTGTAATTCTTACGAAGTGCGTCAAAAACCCCCTTTAATACATCAACCTCAAAAATATCCGGATCATTATTCGATGCCGCAGCTAACCTCTCCAGTCCGCCGCCGAAATCCACATTTTGCTGCTTTAGCTTCTCGAAACCTCTCTCGGTCTTTACATATTCCATAAAAACCGAGTTTCCAATTTCCAAAAAACGGCCGCAATCGCAATTAGGGTGGCAATTTTTGCCGAATTTTGGGTCGTGGGGCGTTCCAAAATCATAAAACACTTCAGAATCAGGCCCTCCCGGCTCCCCAACCGGCATGTTCGCAGGAACGCCGGTTCTGCTCCACCAGTTCTTTTTTGCTCCGTAATAAAAAATTCTGCCTTCCTGCATTCCTTCTTCGCTCCCCTTTTCTTCTGTAATCAGTTCAACAATTGGGGCAGGGATTCCGCCTGTCTCGAACAAATTTTGCCAAATCGCCGGGGATTCTTCATCTCGGGGAATGTTATTCTCTGGATCTCCGACAAACACCGACACATACAGACGATCGGCAGGCAAACCGACACCTGTTTCTTTATTTGTCAAAAACTCAAAAAACCAGGCAAGCTGGTCTTTTTTCCAATAATCGCCGAGAGACCAATTGCCAAGCATTTCAAAAAAAGTTGTGTGCCTGTTGTCGCCGACTTCTTCTATATCTTCTGCGCGAAAACTTTTCTGTGAATTAACCAGTTTCGTACCGTCCGGATGCTTTTCTCCAAGCAAATATGGAACGAGTGGCTGCATTCCTGATCCAATAAACAAGGTGCTCGAGTCTCCTTCAGGGATCAGTGGCGCGGAAGGGATTACCTTGTGGCCCCTTGCTTGGAAAAATTTAAGATATTTTTCTCTAAGCTCGTGCGATGTCATATGATTGACTAATTACCTCAACAACTCCAAGGCTTTGTCCATTTGGGGATCACGGTCAGCTTCGATGTCTTCTCTGGTCATCTCAACTTTGATGTCCGGCTCCAAGCCGTTTTTGTTAATATCCCGCCCTTTTGGCGTGCGCCATTTGCCGGTGGTGATTTTCAAATCCGAGCCGTCTTTCATAAGGTTAAGCTCCTGCACCGAGCCTTTGCCAAAAGTTTTATCGCCAACCAATGTTGCCTTCTTATGATCCTGCAGCGCCCCGGCCAAAATTTCCGCAGCCGAAGCCGAGCCGCCGTTTATTAAAACCACGGTTTTTAACTCTTTCAGCCTAGCCAACCCGCTTGATGGATAAGATTTCTCCTCGTCATTAAACCGAACTTCTTTGACCACAACTTTCCCTGAATCCACCCAATTCGAGGCGATCTCGATGCTGGTCTCCAAGTATCCGCCCGGGTTATTTCTCAAATCCACAATCAGTCCGTCATAATTGCCGGCCATGACCACATCCACCACATGATCAAACAAGCCTTTGGTATCGTCCCCAAAACGATTTAATTTGATAATGCCAATCTTTTTCCCGTCAATCTCGTTGGTTTCGAATTTCAAGCTTTTGATCTCGATGCGGGCGCGCTGAATAATTTTCTCTTCCGGCTGCCGCTCATCTTTATGCAAAATGCTCAACGTGACTTCGCTGCCGGCAGGGCCGCGGATTTTGGACACTGCCTGGTCAACTGTCAGTCCGTTGGTCGGCTCGCCATTTATGGCTAATATCCCATCTCCGGGCAGAAGGCCGGCTTTCGCCGCCGGAGTGCCTTCCAGAGGCGCTATGACCACGAGCTGGTCATTTTTGATGCCAATCTCCGCGCCGATGCCATTAAAACTCCCGGAAAGTTCTTCATCGAATTCTTTCGCTTCTTTCGGATCAAGGAAAACCGTATAAGGATCACCAACGGCCCTGACCAATCCGGCAACTGCGCCATATAAAAGCTCCTGTTGGTCAAGCGGTCGGTCCACATATTTCCGGTTAAGCAAATCCAAAGTCTCCCAAAGCAGCGAGTAATCCCCGTTGGTGGGAACATTGCCGCGCTGGATGGTGATGTTGCTGCCCTCAAGCCTAATCTTTTGACTACCAACGCCATAGCCAATACCAAACACCAGCCCCAAAATAAGAACTGAGGCAATTAAATTGAGACTTTTTTTCTGGTCCATTATTGTCACTTTAACAAATTATATCTCGCAAGTAAAATGATAGTCCTTAATAGACGTTGACAAACATTTATGGCAGTTTTATACTCGTTTTATCACACAAGGAGGTACCAATAGCCCGTCGTCACCACCGTTACCCTCTGCGGCGCTCGCGATCGCTCTATCGTTACTGGATCGCCCGCCGCGCGCTCGTGGCCGTTCTTCTCTGTCGCCGGAGGTGCAACGCTTAGTTCGGCAAGCCTAGCAAGCTTGCGTGGCCTGTAACAGATCCATCAAGATGAAGGAGGTCTGGCATGGCCCGCATCACGCTTGACGGTTTCGGCCCCGAGGTACGGCCGCCGTGATCTAACTTCCTCTTCAGGCTCCGTCCACGAGACCAATGGCCTGATGGTTGTGAACAGCCTGTAGCTGTTCCAATTTCGGCAGTGGCACAGCGCTGCATCAGTCCGTTGCCTCAGACGCAACAACCACGGATTTCGTGAAAGGAGCAGCTATAGCCAGCTAACCCTCCTCAACTGGCGAACACTGAACAGCGCGAGCCCGAGCCTCGACTCGGGCGACCAAATCGGCTGCCACTGGGCGGCCGAAGGCAACTGCCTTGGACAGACTTAAGAGCACGAACTAAGTGCTGGACTGAAGTCCGGGACAGGAAGCCAAACGACGATGGGAAACCGGGGGTAGGAGCAACCGACGGCACAAGCTGCCATCAACCGCTCCTCCCCCCATCCCTCTCTCAACGTTCTCAATGGACGCTTTTTTTGTTTCTAAACAAATTCACGACAAGAACCAAGAACATTCGCAGATTTATACCAAGATAAACCAGCTGGTTAAAAAGCCGGTTATATTTTTGTGCGTAATGCTTGCGGTAAAAAATTTTCATGGCATCATGCGCCAACTTGATGGTACGAAACGGAACCAATTGTGCTGAACCGTATTTGTAATGCGTAATCACGACCTGGGGATAATACATTACCTTGTACCCGGCTTCCTTGACGCGCCAGCACCAGTCCAAATCCTCGCCATACATGAAAAAATCCTCGTCGAGTAATCCGATTTGGTCCATTACGGATTTTCTGATCATCAGATATGCACCCATGACTGAATCAACTTCGGTTTCCTGGTCAATAGGCCTCGTGATATTGTAATTACTGAATTTTCGCAGTCCAAACAAGCGCAAAAAAGCATTCCGGGGATTGGGAAATTTCCTGCGACAAGCTTCATCTAATTCCCCATTTGGCAGCAAAACTTTGCAGCCCATAGCCCCGGCTTCCGCATGCAAGTTCATGTATCTGATAGACAGATCAAAAGTATTGGACTTAACTTCTGTGTCAGAGTTCAAAAGCAATGAATATCGTCCTTGGGCAAGGCGCAGGGCCGCGTTATTCCCTTTTGAAAATCCCAAATTCGCGTTATTTTCAATCAATTTCACTTCCGGAAATTCCGCCCCGATCATTTCCTGGCTGCCGTCTTGCGACTCATTGTCCGAAACTAAAACCTCAAACTGAAAATTCGTATGCGAAGCAAACACCGACTTCAGACATTTTCGCAGAAGATCTTTGGTATTGTAATTAAGAATAATAATTGTTAAATCCATGATATTATATAAGATGAATCTGGATACTTTTGCCAAGGAGGAAAGGATACATGCACTCAGGCATGGTCCCGCGCTTGACGCCGATCGGGTCTGAAATCCAAACTATGATCGACCGTGCCGCATTGGCTCCCGTGGTCGATCTGACACTAAGCGTCTTGGATGAACTGGCCAAGTGGCACCGACACTACTTGGAATACCTGCGATACTATGACCAGAGAAAAGCAGCTATGGCCGAAACTCTGGCCTTTTACAAGACGTTGAAGATCCGGGTCTGCCCACTAGCCATCCATAAGAAGATCAAGCGAATTATTGCGGAGTTGTCCGCGATACCCCTTAAACCCTGATGCCGTAAAGCTCTTCCTAGCCTCGGTGCAAAACTGCGGCTCTTTTTTTTAATATTCTGGGAACTTGTCGTAACAACAGGGGAATCACTTTTAATGTACTAATCTCAAACAGCAGTATATACCCAAGCATGGCGATTTCCCGAACGATAAAAAACGGCAGCCACCGCAACGGGGCATTTTTAATATACATCAAAATGTGGTTCTTGTAATTTAGTTGCCGAACAACAGGTGAAAGCTGCTTGTGGTGCTTGATAAAATTCCAGACTTTCAGATAACCACCCCTGGATGAACCGGCTGCCCGACCGTGATAAGCCACCGCTTCCGGCACGTAAACGTTCAGAAGCCCCGCGCGGTTCAAGCGCCAGGACAAATCCACGTCTTCCCAGTAAGACCCAAAATCTTCATCAAAGAACTCACACAAATCATCTTCTCCCCTTGCGGGAGAAGATGTCGCCCCAGCGACAGATGAGGGGGAACAATACTTCACAGCATCCAAGGTGTTTCGCCGATACATAGGCCCTGCACCGCTGACGCCAAAAACCTTCAAGGTTCGACCTTGATCAAATTGGCCTTGATCAACTTGGTTCTGGCCCCGATCACGCCCTCGGCCTGACACTGACATTACAACCCCAGTTGAATCTATAATACCGGTCTTTTGGTTATGCTCGAAATCATAACGCAAAAGTTTCCCGGTTGCCGCAGCTATCTTGGGGTCTTCAAAAGCTTTAAGCATTTTTTCGATATAATCAGGCTCCAAAATCAAATCCGGATTCACAAGCTGGATAAATTCGCCGGAAGAATTCTTTATCCCCAAATTGTTCCCTCCGGCAAACCCAAGATTTTTTCCAGGATCCAAAATCTTAACCTGTGGATAATCCTTTTGAAGCATTTCCCTGGCCCCGTCATCAGCATTGATCACCGTAATCACTTCCAAGTCTTTGTGAGTCTGCCCCAAGACCGCATCCATCACTGGCTTAAGATATTTCTTGCTGTTCCAAAGGATAACAATTACGCTAACTTTTGGCATTTCGTTCGAGATATTTAATGCCGGTTGCAAATTTCTTTTCGTCCTGATTATCGATGCCATGAAACAGATCTACCAAGGCGCTTACGTTCCAAAAAAACATCAATTTTTTCTTGAGCATGCCAGGATTCGGATGCTGATAATATTGCAAAAACTCATCCAGAAAATCCGGGGTAAAATCATCGGGATCAACCATCCAGCGGAGATCCAAATCAGGATCGGAAATTGCAATATCGCCGAAATCTATTATTCCCTCAATTTTCTGGTTGTCCCAATTGTAAATTATATGGTCCGGACTGAGGTCTTGGTGCACCAAAACTGCGGGAGATTCAAACTCGGCAAGTTCCTGAAAATAAAACCTAAATTGGGATTCCAAATAGCCGATCAAACGCTGCGGTATTCTGCCTTGAAGCTCGGGGAGACGCTGATGCTTTTTTGTGTAAATTTCTTTTGAGGTTTCTTCCCATGCTACGCACTGCCGCGCTACATCAAGAGGGAAACTGTGCAGCTTTGAGACAAAATCCGCCAAATCCTTAGCCGCCCTTGTCTTGGCGGAAGCTGAAAGCGTCCCGAAAAGATCCGGCTTCAAAGGAACCCCAACTATCTGCGAGTAGCCCACAAACGGCAGATCCTTGTGCTTGCCCACGTATTGAAAATTGGGAATCGCTAAATTGAAAAAATCCTGCAGCTTAGGCATCAAGCATATCTCGGCTTGTATTTGCTTTATTAAATAGTCGCGGCCATCTTGCGGAAATCGAAACTCTAAACCCCCATTCGCCAAAAAAGCAAAGTTATCCCACCCTTCGCCTATTTTCTCAATGCTTTTAACCTTAAGGCCGGAAAAGTTTTCTTCGATAACTTTTTTATATTCCTCAATTCCCGTAAGCATAAAATTTTAGTAAATACTAAAATACTGTAAAGTATTTAAGTATTGTAATTACTCGCTAAAAGCTTATCTAATTCCGAATATAACTTGCGCTTAGCACCCAACTTCTCCAAAATTTCTTTCATCTGGCGTTTTTCTTTCTGGGAAGACGACTTTGCCCAGTGCTCCAGCATGATCTGCGGCCAGAAGTACATCGGGTACTTGCGTTTGAGAGCTGATAATCTTACCGGCTTTTCCGCTTCGCCTAAATTCTTTCTTTTTTGCCTTGTTCTCTCCAAAACCAGCCTGTATCCTTCTCCCGACTGCTGCGTCCAATGGTTTACCCGGGCAATAGTTGGCTCGCTCACCTTCAACGCTTCTCTGATGTTCTGATACGTCTCGCCGTTGAGCAGTAGTTCGGCGATCTTAAGCCTCTTGGCAAGCATTTCCATTTCCTGCTTGCCCAAAAGGTCTGTGAGCAATTGCGCGGCCTCACGCGTATTTTGAATCGCCGCAATAGCTGTGCACAAACTCATAATCATTTCCTGAGTATCTTTATAACTCAATTTTGCTTTCAACGAAAACTTGGCCATATAATTACTTTAGCAATTTACTTAAATACTGTAAAGTATTTAAGTATTTTTACTTCAAGAAATATTCAATCAATTTCTAAGATTCCAAGACAATAAATTGACCTTCGGATAGTTTGTAAATCGGCAGGTCTTCGCCGATGTTTTTTAGCTGGTCAAGAATGTCGTGCTTGCTTTGGTCCCAATGAGCCAAGCCTTTAATGGGCAGAATGCCTAAGCCTTGCTCGAACTGTTTTCTGTCATTGGAATAATAATGTTTGCAGAGCAAATACATGCCGGCGGAACTGCCGGCATAGACCTTGCCTTTGATCAAATCGGCGAAATCAGGTGTTTGATTTATTTTGGCCAAAAGTTTTTTCGTATCCCCGCCCCTGACATAAATCACATCAGCATTTTCGATCTGCTTACGGAATGTATCCTGATCTTCGCTGGCGATTTCCAGCTCTATATCCTTGTCGGGAGAAGTCGATCGAAAGTTATTTGTATCATCCTGCAATAATTCAAAAAAATCTGTTTCCGGCCGCGCGTAGTAAATCAAAAGCACCCTGACTTTTTGCGGCAAGCCCGTGAGTATTTCTTTAAAGAAGCCTCTATTGCCCTCTAGCTCAAACCTTCTGGTTGCGCCGCCATGAAGAACAAATTTTGTCATACTATATTTATGCTATATTTGTGCTATATCCAGGTATAACTTTTTTACTAACGGCCAAGTGGATTGCCAGCAGCAAAAATAAATCCAAATACATCTCTGCTCGGACCGTAAATGACAGGTAAATAGTCATGATAATGAAAAAGCAGGCGTAGGCGTAGAGGTTTAATGATAGGAAATTTGGACTTGATTGCCAATAGCGCCAGACTGCAGCCAAGATACCAGCAAGCAGGAATGGCACGAAGACAAAAGCGGCCTTGCCGAAATCCTGAACAAATGGGAAGAGGTACGTGCCCGTGTTCCACCAGCATTTGAAGATGGCGCAAAGGTCGAAGTCAGACTTGTATTTGTTGAGCGTGGGAATCGCTTTGCCAAAAATGTTCGTGAACGGATCAAGAGAAACTTTGCCACGCTGCAAATCATTTGTCTCATAATATTCCGTGACGTGCAAAAGCGCCTGCTGGTTGAAAGAAACGCCGACATAAATCGGCAGCAAGGCCTTGCCTATGGGATTGAAGCCCGAAGAATCAATGCTGGTCACTCCGGCCAAATAATCAGTTGTGCCATAGCTTTTATACTGCCGATAAAGCGGCACGGCGGCCAGAACCAGAACGGAAATCAAAAGAAAAATCGGATAAAACTTGAGCGCTTGCTTGAGGTTGGGTTTGCGCATCAAAAGATACAGGGCCATGACCCAAAGATCTACAAAAAATATCTGGGTGCGTGAGGCAAAGAGGGTGAGGCTTATAGCGCCGATGAGAATTATGAGTATAAGATCCCACTTTGTAGCGTTCCGATTTATCGGCTCTGGGTTTGAGCTCATAAATGGGCGCGCTACATAAAAAATCAGAAAAAAACTAAGCGGGATAAACAGCCGGGCAAACTGGGCTGTGTAATTGATTAAGCCCGGCACTTGCTCATCGGCCACGAATCGGAAGACGTCGGTGTCAGGAGCGAGCAGCGGAAAGTTGCCAGCACGGGTATAGAACATTGCAAGGGCAATAAGTGAAATGAAAAATAAGGCATAAATTATTACTCTTAAACTGTTAATTTTTAACTGTTGGCTGCTAACTCCGCTGTAGCCCGCTGATTTATCAGCGCCCATAAATGGGCGGGTTACATTTTTGCGCCAAATCCAATCAAACACATAAAATCCAATCACAAACATACACAAAGACACGATTAAAAGCAGCCAAAAGGCCGGATACCAGTCTTTTTCAATACGCGACAGATGAAGCTGCGGCACGCCAAGTCCGATCATCCACGTCGAAAGCATGAGCCACAACGGGCTGAACTGATGTTTTCGGTCGCGCAGAAAAAGATAGAAAAACACTGCGAATAAGATTAGGAAAATTGAGAATAAAAACATATAATATGCTCCCATCCCCGCTGAAAATTTCTTAAAGTTGAGCGGGGATCTTACAAAAGCCTTTACTAAGATCCCCGATTACTTGTCATGATTCTTGCCTCGGGATGATTAAGGGCTTTCAAACTCTCAAACAACGACAAAGTTTTTCTTGCTGTATTCTCCCACGAAAACCTCTTGGCTTGCTCCAAACCTTTCGCAATCATTTGCAAACGTAATTCTTTATCTGTCAAAACCTGCAGCAGGCCTTCGGCCACCGAATCAACAGAATTGGGATCCACGAGGAGTCCGGCATCCCCTACCACTTCCGGAAGTGACGAAACATCTGAAACCACTACTGGCACTCCGGACTTCATGGCCTCCAGCGGCGGCAGGCCAAAGCCTTCATAAAGCGCCGGCAAAGTCAAAAGCGAAGCTCCGGCAAACAAAAACGGCAAATCTTCATCCGTGACATAATCTAAAACCTGCACCGCTTGACCAAGTCCGCTTTCCTTAATTTTTTGCTCGATCGGCTCCCACAGCCAGCCTTTTTTACCCACAATCACCAGTTTCTCCTCCATATGATTATCTTTCTTAATCTTGATAAATGCTTCAACTAAGCGGGGAATGTTTTTGCGCGGCTGCATGGTGCCGACAAACAAAATGTATTTTTGATAGACCAAGCCGAACTTATCCAGCGTTGGCTGGCAATCTGAATAATTTCGCGGCCTAAACTGCTCTCCCACTGCCAAATGGATAACTTCTATCTTTTGAGGATCAACTTGGTAGTGCTTGATTAAGTCGTTTTTGGTCGATTGGGAAACGGCGACAACTTTGGCCGCTTGTTTGACCGCGTGCCTGGTGGACCAATCCAGATAATGCCGCATAAATGGCGTGAACGCCTCAGGAAATAATTTCCAGGCCACATCGTGGACCGTGACCACAGACCTTCTAGGATGCCAAATCGGCAGCGCTGAAGCCAAAATCGCCAACACGTCAACTGCATGAGTGAGCATTTCCCAGGAAATCCGCAACTGAGTCCAAAATTTTGGGAATGGAATGACTTTAAGCTTAAAATTTGGCCCAAGATGGTAAAACCATTCCTGGGGCTGGGTTCGAAAGTATAAAACGTATTGATTTTTCGCGTCGAGCCTTGCCAAATGCCTGATGAGATGGGCGGCATAAACCTCCACTCCGGTTTTTTGCGGTAAATTGGCCCGCTCTGCTTCGATGCCTATGGTCATATTTACTAATGATACTAATTACTAGACCGTTTCCGTTTTTACATCAACTGACTTTCTTATATTCACCGCGGCTTTGAACAAATCCCAATCCTGGCGATGGAAAAATTTAAGCAGTAAAAGTGATACCGAATAAGCCAAGGCGCCAACTGCGATAAGCAGCCAGACATTGCGGCCGGCAAGCAGAATCAAAGCAACAGCCATAATGCCCCCGGCAATCAAGGGCTTGATAAAGTACCGAAAAAAATTGTACCGGATAATTTTTTTGTTAACCACATAGGTGTAGGCAAGCAATTGGATGATCTCGCTGCCCACAGTTATGGCCGCGGATGCCACAAACCCGAATCGCGGCAACAAAATAATATTGGCGGCTAGGTTATAAAAAAGATTGAAGCCCGTGATTTTCATGGCTGTCTTGGTCATCTGCGAAATAATCAGGCTGTTGACCGGCGAGTAAATGATGAGCAGTGAGACTGCCAGCACCAGAAGCCATAAGGCATTTGCTGCCGGCATAAAAGTTTCGCCGTAGAAAGCCAAAGTTATGGGCTTGGCCAAGATAAACGCGCCAATGGATAAAGGCACGGCCAGGGCAATCATATAGCGCGAATAGGTTTCCAGGCCCTCTTTGGCGTAATCCTTCAAATTCTTGCTCAAGGCCTCGGCAAAAAACGGATACAGCGACACGCCGACCACAGCCGGCAAAAACGCCAGCACATCCCAAAATTTATACGCCGCCGTATAATATCCGGTTTCCACGAAATCACGGAATTTGGGCAGCAGGAGCGTGTCGATTCGGTTATAGATGCTAAAAAAGGTCAAAAAGATAAAAGGCGCGTTCATCAAAATAAGCTGCTTCCAAAACTGAAAGTCAAAAGCCGGCTTCAGCCTGACATATCGCTTGTTAACCAAAATCGAATAGACGATCAAATCAAACAAGCCCACTGCAACGCTGATTAAGGACAAGAAGAACAAGTTTTGCCGGAAGACAATGGCCAAAACCATCATGGAGGCGTTGATGAGGGAATTGAAAAAATTAATCCCGGCCATGATGGTCAGGCGCTGGAACGCGCTGACCACGGAGCGCAGCGGCAGGCTGAGGGTAGACAGGAACAACCCGAGGCTGGCCATGTATAAGGCATTTTTGACATCCACGGGGTAATCGTTGATAAACACCACGGCATTCATAATACCGACGAACACCACGGCCAAAATTGTCTGGATGACAAAATAATTGCCCAGATACTTTTCAGCATGGGCGCGATCCTCGCTGATTTTTTTGATAACCAGCTGCGACATGCCAAGATCAATAAAAAAATTAAACACCGTAACATAGGCAGCCAGCAAGCCATACTGCCCGGTCACGGTCGGGCCCAAATACTGCGCCAGCTGGGTATAAACTAAAAACAGGATAACCCCGGCAATTATCCTGGAAACAATCAGGCTCAAAATATTGCGTCCAATCTGCAGCATAGCTCAAACATTATAAAGTAAAATAAACATTTATGAAAGTTTGATTTTATTGAAAAAATTAAAATTTTAACGACACTCAGAACGCCTTTTTCGCGATCGCGAAATTTGCGTTTTATCTAACTTAGTATTACCACTACTCTTTACTTCTTTTCAAATACTTCTTACCCTTTAGTTTTTCAGGCAGATAGCTTTCCTGGTCATACATTTCATAATCCTTGCCATAGTCCAAATCTTTCATGAGCTTAGTTGGGGCATTGCGGATGTTTAGCGGAATCGGCAGGTTGCCGTGTTCCCTGACATCCTCCACAGCTGCGAAGTAAGCATTGTAGGAATCCCGGCTTTTGGGAGCCAGGGCAAGATACGCCGCACCATGCGCCAAATTGATGGCGCATTCGGGGTAGCCAATGGTTTCGCAGGCGCGAAACACGTCATTGGCCACCATCAGCGCCTTGGGATCAGCCAGGCCCACATCTTCAGACGCAAACACGACCATACGCCGGGCGATGAATTTGGGATCCTCCCCAGCCTCCACCATGCGCGCCAAATAATAAAGCACGGCATCCGGCTGGCTGGCGCGCATGGATTTGATAAAAGCGGAAATAGTATTGTAGTGCTCGTCAGCTTGCTTGTCATAGCGCAGATGCTTGCTCTGTAAAGTGTTTTTGAGATTTTCAACCGTGATGTCCTTGTAAAACTTAACGGTATTTTCCAGCATGGTAATCGCCTGCCTGGCATCGCCATTGGCCATTCGTATTAGCCATTCCTTGGCGTCTTTGGAAAGCTGGAAGCCTGTCCGGTCAATGATCCGGTTCATCTCTTCCCCGTTCAGTTCATTCAACACAAACACGCGGCAGCGGGAAAGCAAGGGTGAAATGACTTCAAAACTCGGGTTTTCCGTTGTGGCGCCGATCAAGGTCAACTTTCCGGATTCCACGGAAGGGAGCAAATAATCCTGCTGCGCTTTGTTAAACCTGTGAATTTCATCAAGGAACAAAACCTTAGGCTGGTCGAGGAGAGGCACTCTCCCAGCAGAGCGCTCGTCTTGGAGGGTGCCTCTCCAACCTTTCGACTCCACAATCTTCCGAATATCATCTTTACCCGCGGAAACCGCGGACAACTCAAAATATTCCGCGCCCAAAGCGTTAGCATAAATCCTCGCCAAAGTAGTTTTGCCCACTCCCGGCGGACCCCAAAGAATAAACGAAAACAAGTACCGACCTTTGATGGCAATGCGCAGGGGTTTGTCTTTCCCAACAAGGTGTTCCTGTCCCACAAACTCCTCCAAGCTCTTGGGCCTGATTTTTGAGGCTAGTGGTTCCATGGCTTAAATAATAAACAGAAATCAGCAAACAGGCAAAAAAACAAAGCGGCTTTTTTGCCGCCTTGGCTATTATAGCACAATGTCTCACCCGAGGTACAGTTTGTTATTCAACTCTGGTTTAACCTATCAATTTGTTCAATAATTCCCGTTAATTTCTGCTGCACATGCTCCATCCCATCATTGAGTTCCTTTTCAACTCGCTTCCAAACAGGATGGTTGTCTATGGCCGCCTTGACATCGTCTTCGTATCGAACAGGGGTGCGGCCGACAGGTCTTGGGTTTAATAACCTGTAAGCTTTGACAAATTCTTCCGCTGATCGCGAAGTTTCTTTGCCATTGTCTCTAACGCCTGCAGTGCTGATTCTTTTTCTTTCTCCAACGCCTGAAGTTCTCTCGGTTTTTGATCTCCATTTTCAACCCGACCTTCTGACACCCTCATCATAGCCTGATCTCTTTCGGACATGCCCCCTATATCTTCTTCTGGTCTTGGCATAAAAAATAAAACTTAATTGGTTAACCTTATAGTAGTCTCTCTCTGGATGTTAAGCGCCAAAAATTGAGGCCTACCTAAATGTGCCATGGCACAAATAGGTCATTTAACGCCTCACATGCATTTAAGGCGTTAAAATCCCGCCTGCCTACCGGCTCAACTCAAAGGAATTCTTAGCGGGGATGGGTCAGGGTATAACATTTCCTTTTTCGTAAGCTTCAACCTCGGCTTGCGGCAGGATCGTGGCTTTGGGGTAGCGGGCTTTTTTGTAGGAGACAGCTGTGAACATGCTCAATACGCCATTTTCGACTTTGTAAATCGCAGTTGACTGGTCGCCCTTAAGCACGGTGCCGTCTTTGGGCGGGAAGGGCACGCCCGTTGGGATTTGGTTGAATTCTTCCGCCCCGATCATCAGGCGCGGGAAGTTGCCCACGCTTCTTTGTTGGAACACGAACGCGGACACAAACTGTTTTTGCCCATTCTTAAACCAAAAGATGCCGGTGTCCCCTTTCAGGCTGATGGAAATCGATTCCGGCGGGTAAACAAACTGGCCCGAAGGAATACCCAAGACTTCGGCGTCTGTCAATTTCATCAGCTTGGCAAACGAAAACTTGCGCGCCACAAACACTTCGTAAGAAATCGGGCGCTTCAAGCCGGCGTCAACCAGATACACGGTCAAATCGGTTTCGCCCGTGATGAGCGTGCCGTCAACCGGGGCAACAAACGAACCGGTTTCGTAAGAGTCAACTTCAGCTTGGGGCAGGGTCACGACATTGGCAAACGAAAATTTGCGCTGGACGAATACCGGATAAGAAATGGCGTGCTTTTTGGTGTCTTCAATCAGATAAACGGCCGGACTGACATCACCTTTGATGAGAGTGCTGTCAAGCGGCGGCATGGGTTTTTCCGAAATATAGGAATCGAACTCGGTCTGCGACACGCTGATGACATTATTCGTGTTGATTTTGCGCTGTGTCGCCACGAATTGAGAAAACGGCCGTTTGGCGCCATTGTCAATGACGTAGAAATTCGGATCGCCGACTAACTGGATGACTGTGCCATTGGGATACTTAAACCACAGCGAATAATATCGCCAAAAATTGTAATTGCCGTTGAAGACGTGCGGTGTATAACGGTAAAGCGCGGCTGTGGCAAAATTGCCCAAAGAAAGGCTTTGGGTTGCGGCCACGTTGTCAAAGCCGCCTAAAGTGTTGTCCAAGATGATCGTATCCCCTTTCCGCGCGGTTCTGGCAATGGGCCTGCCAAAAGTCTGGCTGGAGGCATCCACGCCCGGGCCGCGGCCCACACGCACGCCGCCGACTTCAGTGCGGAACGATTTCATTAGAGAAGCAGCCGCGCCCAGCCACCGGCTGCCGGAAGAATCAAAACTGCCGAACAGCTGCCGGTAAAAACCCAAAAAGATTTCGCCGCAGCCTTCGTAATCCGGGCAACCAAACCCCAAGGCGCGGTCCAGGCGGTTCTGCAAACTGTTGCCGTTAAAATTGCCCAAAATCAGGCTTTGCTCTTTTTGCAGCATGACCAGCATCACCTGCGGATTTAACCCCTTGGAAACCGAGGCGTCATAAATCAACTCGGAGGCAGTGCGCAGCCGGCCCAAATTGGGACTGGGGTCCTCGAGCGCGACCTTGGTCAGGGTGTCCGGCTCTTTGAGTTTGAGCAAAAAATCCTGGCTGGTGTCGGCCAGCAAAGAGTTGTGCTGCTCGAAAAATTTCTGAATGCCGGCAGCCGAGCCAAAAGTGCCAACATCGGCAAAAGCCTCGTCAGGGATCAAAAGGCTGGGATTGAAAGCCGGATCAATCGCGCCCTGTCCTAAGGCAACGAGAGGCGCGGAAATCACAAATCCTAAAGTCAGAACTACCAATATTTTGGCTTTTGAATTTTGACTTTTTAATTTCATAGTATTGGGCTCCCGGGGGCAATGACCTCAATCTCTGCTTGCGGCAGAATTTTAATGCTCGAAAACTTGTAGCCGCGGGAAACGAAAGCATTATAAGACAGCGGCCGACGCGTACCGTTTTCAATCACCGAAACTTCAGCAGATGCGGCTGATTTGACCAAAGTACCCTCCAACGGCGGCAGCCAGTATGAATCGCCGGGTGCCGGAATATGTAAAAATTCATCCTGAGTCACGGAGATGACTTTGGCGAACGAAAGTTGGCGCTGGGTAAAGATAAAATAAGTCACCGCTCGTCTCACTCCTTGGTTCATAACATATACCGTAGGATCGCCCTTAATCAACACCATGGTGCCATCATAAGGGGCAGCCCACTCGCCGGTTAGGACATCCGCCACTTCAGAGCTGGAAAGCGTATAGACATTGGCAAAACTGTAGCCGCGGGTTATAAACACCAAATAAGTCAACGGCCGCTTGAATTCCTGTTCAATGACATACACCGTCGGGTCAGTCTCATTTTTTATCAACGTGCCCTCAAGCGGCGGCAGAGCGGGACCGGCTGGGAAGGCAGCGAGCTGATTTGAGACCTCATTGGTTATTGAAGTCTCGCTAAAGCCGCGCTGATTGAAGACAAAGCTCGAGATGAAACGTTTGGTGGAACCCGAGATGAGATAAATCCTCCCCGTGACGGATTCACGAATAAGCGAGCCCTCGCTTGCCGGCAGGGGTGATAGCGCTTTCAGCGCATTGATTCTCCCTTTCCCCAAAAAACCGTTGCAGGAAGAGCCAAGGCAGTTGTCTTGGTTTACGGCATCAATATTATCGGTAGAGCGAAGCAAAACGTTACGCAGTTCGACATTGCTTAAATTGGGGCTTGCGGATTTGACCAGCGCCGCCATTGCCGAAACTATGGGGGTGGCCAGTGAGGTGCCTGAGCCATAAATTAAGACATTGTTGGCGGGATCCGAAGGCAGATAGGCGGTGGTTAAAATCTTTTTGCCGGGAGCTGAAACATCCACGCAATTGATGCCAAAGTTGGAAAAGTTAGCCTTGCGATCGGAAACATCAGTGGCGGCAACTCCCAAAACCATGTTTGAGCCGAGATCCGAACAAATGGGGTAAACCGGCTTGGTGTCCAAATTGCTGCCTTGATCAGCTAAATCATTGCCGGCCGCGGACACGATCAAAACACCCCGATTAAAGGCATAGGAAATCGCATTGTTCAAAGCCGCGTCAGCGCCAAATCCGGGACCCCCGAGGCTTAAATTGATAATCTGAGCACCATGGTCTGAGGCCCAAACAATCCCGGCGGCGACCGCGGCGACGGTGCCTGTACCGTCGGCATGCAAAGCTTTGATCGGCATAATTTTCACACTTTGGTTTACCCCGGCGATGCCTCGGCCGTTGTTGGGAATAGCGCCGATCACTCCGGCAACCGCCGTGCCGTGGCCGTTATCATCAGAGTTGGAATTCGCCGGGATGGTTTCATTTTTTATTGTGTCGTAGCCTTCGATAATGCGGCCATCATTAAGTTCGATGTGCGAAGCATGAATGCCGGTATCTATAACCGCAATTGTGACATTGGAACTGCCCCGCGACAACTCCCAAGCCTCAGGAATTTTTACCCTCGCCAAATACCATTGCTTTTCATCCTGAGTCGAATCAACCGTGAAATAAGGATCGTTGGTGATGATGGTCGCGGCTGCAAGTTGACGATTGGGTTGGACATACTCAAAAACATTATCCGATTGCATCGCTTTGACTAGATAACGGCTGATCCTCCCGCTGTAAACGGTTTGCAAGCCATTGTGAGCCTCATACACAAGCTGGTGGCTCTGAAACGGGTACTTCGCCAAAACCGTCTGGCTATTCCCTGGGTCCTTGAGTCCAAAAACAATATCGACTCGCTGTTCGTTAAAAAATACGAATACGGCACCAAATAAAAAAATCGGCAGAATAAGCGCTGCAAAAATTTTCCAGTTCAATTTGTGAAGTGTAAAAGTCAATTCTATTGATGGTTATATGGGGCGTACTTCCCAGTCAAGGCTCTCCACTTAATAATAAACAAATCGCGCAGAGATTCCAAAAAGGCGGTTGGAGGGACAGTGCTTTCCCCGGGATCGTTGCGGATAATGGGCACGGCTTTTATTCTATAACTGAATTTCAAGGCAATTGCAAGCAATTCCATGTCAAACGCCCAACCGTGGATAGTCAGATTTCGAAAGATCTGCCTCGCGGCTCCAGCGCGAAAAGCTTTGAACCCAGCCTGCGTATCGTGAATATGGGTAACCAGCACGATCTGAATCAAATAATTGCTGAGTCGAGAGAGTATGGTTCTAAACCAAGGCTGGTGCGAATGGTGGACGGGATCCAAATAACGATCGCCTATCACGACTTCCACCCCGGATTCCAAATACGGCCAAAACTTTTCGATTTCGGAAATCGGCGTGGCATCGTCGGCATCCATAAACATTATATACTGACCCGTAGCTTCCGAAACGCCACGCTGGACAGCCGCTCCCTTGCCCTTGCTCCATTCCTCCAGAATCCTTGCGTTCTGGACAGACGAGCTTTCCATTTCCTTTACAACCCTGGCAGTATGATCGCGGCTGTTGTTGTCCACGACAATGATTTCGTAACCGTAATTTTGTTTCTCGAGATATTGATCCACATCCTCCAGCGTTTTTCTAATCCGTTTCTCTTCGTTGAAGGCTGGGATGATTACTGAGAGTTTTATCATATCCAATATTATAACACACTTTGTGCCAATTCCAGGCAGTCGAGACAATGGTATTCAAATCCGAATATTGGGCGGAAAAATTCAGATCTTGTTTGATTTTGGCCACATCCGCCATCAGTTGGGCTGGATCGCCAGGGCGCCGGTTACTATATTCGATCATGACCATTTTGCCCGTCACTTCCATGACCGCATCCACCATTTGCTTAACCGAATAGCCCACTCCAGTCCCGACGTTGTAGGTAAAACAGCCGGAATCTTCATCCAGTTTTTTCAGGGCCAAAACGTGGGCTGCGGCCAAATCGACGACGTGAATGTAATCGCGGACTGCGGTTCCGTCCGGCGTGTTATAATCGCTGCCGTATATTTTAAGCATCTCGTCCTGCCTCGCGGCGACACGCAAAATCTTCGGAATCAAGTGGGTAACAAATGGCCGCTTCTCGCCCAAGGTGCCGTCTAAACTTGCACCGCAGGCATTGAAATAGCGCAGGCTGACTGAGGAAAGTTCGTGGGCGGATCCATACCAGCCTAAAATTTTCTCAAACATGAGCTTGGTCTCGCCGTAGGGGTTGGTCGGCCTCAAGATGGAAGTTTCTGAAATAGGCAGCCGCTCTGGCTCGCCGTAAACAGCCGCGGAAGAGGAAAAAATAATTTTCTTGACCCCATGCCTGACCATGACATTCAAAAGGTTAAGCCCGTTGACCACGTTGTTTTGGAAATATTTTTCCGGATACAACACTGACTCCTCCACGATGATGGAGCCGGCAAAGTGGACGACTGCGCCAATGTTGTGTTGGGCGAAGATCTTGTCCAAAAGAACCGCGTCGGCTAAATCGCCGACAATAAGCTGGCAATTGACCGAATCAGCCGAGCCTGTCGACAGATTGTCCAACACCAAAACATCGAAACCTGCCTTCTGCAGTTCTCTGACGGTCTGCGAGCCGATGTAGCCGGCGCCCCCGGTCACCAAAATTTTCTTCTTGCCTAAACCCATAAGACCAGTAATAAATGAAAAAACCGAATCGCTTTCGGTTTTTGTTTGGGTTTGTGTTATTTCAATTTAAGAATAAAAAATAAAAACCAGCTTGGCAAATCAGCCGTTTTAAGCTCATTTACCAAGCTGGGTCTGTTTTATCCCCATGACGCGGCCTATATTATATTATGCTTCGTTTGAAACGGTAGATGGAAACAGAAAGTGTTATGCCTAAGGCTAGAATGAAGCTTAGCCAGCCAGACGGGCCGCTTTGCGGGGCGTATGCCCCTGCCACATTGCCTGGAGTTTCCCCGGGACTGCCGCCAGCGCTTGATGGCGAAGGGGTTGGCGTCAAAGCCTGCGCTCTGGCCACTGCCACGCTAGTTTCATTCCCGAACCTCAACTTCATTACCAAATCAGAAGAAGCAGGCAAGTCGTTTTTGACCCTCACCGTGATTTTCTTCTGGATGGACCCGTTAGCCGGCACGTCCAGCGGCGTCCAAACCAGCGAGCCGGTAGCCGAGTTATAATTAGCCCCTTGGGCATCCACAAGCGTGGATAATTCCTGCAAGTCCATAATGCTGGCCTCCACGATATATCCGGCCAGAATCTCTTTGCCAGGATTCTCCACTGTGAGAGCGTAAACCACACTCTCGCCGGGCTGGACCAAAGCAGCCGAAGGAGAGACGGAAGTCATAGCCTGCGGAAGAGATTTGCTCTTTTGCCGTTGGAGGAAATAAACACCGCCTAGAATCAAGAGCAAAACCACCAAACCGGCAACGGTTTTCGCAATGTTATTGGGCATGATTTCGAAGCTTAAATCTGAATTTCTCTTTTCTTAAGGCATATGATGCCACGGTCAGCGAGGCAAACAAGAGGCTTAGGGCCAAGGTCGCTCCGGTTTTGGGCGCTATGAATTCCCCGCCCACTCGGGGCACGCGCACATCTACGCGATTGCCGTAGAAGTTGGTCATGACGAAATCCGACGCGGACGGAAACGCGGACCGGACGCGGACTGTAAAGACTTTATCCACCTTACTGCCAGCGGGAACCGTTACTGCCGGCCAAGACAACTTGTACAAGCCAAGGTTGAAAGTGGCATCGCCAAAAGAGGTTAATTCCGCCAGCTCCAGGATGTCCCTAATGTCATCTTCCACCACGAAATTTGTAGCCGCTTGATTGCCGCGATTTTCCACCGAGAGAGTATAGACAATGATATCGCCGCTTTGGGCCGTAACAGTCGTCGCATCCACTCCCCTGGTCTGGTTAAACGCGCGTTTGCTTTGAAGCAAATCAATGTTGCCGCCCAAGACCCGCCCGATTACCGTTACACTCGCCGTGTCAGTCATGGACGTGGCATTGTCGGCAAACACGGTTGCGGCATTAATGTATGTGGTGTCAACAGACACATTCACAACGGTAACTTCAAAGGTGATATTTCGGCTCGCCCCAATGGCCATATCACCCAGACGCAAATCGGTGTTGAATAAATCACCGCTGAAAGAAGTCGAGCCGTCCAGCCTGACAGAACCGCTGTTCAAGCTTAAGGCTGATGGCAAAGAATCAATCACCCGGACATTGCGGGCTGTTTCTGTGCCGTTGTTGGTCACGGTCATCCTAAACTCCACGCGCTCAGAAGCCCTGGCTGAAACCGAATCAAAGAATGAGGTGCCGGCGGTCAAGTTCCGAACTTGCTTGTTAAGCGATAGTGAAGCGAGATTGCCGCCCACTCCCTCGCGAGAGACAATGACAATGGCGTTATCCGTCACTGATTGAGTGTTGGATGACGAGGCTGTCGCGGTGTTAACCCAGGAACTGGAGCCAACCGGGAAATTGGAAGCGGAAGCCGCGGTCGCAGAAATCCTGATTGTCCGGCTGCCGCCGGCTGACATATTGCCCAAACTGAAGGTCAAAGAACCGGTTTGGGTCGTCCCGCTGTCAGGCGTGACGAAGTTGAGATTGAAGTTCTGAGGCAAGATGTCGGTCATCGTGACATTGTTGGCAGTTGAATTATTAGCGATGACTATGACACGGAATTCCACCTGCTCGCCAGGACGGGCTGAAATCGATTCAGTGAAAATGGTCTGGCCCTGCGTGGCGTTACGGACGGTTTTCTCAATGCCTAAGATCGGAGGAGGGGGAGGTGGCGGTGGAGGAGGTGGCGGTGGCGGTGGAGGCGGCGCAACGCCTCGGTTTACAACCACATGCGCGGTATCCGACACCGGACTTACCTCAACAGCCGCTGCTGTGGCCAGGTTAGTCCAGGTAGATGTGCCGATTGGGAAATTGGACTCAGAAGCGGCAACTGCAATTAGCCGGACGCTTTTGCTGCTTCCTGACGCCATATTCCCCAAATTGAAGGACAAGGCAGTGGGACCTGAAGTTACCCCTGTATCAAGCACGACAAAAGCCAAGCTGAAGTTGTTCGGTAGGACATCGTTCAAACCAACGCCATTGGCGGTCACTGACCCAACAGAGGATACCACAACCCTAAATTCTACTTGTTCGCCAGGCGCAGCAGCCACGGAGTCGATAAATCTGATCTGGCCTTGGGAAATGTTTCTGACGGTTTTTTGAATGCTCAGCGCAGGCAATCCGGGCGGCGGAGGGGGTGGAGGAGGAGGAGGAGGAGGCGCAGTTGTTCTGGTGACTACAACCTGGGCATTATCCGTAATGGAATTAACATTGGAGGCTGAGGCTGTGGCAACATTGACCCAGGTGGAAGAGCCGACTGGGAAGTTTGCTTCAGAAGCGGCAATCACCCGTAAGAAGATGGTCTTGCTCGCTCCCCCGGGCATGTTGCCTAAATTAAATGAGGTCGGAGTGGGACCGGCAGTTACTCCTGAATCAAGCACCACGAAATTGAGAGCAAAGTTGTTCGGCAAGGTATCGCTCAAAACCACGTTCTGAGCCGCAGCTGAGCCAGTGGATGTAACTGTGACCCGGAACTCCACGTGCTCTGCAGGCAACGCGGCCACGGAATCAATGAAAGTGGTTTGACCCTGCGACACGTTTCTCACGGTTTTTTCAATGCTCAAAGCCGGCACGCCAGGCGGCGGTGGAGGCGGCGGAGGGGGAATAAAAATATCATTATTGGTTGCCGTGCAGGTTTTATGGTCGCCCGCTGCCAAGTTGATTCTACCATTTGAGTCGCACTGCCCGCTCCAACCAATAAATTCATAACCGGAGCGGTTAGTTTCCGTGGCAAAGTAAATGCCCGGTGATAAAGTCACAGTCTGGCCGCTGCGCAACTCAAGCCCGCCGACGAACAGTGGAAAATCGGCAGGTTGGGCAGTGCCGCCGTTGTCATTGATGACTTGTTTGAACAAAGTGACTGAAGCTACTCCTGGCGGCGGAGGAGGTGGCGACGGCACCGGTGTTGGCGGCGGAGGAGGTGGCGGCGGCACAGGTGTTGGCGGCGGAGGTGGCGTTATCGGCGTGACAACCCTTAATTCAAAAGTCACGAACCGCAAAAATTCATAACAGCCGTTCATATCGCCCAAAGACGCCCCGCTCGAAACCACACTGTCGGAAAATCCGCCAAGCAAAACCGGGCCGCGGGCATACACTTGTGCCGAGCCGGGAATGTATTCCAGATAATCGCTGATTCCCATGCCCACGAACACGTCGCCGCCTTTCTGGCCGCTGGTGATGGTGGAGTGATTATTGGCCCAAGCAGAAGCGGCAAGTGTCGCAAATCCTCTGGAAGAAGGAATGTTCGCGGCAATCATGACATTACGCGCCACGTTTTCCGGAAAATCCAGATTGCCGTTATGGACATACAGTCTGACGCGGATAACATCGCCTGAGACAGCGGCAACATCACGCGTATAACCGGAGCCTCGCGTGAGATTTTTGGCTCTCAAAAGCGGGTAGTCGGTGCAGTCTGCCCCTGATTCGGAAATCGGCCAAATGTTTAGAAGCGGCTGCCCTCTGGGCGGGGTTGGGAAACAGCCTGATGGCGGAGGCGGGGTCGGGCCTGGCGGAGGCGGAGGAGGAGCTGGAGGTGTAACCAAGGGAATCAAAGACGCGTCAAGTTGGGTATTTGAATCAAGGGTAATGTGATAATCGCGGCCATAATAATTCGGGTGGCGAAATTCAACGTTGAAGCCGCCATCATGGACATTGGAAAAATTGACCGTGCCGTTGCCGCCAGTAGTGCCGCGTGTGCCGTGGGAAGGGTTGCTGCGGTCATCAGCCACGAGCAGCACATCCACGCCTGATATCCGCAAGTCAAGCGACGGATCGCCTTCAAAGACTCTCACGAAAAGCGTGTGGCTTGAACCAGGAGGCGGCGGGGTCGGACCTGGAGGAGGAGGGACAGGTCCTGGCGGAGGTGTGGGGCCCGGAGGCGGAGTCAAAAAATTCAAAGACGCATCCAGTTGGGTATTGGAATCCAAAGTAATGTGATAATCCCTACCGTCATATCCGGTTTTCCTAATCTCAACATTGAAGCCGCCGGCATTGACATTGTCAAAATTAAAAGTACCGTCAGAACCGGTAGTCCCGCGCCATCCGTGCGATGGATTGCCGCGGTCATCAGCGACAAGCAGAATGTCGGCACCGCTTACCCGCCTGTTTAAAGACGGGTCGCCGTCAAAAACGCGGACAAACAAATCGTAAGTGGCATCTGAAGGAGACGGAGGAGGCGTTGGCCCAGGCGGCGACGCAATTACAAAAATCGAGGCGTCAAGCTGAGTATTGGAATCCAAAGTAATGTGATAATCCCTACCGTCATAGCCAGACTTCCGAACTTCAACGTTGTAACCGCCTTCATAAACGCCGCTGAAGTAATATGTGCCGTCTCCGCCCGAAGTTCCCCGGACTCCATGCGACGGGCTGTCGCGGTCATCGGCCACGAGTAAAATATCAGCGCCGGAAAGCCTCTGATCCAAGGACGGATCGCCCTCAAACACGCGCACAAACAAATCGTGCTGGTTGCCGGTTATAGCCGAGCTCGACCCAACGAAAGAAACCACGGATGCCAAAACCAAAGCCGCGCCCATGATGCGCGCGATGTTTGATCTGGAAATGTTCTTGATATATTGCATAGTTTGGAAAAAAGAGTTGTGGTGACGAAATCCGCCGGCTGGCAGAAAGCTATCGCCACCACGATCCCTTGCGTTATGGCGACCCGCCCGGATTGGTGGGCCGACCATCTCCTCCTTTGATGGGCTCCCGGTTAATCCGCCTAAAACCTCGATCCTTATCCAGGAGCGCCCAGGCAACGCCGGCCCCAAGCGGCGGGACCCAGCAGCGCCAGGCATACTTGCCGCAGACACTGCCTCTGCGCTCGTTGACGTACGAGTCACGGATCCGGTACACCTCAGGTGCGCCTTCCGGGATCCGGACAACCAAGCGTTGCGTCTGGTCGCGGAAGCCCTTGACTTCTCCGAGTTCCCTGATGACAAGCGCGGATCCAGGCTCGACGCCGACGAAGGTGATCTTCGTGCCGTCGAAATGGCCACGGATCTTGTCTCTTTCACTCGGCTGGCCGATGAAGGTAACTGAGCTCCACCCCTTGGGCGGATCCAGTTCCTTGTCGCCCTTGAGCCAGAGTTTGGGGATGAGCACGGTTACGAGCCTCTGAGGCTCAGGAGGCGGCGGTGGCACGAGCGGCGGAGGAACCACGATTGGCTCCTCTCGGATGACTACTGGCTCCGGCTTGACCGGAATGCTGACCGGCCGCGAATTGCCGCACTGCTTGCCGTTTGACGACCCATAATCGAACAGGTCGCGGCCTTGGGCGTCCTGCGCCACTTGGGTCCCTTTCGGCCGCAGCACCCAGCGATCCCCATTGCGAGTCCGCATCCAGGTACACTCGTCGTACTCTTGGGTGCGAACCGAAGCGACCTTGACGCGGCTGGTGTACCGCATCAAATGGACATCGAGCGGCTCGTAGTATTCCTGCGCCACGCATGCCTTGAGATCAGGCAGCGACGGCGGAAAACTGACGAGGCTCGACGGATAGCCGCGGTAACGGTCATCCGGCGCGATATCCGAAGACTGCGCTAGCGCGAGAACGGGCAGCAGTGCGAACAGCACTGCAGCCGCGACGATCAACCGTACATGCTGTCGCATCTGTGCCCCTCCAAGGTCAGAAATCTAACTTAGGTTGTGAAAATGCCCCGCTCAAAGATACCTGAGCAGAACAGCCTATCATACACTAACAATGCTCCTTTTGTCAACCCGCGAATTTAGCATATTGGCCTGATTGCTTATGCTCAATGGCTGAAGGCCACATATTAGCTGGCGTTTTTAGCTCTTTTTAGACAAATCGTCAATAAATTGTGGATGTAATAACAAAACACCTCAACCGGAGTTGAGGTGTTTATTTTGGCTAATCTAAGCCTTTTTTGCTTTCTTCAAACGCCGCTGGCCAAAGATCACCCCGCTGCCCACAGTCAGGGCTGCCAGGATAAGGCTCAAGATAGACGAGGGGCCGGTTCTGGGAGCCACAAATTGGGTGCTGGCTACGACAGAGGTGCCGGCCACAGCGGCAACATTAATGTTCGTGATGTTTCCAAAGTTGTTAGTCATCACGCGGTCGGTGGCTGAAGTGTTTCGAACTTTGATTGAGAATCTTTTTTCCATCTTGCTGGAAGCAAGAATATCCGCCGGCTGCCATTTGAGCTTCAAAGTTCCCAGAAAAAATTCCGCGCCGTTGAAATCCACCAGGTTGGAAAGCTGCAAGACATCTGACAAATCATCCCAAACGACATACGCCTGGGCCGTGCCGTTCCCGGTATTCTGGGCGGTGAGGGTATAGACGATGAGGTCATTCGGTTGGGCCGTCACTTCTGTGGCATTGCGGTTCTGCGTTTGGTTGAAAGCCTTGTGGCTGAGTACGATATTGATCGAAGTTCCGGCAACTGATCCGCCGCTCATCGCACCCTGGATGGAAACCTGGGCGCCGTCAGCCCGAACCGACCCGTTATCCATAGTCAGAGTCACAGTATTGGTAATCATGCTGCCGGTATCTATGCTTGGGATAATAATAACTTCATAGGTAATAACTCTGGTCTGGTTTTTGGCCAGATCACCTAACAGGAGATGGGAATTGAACAAATCGCCAAAGAACGTATCCATACCCGCAACCTTCAGGGTGCCGGGAACAAACTTAAGGTTAATCGGCAGAATTTTATTGATGGCTTTAAGGTTGACTGCGGTGTCGCCGGTATTGCTGATGGCGGTTCTAAATTCCAGCTTATCGCCCAGGCGGGCTGGAATCAATTTGCCAAAAGCCGTGCCTTGCGTGACGTTGCGGCCTTCCATGGCGACCGCAATCAGCGGGTTGGCATCCCTGGTCACCTGAATCGCCACTGAGTTTATCAGCGGCAGTGTTGATTGAATTATATTGTCAGCCGTAGCGCTGGCAGTGGATGCATAAACGTTTTGCCCCGTGGGGAAATTGTCCGCGGTCCCTATGCGGGCCAGGAAAGTGCTGAAGCTGTTTGCCCCGACGGCTAAATTGCCAAAGTTGGTCAGATCGGTCCCGGAAACGCGGGTGATGCCGGCGGGCAAAGAAATTTGCACTCTGGCATTGGTCGCCACATTCCCGCCCGCATTGCTCAACTGTACGCGAAACTCAAGCTGATCGCCGGGTTTGCCTCCAATGCCAAAGTCAAACTCGGTCTGACCAAAAGTGACGTTTCTGGCCTGATACTGCAGGAATAATTTTGTTTGCGGGGCGGTTTGGGCGCCTGCCAAGCTGAAGCTGCCGGCTACGGCGAGGATTAATGCCAGACCAACCGGGATGGCGATTTTGTTTTTGAGTGGCTGAGTCTTAATCATAAGTTTTCTCCATCCCCGCGAAAGCCGACCTATCGGCGGGCAGGCGGGGGTCTAATTATTATAAACTTTGCAAAATAGCGGTCACAACCAACCTGTCCTTGGCGGTGCCGATAGGCCAGCAGGTAGAGAGGTTGAGCTTGGCCGCGGAATTGTCAACAAACTGGGTTTGGTCATCGGGCCGATAGATGTTTTCCGAAACCACCTGGTAACGGTAGTTGTAAAGCTTGCCGTCAATGCCGTAGATATCAACGAACACGTCATCCCCCGGCTCAAGCGCATTAAGCCTGGCGAAGACTTGCTTGTACGGGTGCTTTTTCCAAGGGTAGTCCGAGGAGTGGCCGGAAATATAAACAGTCCCCTGCTCGCCGGGCATGGCCGTGCCGGGATAATGCACCACCCCTTTAGTTAAGTCAACCTCAAAATCTTTGGGGTCCTTGGTCCAGACAATAGGCACTTGCAAATTGAGTTTGGGGACGGACAGCCGGCCTTCTTTATTTACATCATACGAAATTTTGGTGGAACCCAAAACGTTCGGCGCTGTGGCGGGCATGAAATTAGTCGCGACATTGAAGCTTAAGCGGTTGGAAATTTTGATCAAATCCAGCGCAGCCGCCAGCTTGCTTTGTTTGTCCGTCACCGCTCCCTCTCCCCAAAAATTGGTGCCATTGAGCACTTCCACTCCGTCTGTCATGCCGTCATTGTCCGAATCGGCCACGATCGGATTGGTACGAACCAAAAATTCGTCCAAATTGGAAAGTCCGTCGCGGTCAATGTCCTCAGTCGGCTCCAGCGCTTGCCGGTTGCCGACGGCAAAATAATATCCGCCCATCCACGCATAATATTCGCTCAGATCTTCTCCCAAAATCTGCTCGTCTTCCGGGGGCGCAAACCATCCCTGGACTTGGCTTACCAGGGCCGGGAAATTGAGAGCAGAATAAAAAAACAAAAAAGCGGCGATAAAGATGATCGGATAAAATACGAAACTGGAACGCAGTAAGTTGGCTAGCAGCGAGCGGTCAGTCTTGATTGAAACGTGCAGGAGTTCTGGCTGCTCCTCAACCGCTTCCTGCTCCACAGGTCTGGGTAATCCCTCAGGGGCTTTTTCTGCGGCTTTCCCGCCCACTGTCAAATTTTCGCCGATGTTCAACAATCGGTGGATTTCTGAGGGGTAATACTCGGGAATGGGTAAATCGTTCATCATAAAATTAAATGTAGCGCAACGTATAAGGTTAGCACAAAAGCTTGAGTTTGTCAATACTAGAGCAAATAGGTTAATATTTATATGGGTGAAGCTGATAAAAATGCGCCTGAAATACTACCTTTTAGCAAACGAAGAAAATGACTACCAACCATGGATTCTGCGTTCCAGCGCGTTGGCGATATTTTGTTTGACCCTTTGGGGGCTTAGGATATTAATCCCCCTTTCCTTCACTTATGCTTCTCCCGGCATTGATCCCGTGGATTTGATGAACCGGATAAACGCCGAGCGCACCAACCGTTTTGTTCCCGCTCTTATAACCAACCAAAAGCTCATTTCCGCCGCAGCAAGCAAGGCGGGAGACATGATAGACCGCGGTTACTTCGCCCACGTCGACCCGGACGGCAATTACGTCTGGCCGCGGATTGAAGCGGCCGGCTATAACCCCTACCTGACTCTGGGAGAAAATCTGGCCATGGATTTCAACTCAGCAGCTCCGCTTATGGAAGCTTGGATGAATTCACCCACTCACCGCGCCAACATCGTCAACGAAAAATTCCAGGACCAGGGCTTGGCTGTGGCTGAAGGCTTGTTTGAGCCTGGGCACAATACGATTACAGTCGCCAGCTTGTTTGGAACCCTGCTGAAACCGGCAACTCCGACCCCACAGCCAACACCAGCGCCATCATCCGGTCCCGCTCCTTCGCCGGTTCCGACTCCAGTCCCCGCTCCGGCTCCGACTACTCCAGGACCGCAGCCTCAGCCAGCGCTTCTTCCTGCCAAAACACCACCCCCGCCGCCTGCTCCCCAACTCCCCTTACCCCCCCAACCCACTATAAGCATCAATCCCGACATCAAACTTAACCAAAAATTCATCGGCGACAACCAAATCCTGGAACTGGACGTAATTATCTCCGGCAACCCCAAAACCGCGACCGCCGCTATCAAAGACAAAAAAATCCAACTTCTGCCCTCAGCCATCATCGGGCAATACCTGGGAGTTTTGACCTTTCCCGCAGCCGCCAACTTGTCAGAAGAAAAATTAACAATTGCGGCGGATGGCATCAGCAGCCAATTTGACCTCAATCATTTGAAAGAAAAAAAACCAACAGCCGAAAACTCGGTTGTCGGCGGGCCTGCGGGTCAGGAAACCGCATTTCCCATAATTCTTAAAATTGTCTTCACCGTCTTTGCCGCCGTCTATTTGACTTTCCTTGTCGTTGATTCAATAATTATCCATCGGTCAAGAATAAAACGGGTCAACCCCCATTCGAGCTCGCACTCGCTGTTATTGATGCTGATTATTGCCTTGAATTTCATCTCAATCTGGCTCTGATAGAACTTTAATCTATCCGCGGGGCAAAATCTGAACCGGCGATCAGGAAAGACAACACCAAAACCATCATGGCCAGATACTCCAAGGCCATTTTTTTTGTGAGCGTTTTTTCCAGATGATGATGCAATAAGGCCCAAAGGCTGTTATATACAGCCAACAAGGCCAGGCCAGCGGTCAGATAATTTCTGTCCCAATACTGATCCAAGACCAGGCTTCCCGCTGCCATCACCGCTGCAATTCCAAATATCCAGGGGTAAACCTTGGGCCATAACAATTTATGCTGGAATAATGATTGGTAGACCAAAATAAAAGCCAGGCTAAAGATCCCCAAAACCAGCAAGCGGACTTCCAGGCCAAAATACCAAATCACCCCGAAAGTAGCGGAAAAAATAAGGAACGCGGCGAATAATTTCACCAAAAAAAGAGCCTTGACTCCGAATTCGTGCATTTCCAATTTCTTGCTCAAAAAATCCTTAAAATACCAGTACGCCACGGTTTGGGCCAAACTAGCCGAAACCACGATCAGCTGCTTGATCTCTTCCCGGAAAGGATTGAGAAACAGCAAAATGACCACGGCCCAATAAATGATGGCGGGCAAAACCAAAAAATTCTGGAAATGGCGGATGTAGTGCCAGTTGAAAACATGCTCAAACCTCTCCTTAAGGGCCTGACGAATGAGTCCTCTGTCCAGCTCCCCGCTCAGATAAGCCCCCAAGACGCTGCGCTTTTTGGCATGCAGATCAAAGATAAAGGTCAGCCAGAAGACATGAAAAAAATAAATGTAAAAGGAAACATAAACGTAGGTCTTGATCTGGTAAATTCCGGCAATGAAACTGAGGGCCTCAAACCCCAAAAACGCCCCGATTGAGACGATCAGCGTAGAAAGAAACTTATGCTTTGATTCGCTCATGAGCTTTCTCATAAACCTCGAAATGTAGCCTTCTTTCTCGCTAACTCTGCGGCTCTAAATAATGACTCAAACGTTCCCGCATCAATCCATTCGCCTTTTAATATTTCCGCCTGGAGTTGGTCTTTGGCTAGATACCAATTGTTCAGGTCTGTAATCTCAAGCTCTCCTCTAGCTGAGGGTTTCTGTGCCTTGGCCGCTTCAACCACCTGGCTGTCATAAATATAGATGCCGGTTTGCGCAAAAGGTGATTTGGGGATTTGTGGCTTCTCTTCAATGCTGATGACCTTATTATCTTTCCCAAACTCCACTATGCCAAGCCTGGTTCTATCTTCCTTGGGAACTTCTTTGACGAAAATTTTTGCACCGCCGGAGAAACTATTAAGGCTTTCAGTAATGTCGTCCTCGAAAATATTATCTCCCAAAATCATGCACACACTGTCGTTCTCGATAAAATGCTCGCCGATAATAAAGGCTTGGGCCAGGCCTTCCGGTTTATCCTGCACTTCGTAGGCAAACCTTGCGCCGAACTCTTTCCCGCTCCCTAAAAGTTTCAAATAATCACCGGCATGATCAGGCGCGACAATAATCAAAATATCTTTAATGCCGGCGTTTAACAAAGCCCGCAGCGGATACATAATCATGGGCTTGTCATAAACCGGCAAAAGCTGTTTGCTGGTGACGCGAGTCAGCGGCAGCAAGCGTGATCCATGCCCACCGGACAAAATTATTCCCTTCATGTTTAGAAATTAGAGCTTGCCCCGTACTTGGTACGGGGTCAATTAGAAATTAGAAATTCTTTTAAGGCCTCAGTCCACGGACGAAGCTCGATAAATTTCGTGTTGTTCAAAATGCCATACTTTGGCCTTTTGGCGAGACGCTTAAGCTGGTCAGAAGAAACTTGGGTAAGCTTCACCTGGATTCCTTTGATGGTAAGAATCTCATTGGCCCAATCATACCAGCTGGTTTGCCCCGAATTGGTCAGATGATAAATGCCAAACGGTTTCTTTTGCTCAACAAGAGCTGCCGCGGCTTGTGCCAGATCAACTACGTATGTAGGGTTGCTAAACTCATCATCAATTGCGTCAATACTCTCGCCTTTTTCGGCCTTCTCAAGCATCAGATCAATGAAACTTCTTTTCCCCGCCCCTTTCCCGCCATACAACCAGGCGGTCCTGACAAGGTAATATTTTTCGCAATTCTTATTAAGCTCTATCTCCCCCATCAACTTGGATTTGCCGTAAGCATTCAAGGGGTTGGGCAAGTCATCCTCATTATACCCCTCACTTTTGTTTCCATCAAAGACATAGTTGCTGCTGAAGTGAACCAGAGTTGCCCCGATGGCATTACAAGCATGGGCAATGTATCCGACCGCAGCGCCATTGATATTTTCCGCCAACAGCCGGCCCTCGCCTTCGGCCTTATCAACGGCATTATAAGCCGCACAATTAAAAATTAAATCCGGCTTGAGCCCGCTGATTTTTTGCATCACTGCCGCCTCGTCAGTAATATCCAGCTCTTCCCGATCCCAAAGCGTGGGCTTGGCGGCCTTGTAAACCTTCCCCAACTCCGGCCCCAAATTCCCCTTGCTTCCAATAATTAAAACCTTCATTTTACGAGGCCTTGTTCTAATTCTTCCTGCATATATTCTACTTGCTCATCTTTTAATTCCGGATCGTAAGCCGGGTCCGGATAATTGATAAGCCATCCTTCCTCATCGCCGATGTTTTCCAGACCAGTGGCAACATTGTTGGGAATGAAAAGTCTTTCCGGTTTACCGGCTTCCAAAGTATGCTCTGACCTCACCCATTTTTCCCCTTCCTCCCCTTTTTCCCTTTGATAAGTAATAATTCTCATTTTTCCCTTCAGGCAAACATACCGCGCCGCGCGAACGCGGTGGAGGTGATAACCCTTAAACGCGCCAGGCAAGGCCGCCGAAAGATAAACCTCGGTTTTTTTGCCGTCAGGCGACTTAAACATTTCCATGAGCCAGCCATTTGAATTTCCGAAATGGTCCTTGGTTTCGATTTTCTCCGCCTGCTCTAACCGAACTTTATCTTCAGACATACGATTATATTAAGGTTAAAATACGTTAAAATATTTTAACTATTATACCATGCATAAAAAACGAAATTATCCGTTACCGGCCGAGCTTGAAGTAAAATTTTTCGACTCCGGCTTTCAGCGGCTTCCACCAGGATTCATTTTTTACATACCATTCAACGGTTTTGGAAAGCCAATCCTCAAAACTATGCTGCGGCGCCCAACCTAATTCCTTTTTCAGTTTGCTCCAATCAACGGCGTATTTTACGTCATGCCCCGGCCTGTCGGCGACTTCCTTCAACATTGATTCATCCTTGCCCATGATTTGCAAAATCTTCATCGCAACTTGCTTGTTGCTGATTTCGGAGGTCTGTCCGCCAACGCAATAAGTCTCGCCTGCCTTGCCTTTTTGCAGCACCAGATCGATGGCCTTGCAGTGGTCTTCCACGTGCAGCCAGTCGCGGATTTGATTGCCTGGTTTATAAATGGGAACGGGTTTACCTTCTAAAACGTTGGTAATGGCACGCGGTATAAATTTTTCCGGATTCTGGTAAGGACCGAAATTATTGGAGCAATTGCTAATGGTCGCTTCCAAACCGTACGTGTTGTAATAGGCTGAAACCAAATGGTCTGACGCGGCTTTGGAGGCGGCATACGGGCTGCGGGGATCAAATTTGGTTTGCTCATCAAATTTATAATGCTCATCAAGCGGAATATGGCCGAATACTTCGTCAGTAGAAATGTGATGGAAACGTTTTTTGTGCTTTTCCGCCGCATCCAGCAGCACCTGCGTCCCCACGACATTGGTTTGGATAAATTCATCAGGGCCGAGAATGGAGCGGTCCACGTGACTTTCCGCCGCAAAGTTAACTACAATATCTACGTCCCGCATTGCTTCCTCAACCGCTTTCGGATTCGCAATATCGCTGTGGATAAAAGTATAACGAAGATCACCTTCGTAAGCCTTCAGGTTGTCTAAATTGCCGGCGTAAGTCAATTTGTCCAGATTGACAATTTCGCAATCCGGATATTTGCCAAAAAGATAATGGATAAAGTTAGAGCCAATAAATCCAGCCCCGCCAGTGATTAGATACTTCATAATAAGCTCATAATACTAGATTACCTTATACTTGCGCAAAAAGCCGACTGCCACAAGTCCGCTTAGGAAAAACAGGATCCCGCTTAAAAAAAACGCGGTTTGGATCGAATAAGCATCCGCCGCCCAGCCGACAAACGGCCCGACTATGGCAAATATCAGTCGAGCTATCAGGTTTTTTATCGAAAGCACAGTCGCCCGAATATCGGATGATATTAACCGGTTCACGTAATCCTTAAGCACCGGGGTATTAATGCCGCGGACAAAGTAAAAAATCAAAAATGCAGGAATGATCCAAATTGCCCCGAACTTTGCAACCAGCATGTACCCAGTCAGTGTCAAAAATGTCAAAGAAACGAGCGAGGCAGTTTTGCCGAAAAATGACTCAATCCTGTGCGCATAAAAAGCGGTGACAGCCGTGGCAAATTGCAGGATGGCCCAAGCAATGCCAAACAGCGCCAGTGGCAAGCCAACTTGGGCCAGGAAAGGCTGAATAAACCAAACCACGCCAATTCCCGATGCTGAGATCAGGGAAGAATATATAATCAGCCATTTGACTTCAGCATGTTCGTGCAGGGAAAATTTAACCACGCGCCAAAGCGTTTTGAAATTGCCTTCGATGTTATTCAGCGTGCTGCGTGCTGGCTCCACCAAACTGAGGGCGATTGGGATTGAAAAAAATACCAAAACTGCTTGAGCATAAAACGGGGTCCGCAAACTGATTACGGCCAAAAAACCACCAATAATGCTCGCAATCCCTTCTGATCCGCTTTCAAAAAAATTCTTTTTCCCTTCGTACTTTTTATATTCATCCGGATTATCCAGATTAAGCAGCGAATCATAAAGCAAGGCCGAATCGGCTCCGGAAATAAAACCCGCGCCAATACCCAACGCCAACTCCGCAAACAAAAAACCAAAAAAGCCGTGGGATAGCGCATAAATGCTGATTCCGACAAAATTTAAGACACAGCCAATAACTATCGCGTTTTTTCTTCCAAACAAATCTGACCAATAGCCGGAAGGGATTTCAACCAAAACGATCACTAACGAAAAGAATGCCTGCAAAAGGAGAATTTGACTCATGCTCAGTCCGTTTTCCAAAAAAAACAGAGCGAAAATCGGCATAGACAGCATGAACCAGCGCAGCGCCTGAATCGCATAAATCTTCCAGATATTCGATTTTACGTTCATAAAAGCTGTTTTTTTATTTCTGCGGCGATTTGGGAGCGCGTCTCTGGCGTGGTGTCCTGGTGCGGCCAAGCTGTGAGGCCATCCCGGCGGTACCGCGGAATGATGTGGAAATGCAAATGAAACACAGTTTGGCCCGCCGCCTCTCCCCGGTTCGTGCTGATGGTGAAACCATCGGCATGCAAAGCATGCTGGATGGCAGCAGCAATTTTTTTGGCCTCCAGAACGGTGTCGGAAATCACGTCATCATCTGTCTCCACGATGTCAGCCTTATGCTCTTTCGGCACAACCAAAGCATGCCCTCGCGAAACCGGCCGGATATCCATGAAGGCCATAACCTTGTCATCTTCGAAAATTATATCCGAAGGAATTTCTTTGCATATAATTTTACAAAAAACGCAGTCCATATTATTTCGTGGCTTCCAAATTAATTGTAATTTCCAAATCCTGTTCGCCGCGGAGAGTTTTGACTTTCATGGGTCCGATGGCATGCGAGTTGAGAATCTGCTCGAAAGTTTTGCCATTGAACTTTTCACCATCAATCTCAAAAATCAAATCTGAAGGCAAAAGCCCCGCTTTGTCTGCCGGCGACTTATTATCAGTGCCTACCACCAATAAAGCCTGTTGATCAAACCCGCGCAAAAGGGCCGAAGCTTTGGACAATTCTATATATCTCAATCCCAGGTAAGGACGCATAATTTTTCCCGAAGACAGATACGATGACAGCGCAGTCTGCATATTCTCAGCCACGACTATTTTTGCTGCCCCGTCCGCATGCATTCCGACTAACCGGCCTTCCAAATTGAGGATGGGACTGCCGGCAAAGCCGTGATTTAGATCGGCGTCGGTTTCGAAAGCGTCCAAAAGGGTTTCTGAGAAAAAAACCTGGTGCAACCCCTTGTTGTTTCCCACTCCTCGAGTAATGCTGCCGACAGCAAAATCTCTGACGAATTCCCTATTGCTTTGTCCGACAGTCAAAATTTTCTGACCGGCAGACATCTTGGCGGCTTCCGCGAACGGCATCACCGCGAGATTATGCGCATCAACTGTCACTACGGCTACATCACTTTTGGGGTCCAGCGCCCGAACCACACCCTCAAATACAGCGCCGTCAACGAGTTGCACCAAGACCTCATCCAAATTGCCGACTACGGTCTTGCTCGTAAAAACCAGGCCATCAGAAGAAAGTATCACCCCGTTGCCTAAATAATTTAAGTTTTTGCCGTAAAAGGAAACGGTAGAGTTAGTCGCTTTCTTGGCCAGCTCGATAAAATTGGCTCCTTCATTGAGCACAACTTCTTCGGTGCGGGTAATCACGATCGGCGCATTGACCGCTAATTTAGTCAGCCAGCCAAAACCTCGAACCTTTCCCAATTGCGGGATTAGCAGTCGATCAAAAATAATCCCTCCGGCAGCGCCGGCTATTAGGGCTATAAGGATTATTTTGAAAATTTGCTTTTTGGTCATTGGAGCTTGGAATTTATTTAGAAATTAGAAATTTTATAACTCCCCTCTTTTCTTAAAAGTCTTAATTTGCCCTTAACCCCACCGCGTCCCGAATACCCTCCTACCCCATTATACCCCACCACCCGGTGGCACGGAATAATCGGGGCGTCCTGATTCTTGCCCAAAGCCTGCCCCACTGCCCGTGCAGCTCCTTTCTGTCTGATTCTGCGCGCCACTTCGCCATAGGTCAAAACCCGCCCCTTTGGAATTTTGAGGATAGCCTTGAAAACCTTTCGCTGAAAAGGCGAATATTTAGACCAATCTATTTTATGAAAGGCTGCCATGCCGCGGTTGATATTACAATAATCAATGCCAAACCCACCAGGCTGATCTGCCAATAAATTTTTTTGGGTGTGAGCTTGCCGAAAAATGCCGAAAAAGCTAACAGCCAAAACAGATAAAAAACCAGAAACACCACGGCGGCATTCACGAAGTAGAGAGTCGGCCAAAGAATCAAGCCCAAAGCTAATTCCGTGATTGCCAAAACCGTTGCCAGGATGAAATATTTTTTAGAACTCGAAGTAATACCGGCGAACCCTTGAACGATCAACAGCCAAGTCGCAAACGCTATAAACATCAGGCTCCACCAGATGCTGAGGCTGGCGAAATAAAACCTCATGGCAAAGATTGCAAGGTAAATCAAAAATGCGGAAACCAAATACAGATTCTGCAACAGGTGGCTTTCCTTGCCCAGTTGCCGCTCCAAAAAATAAAAACCGATCACCGAACCGCCCAAAAAAATACTTTTTACCGCAATATCCGAAACGGTAGCGTATACTCCCCCAACACCCAACAAATACAACACCGGCAAGAGCAGATGCGACCAATACAAACCGAAACGCCGGTAGTTAACCACTGTCGCAATGAAAGCAACCACAACTACCAAACCGGCAAGGAGGGGAAGGTCGCGGCCACTGCCCAGGACCGCCAGTAAAAACAATCCAGCCAGTACAATTGGCGATATTCGTTCAAACATCGGATTTAAGGATGAAATTTATACGATAAAACACTAGCACAGAAAAAACAATCAACAAAAAGGCTGTCAGTTGGTCCACGCGAAAGTTGGCGATGAAAAAACTATCCTCTCGAATCGGCTCGATAAAAAATCTCGCCAAAGAATAAAAGCCAACGTACGCAGCGGCCAGGCTGCCGGGTTTTAGCTTGGGCAGCAACCGGAGCAAAACGAAAAAAATCACAATGCTGGCCAAGGCTTCATACAAAAAAGCCGGGTGATGAAAATTATCAGTGCTTTTGACATACATTTTCCAAGGCAGGTCCGTGGGAACTCCATATGCTTCCTGATTGAAAAAGTTTCCCAAACGGCCCAAGGCCTGAGGCAATGGGAGGGAAAGAGCAACCAAATCAAACAGCTGCTGCGGGCGGTAGGCTTTGTTGCGGGCGTAAAACCACAAAAATACTCCCCCAGCGATCAAAGCCCCATAAATGGACAGCCCGCCGTGCCAAATTTTGTAAATTTCGGTCCAATTGCCGCGGAAGTAATCTATGGAAAACAGCACAAAATAAAGCCGCGCGCCTAAGATGCCCGCAATGACCAGCCAAAACGCGACGCTCTCCACTTCCCTTTTGTCAATGCCGAATTTCCAGGAATACTTACAGGCGACCAAATAGCCGGTCAGAATTGACAAAGCCATGGTCAAGCCATACCACTTAATGGTCAAAGGACCCAAAACGAAACTGGCCACAATGCGAATGTCACCGCGAAAGGCGGGGATAAAGTAAAAATAAATCGCCAGAGCGATTAAAATGCTCGATGCAGCGACAATTTTTTTCATAATTAGAATAGTTGAGCCTGCCTTAACAGAGGCTTCCTTCTATTAGGTTCCGGAAAAGCAAGCTTAATCTCTCGCGTTTCGAAATAATCCTTGAACAACAGTTTGCCGTACTTGGACACGTAATCGTAAAGCTCCTTGGTGATTTTGACATCGTCCAGGCAATATTTTTTCAGCTCTTCAATCCGGCCGGCCTTGTAAAGCTTGAGCGCCTCCAAGCCATCGCCGCTTTTGCCATAGCCCAGGGTCATCTGGGCCAAATTATCAAGCCGCACGCGGTGACCGATCAATTTTTCGACTTCAGTCAGGATGTCCAGAGTGGGGATGTCGGCAAGCTTAAAATTGATGTATGGCTGCAAAACCTGGTAATCAAAATTGATGATGTTAAACCCGATGATCTGGTCGGCTTCCGAAAGCATTTCGCCGAGCTTGTACATTTGCTCTTCGGTAAAGCAAAGATATTGGTTTTTGGGATAAGAATACACCCCTACCACGGAAACTTTCAACAGATGATTTTTATCCCGGCCGCCGACTTCGTCAAAAGACTTTTGAGTTTCCAAATCCAGGACTAATTTATTTGCGCTCATGGAATAATTATAGCACAAACAAAAAGAGCTGATGCGAATTGCAAAAGCTCTAAACGCCGGCCAGAGGGAAGTTTATGCCAAACTTCAAAACGAGTTTGGCCAAGGTCGCATCGTCTACGCCCAGATCCGCTGCGGCATCAGCCACGGCATAATTGTGGCGTTTCAAGGCCAGACCAATCTGCTTTCGGGTCAGCTTCGCGGCCGACGTGGGCCTGCCCTGCCTGCGACTACTCGCCAAGGACTTGCCCAGCAAGGCAAGCGCCTCCTTAAAAAACTGGGACACCCTTGTCTCGCCCACACCGAGCAGCGGAGCCGCTTCGCGCTGCCTTAATTCATGGTAAACACAAAGCAGAATCACTCGGCGGCGGCCTCGCGGAAGGGAAAAAATAAAGCCCAAAAAGCGCCTTCGTTCCTCGCTTGCCAACAACACCTGTTCCGGTGTTCTAAGCGGCTGCGAAACAAGCCACTGTGGGAGCGCGGCATGGTTAGGCGGTTGTGAGGGGAATGGCGACATAGCCTCGACTGTTTGCAGCCGCGCCATACTGCGGCGGGTATTTTTTAGAGACTTGCCGATGGCTTGGGCTATCTGATCCATGGATATGCTTTGCCCACCCGCAGCGCTTGCGGCCTCCTGCGCCTTGGTGATTTCCCTGCGCAGTTTCCTGATATCTCGCGGCCAGGAACTCTTCCTCAGAGCGTCAAGCATAGCTCCGCGTATGCGCCGGACCGCGTAGGTCTCGAACTTGATCTTCCGGTCTGGATTGAATCGGGATGCCGCGTCAATCAATCCTAAGGCTCCTTCCTGCAGCAGATCATCCAATTCGGCCTTCCCGCGGAACTGCTTGCATAAAGATTTGGCGATGACTTCAACCAAGTCCAGATGCTGCTCCACAAGCCGCAATGCTTCCTGCTCATCAGGAAGCTCTGGTTTTTTGACCATTGTTCCTCCTGATGAAACTATTCACAAATACTAAATCATCCCAAATCGCAAGTCAAACGAATTCTTAAATCTGTATCCTACCAAAATAAGAGGTACCTATTTTTGCCATGCCTTTTTTAGGTACCTCTGTCCTCAACCCTGGATTGACCTTCTCAAAACCACGACATAGATATACGTAAACTCCTGAGTTATCTCTAGAGATAAATTGACTAATGATTTACAGTGTTAATCCGCGAGCACCGGCGGCCTGCGATCCTCTGCCGCCTTGTCCTGGCAGAATCCGGGAATGGCTCGCGAGCCTATTCGCCAGACCAACCCCTGCTTACGCCAAAAGCCCAAGCAAATAACCCGCCACCCGTTAGCGGCGTTTTCTTATTCCTTATTTGTACAAACACTATGCTATAGCATATAGGTTGCACAATCTAAGCTCTATCCAAATATTCAGGTCGCTGTAAAAAAATGACCGCAGAAAGCTCAATGCTTCCTGCGGTTGACGGCTTGCGCAAACTTGCAAATCTCTGGGGTTGAGCGCAGCGCCGGATGTTCTCGGAGCTAGCTGCCCGTGGCCTGGACGGCCTGCGTCTGGTCCACGGGGACGGGACGCCTCCTGTTCCGGTGGCTCACCGCGCCGCCCTTGCGCCCGGCATCTCGAGCCTCTTCGCTGTTCCATTTGTGTCCGGAACCGGTTTTTCCACCCTTGCTGGCGATCTCACGCTGCTTGCTTCGGTCCATCGATGCGAATCCGCGGTCCTCTTTGGCCACCTTGGTCCTCCTAGTAAAAGGCTGGCATAACCTAGCCGATTGTAAGTAATAAACTACCAAGACTTAGTTCCACTGTCAAACCTATAACAAATTTGATATAATATTTTAAGCAATAATTATGCAACGAACTTACGCCTCCGAAACCAAGAAAAAAGTCGGGCAACAGGTCCGGCTCTTAGGCTGGGTCAATATCCGCCGCGACCACGGCAAGCTGGTTTTTTTGGATTTGCGCGACAAATCCGGAATTGTCCAGCTGGTGGTCAATCCGAAAGTGTCAGCCGAAGCCCACAAAACCGCCTCCGAAACCCGCAACGAATACGTGATCGAGGTCGAAGGCAAGGTCAATCCCCGATCCGAGAACAATATCAATTCGGATTTAGAAACCGGTAAAGTTGAAATTGAAGTCACGAAATTGGCCATTATCAACACTTCCAAACCGATGCCTTTTGACATCACTTCTGACACACGGTCAGTCAACGAAGAAACCAGGCTTAAATACCGTTACCTGGATTTGCGCAACCCCAGAATGCGAAAAAACCTGCAGTTGCGGCACAAGGTCATTAACTTCATAAGAAATTATTTAACTGATGACGGTTTTACCGAAGTTCAAACTCCGGTTCTGACCAAGTCAACCCCTGAAGGCGCGCGGGATTATCTGGTGCCGTCCCGAATTTATCCGGGAAAATTTTTTGCCCTGCCTCAATCGCCGCAGCAATACAAACAGCTACTCATGGTCGCCGGCTTGGAAAAATATTACCAAATAGCGCCCTGCTTCCGCGATGAAGACGCCCGCGCCGACCGCAGCCCCGGCGAGTTTTATCAATTGGACTTGGAAATGTCATTTGTCACGCAAGCAGACATCTTGCAGTTGATCGAACAAATGTATTCCAGACTGGTCGAGACTTTGTTGCCGGAAAAAAAGATTTCCCAAAAACCGTGGCTCAGGATCAGCTACCAAGAGGCAAAAGAAAAATACGGCAATGACAAGCCGGATTTGCGCCAGGACAAAAACAACCCGAACGAATTGGCTTTCTGCTGGGTCGTGGACTTTCCGCTGTTTACGGCACAGACGGAAGAAGATTTTTTCCACGGCTCAGGCAACAGCATTTGGGCGCCTTCGCATCACATGTTTACCTCCCCCCACCCGGACGACATTCCCCTGCTTGATAAGGATCCGGGCAAGGTCCGCGGCTTGCAGCACGATTTGGTGTTAAACGGCGTGGAAATCGGCGGCGGCAGCATCCGGATCCATGACCCCAAGGTGCAAGAGAAAATTTTCGATCTTATTGGATTCTCCAAAGAACAAAAATCGCAATTCGCGCACATGCTGGAAGCTTTTGAATACGGAGTTCCCCCGCACGGCGGCATTGCCCCGGGCGTTGACCGGTTCGTACGCATTCTCGCCGGCGAAGAAAAAATCGCCGAAGTCATCGCGTTTCCGCTGTCCGGCAACGTCCGCGACCCCATGATGGGCTCGCCATCTGAGGTCTCGGAAAAACAACTCAAAGAACTGCATCTTAAATTGGATCTGCCAAAAAAGAAAAAATAATTGCGTATACGCAAACGTATACGTAAGCGTAGACGTATGGCAAAAAGAAACCAGGCAAGAAAATTAAGCCGAATTGGCCGGAATTCAACGGGCATAATCCTGCCGCCAAAAATTTTAGCCGATCTTGGCTGGCATAAGCGGCAGCGGGTTTTAGTCAAGCGGGTGCCGCGCGGGATCTTGATTATTGATGCTAAGACAAAAAAGAGAAAAAATAGTAAATTAAAAAATACTTAAATACTGTAAAGTATTTAAGTAAATAAAATTATGCCGATAGCAAAAAATCTCGAAAAATTATTAAAACAAAATAGGATCAAATATGAAGTGGTTGAGCACCGCAAGGTTTTTACGGCTATGGACGCTTCGGCCACGCAGCACATCAAACAATCTGAAGTAGCCAAAGCCGTGCTTTTGAAAGGCAAAAAGAATCTGTATCTGGCTGTGCTTCCGGCCGGCAATAATTGCGACTTCAAAGCGCTGTCCAAGCTGGCTGGCGACAAAGTCTCGATGGCGAAAGAAAAAGATATCACAGTCAAGCTAAAAACCAAAGTCGGACTGATAGCGCCGTTCGGCTCGCTTTATAAGCTCCCGGTCTTTATCGATAAAAAACTTCTTAAAAATAAAAAATTGAATCTCCCGGCCGGATCGTATACGGAGTCAGTCGCACTGGCGACGAAGGACTATTTGAAGCTGGAAAATCCAATTGTGGGAAATTTTGGGATCAAAAAGTAAACCAATTAGTATTTATCAGCAGTAGTGGATCCCCGCTTTCGCGGGGATGGACCTCTGTCCTTATGCAAATAAAAATAGATCAGTACGAAGGTCCTCTAGACCTCCTTTTGCAACTCATAGAGGATCAGCAGCTCGACATCACCACCGTTTCTTTAGCCACCGTCACTGAACAGTTCCTGGGCTATGTCAAAAACCTCCAGGAAAAAAATCCGACTCATCTGGCGGATTTTCTGATGATCGCGGCCAAGCTTTTGGTCATCAAATCCAAAACACTGCTTCCCAACGTTGAGCTTGGCGTGGAAGAAGAAGAGGCCGCTTTTGATTTGACCGCGCAATTGCTGCTTTACAAAAAATACAAAGAAGTCGCGCGACACCTCAAGAAACTGGATATCCGAAGGCGTCAGGCCTGGAGCCGTGAAGCGGAATTTGAAGACATGGTCACTTTCCTACCTGATCCAAACGTAACCAAGGACAGTCTGGCCGCAAGCTTGCGCAAGCTGGCTTCCGAGCTGAAAGAAATCATCAAGCTGCCCCAAAAAGTCATGGAAGAGGTGGTGTCCATTTCCGAAAAAATCGAGTATATTCAAGGACTTATTTCTCAAAAACTCCAAACCTCGCTTTCTGACCTCATTAAAAATTCGAAAAGCAAGACTGAAACGATTGTGACTTTCTTGGCTCTGCTCGAACTCATTAAGCAGCGCATCCTGAGCGTAGAGCAAAGCCGGATGTTCGGAGATGTAATAATTAAGAAAACGTCTGGCGTTTAACGGCAGCGCGGCGCGTATCGGTTAGCGTCCGATATTAAGCGTTGGGAAAGCCGCATAACGTCGCCGTAAGACGATACGCAGAGCGCCGACGAATAACAAATTACCATATGGATCCCACAAAGCTAAAATCTCAAATCCTCTCAATCCTCTTTGTCAGCGCCAAGCCGGTGACAGTTAAAGAACTGGCAGGGATTTTGGAAATGGAGCCGGAGGCGATCAAACAAGCGGCGGCAGAGATTGCGGCGGGAAATGTCGACTCCGGCATTGTCCTTTTGGTTCATGACGATAGGCTTCAACTTAGCACCAATCCTGACAACAGTTCTATCGTTAAACGATTTCTCTCCGCGGAACTGCGCGAAAAATTGACCGATGCCGCGCTAGAGACATTGGCCGTTGTCGCCTACCGCCAGCCGGTGTCCAGGGCGGAAATCGAAAACATCCGCGGCATCAATTCCCAATATATCCTCCGGCAACTTTTGATTCGCGGACTTATAGAAAAAGAAGAATCGCCGACGGATCGGCGAGTCCACCTGTATAAAACGACTTTAGAGCTTCTCCAGCATTTGGGGCTGATGAACATCTCAGAACTGCCTGACTTCGAGGAGCTAACCAAAAATATCCAACTGCCCAATGCCGGCAAAAGTTCTGAATAAAAATCAAACCGAATACAGCTGCCTGAGCCGGAACAAATGCACCCGCGCGACCCGCTCCACTGCCGCGTCATGGTATCTTTCAATGATTTCTTTGACCCACCTCTCAAATTCCCGAAACGAGCGCTTGCTCCTCACCGCGGCCGCCCGAGCGGCAATCTCATAAATGACCAATAAATTCGGCATAAAATTTAAGTTTGCTTAATTTTATTTTTTTCCAAGTAAAGCAGACGGTTTAAGATGAGCGCAACCTTAAGCTCCATCGCGTCATTGAACTTTCGCGGGTCCAAACCCGTGACTTTTTTTATCTTGTCCAGGCGATACAACAGGGTGTTGCGGTGGATCTTGATCTGTTGAGCGGTTTTGGTCAGGCTCATATTCTTGTCGAAAAACACTTCTAATGTCTCCAGCAGATACTCTTCCGTCAACAGCTTCACCAAAAGCCGCCGCACGAAATTATCCTGCCATTTTTTGTTGCCGCCGGCCAGAGTCGCGATCATGCCCAAGTCGTCAATGTGATAGAGCTGGCGCTGTTCGCCGATGGAAAGGGCAAGGTTCAGCGCTCTTCTCGCCTCTTCATAAGCCAGCATCGCTCCGTCTTTGCCGCGGTAAAAACTGCCGACGCCGATCAACAGGCGTTTGAAAGAATCGGGTTCAAATTGCGACTGGATCAAGCGGTTAAATTCCTCCGCTTTGACGCGGATGGCATCCACCATCTCCTTGCCATCCATGCTGTAAAGCTCTTCCACCAGTGCCACAAACGTATCCGAGCCGAAATAAGAAACGCTGCAGCCGGCGAGCCGGCCAAAAAACGAGCTGAGAGCCTGGAAGATCTTTTTCTTATACGCCGAAAGGGCGATTTGTTTCTCGTCTTCGGAAGCGGTGAGGTTGCCGCCGAACAAATGCTCCCAAAATCCCTCGGGATTGATGATCACCACGATCTTGTCGCGATTTAAGTTGATGTCAAAAAGCTCAGCCTCCTCCCGAACCTTACTGTCCTCCACCGACAACCGGCGATGCAGGAGGCCGAAGATAAAATTATCTTTGATTTTGTCTTTATATGGAAAACTGTCGGTAACTATGTTTTGGTGAATCAAAAGCTCCACCGTGGCGGCGATGATGTGGCGATAATGATTGTATTCCTCGGGCTTGTCTCCGATAAACACCGATCCGATACGGCTGTTGCTGTAGGCAAGGGGCACGATCAAGCCGCTGCCCAAGGTGATTTTGGTGGCCGGCCCGCTGACTTCCATTTCGCCTTTTTCCATAGCTTCCTGGAATTGCTCGTAATTTTTGCCGGTTTCGGAAAGTTCCGTAGAAGCCAGCGCGTCGCCAGCCGCATTGGCCACCGTAATCTTTTTCTTAAGCAAGACCGAAAGTTTATTCACAATCCCCTCGGCAATTAAATCTGTCAGCTCCATACTTTTGACTTTTTACTTCTAACTTAAATATATACCAGTCATACAAAAAATCAAGCTCTAATCATGCATTGTTTTCGAAGTTACTCAGCCAGCAACTGTTTGGCTTGATTCCACATTCCCCAATCATTCTTTTCCTTGGCCAGCCAATACCACCACTCCACGCCCCACAAATAATTCTCTTCAAATCCGGCTTTCTTGGCGTAATTAACATTAGCCTCAAAAATTTTCGGATTCATCAGGGCGAACTGATCAGTCAGTTCAGTTTGAAAAATTTCCTTGACAAACCACGGTTCTGCCTGCAGTTCCACCCCAATCACTTTTTCAATCCCGGTGAACTTTCTAAGCCAGCCGGCTTTGATGCGGAAAAACCAAGCCGGCAACGGATACTTATAATATCCCCATCTTTCACTGTAGACCGTGCGATACATGGTCGAGCCGAAAATGTCCGCGCCCAAACGAACAGTTTGGGCCCAATTCCCCTGCTCGCCGCTGTCGGAAAGCAAGACAGGGCGGCTGTCAGACTTTTTTATAATCGCAATCTCTTCCCGCACCAACCCAGCTTCAATCTTTGGGCAAGCCTTCCCGAATTCGAACAACGGTTCGTTTTCCACCTGCCAAATTTTTATGGCGTCGAACTGCCGGAAATGCGAAACGACTTGCTCGATCATTGTCAGCTGGCCTTGCCTCTGCTGTTCTTCGGTCAAGCCGGCATACCAAGCCGGCTGGTGGCATTCCGGCCAGCGCGGCAGTTTGCGGCCAATGGCCAAAATCACGTCAATGTCTCGCTTGCCGGCTTCGATGACCATCTCGTCCATCGTTTGAAAATCAAACTGTCCCTGCTTCGGCTCAATCAATTCCCAATACGCCATCAGCCGAAGTTTCTTGGGCCTAAGGTCATTGAGCATGTCCAGATACATCTCTTTCCAGTCAAATCCCAAATACTGCGCATGCGAGGTCGAAAAACTTAGGCCAAACTGAGGGTTCGGGCTGGGTTGAAACTGGAAATAAAAATAGGCCAAAGGCAAAACAACGGCGATGACTATGACGATAAGGATCTTTTTTGTCATCTGGTTAAGAAAAATAATCCCAATGATATTAAAACGATTGCCAGAATTTTCTGCTGCAAAATACCCTTTGAAATTTGCTCTTTCAGCACCTTCGGGAAATATAGCGACAAGCCGGTTGTTAAACCCAAAAGAAACACGAATTGCGTGCCTTGCAAGGCGTTGACTACGGTGACTGAGCCTAAACTGACGGCATAGTTCTGCAAAAACCCTGCCACGCTGCCGGAAAAACGCGAAGTGTAATAAATGACAATGTTCCCTGCCCTGGCTTGCTTGGGCGCTCGCAAAATCCTCTGCCGATTTTCCGGAGTCAATAAAAACAGCAAGGCCACCGGTAAAAAACTCATCCGCGTCCAGACCATGCCAGAGACGAAATTGCTGACCTCAAATATATGCTTGCTTAATACTGCGGTCAAAGCCATGAGCAGGGCGGCCAGAGCAGAATAAGCCAGGGCGGATTTCTGCAGCCCGCCCGCTTCTTTCTTATAAGCTAACAGGATAGTGCCAAAAACCAAAAATGCAAAGGCCCAATACTGGGAAAAATCCAAGCGCTCGTTGAGAGCAAAATAAGCCAAAATCAATGTGAACAAGGGCAGCAAGCCGCCGAAAATCGGCAGAATTCTGGAAACACTGGCTTTGGAAACGGCCGTGAAATAATAATACATGCCCAGCACGAAGCAGGCACCCGCAACTGCGGCAATATAAAAATCGGAAACTGAAATCATTTTCAGCCCAAACGGAGCGAGCAGGAGCGAAAACGGACCGGTGATGCCGATATAAAACGCATAAGCCGCCGGATGCCGCACCACCTTGCTGACCAAAAATTTATCTATTACCCCGCTTATGGCCAGGAGTAAATATGCCGAAACGGCAAAATAAATCCAAGTCATGAAAAAATAATTTCCTTAAAGACCTTGGTGCTGTCGCGGACGCGCCGAGCTTGCGTCTCGAAATCCACTTCCACCAGTCCGAATTTCGGTCCGAATCCCGCCTCCCATTCGTAGGTGTCGGTCAACGACCAATAAAAATAGCCCCTTACATCAATGCCAAAATCCACAGCTTTGCGGACCCAATGCAGGTGTTGCTTGATAAAATCACTGCGCATATCGTCTGCGGCGTTGGCAATGCCGTTCTCCGTGATATAAATGGGCTTCTGGTATTTCTTGTACTGCCGGAGCAAATAATAAATACCCTGCGGATAAGTCTGCCACCCCATATCAGACTTGGGAAGAGCTTCGCTGTTCATAACCCGATAGCCGTTTCTGGCATCAAATTTTATGCTGCGGTAAAAATAATAATTCAAGCCGATAAAATCCGTCTGCTTGCGGATCTTTTCGAGAAAGTAATGATTGCCCATCCGGTTTGCCAGCCAGGTAATCCCCCGGTCATAAAAATTGCGGTCCCGATAAGGCTCAAACCATACACAATTTTTGGCAATGCTGATCTTGGAGTGCGGCAGCACCGATTTGATCGCCCGGAATGCGGCTTTGTGGGCTTGGATCAAATTTCTCATGACGCGAAACGGGGTCAGTATTTTTCTTCTAAAAGGCGGGAAAACCCCCCGCTGGTAAGCCAAGATGCTGTACAGCTCCGGTTCGTTGAGGGTAATCCATAAATCTATTTCCGAACCGAGGTTTTGCGCCACAAACCAGGCGAACCTGGCGAATGCCTGCACCCCCCGTTTGGTTTCAAACCCGCCGCCATCCGCCAGCCATTTGGGCAAAGTAAAATGGTGCAAGGTAACCATCCTTGTCAAATTCAACTCCTTCAGCTTGCGTAAAACCTTTTTATAATGTTCAATCTCTGCAATTGACCATTTTCCTTCCTCCGGCTCGATCCGGCTCCATTCAAGGGAAATGCGCATGGCATTAAGCCCGATATCACAAGCGAGCTGAAAATCCTCGGCAAACCGGTGATAATGATCAGCTGCCAGTCCGGACTTGGGAAGCCTACCCATCTGCTCGTATTCCCACCAGTCAGAGTTGGTATTGCGGCCTTCCACTTGGTGCGCCGAAGAAGCAGCCCCCAACAAAAACCCTTTTGGCAATTCGATTTTTGTTTCCCTTGTCAGCATATCCATATTTATTATACTCTATATGCTGATGCCACTAAAGGAGGCCTGCCATGAGAAGTGTGCGCCTTGCGGTTGCGTGGACTTTTGGGCTGATGGTAATGCTGGTGGCAGTGTTTCAGCTGTCGACCGCGGATTCTACCCAGAATTCTGCGCTATCGCCAGTGCTCTGGCCCCAGGACTTTCCATTCAGCTACGTGCTTGACCAGATGGAGACGAAGCCCGGACAGTACGTGGCTGACGTCGGCTGCGCGCGCGGCGAATTCACGATCGAAATCGCCCTGCGCGTAGGCAGCAGAGGAATCGTGCTGGCTGAGGATATCAGCCGCGAGGCAGTCAGTTTCGTTCACGACCGCGCGATTGAGCAGAAACTGTGGCAAATCAAGCCCCTGCTGGGTACGCCGACTGATCCGCAGCTCCCAACAGACTCGCTTGATGCCGTGTTCATGGCCAATGCCTACGCTCATATGAGCAACCGAGGTGCCATGATCAGACGCATCGGAAAGTCGCTTAAGCAGGGTGGCCGTATGGCCATGATTGACCGCCTGCCGCGGAAATTGCTGGCCCAGGAAGCAAAAGCTGCGGGCCTGGAGCTTTATAGCCTAATCCCGCCGCAGCAAACGGCCAGAACCGATTTCAGCTTCATGATCTTCACCCGCCGATAGTTCCCGCGCTATCGGTCTTTTTTTTATCCCCAAAAAAAGTTATAATGATTACTGTCCAGCTCATTTTATGGCCCTGTCGTCTAGCCTGGTCCAGGACACCCCGGTACCAGACGCTTCGCGTCGGTACGGGGCAAGCACGGTTCCCTGCCCCGAAGTGAAATTTTACAAAATTTATTTCTCTTGGTCCTGTCGTCTAGTCCGGCTTAGGACGCATGGTTCTCATCCATGTAACATGGGTTCAAATCCCATCAGGACCACCACCAGTAAAATTTCTACTTCGGGGTCATCCGTGCAACATGGGTTCGATTCCCCGTGGGGCTGCCAAAGAATATTGCAAAGCAATCTTGAGCGGAATCGAACGGGCAGAAGGGAGGCAAGTCATCAGACGCAGCCGAACGATCGACGAATGCGAGCAAGCGCAGCATTCGGCGCTGCCCTGGACACGAGCGCCTCAGCGCGAGTCGAGATTCCCCGTGGGGCTGCCAAAGAATATTGCAAAGCAATCTTGAGCGGAATCGAACGGGCAGAACAGTAGAATGTCCTGTGCAATAAAAAACAACCCCTTTTCAAGGGCTGTTTTTTTAACTACCACCATTTACCGGAACAAGCGGATCATAGTCGCGACGAAGGTATCAAGCATCGCTTTGAATTTAACCACTCCCCGGTCCCCGACTTGCACGTCAGCGGCAGTAACCGCCTCGCCATTCAACACGACCTTGGTGTCCGGGTTGACCGTCACGGTCCTTTCCGTTCCGGTAACGCTGTTTCGGATGGTCACAGAGTTGTCAGTCTTAGCGGTCACAGAACCATAAGCCGCTTGAGGCTTGACCACAATCATCACATTGTCCGCTTCCAAGGCATTGTTGTCCCAAACCTCGCCCCTGACCGCTACGCGGTCGCCGGTCCTGATGTCAGCCAAGGAGAGTTCGCTTCTGCCGTTGGCTCTAATTTTCGTATCAGCATCCACAACCACTGTCGCCGGGCCAGTCGTGATGTTGGCTGAATGCCTGCCTTCCACATCCACGGTTAAGCTGGCGGTACCCACTGCCGTGACCGTACCCATAAATCCAAAGCGGTCGTCGTTGTGAAGGCCCATCCTTAAGCCCTTCATGAATTGGCCGAAATTGCCATCAGCTTTAACGTTGGCTCGCACTTGGGCGCTTACCCCCATATTGCCATTGGCCAAAACCGTAGTGGCAGTCAATGCCAATGCCGCAATAGATAAAACGTTTATAAATTTCTTCATATTTAGACCTTTCCCCCTCCAGGCCTTGAATCGAAACGAAAAGCCCGGCGTTACTGCCTTGATGGGGGAATTTGCATATAACTTAGGATAAATTGCGCGATCTCACCGAAGGCCGGGGCGGCAGTGGACTCGGCGAATTTTACGTCCTTGGGATGGTCAATCCTAACCAACATCACGAAAACGGGATCATCCACCGGCCCGAAGCCGACGAATGAGCCGATATTTTTGCCGGGATCATACCCGGCCCGGTCTTTGTACGCAACCTGAGCCGTGCCGGTCTTGCCCGCGATATAATACCCCTTCACACCCGCCCGTTTGCCATGGCCGTTTTCCACCACTGACACCATCATGGCCGAAAGCTGAGAGGCGATTTTAGGCTCGATCACCCGCGCTTTCTCTTCAGGATAAAATTGCTCCTCGGTCTCGTCAGGATGGACGATTTTGGAGACGACATGAGGCTTCATGAGTTTCCCGCCATTGGCAATGGCGGCAAAAGCGGCCGCTACCTGAATCGGTGTGACAGTGATGCCCTGCCCGAACGAGGCTGTAGCAAAAAAAATGTCGCCTTTCTTGTTGAGGTTGTCAATGTTGCCCAACACTTCGCCGGGAAGCTCAAGGCCGGTCAGACTGCCGAAGCCGAATTTTTTGACGTATTCCTTGAATGATTCATGCCCGAGCTGCTGCTCGGCAAACACCGCGCCGGTGTTGAGCGAGTTTTCCAAAACCTGCGTCATGGTCTGGATGCCGTGCGCTTCGTTATCGGAGTTTTTGATTCTCAAATTTTCCGGAAACTCCACCACCCCTGTGTCTTCATAAGTAGTTTGGGGAGTAACCCTGCCTTCATTGAGGCTGGCGGCCATGGTGATGGGTTTGAAAATCGAGCCTGGCTCATAATCGGCGGCCAGGGCTTTATTGGCATACACCGAAATGTCCGAGACTTTGTTGTATTCATTGGGATCAAAGCTTGGACTGATGGCCAAAGCCAAGATCGCGCCGGTTTTGGGATTGAGCACCACGACAGAGCCCGACTCGGCCCCATGAACGCTGACCGATGTATTCAAAACCTCTTCAGCCTTGAACTGAATGGCGGGATCAATGGTCAAATATATGTCATCGCCGTCCTGGGCGGGGATGAGGTTTCGAGAGGCAAAAGTGATCCAGCGGCCGGCGACATCGCTTTCCAACCCGACCACGCCGGGACTGCCGGATAGATTTTTTTCAAACCGCCCCTCGATGCCGTATTGCCCAATGCGCTTATCACCCTTAAATCCCAAAAAACCCAGGCTGTGGCTGGCTAAGTTCTGCTCCGGATAAAACCGGATGGTTTCTTGTTCAACTCTGATGCCCTCAAGTCCTAAGGCCTTGATGGCGTTGCCGACTTCCTCTGTCAGCTGTTTTTTCAAAACCAGATAATTTTGGCTGCCTTCCCTGATCTTCTGGGCCAAATCCGCCGGCTTGATTTCCAACAACCGCCCCAGCTTCGACGCCGTTTGGTCGACATCGTTAATTTCTTTGGGGACGGCATAAACAAACGGCTTGGCGATATTTGCCGCGACCAGCAGCGATTCGCCTTTTACCGAAGTTAAGTAAATTTCACCCCGCTGAGGCAAGATGGCGGATTCTGACCCGTGCTGGTTTTGCGCCAATGATTGATAAAAACTGCCATTGAGGATCTGAAGGTCAATTAAGCGCAAATAAACCAGGCATAAGGCCAGGACAGTGACGCTGAATAAGAAAAAAATTCTTTTATTGAAAGAATTTTTCGTCTCATCAAAACTCTTAGAGATAACATTCATTATTTTAATGCAAAATCAGAATCTTTTATGAATTGCGGATTTCCGGCGGGTACGAAATTAAGCGCGTTGGCTTCCTGCCGGATCCTGTTTATGGACTGCAAATTCCCGGATTGAACTTCCAAATTTTTATGCTGCGTCTCCAATGCCTTGATGCTTTGCTCAAATTTTCGAATTTCATAGCCTTTCGTAGACAAAGAATTTATCTGGAACAAATAAGTCGCTCCCGTCGCCAAAAACAAAACCAACAGCGCCAAGTTGATTTGGTAAGCTGAATACTTAAATTTAATCTTGGTTCTCTGCGCCTGAAGCGCATTAGCATAATACATGTGCCGCCTTTTATTAAATTTTCTCTGCTGCCCTCAGCTTTGCGCTTTTGCTGCGAGGGTTGGTGTTTATTTCTGTTTCGGAAGCCAAAACCACCTTTTTGGTCAAAATCTTCAGCTTATCTTGGTGATCTTTGAAAAACCATTTGACGATCCGGTCTTCCAAAGAATGAAAGGAAATCACTACAAGCCGCCCGCCCGGCTTAAGAATCTCCAAGCTCTTTGGCAATGCCGTTTTTAAGTTGTTAAGCTCGTCATTGACTTCGATCCGCAACGCTTGAAAAATTCTGCGCGCGCTTTGGGGGGGTCCGATGATTTGTTTAAGCTCTTGAGCGGTTTTAATCGGCTTTTTCTTCCGCTGTTCGCAAATCTTCCGGGCGATCCGGCCAACGAATCTTTCTTCCCCGTATTCCCTGAAAATTCGCTTCAAATCGGCTTCGGAATAACCGTTGACAATATCTGCGGCATTCAAACGAGTGCTTGGAGAATACCGCATGTCCAGCGGGCCATCAGTCTGAAAAGCAAATCCGCGCCTCACTTCATCCAGCTGGAGACTGGAAAACCCCAGGTCAAACAAAATTCCGTCAACTTGCAGAAAGCCGCAGCCCTTGGCAAATTCGTCCAAATCCCGATAATTGCCGGTGACTTTCGCTCCTGAGGCCGGGTCCCAATCAATTGTTAAAACTTCTGCTTTGGGGTTTTTCGTCAAAATTGCCGCTGTGTGTCCCCCGCCGCCAAAGGTTGCGTCTATGAATGTCTGTGGCTGATCCGTGATGTTGAGATGTTCAAGAGTTTCATTGAGTAATACAGGTATATGCATAATTCGTAATCCGCTAATCCGTACTTGTTAAATTAATTAATTGCGGATTGTGAATTACGGATTAAACCCCCAGTTCCCCCAACGCCTCAGCAATGCTTGTACTTTCCTTTTCCGTCACTTCCTTGTAATTCTCCCATGTTTCCTGATCCCAAACTTCCAAACGGTTATACAAACCGGCGACGACAACCTTCTTCGAAAGAGCGGCGAATTGGCGAAGATACTCGGGGATCAGCACTCTCCCCTGCTTGTCGAACTCCAAATCAAACGCCCCTGCCAGCATGAGCCGCACAAACGCCCGCGAATTGGAATCGGATATGGGAAGCGCGGCCAGTTTTTGCGCAATTTTTTCCCATTCCGCCTTAGGATAAACAAACAGGCTTTTATCCAATCCCCTGGTGATCACAGCTGATTTCAAATTCAATCGGAATTTAGCAGGAATCGGGACCCTGCCTTTTGCATCCATACTGACTTCGTATTCGCCAATAAACATTTATGTTTCTTGATAGATCCCCGATTACTTGCGTAATTCTCGTCTCGGGGATGCCACATTTTAGGTTATCCCCAGTTTGTGGCAGTTTTCCCCACTTTTATCCACAAAGCCCCATTTCCTCTTAATTATATGCCACTTCTTTGATTGCGTCAAAGTGTTACAAATGCAGCAAAAAAGGCCTTAATCAGGCCTATTTTGCTTATATTTGCCAAATTGTTTCCACACCCTTACATGTCTTCTGATTCACCGCCCTTTTCTTTCTCTTCGCCCTCACCCTCGTCCATTTGCCCGGGCATGTTGTCATCGTCCATGTCCATAGGTTTTGAGGTTAATTGTTTTGATAACCCATTATATCAAAAATTTACCTTTTGGTGAGCAAAAACTTGATGATATTGCTTAAGCTCTCCCAGATGTTTTTGAGAATCGGCACTGAAGCGGGCAAAAGCACGGCTAAGAGAACTATATATACGAAATCTTTTTTGATGACCTTGAGAATTCCGACGACTATGAGGATTGCTAATGCTAGAGAAACTATTCCGTGTAAACCTGGAGGAAAGTAGCTTAGGAATTGATTATAAATGGAGAATATTTGATCCATGTCGTTGGAAATTATCAATTGAAAATTAATGCTTGAAAATTACTTGTAAATTGAAACTTGATAATTGTAAATTAAAACTAAAGCTTATACACAAGCCTTGCAATACTTCTATTCTTTGTCTTATCCACGACTATCACCGGGTTGTTTTCCAGCACATTTTTTACGAACCGATCGTTCATGATTTTGCGGTACTCGAATTCGTTGGTGTCAAAAATAGTGTAATTGATTTCGCCCTCTGCCAGCCTCGTGGCGAACTTGAGCAATCTCGACAGTTGCGCGGGTCGAACTTTTCCTACCAGCAGTATGTCCGTTTCCATCCGCGGCCGACCGATAAACACTCCACTCAGAGCCGCAAATCTGCATTCCCTGACAGCCGCCAGTTTCAAGGCCAGCAAATCATGCGGCGAATGTTTGACTTTCCTAAGCATTGATACCAGCTCCGGATAAAGAGCAAAGTGCCGGTTGATTTGGTAATACCGGTGATGCGCCCGTTCTGAAGCATATACAAAATCCACGCGCGTCAGTTCCCTGACGGTGCTGACAAGCAACTTACCCCTGCAACCGGTGGACAGGCGCAGTTCGGTAAGCGAGAAGCTTCGGCCCGGGTGGGTCAGCAGGAGGTTTACAAGCTTGCTTTTCGGCTTGGACGAAAGCAGATGCGTAAGCATAGTCTAATTATAGCACTATGGTATAATAAGGCCAAAGCATGGCTAAACTGGAAGCACAAATCAGCCAAATATACCTGATCCATCCGGAAGCCAAATCGAATGTCATCGTTCTGCACGACGAAAAACTCAGCAATTCGGCCCAGCTTTTTTTATTGGCTGAAATCAAGTCCGGCAAGCACCGCAGCCAAAGCGCTGACCTGAAAAAAATCGCAGAAATTATCATCAGCACCTTCAAAGCCAATAAAAAACTTCCCAGGGAATCACTGTTTGAATCCTCGTTAGCCGAGATTAATGAAAATCTGGCCGACCTTGCTCACAAAGGGCATAAGGATTGGCTCAATAAATTCTCAGCTGGCATTCTACTTGCTCAAAACGGCAGTCTGTACGCGGCCAACAGCGGTTTGGTTGAAGTTACTCTGTTTCGGAAAAACGACCTGCTGGAAATATTGCCCGCTGACAAAGTTCAATCTCATCCGCTGAAGATATTCCAAAATTTCTCAGTCGGCCGCCTCAAGGAGAACGACATCGCGATTCTGGCAGCCACCAATTTGTTCAACTACGTCTCCAAAGAATTATTCTTCAAAATCCTCAACCTCCATGGCAGCGAGGAGACTGCCCGAAATATCAGCAACATACTCAAGGACTCCAATTCCGATGAGGGTTTCTCCTGCTTTCTGCTCAAATTCGCGGGCAGCGCCGAGCCAGTCCCGTTGATTATGCCCCAAACTGCAATTTACGCCCCTCTGCCGGAGGACGATTTAGTTCCCCAAACAAGACAGCTCAGTTTCTTTCCCAAAGCTGGATTCCCGCTTTCAAACCTCAGACATTCTTCGCGGGAATGGTTTAGGCAACACGTGAGCCACGTTCGACTCTTTTCAAAAATCCGCCCAAAAAACTGGAACACCCTCTCCCCTGCCCGGAAATTTTTCCTGGCAAGCTTCCTTGTTTTTATCCTCTTGTTCTCCATCAACGTCGTTGTTTTCGGCTTCAAGCTTGCCGGCCGAAAAAATACAGCCAAGGTCGAAGCCGGTATTACCAATCTCTTGTCCACCCTGCACGAGGCCGAAGCGGCCAGCATTTACAAAGACGGTGCTAGCGCCCAACAGTTATTATCCAAAGCCCGGGCTGAATTTATCGAGCTTAACAAACTTAAAGCGTCCAAAGCGGAGGAATTCAGCTCAGTGCTTGATGATTTATATAAACGCATCAACAAAATCACCTCGATTGAATCGCCCCGGCCTGAAGCCGAGTTGAAATTTTCCGCGACCATGCTTGTCCGCGCTGGCAGCGGTTTTTTGCTCGCCGACCAAGATTCGAAAAACTTAAGTTTTTACCAAAACGGATCACTGACTTATTTCTTCCTGCTCAATAATCCCAAAGATGCCGTCACCGGTATGACCCATGTCCCGGCATTTGGCCATGTCGTGGCAATGGGGAACCGGCTGTATCGAATCAATGAGGGAGCCAAACAACTGGACTTAATTAAGAATCTCCCCAACCCGACGACTGGGTTAAAATTTGCCTCTCAGCGGCTTCTGGCAGCAGATCGAAATGCCGGCCAGATCTTAAGGCTGAATTTTAGCGCGGGAAAATTCAGCGACCCCCAAATCTTGCTCAAAGCCGATCTGTCTGGCCTTGCTGATTTCGCCGCGGATGCCAATCTCTACCTGCTGTTCGGCAACACGGTTAAAAAATATGCCAACGGCATTGAGCAATCATTCACGCTCTCCCCGCTTTTTGACCCGTTGACTGCAGCCAATAAATTAATAGTTGTCTCCAACATCTATGTCTTAGAGGGGACAAAAAAACGCCTGCTAATTTTCAACAAGCAGGGCGTGTTGCAAAGCCAGCTCATCTTTCCCAATACTCAGGCCCTTACAGACTTTTACGTAGATGAATCTTCCCGCACCATCTTTCTTTTGGACGGCAATAAATTGCTCAGCGTGACGTTCTAACCGTGAAGTTCACCAGGTCCGGGTTGATGGTTTTAAGAATTAAATAAGAACCGAACAGCAAACAGAGGCCCACGATTGCGGAGAGGATGAAGCTTGCCCCCTTGCCGGACTGCTGGGCATTACCTCCGGCAGTCATATACAGATACCCGCCCAAAACCAGCATCAAAAGCGCAAGTATGGATGCCGCTGCCAAAGCCCAAGTGTAGATTTGACTTATGAGCTTGCCAAGCTCAGAGGCGTCAATCGGCGGCGGCGGACCGCCAGGCGGATTGACTCCTGGAGGCGTCTGGCTTTGGGCAAACGCGCTTTGGAAATTCGTGGCCACCACGCTTTCGTAATTTTTCGACGCCAAAACAGCGGCCCCGTTGGCTGTGCCCACGTTGGTGGGATTAAAGTTGCCGTAAGCTGCGGCCAGAACTTTTTTGATTAACTTTGAAAAAATTCTTTCCCAAGGTGTAATGGAGACTGCCGGGGGTGATAGCTGCTGCTTAATTTCATAAACATAGCCTGAAGCATCAAGCTCGACCAGCATCACCCCGCCGTTGTTGTCCAGGGCGGAAAGGAAAAACGTGCCGGTCAATGGGTTAAAGTTAAGCGCTGGCGACAAAAACTGATCCGAAGACGGCTCGACGTTGGGTGTTAAAATTTCCAGTTCCGCCGAAAGGCTTATATCATTGCTAATGCTTTTGCCGAAAATCCCGGTGCCCTCCTGCCGGCCGCGTTCCATCCAGACAGCCAGAGCAGCAGCGTCAGAGGACGAATAAGCGATTTGGGTATAAGAAATCGCGTTGCGCCCGATTCGGGTTTCTGACAACTGCAGCGGTTGGCCAACTTTTTGCAAAGTTGCGGCATTAACGCGGGACAAAAAGGCGCGATTGTCTTCTTGCGCCGTATCCGAGCCGCTTAAAATGGCAATGTAGGTAACCCAGTATTCGTTCAGACTGTCATTGTAAGCAAGCGAGCTGTGCCCCTGCCAGCCAAACTGGTCCGCGGCTAAAATTTTGGCCGAAACCGCTCCCGCGGCATTAATGGTCTTAAGCGCGATTTTGCCCGGCGGCTCGCTGAAGCCGACCACAAATTTTTTATTATTCGCGTCATAAATCAAAGACTCCAAAAACACATCAGCCTCGGTAACAATGGCAAAATCATTGCCCGATCCCGTGCCGTCGGGATTAATGAACCGCCCGTAAACATGAGCGCGATTGTCCCCGGCCCGCTCGTCTATCCAGGCTATTAAAAACTTATTGTCATCAGGGGAATAGGCCGCCTTGGGGTTGCCGGCGAACCGGTCTATTGGCCCCTGGTCAATCTTAAACACCGGGCCGATGAGGCTTAAGTCATCCGCGGATACAAATACGCCGCCTACTAAATCATCGGATCCGGCCTTAGTATGCGCCGCGATCAGGACCTGATTTAAATCAGGATTATAAGCCGGGCCAATCCCGGACGTGCCGGTTAGGCTAAAATTAATTGGCGTGGCAGGATTTTCCCAAGCCGGCGGCTCATAAAAATCCGAAGGGGCAAGCAGCGACCAAAAATTGCATTCAGCCAGAGCGTCCAGATCATCAAGCGGCAAGGGATCGCAAACCAAATCAGTTGGCGGGATGTCGCCGCCGCCTCCGCCTTCATCGCCATCTCCGCCACTGCCCCCGCCACCGTCCTCTCCGCCTGACCATCTCACCGTGGCCAGGCGCACCGTATCGCCCGAGGAGCGCGGGCTCCAGGTGGCAATGGCATAAAGATCAGCGCCGTTTGAAGCCGCATGCGGCGTAAAGGTTTCCGAGTCAGTCCATAAACTAAAGACAGGCGCCGTGTAGTTGTTGCCAAAAAATCCAGCCACTCCCCGATCCGCCCGTTCGGCCACGGTAAGCGATCCGGCCAACCACGGCCGGGCATGGCCGTCAACCAGGTACTTCTCTTCATCAACCATCTTGACGTTGCCGCTTGGCAAAACCCGGGAAATGCCCGTGGGCATCGCGTTACGAATCGCTTGCACCGGCCCGCCGGTAAGCAGCCGCCGCCGGACCCTGCCATCCATCTGCCAGGTCACGAAGCCAAAGCCCGCAGCCACCGGATCATTGCCAAACCCACCGCCCAGATTCTCCACCGCGCCGGTATCAAGTCGCCATAATCTCACCCAATCCCCACCCAAATTGTCGGATCGGTAAGCCAGCCACAGAATATTCTCATGCACCGTCAGCCGGGGGAATGCCAGACCCTCATTGTACGGCCAGGAGACTTCGGTTTTTTGATCCGTAAGATCTGCGGCAAAGCTGTACAGGTTAAGCAACCGGTCCTGCTGGACCGCCACCCACCACCGCCCCATGTAAAAAGTCACGTCAGGAAACACGCCGGCTCCCAAGTCTTTCCGGGCTATCACTGTGGCCGCTCCACCGCCATCTCCGTCCCCGGTTCCCGCGACAACAAAGCCGAACGCATTCGACACGTCCGTTAAAGTCGGCCCGACTTTGATCGTGTAATTGCCCGCCGGCAGATCAGCCGGCACGGTGAACTGCGTTTCCGTGGCAGAAGCATTAGTGGAGCCAAGATAGGTTGAGCGGGCTCCGGCGGAATTAAAAATCTGGACCGTGGCGCTTAAATTGCTGCCGCGGATGACCACTGTTGCGCCAACTTGAGCGCTAGAGGGCACAATGCCGGAAATCACGCGCGCGCCCCCTCCTCCCCCGCCGCCGGTTCCCGCAATCCCCCAGGCAATTTGGCCTAAGGAGGCTTGGAAAGAATTCAAAAAGCCCTGCTCCACGCTGCCCAAAGACGCCTGCAGACTTCGGCCGTCCAGGCTGAATGAGCCGGAAAAATGAAACGTAAACGCCGCGGCCCCGGCCCGCTTGGCTTCGGTTACGAACCTGACCAGTTCCGAACTGGTCGCCGCATTGTCATCTATGTAATCCGTGTGATACGGCTCGCCCAAATACACCGGCTTGCCCGCGCTTTTGGCCGAGCTGACAATGGCAGCTATGCGGTTGGCGTTTTCTTCAGCCGTGGAGTGGACATTGGCTATATCCAAAGAAAAGCTTTGGGCTTGGCCGGCCGCAATTGAGCCGGAATTGGCCTGGCTGGCGGTGGAGACTGAAATTATGGCGTCGGCATCCGCGGCTTTGATCCGGTTCCTCAAATCCGTCACGTGGCTTGGAGCCAGCCGGGTTAAATCGCCGTCAAATTCGTTTTGCAGATCATAAAAAACATTGGCGTTGTCTTTGAGTGCCGCGGCCACAGACGCCACTCCGTTTTTATATTGCGTCTCGCACATGACACTCAAGCTGCCTCCCCCGGGCCTGCTGTTGGTGCAAGCGCCGGTCACGGTTTCCCGGGTAAAAGACACGTCCACTATCATGCCCTTGGACGCGGCCGTCTCCGCTATTTGCTTCAATTTGTCCAGCCGATTTGCCCGGACGCCGCCGCCGCGGTCAATCACCGTGCGCTCGTTGCCGGTAAAGTTCCCGTTTGAATAATCCCACCAGTTGGGGAACACGCGAACGCCGTCTATGCCCTTGGATTTCAAATAATCCAGATCAGCCCCGACATTGCCGGCGTCCAATCCGTCAAAGTATCCGGCCAAAACCAGAAATTTCGCCTCGCCGTTAAGCGCGAAATGATCACCCTGGATCGATAAGGCTGCGGTTGTTTGGCCAGTCGCGGAAGAAAAAGTCCAAGCCAAAATTGCCAGAGCAAACAGCCCCGCCAAGACACCTTTGAGTTTAGCTTTGGGTAGAAGCATTTAGTTTATAGATGATGGTTAATAGTTGATAGTGTCCTAACCCTCTACTTGCGGTGCTTATCTCTCAAGGATTTATCAAGGCCGTGAAGCATGCGTAGGCATTCGTCATAGCGCTTAATGAAATCGTCTAATACTGCCTGGTTAAAGTAATTCTTCTTGCATGCCATTCTCAGGTGGTGTTTGGTTTCTTTAATTTCGCCTAGGGATTGGCTGATCTTTTCGGAATAAATGTTCGTGTGCTTGTTGCCAAAGCCTTCGGCCAGCAGTGCTGGAGCGGCATTTGAAGCTCTGCGCGATTGTGAGCCAAGTTCGTACAGCTCAAACTTCGAATAAGACATAGTCAATTCGTGGACGTCCAACGCCAGCTTAAACAACTTTTGATATACTTCCAGATCTTCTACGTTTTGGATTGAGTTTTGCATAGGATTAGGCATGTCTATCATCTATCAACTATCACCTATCAACTCGAATGGGGACAATATTCCAAATCGGCTCCTCGGTCATAAATTTATTATTCTTGGTCAAATTCTCATCCGATTGCGGATTTCGGATTGCGGATTGGGGTTCAAAATCCGTTGATTTACCTGCTACTTTGCCAGAATCCGTAATTCGTAATTCGTAATTTTTAATTCCTCCAAATGCCAGGAAAACCTCCCGGCCCACTTTGATTATATCATCATCCGCGCCCCGCGGCTCCAGCAAGGCCATCATCTCCCGAGCGGCATCTTTATAAAAATTATCCGCTGAATCAAAAATTAAGACAAGCTCCCCGGTCATAAACGGCCCATCGCCAACGGTCTGGATAAAACCTCTGGCCAAGGCTGTTCTGACTTCTTGCTTGAATTGTGTTACGTGATACGTGTTACGTGGTACGTGGCTATCCTGCATTACAAACAGCGCTGCCAAAAGCAGAAACATGCTTAAGCCGTAAAATAATTTTTGCCCTCTGTAATACATAATCCGAAATTACGAACGGGGAACGAATCTACGAACCTTTCCTTTCGTTAAGATTTAAAATTCTTTTTGGCTGAACATAATATCTTCTCATGTTGACTATAATGCCGAGTTTCAACCCGGAAGAAACCAGATATCGTTGAATTTGATAATAGTCTTCTTTTGTGACAAATTGCTTGGCCTTGACTTCTAAGGCGATAATGCTCTCAATTAAAAAGTCTAGCTTGTTGCGACTTGTCTTTTCTCCAGGGAATGCCGGAAGCAATACTTTTTCGCGATCAAATATTATTCCTTCTGACTTTAACTCTTCAGCAATTGCATCACAATACTGCTGCTCGTTTCGGAATTGCCCTAAATTTTCCTGACCTTAAACAGTATTCCGTTTATTCTGTACGACAGTTCCGGATATATTACTTTTTCCGGCTTTATGATAGTTTTCATTTGGTTCGTAAATTCGTCCTTGGTTCGTAGTTTCGGATTATCTTGTTATTGAAATTCCCGCGACTCGTCCAGGCTCGGACGACAAATCCAAAACCGCCGTCATCTCATCCGCCGCGGCCAGATAAAACCCGTTAACCGAGGCAACCACCTCCCCCACCGGCCGGAATAGACCAAAGGCCACCTTTGAAGTCAAGGGCTCCCATTCAGAAAAGGTAACCTTTGGCAGAAGCTCGGAGGCGGCTTGCCGCAATTCGTCCGCCTGCGCCAAGGCTTCGGCGGATAAATAATTCGTTATTCGTAATTCGTTATTCGCCTCAGACACATCCAAAAGCTCCGCCGCCTCCGCCCAATCCGCGCCGGTTGAATTAAACAGCGCTCCTTCCACCAGCAGCACGCTTAGCAAAACTACAGCCAGCACCCACGCGGGGTACCCTTTCTGCCCTTTCCCCCTTTTACTCTCTTTTGTTTTTCTTTTTTTCATTTTTGTTTCTTAATTTTCTCATCCCTTACCTCCCTTACTCTCCACTTCCCCCTCCTTCCTCCGCTGGCTCGGTTTCTCCCCCTTTACTCCCTTTATCCCCGTTAATCCCATTTTCTTCCGGGCCTGGACTCGGCTCAACCGGGTCTTCCTCCTCACTGCTTCCTGTTTCCTGGCTTTCAATGCTCTCTCCCGCAACCTCACCCTGGCTTTCATCCAAGGGCTGGGGTTCTCCTCCCCCTTCCCCTTCTCCCACCCCCGCGGCAGAGCCTTCAGGCGAGAAAGCGGGGGTCCTATCCGAGGAGTTAGAGGAGGGGGTGCCACTCACCCCTGTCAGCTCCAGCAATTTTTTGAGCTCTGTTTTGGTAATACACACTTCTTCCAAGCACAACTGCTTGGCGGTGATTGTCCCGTCCTCGGAAATGCTCCACTTACCGCTTATTCCGGCAATGGCTTTGACATTGAGCAGGCTCATGCCAGACATGTCTATGTCGCGGTCATAGACAATGCGATTGCACGTTATTCGTCGATCGTCAGCGCTGCGCGTATCGTCTGGCGTTGGCGTTGTGCGGCCGCTAGACGCTGCCGAATCTCCGATACTCGCTGCGCTGCCGTCTAACGCCTGACCACACGAAGCTTGGGCTACGTCTATTCTTTGGTATCCCAGGTTCACAAAGGCCAGAATTTTGTCCGTCCCGGCAGCGGAACTTTCCAGGGCAATGCCCAAGCTCTGCCCGCTCTCGGTCATCTTCATAGCATAGCCGGGCAGGGTTTTGGAGACTGTCAATCTATCACCGGCCTTAATCTCCCCATTCTCTTCCGTGACCAAAGTAGCGACTTTCCCAGAATAAGCTATGGTCGCAACAGATTTTCCTTCTCCCCCGGCGGGAGAAGGTGTCCCGACCTCAGTCGGGACGGATGAGGGGGAGACAAAGGTGGCTACTCCAGCTGCTGCAATATTTGAATCTGCGGCTGTGACTTTTGAGCCATCAAAAGCCACCACGCTGCCTGCCTGCAGATTGGCGTCATTGGTCGGATAAACCCCCGATGTCTTGGCGTCTAATTCTTTGATTCCCGCAAGCAACCGCATGGACAGACCAATGTCATAGCTGACCCGCTTGTAGCCTTGACCGTCAATGTGGACCATTTCCGGGAAGACCTGCTCCAC
>Ga0155010_118_pt1 | contig 148346 bp, 140 predicted proteins | sample RifCSPhighO2_01_FD_105978 | JGI IMG/M metagenome (GOLD analysis project Ga0155010, IMG submission 105978) | Candidatus Doudnabacteria bacterium RIFCSPHIGHO2_01_FULL_46_24
TGATTTTGTTTTTCCACCTGAAGGCGGCAAGATCGTTAAGGTCGGAGACCAGCTTTACTTCATCAAAACCTGGGAAGCGGGATGCGGCGATGTTGGAGGCGGCTTCCCTACACCGGTTCCCACGCCCACACCCTCACCTACACCTTCGCCAACCCCACCGCCGCCTCAACAAACAGTCAGCATCTCCGTCCGCAGCCAAAACAGCACGATTTTTTCAGGCAACATCACGCCAGCTTCTGAAACAGGCTGGACTGCGCTGGGTGCGCTGACCACATCCTCAGCTAGCGGCGGATTTCCGGTAACCATCGCCAATACTTCCTTGGGCGCCTACGTCCAATCAATCGCTGGCATTGCAGCAGCGGGTGCCAATGGCTGGCAATACGCGGTCAACGATGCCGTTCCCAATGTCGGCGCCTCTGCTTATCAAATCAATCCCAATGACCGCGTCCAATGGTTCTACGGCCCGCCAAGTTCTTCGCCATACTAGCTTAATATATACATATATGCACATATATATGTGTAAATCTAAAGGTCTTAATCGGTACCTATTTGCGCCATGCCTTTTTTAGGTACCTGCGAGTCATCAAGCCAAAAACCCAAAAAAAACTCAAAAAAAAGAGATGGCAGGCCATCTCGGAATGAAAACGATCAAGTTACTCGGTGCCGTAGAGGCGGTCGCCGAGGTCGCCCAGGCCTGGGACGATGTACTTGCGGTCATCCAAACGCTCGTCCACGGCAGGCCCGTAGAGCATGACATCCGGATGTGCTTGGCCCACCGCAGCCAGTCCTTCCGGCGCCGCCACCACGAACAACTGGCGAATGTCAGTAGCTCCCGCTTGCTTGAGGATGTTGACCGCCATGATCGTGCTGCCGCCGGTAGCGACCATGCCGTCGAGAATGATGACGTGGTCGTGCTTGAGATTTGGCGGCAGATTTCTTCCGTAACAACTGGCTTCTGCCGTCTCCTCGTCGCGCCCAAGCCATATGAATCCAACCCTCACATCCGAGAAGAAACCCAGGGCCGTGTCCAGCATGCCCAACCCCGCGCGGAGCACGGGCACCAGCGTCACACGCCGCCCCTGGTACGTCCCTTGGGCGATGTCCAGCGGCGTGTTCAGTGAGTTAATGGACCAGATGAGATCCTTCATCAGCTCCGGCATGATCGCCGAAGTAAGGCGTGCGAGTTGTGCTCTCATCTCTGCTGGTTTGGTTCGTTCGTCGCGCATCACGGTAAGCGCTTGCAGCGCCGCCGGATTGTCCACTAGCACGACATTGGATGGAATAGGAATCGTTCTCTGCATTCGTTTCCTCCTCACAGGCTTAGGTGTGTGTTTTGACATGTATGTTTGCCCCAAGCATATCAAATTGCCTGGCAATTAAGCAAATTTCAAAGTCTCAACCGCCCAGTAGTAGAAGTTCGATAGTGCTTCACACTCAAAAAAATAATCGAACTTCACTACCGGGTAAACGGTTGAGCCTTTGGCGGTACCTATTTGCGCCATGCCTTTTTTAGGTACCTCTAGTGGGCAAATTAAAAAATCCCCGTTTTGCGGGGAGAAAACAGCAGAGAATTAAATTACATATTTAATTACGTAATTTAAGGCAAAAATTTGTTGTCCTCGTTCGGCTCTTTCTTTTTGGGAAAAGATTGCAGGACCGCGATGAGCAAAATCACAAAACCCAAAAATACCGGCCAGTGGGCGGCTGCGAAAAATTCGCCAATGCCTCCAGGATCAGTGAAATGATAAAAAGCGTCCCAAACCAGGCCGATGATCTGAAATACTAATACTGTATAGATTAAGGGTTTGGAAAGCATAGAGTTCACATATCACGTAACATGGAACACGTAACAAACCTTTGATACGTGTTATGTGCTACGTGTTACGTGTCATTTAATTTTTTTCCGTATAAACGCCGGAATCTCCAGCTCGTCCTGCTCATCGCTTGACGGCATTTTTACTTCTTCCTCTATGACCTTGGGCGCAAACACCGGACGCTTAATTGGCTCAAAAACCGGTTCTTCCATGCGCACGCTGGGACTGGCCCCGGGTTTGTAATTTTCATCAAAGCCCGTGGCAATGACCGTAATTTTGACTTCCTCATCCATGCCCTCGTCAATCACCGCGCCAAAAATGATCTTGGCCTCCGGATCCACGGACTTGGTGATAAATTTAGCCGCCTCATCAACTTCATGCATTCCCAAATCCTTGCTACCGGTAATATTAAACAGCACTCCTTTCGCTCCATCCACGGACAACTCCAAAAGCGGCGAATCAATGGCTGAGCGGGCAGCTTCCAACGCGCGGTTCTCGCCGGTGGCGCGCCCAATGCCCATAAGTGCCGAACCGGCATTTTGCATTATAGCCTTGACATCCGCAAAATCCACATTAATCATGCCAGGTGTGGTAATCAAATCAGAAATGCCTGCCACCCCCTGGCGCAAAACATCGTCCACGGTCTTGAACGCATCTAAGAGCGACGTTTTCTTGTCAATAATCTGCAAAATCCGATCATTGGGGATGACGATAATCGTATCCACCTGCCTTTTTAGGTTTTCAATGGCCGTTTCGGCGATCTCCCGCCGTTTAGCGCCCTCAAATGCGAATGGCTTGGTAACTACGGCCACGGTCAAAATGCCGGCTTTTTTGGTCAATTCGGCCACCACAGGCGACGCTCCGCTGCCAGTCCCCCCGCCTAAACCGCAGGTAATAAAGACCATGTCGGCGTTTCTGATAGCCTCAAAAATTTCGTCTTTGGACTCCTCAGCCGCAGCCCGCCCGATGTCCGGATTCATGCCTGCACCCAAGCCTCTGGTCACGGTTTTGCCGATGTGCACCTTCTGGTCAGCTGACGAATGATGCAGGGCCTGCGCGTCAGTATTGATGGCCACGAACTCCACGCCGTTGATCCCCTCTTCCATCATTCGATGGATGGCATTGTGCCCGGAGCCGCCGACTCCGATGACTTTGATTCTGGCGAACGTTTCAATTTTCGGTTTGATCTCTTTATATTTCATAAGATAACCCAAAATATTATATCACGGCAAAAATGATTTGAACCACTTGCGCAGCTTGTTAACAGTATCATGCTCCAAAAATTTGCGGGCGAATTTGTTGACCGTGCGCGAGCGGCCCAATAAAAATTCATTGCCCCACATGACCAGGCCAACAGCCGTGGCAAATTGCGGCTCATTGACGCGGTCGATCACCGTAGCCAAGGTGCCTGGAGTACCCAAAACCACAGGCAGCCGCAATTGCTTTTTCGCCAATTCCAAAACCCCGGGCAGTTTGGCCCCGCCGCCGGTCAAAATAACCCCGGAGGGCAGCTGGCCGTCGCGGTTGATGCTCTTGAGCTGCTTATTGACCAGATCAAAAATCTCTTCCAGACGCGCCTCGATGATTTCGGCGATGTGCTTAACCGAAACACGGCCTTCTTCCTGCTTGTCAATCTTGCCAAGATCAATCTCCGCGTCTTTCTTGACTTCCCGCACTTCAGCCACTCCGTATTGCAGTTTCACTTTCTCAGCCGTGTCCACGCTGGAACGCAAGCCAATGGCTAGATCATTGGTGATATGCATTGAGCCCACTGGCAGAATCGAAGACAAGATCAAATCCCCTTCCTCAAATACCACCATGCTCGTAGTTCCCCCGCCCAAATCCAAGACGCAGACGCCCAGTTCCTTCTGCTTCTTGGTCAAAACCGACTGGGCGGCAGCCAAAGGCGCCAATACCAAATCGTCAATCTCCAAGCCGGCCTGCAGGATGGCTTTGGTCAGATTTTTGATAAATGGCACCGAGGCCTGGATGATTTGGGTGTCCACCTCGAGCCGAATACCGGACATACCCACCGGATCCTTGATGCCGCTTTGACCGTCAACCACGAAAGTTTTCGGAATGACGTGCAGAATCTCCCTATTTGGAGGGATGGAAATGGCTTGTGAGGCATCCACCACTCGCACGACGTCGTTTTCAGTAATCTCGCCGTCAGCCCTGGCTATGGCCACCACGCCATGACTTTCCTGGGAAGTGATTTGCGCCCCACCCACAGACACGACCGCGTGGTCTAAGGTCAGTCCGGTCATACGCTCGGCTTTTTCCAAAGCCTCAGAGATGGCCGAAACCGCTTCATCAATATCCACGATCACCCCGCGGCGAATGCCGCCTGAGCTGGCTTCTCCAACTCCGACAACACTTGCCGCTCCCAGCTCCGATTCTTGCTTGCCAACTACGACCCGGATGACCGAGGAGCCGACGTCAAGTCCGATAAATATTTGTTCTTTCGCCATTTTTATTTCACGTATCATGTATCACGTACCACGTATCATTCAGATTGTTACGTGTTACGTGTTTCGTGTTACGTGTCTATTTCGAATCTATTTCAATTTCTCTTTCACAATCTTAGACACAACACTCCCATCTGTCCTTCCACCCGCCTTAGCCAATACTTCCTTCATGACTTTGCCGAAATCTGATGGGGCAGCCCGGAGTTCCGCTATCACCTCAGATACCAATTTTTTCACCTCATCTTCGCTTAGCTGCTGCGGTAAGTATTTTGCAAGCACTGCCATCTGGGCCTGCTCCCGGTCAACCAAATCAGCACGGCCGCCTTTCATAAAACTGTCAATTGAATCTCTGTGCTGTTTAACTTTGCGGCGCACCACGTCCAGGACTTCCTCATCACTCAATGCGTGTTGTTTTTCAATTTCAACGTTCTTAATCTCCGCTTTGAGGTTCCGCAGGGCTGAAATTTTTACCTCATCTTTCTCCAAAAGCGCCGCCTTTAGATCGCTGTCTATATGCATTGATTTTTCCTAATTTCTTTTCTTGTAATACTTCGGCCCCGTGGGCAGTTTGCCCAATTTTTTCAATTCTTCCCGCTTCTCTCTGTTGCTTAGCCGTCTCAATGCCGCTTCTCGCAACAAATTTTTTGACCTACCGGGCTCGAAAAACCGAATTTTTCGCGCGCGGATCAAAACACCGCTCTGTTGAATCTTGCGATTAAACCTTCTCAACAAAGCTTCGAATGACTCCCCTTCCTTCTTTTTGACTTCAACCAAAAATTATTCACCCCTTTCTGTGCCAAAATTATAACACAAACTCGGCTATCTGCCCAATCTCTTCTTGACCTCTTCCACAATCCGCTCGACCGTAAACAATTCCTGCATGCCGGATGGGACGTCACGCAAAATCACCGTGCCGTCGCGCGCCTCTTTCTGGCCGATAATCAAGGCAATACTGACCTTACTCGATTCGGCCAGCTTCAGCTGGGTCTTGATTGAGCCCGGGCCGATAAATTCAGAGGTCACAATGTTCTGGCTCCACAGCTCAGTAAACAGCCGCAGACTTTTCTTGGCGGCCAAATCCCCCAAAGGCACCAAAAATACTTCCACCTTGGTCTTGTGCGTGAATTTCACCTGGGCGGATTCCAAGGCTGCCGCGGCAGTTTCGACATTCCCCCAAAAACCCAAGGCCTGGGTTGGTGGACCGCCTAAACTTACGATCAAATCATCGGCATGACCGCCTTGGCCCAGCACCAATTCCACGTTTTCAGCGTTTCTGAACCGGATTTGAAACACGGTCTTGCGCGACCAAGGGAATCCGACCACTTTTTGGTTGAGGTTATAAACCAAACCCAGTTCGTCCAGCCCTTCCAGCACGGCGATGAAATGACGGCGGCAAGGCTCACAAAGATAATCCACGAACACCGGCGCTTCAGCCGCGGCGGCATTGCAGGACAAATTGTCGCAGGCGAGGATATTCAACGGATTGATTTCCAAATGTTCCAAGCAGTTCTCGCAAAGATCATACTTCTTATCCTTGAAAAAATTCCGCAACACATCAACAAAAAGCGGGCGGCATTCCAAACAGCCGATGTTATTGACTTCCAAAGATAAAGTATGCAGTCCGGTTTCTCCGAACAATTTCAAAAGCAAATTGATCAGCTGGACATCAGCAATCGGCGAGGTCTCGCCGAAAATTTGGAACCCCCATTCAAAATGCTGCAATATCAGACCGTCCGAAGTTTCGTAGGCCACCGGGGAAAGGGAAAACCATTTGACTGTCCGCTCTTTTTCAAAATATCGATGATCGAGATATGCCCGTGCCAGGCCGAAAAGATTGGTCGGCTTGAACGCAATCCTGCTTTTGTCCTCGCCTGTCTCGATCAGCTTATGTTTGAAGGTCTCTTGCCAAAACCGGAACAGCCGGCTGTCTTCCAAAAGAGGCGTATCGACCTTGTAGTAGCCAAAAGTATGGGCCAAAGCCGCCAATTTGTCAGTGAAACAGGCAAAAAATTGCTGCTGCTCCGGCAGTACGTCAAAGCCGCCTGGGACTTTAGCCGGGGCTTTCTCTACTATCGGCGTGATTTTTTTAGGCCTACCCATGTTCAGGTTGTGGGTTAAAAGCTATACGCTGGCGCTTCAAACTTGGAAAATTCATTCAACGGCAACAGCCTCAGAAAGACTTTGCCGATAATTTCATGGCGTTTCAATATCCCCCAATCCCGGGAATCGGACGAAGCCAGCCGGTTATCCCCGAGTGTGAAATATTCATCATTGGCGAGCTTGAGGGTTTTCTTGCCGCCGATCAAGGCCGCGTTGTGCGGGAAGGTCAGTCCTTGGTTGGGCAGATACGATTCGTCCAAAACCACGCCCTGCGGATATTCGCCATTAATAATTGCCACCCGGCCATTGTCAATGTTCACTTCCTCCCCGGGCAGGGCGACAACTCTTTTGATGAAAAATTGCTTGGGGTCTTTGGGAAATTTCAACACGACCACGTCTCCCCGCTGCGGTTGACTGAATCGGTACGAGATTTCGTCGATGATCAAATATTCGCCGTTTGAGTAATTGGGCTCCATGGACGAGCCGGAAACGATAAACGGCTGGAAAAGGAAATAGCGCACAGGCAAAATGATGGCTAGGGCGATGATGATAACTTTCAAAAAATCCCAAACAAACAACACCGCCGAGACAAAGCTCCCAAAAAATCCGTTCCTAGGCGTTTCGCTTCCTGTGTTTTCCATACAATAATCCTGGTGGACGATAGTGGACTCGAACCACTGACCTCGCCGATGTGAACCCGTCTTCACTGAAGTTTCGGCGGGCAGGCGGCGCGCGCTCCCTGTCCGCCGCAGCTTAATAAATAATATTCTGGTGGGCAATGGTGGATTCGAACCACCGACTTCTGCAATGTGAATGCAGCGCTCTAACCGCTGAGCTAATTGCCCAAGAAGCGAAGAGCAAAGGCGGATAACCAGCTGAGCTAATCGTCCCAAACACCCTGGTTAAAATTTGCTTAGTTAGTTTACCAAACATTGGGAGTGCAAATCAAGGGCTAAAATGGTATAATTAGCAGGCAATTTCTTTTCTACTCATGAATAATTTCGATCTTATCGGTCCCAAAGAACATCCGGCTCCCATGCAATACGCACCGCCGCGGCGCAGAAACAAAAAGCACTTATTTTTGCTGCTCCTCTTGCTCGTTATTTCGTTGGGTGTCTGGGGAGGAGGGAAAATCATTTCTAAAACCAACCAAATCTTCACCAATAAACAGAACGTTTTTGTCCGATTCGGAAATTTCTTTATGGGCGACGATCGGCAACTGCAGGGAGAGGAACGGGGATTGGTCAATGTACTGCTGATAGGCATGGGCGGACCTGGGCATGAAGGGCCGCTTTTGACTGACACCATGATTGTGGCGCAAATCAACACGTTAACCAAGGAAGCGGTTTTGATTTCCGTTCCTCGCGATTTTGTAATCAGCGTCAACAACAGCTTCACGAAAATCAATGCCATCTACGCTTATGCTGAAGCCAAAGAAGGGGGCGGGGGCGGCCCGGCGGCGCTTGCGGCAGTGGAAAAACTCACCGGCTTGGAAGTTCCGTATTTCACCGCCATTGATTTCAAAGGATTCGTCAAGGCGGTTGACCATGTTGGCGGACTCGATATTTATGTTGACCGCTCGTTTACCGATAATACCTACCCAGACGAGCGGTTTGGTTACCTGCCGCCCGTAACTTTTACCCAGGGGCAGGAGCATATGAATGGCCTGCGCTCGCTGCAGTTCGTCCGCTCCCGCCACGGCAATAGCGGCGAAGGCTCAGACTTTGCCCGCAGCGAACGCCAAAAAAAAATCATCACCGCGTTCGGGCAAAAAGTCATCAAGCTCAATTTAACCGATGTCCGCACGCTTAGCAACTTGCTCAATGATTTCACCCAAAACTTCCGAACCAACCTCGAACCCTATGAACTCAAGCGCCTGACTGACGTCAGCAAAAATATTTCCCCCGATAATATCTATTCGCTCTCACTGGAGCCGCAAGGGGACCTGATCTGTCAGGGGATCATAGAGGACTACGTCGCCCGGGCCTACGTCATCCAGCCGTGCGAAGGCAAAACCTACCAAGACATCCACGCGTTTTTATCGGATGCGTTGGCGGCCGGCAGACTTAATAAAGAAAAAGCCGCCATCGAAATCCAAAATTCGACCGGCAAGCCCTATGCCTTGGACAGCCTGCAAACCATCATTGATACCGCCTACAGCGCCAAAGTCACCAGCTTCAAAAGTAAAACCCCTTATGAGCGCACGATTCTCTACGACAATTCCAACGGCAAATTTCCCCAAACTTTAGATTACTTGAAGAATAACTTCAATTTCACCCTCGCCGACATCCCTTACGCCAATTCCAGCGCTGATTTCGTCATCATCCTCGGCAAAGACGCATTGTAAGAGTAAAACGTAAAGAGAAAAACGAAAAACAACAGCTCAAAACTAAAAACGTTTTTACATTTCGCTTTGTTATTTTAATCTTTTCTCTTTAATCTTTAATCTCCTCTATGAGAATTCCCATTATCGCCATCATCGGCCTGCCTAATGTCGGCAAATCCACTTTTTTCAACAAAGTCTTGGGCCTGAAGAAGGCCTTGATTTATCCCGAGGCCGGCACGACCCGCGACCGGCATTTTGGGCTGACGTCCTGGAACGATCTGGCTTTCTATTTGGTGGATACCGCCGGCCTAGCGCGCCCCGGCTCTGACCTGGAGCGGAACATCCAGAAACAAACGGCCATCGCAGTTGCAGAAGCTGATCTGATTTTATTCATGGTTGACGGCAAGACCTCGCCGGGAAACCAGGATTTTGCTGCGGCTAAAAATCTCATCCGTACAAAAAAACCCGCCGTGCTCGCGGCTAATAAAATTGACGCGCGCAATGCCAAAATCGAAAGTTTGGCTTCGGAATACGTCAAGCTGGGCTTGGGCCAGCCGTTTATGATTTCTTCAATCAACGGTTCCGGCATCGGCGACCTTTTGGACTCTATTGTGGAAAAACTTAATTCGCAATTCGCAATTCGCAATTCGAAAATTACGGATTACGGATTACGGATTGCCTTTGTCGGCAAGCCCAATGTCGGCAAATCGTCGCTGGTCAATGCTTTGTTGAAACAAGATCGCCTGATTGTCCACGAAACCGCCGGCACCACCCGCTCGGCCGTGGATATTCCGTTCGAATATGAAGGTCAAAAATTCATCCTGATTGACACGGCCGGCATCAAAAAAAAGTGGAAGCAGGACGCGGACGTGGCAGCGGCAGCCGCTTTCCAATCCATCCGCGTCATCAGCTCAACTGAAGTCGCCCTGTTCGTGCTGGATGCCGCAAGCGACATGACGTTCCAGGATCAGGCCATTGCCGAAGAAATCCTGGAGCAAAAAAAACCGGCCGTGATTGTGCTCAATAAAATTGACCTTTTGGACCAAGCGCAGCAGGACAGGCTTTTGGATACCTTGCCTGATTACTTGCCGCAAATGTGGTTTGTGCCCGTGCTATTTTCGTCTGCCAAAACTTCCCGGGGCTTGGATCTTTTGTTAAAATTCGCCAAGAAGGCTTTCTCGTCCGCGAGTCGGGAAATTGACCAGACAGAATTAGACCATTTTTTGGATAAAATGACCGAAGAAAACATGCCGGGTAAAATGGAAGACCAGCGCGCGCCGAAATTTTATAATCTCAAGCAGATTGCCACTAACCCGCCGGTCTTCAAACTGACCGTCAACTTCCCAGCGGCAATAGCCACCGCGTGGAAAAAATGGTTCGAAAAGCAGTTCCGCTTAAAATTCGGATTCGAAGGCAGTCCGATAATGATCCGCTATATCAGGAAAGCTTGACAGACCAAAATAACTAAATGTATAATTAGAATAATTAAACTATAGAGTTCAAAAATATGCCTAATGTTATTTCTGCCCTTACGGCGCGCAACAAATTCGGCCAAATCCTAAAACAGGTTGAAAAAGACCGCCGATCTTTTGTCGTGGAAAAACGCGGCTCACCCAAAGCTGTAATTTTAAGCATCATGGATTATCTCAAGTCCAGAGCTCCCGAACCTGAAATACTAAGAGTAATTGGAGAAGAATCAAAACGCAATAAGACCAGTCGCATAAGCATGAAGCGAATCAATGCCATAATCACAGAAGTCAGGAGATCCAAAAAATAGCCGTGTTGCCGCTGCGACTGGTAATTGACACGAATATTTTAATTTCCGGCTTGCTCAAACCTGAGGGTTTGGAACATGCTATTTTATTTTTTAGTCTCACTCCTCCGGCAACATGGTTTATTTCCTCGCAGGTTCTGGATGAGTACCAAGAGGTTTCAAGCCGGTCAGAATTAAGAATCAAACCCAAAAGGCGCAGAGAACTCTTTGCGCTTATTCATTCTCGAACAATCACGATCGAGCCGGATATTAAAATCAATTTTCTTATTGATCCAAAAGACGACAAATTCTTAGAATGCGCCGAAGCGGCCAGGGCTGATTATCTGATCTCCGGCAACCTCAAGCATTTCCCTAAATTTTGGAAAACCACCAAGATCATCTCCGCTCGCGAGTTTATTGAAGGCGTAGTCCTACATTTAGATACAAAATAAATTATAGTATAGAGATAACTCATGAGAATAAAATCTTCAAGCAAAATCCGCAAATTGACGCGCGCCGGCCAGACCGGATCGACCTCAGTCGTCATTCCGGCTGAGATTATCCGCGCACTGGGCTGGCGGCAGAAGCAAAGAGTTCTGGTCAAAAAAATTTCTCGCGCTATCATCATCCGCGACGCGATGACTAAGCATAAAAAAATAAAGCATAAAATTATGAACCAATACACTTTTTTGACGGAAAAGTCAAGGGTCAGTATAATTTAGGAATAAGTAAATAGTATTACTCCTTACTAATTACTACTATGAGCTATCTCATCATAGGCCTTGGCAACCCGGGCAAGCAATACAAAAACACGCGGCATAACCTCGGCTTCCGCGTATTGGATCTGCTCGCTGATGGAGAAAACTGGCAAGACAAACATGACTCGAAGTTTATCAAGCTTAATGATATTATCCTGGCCAAACCGCAGACATTCATGAATAAATCCGGCGAGGCTGTGAAAGAAATATTGAAATATTACCCAGCCGCGGAAATGATTGTAATTCATGATGACTTGGATTTGCCTTTTGGCTCAATTAAAGTCCAAAAAAATATATCGTCTGCAGGACATAACGGGGTACAATCAATCATTGATGAATTAGGAACTCAAAACTTTGTTCGGGTCAGGCTAGGCATTGATATGCCTGAAGCAAGAGGGCGGATTCCTGGTGATGTCTATGTTTTACAAAATTTTTCCGGGCTAGAAGAGGAAATTATAAAACAACAACTTCTCCCGGCAGCGGTCAAAGCTATTGAGACTATCCAAACTCAAGATTTTGAAACGGCTCAGTCACGATTTAATGGATAGTTCGTATTTCGTAGAATTTCGTAGTTCGTAGAAGGACCGCTTTGCAAGAATCAGGATTCAGGGATCCTAAAAAAACTCGCCGGCGACTGCGACGACGAGGGTTGGCCTTGCTGGGACAAGGCCATGAAAGCAGCTTGTTCGCGCGGGCGCGCGGACTATTCTGCTCTTGCCCGTGCTGGGTAACGGGCGGGGTGGGAACGGGGAAATCAGTCCCCGCCGAACTCAAGGGCCAGCAGCGCAAAGCGGATATCCACTTCTTCAGGGCTCAACCCCGCGTGTTTGCAGGCCATGAGCTCTTTGAAGTAGAGGTCCAGCTCCTGCTCGGCCATGTGCAGCAGGTCGTGAATCCGACTTGCCCGCATGGCCAGCTGTTGCTGGCATCGTTCTTTGCTGCACTGGCTACTCACGCGGCACAGAGCGCCGCGCGCGTTCACTTCCACTACATGGAGCGGAAGTGTTCGACCCAGACTACCGTGTGGCATGGCTCCTCCGACGGCGACTGACGTTGACATGCCGCGAGCCCGCGGCAGGGTTGGCGCCAGAGCGCCCTTACGAATCTTCCCTCCTTTCGTGCGAGACCCGTTCTGAGGCTCGCATAAAAACCATGGCGGCCACGGCACTTAGCCCGAGCAGTGCCGTAAAAAACGCGGCGATGCCGCCGGCCAAGCCATAGGCCACTCCAGCCAACATTACTACGGCCAGAAGCAGCCAAACGCTTAGGCGCTTAGGCATATGGAACTTTCCTCCTTCCTCATGAGATGCGTTCAACCCTACTTACGAGCGCCAGGATCAAACGGAAAACCGTTTGGGCCTGAACTTATGGCTACTTGCACGCAATAGGAGGGATGCTGCATGCTTTCACCGCATCGCAAGTAGGATAGAAAACACCTGCTGTGCTATATTTTATAGGAAACAACATAGGATAGCAAAAATGCCAGAAAATGTCAACCCCGTTAGAAACATGCTGTTTCAGGCGCTTTAAATTAAAAATTAAACTGACATGTCGCACGAAGTTTCTAACGGGATCAATACCGAGAATAAAGTTTACGGCAATGCCCTCAATTCAATAGAAGAACTCGGGCCAGTCAGTTTGCTCAAACTGCTTAAGTTTTTCGGCAACTTCCAGAATGCCTGGCAAGCGGGCGTAACTGATCTGGCCAAAGCAGGCCTCGACCAAAAAAAGATTGATGCCATTCTAGCAAAACATCCAAGCCTGAAGCCGGAGCAATTGTGGCAGGAAACCCAAAGACTGGGCCTTGAGGCACTGCTTCTGGGAGAAAAAGATTATCCTAAACTTCTGGCCGAAATCCCCTCGCCGCCGCCGATCCTTTATGTCCGAGGAAACAAAAAGATTTTGAATGACAATCTGCTGGCGGTGGTGGGCAGCCGCAAAATGACCGGCTACGGCCGGCGCACAGTAGAAGATCTCATTCCCCAGCTCCTAAACGCCGGCCTGGATGTGGTTTCGGGCCTGGCCTTCGGCGTAGATGCCTGCTCTTTGCAGACAACACTTTCTGCCGGCAGTGCACCCATTGCGGTACTTGCTTCCCCGCTTGACAACTCAAGCATTTCACCGAGAATCAATTACAATTTGGCCCAAAAAATCGTTCAGCAGGGTTGTATGATATCCGAATACGCTTTGGGATCTCAAGTCTACAAAACCAATTTTCCCCAGCGCAACCGGATCATTGCCGGCCTGAGCTTGGGAACGCTCGTAATTGAAGCCGACGAAAAAAGTGGCAGTCTGATTACCGCTAATTACGCGCTTGATTTCAACCGCGAGGTGTTTGCCGTTCCCGGCCCCATCTTTTCCGATGTCAGCCGCGGCACCAACGCCCTGATCAAAAAAGGAGCGGTTTTGGTGTCTTCAGCTGCGGACATTATCCAAGCGTTGAACCTCGACGTGACCTTGCAGATGGAGCTGGATGAAAATTACCACGATGAAACCGGAATTCTGGATTTGCTTTCCGAGCCCAAACACATTGATGAGCTGATCCGGCAGCTAAAGCTGGACGCGCCCACGGTCAGCACGAACTTAACCATGCTGGAACTCAAAGGCCGGATCAAACATGTAGGCGGGGGCACTTATGCCAAGATCCGTTAAGCTTATTCTGCTTATTGTCGCCGCTATCCTTATTGTTATCGTCTTGCTAACAACAAAACGGGCGATAGAGCCAGGCGACTATCAACCATCAACTATTAACTATCAACCACAAAGCGTCACCCTCTTCTTCGCCGGCGACATTATGCTCTCGCGCAACGTCCATGACCGGATGGCGAAAGCTGGTGATTTTGCGCTGCCGTTTAACCACGTGGTTAGGCAAGTGGTTTCCGCTAATCTAAGTTTTGCCAATCTGGAATCGCCGTTTAACGACCAAGGGCCGCACTTTGTGCCCAATAGTTTAGTCTTCAACGCTGACTCAAAAAGTGTCGCGGGTTTAGTCGCCGCGGGCTTTGACATCCTCTCCACGGCCAACAATCATGCTTTTGACCAGGGCCAAAGAGGCCTTGAGTTTACGCGGGACCTGCTTGAGGCTCATGACAAAGCTCATGACATCCTGGCGGTCGGAACCGGAGAGGGTTGCCATCAGGGGAAAATCATAGAAAAAAGCGGAATCAAATTCGGCTTTCTGGCCTACTCTTACGCGGCTTACAATGACGGCGGCAAACAGTCTGATCCTTTGGTCTGCAACTGGAATGATTCCGCCCAAACTGCCGAAGATATCAAACTGTTAAAAAACAAAGCCAACTTCGTGACCGTGTCTTTCCATGCCGGCACGGAATATAAGCGCCAGCCGGATGAAAAAAATGTCGCTTTAGCCCATGCCGCGACCGATGCCGGCGCCGATCTGCTCATCGGCCACCACCCCCATTGGATCCAAACCATCGAAGAATACAAGGGCAAATATATTTTTTACTCACTCGGCAACTTTATCTTTGATCAGATGTGGAGCCAGGAGACAAGGGAAGGATTAACGATGACGATGACAATAACCATGACCGACCAAAAACCCGAGATCAAAAAAATCGAGCTTATGCCTGTGGTTATTGACGATTACTGCTGTCCAAGATGGGCGAATTCGTCCGAAACTGCGTCGATTTTAAAAAAGATAAACTTGACAAGCAACATTTTAGTGGATAACAATGATTGAGTTAAATCCTAAGCACGAAGCACTAAATTCTAAACAATATCTAAATTCAAAGGCTTAAATGTTCAAAACTGTTTTGAATTTAAAATTTCTGTCATTTGAATTTGTTTCGGATTTCGATATTAGGATTTCGAATTTATTTTATGAATAAGTCCCTAGTAATCGTAGAAAGCCCTACCAAAGCTAAAACCATTTCACGCTTTCTAAACAACCAATACGAAGTGGCCGCGTCTTTTGGCCATATCCGCGATTTGCCGAGCAGTAAAATGGGCGTGGACATTGAGCATGATTTTGAGCCGACTTACGTCATTCCGCCCAAGGCCAAAAAGAAAGTCGCGGAACTGAAAAGCTTGGCCAAAAACGCGGACGAGATTATCCTCGCCACTGACGAGGACCGCGAAGGCGAAGCCATCGCCTGGCATCTCGTGCAAGCCCTTGGATTAAAAAACAGTAAACAGAAAACAGTAAACAGAATTGCCTTTCACGAGATTACCAAAACGGCCATTGAGGAGGCGCTGAAAAATCCCCGCGAGCTAGATTTGCACCTGGTGGACGCGCAACAAGCCAGGCGCGTGCTGGACCGGCTGGTCGGCTACGAACTCTCGCCCTTCCTTTGGAAAAAAGTCAAACGCGGACTTTCCGCCGGCCGGGTTCAATCCGTGGCTGTGCGGCTGATTGTGGAACGCGAGCAAGAAATCCAAAAATTCAAGCCGCAGGAATACTGGAGCATTGTCGGGACTTTCAATAAAGATTCCAATTTTGCAGGCAAACTTGCCAAAATCGATGGCAAGACTTTGGACAAGCTGGCTATCAAAAACGAAGTCGGGGCAAAAAAAATCGTGGCGGATTTGCGCAACCGCCCAGCCGAAGTCGTGGAAGTGGCCAAAAAAGAAGTCCGCCGCAACCCGGCCGCGCCCTTCACCACCTCCACTCTGCAGCAGGAAGCTGCCAGGAAACTCGGATTTTCCGCCAAGCAAACCATGATGTATGCCCAACAGCTTTATGAAGGCGTGGAAATCGGCGATCAGGAAGCCACCGGCTTGATTACCTACATGCGCACGGATTCAGTCAACCTTTCGGAGTTCGCGCTCAATTCCGCCAAGGAAACCATTGCCGCCCGCTATGGCCAGGATTATGTCTTAGATAATCCTCGTCGTTTTGCGACTAAGTCGAAAAATGCCCAGGAAGCCCACGAAGCCATCCGGCCCACGGATTTTTTGCGCGATCCAGATTCAATCAAAAATTATTTGGACCGAAATCAACATCGACTTTACGATCTAATCTGGAAACGCGCTATCGCCACGCAAATGCCGGAAGCGGTTTTTGACGCCACCAGCGTTGACACGGAAATTATCGGAGCCCCCGACGCAAAGGTCGGGGCAGGCAAAAAATATATTTTCCGCTCCACCGGCCAGGTCATCAAATTCGACGGCTTTATGAAAGTTTATCTCGAAGGCACGGACGAGGAGGAAACCAACGGCGAAGAGGAGGGGTTGTTGCCGGAACTGAAAAAAGGCGACCAGCCCAAAGTTATAAAAATTATTCCCAACCAGCACTTCACCCAACCGCCGCCGCGCTACACCGATGCCAGCCTGATCAAAGCGCTGGAAGAGCAAGGCATTGGCCGGCCTTCAACCTACGCGCCGACCATTACCACCATTCAGGAACGCGACTACGTGAATAAAATCGACAAAAAATTCCATCCCACGGAAATGGGCTTCATCGTCAATGACATTCTGGTTGAGCATTTTCCCAAAGTCGTGGATCTGCAGTTCACGGCCAAAATGGAAGAAAACTTAGACGAAATCGCCAGCGGCGGCAAAGACTGGGTGCCCGTGATCCGGGAATTCTACGGCCCGTTCCACGAAAACTTGAAAGCCAAAGAAAAAGCCGTGGAAAAGCACGTGGAAAAATTAGGCGAGAAGTGCCCGGAATGTGGTAAAGATTTAGTGCTTAAATTCGGCCGGTTCGGCAAATTCATCGCCTGCAGCAATTATCCGGAATGCAAATACACGCGCCCCATGCCGGAAGATCAAAAGATGATTGACGAAAACAAGGGTGAGATCTGCGAAAAGTGCGGCAAGCCCATGGCGGTGAGGTTCGGCAAGTTCGGCTCGTTTTTGGGCTGCACCGGCTATCCGGAATGCAAAAACATCAAAAAAATCCAAAAAGGCACGGGCGTGGCCTGCCCCAAATGCGGCGAAGGCGAACTTGTAGAGCGGCGCGGCAAGCGCGGCCCGTTCTATTCCTGCTCCAAATATCCCCAGTGCAAATTTTTGCTGCCGACCAAGCCCACGGGCGAAAAATGCCCCAAGTGCATGAGCCTGCTAATTTACGCCAAAGGCGGCACAGTCAAATGCTCGAGCAAGGAGTGTGATTTCACCAAAGAAGTTCAAGCAGAAAATCACCCTGAGCGAGCGTAGCGAGTCGAACAACGGGTAATTTCGAGAAAAAAGCCGCAGCCTCACCTCAATAAAAAATGCGCCAGACACCTGGCGCATTTTTTTGTGTTGCTTATTTCTTCGCAACTCCTTTGGCGATATACTGCTTCATCAAAGATTGATAAGGCACGTCTAATTCATTAGCTTTTATTTTCACACGGGCCACGATATGGGATGGAATGCGCAGAGAAATAGATTGGGAAGTGGGCTTAAGATTTGGAAACAAGGGACCAATCATGGCTTTGGATAAATCAAAATATTCGGTAGAATCATGGGTATCCCAAAACTCCCGTTCTTCGTCTTCGTTCTTAAATTTAGGCAGCTTTTTTATATGTCTCTTCATAAGTTTTCCTCTCTTTTTTATTCGCCGGGCGCGCAGATATTATTCTGATTCGCCGGGTTCTAATTGTAAAAGCTACAAATAATAGTTTGCCTGCTTGAGTCTGGCCATACATGCCAAATCGCTTTTCGGTTTGGCTATGCCTCTGGTCTGGGAAAACTATATAAAAATTGAAAAATGATTCCTCGGTTTCCAGCTGAGTAATTCCATGTTTCTCTAAACTTTTAGCCTGATTGCCTTCATCCCACTCAAACCCTTCTGATTGACTTAAATCTAGCCACATAGACACAGTGTATATGGGAAACTCTACACTGTCAAGAGTATAATTAATACGCCACCCACCTATCATGATGGTTGTCAAATTTACGTCCACGCTTGCGTATACGCAAATTACATAATTAATTACGTAATTAACACAACTGCCACGGTTGCCATGTTTGAAACCCAAGGCTATAATGACCTTAATTAATCTCAAAAAAATTATATGGCTTTAGAAACCGGGTACGGCCGCGAAGAACTCAAGAGCAGGCTTCAGGCGTTGGAGCAGGAAATCGCAAGGATCGAGGCCGGCAATAATCCTGATAAAAAGGATTTGGATGCCCTGCACGCAGAGTACGAGCAGCTCCAAACTCAATTGAATCAAAACGACCTAAGGGAAGCCGCTTGAAAGGGCGGTTTTTTCCGTATGCAATCAAAATGGTTCAAAAATTATGATCAGATTGCCACGAGCAAACAGCGGCAAGATTTGCTGGCCATTGCGGCGGCAGGTTTGGATGCGATCGATACGGAAAGCGTAATAAAAAATTATCTAAAAATTACGGATTACGAATTACGGATTAAAAATCAAACCTTTGACCTTAAAAAATTCAAAAACATCAAAGTCATTGGGTTTGGCAAGGTTTCCTGCGCGGCGGCTGTGGCTTTGGAGCAAGCGCTTAAGGACAAAATCTCGGAAGGCATCGCGCTTGGTATTGAACCTATCTCCTGCGAAGTCATCCAGACTTACGGCGGCACCCATCCCCAGCCTTCCGAGCACAATGTTGAAATTTCCGGGCAAATTATGGAGTTGGCAAAAAATGCGACTGAAAACGACCTGGTCATCGTTGTGGTTTCCGGCGGCGGCTCGGCCCTGCTTTGCTACCCGCAAAACGAATGCGACCAGGGGCAAATTCTCTACCACCAATTTCTCAAGGGCGGAGGAACCATCGAGGAACTAAACACGGTTCGCAAGCATATTTCGCAACTCAAAGGCGGCGGATTGGCCAAACTGCTTTATCCCGCCACAGTTATTGGCTTGATTTTTTCCGACATCCCGGGCGATGATTATTCGGAGGTCGCTTCTGGTCCGACTTTTTTTGACCCGACGACAGTTGCCGATGCGGAACGGATCATCAAAAAATACGGTTTAAGCCGCTTTCAGCTTAACGAAACTCCCAAGGAGCAAAAATATTTCGAACAAGTCACCAACATCCCTTTGGTGGCCAACAGCGACGCTTTGGAAGCCATGGCTGCCCAAAGCAAAGCTTTGGGCTATTCGCCTGCCATATTGTCCAATGAAATGTATGACGAAGCGCCCATGCTGCTTACCAAAATGCGGGCAGCGCTGGCCAAAAATTCCCTGGTTTTGGCCGGGGGCGAGCCCAGGATGTTCGTCAGAGACGGATCCGCCTCTGGCGGGCGCAATCTTTATGTGAGCTTGCGCGCGGCCACGCAAATCCGAGCTGATGAATGCTTCCTGGCTCTGGCCTCGGATGGCTTGGACAATTCCGACGCCGCCGGCGCCATTGTGGACAAACAAACCCTAGACAAAATAAAAACCGCCAAGCTTGATGTCAAAGGGCATCTTCGCCACTTTGACGGCTATAACTTTTTTAAGCAGCTTGACGAGCTCATCTTCACCGGACCCACACAAGCCAATGTCTCGGATTTATTTATTCTGCTGAAATAAATATCAGCGTGACAACCATTGAGCGATCGCATAGTGTTTGTCAAAAAATCTGATTAATCATTCTTCATAAAAATTTCGTTTTCGAAAAGCCAATAGCGCAGGGCGGTAAAAAAGGGCAGCACGGACAGAAAATACCGCAAGTCAGCGGTCTTGCGGATGAGCCAGCCAAACAGGCCGTGGATGATCAGGTTGGGCGTGTACAAAATCGCGTACTTGCCGGACACGGGAATAACAAACCTCACCGGTCCGGAATGATACGGCAACAAGGGGCGTCCCTGCACCAAGCGATAAATGTTTTTGGCCGCGTGCCTGCCTTGATGAATCGCTTCCTGGGCGGTTTGCGGCAGCGGCTTTTTGGTTTGGGGATCCAGGATGCAGGCGTCGTCGCCGGCCACAAAGACGTTCGGAAATTTTTTCAAATTCAAAAATTCCGTCGCGGCAGTGCGGTCTTTTTTATCGCGCTCCAAATCTTCCAAAACCGGCAGGCGGCAGGACCGCACTCCGCCGGTCCAGATCAGTAAATCGCAGGCAACCTGCTCTTTGTTGTTGAGTGTCAAAAAATCTTTTTCGGCATGAGTCAGCAAAGTCGAAAACCGGCCTTCTATCCCCAACCCTGCCAGCCTGGCTGCCACCAACTTGGAAACTTTCTCGGACAATCCCGGCAGATAATTAATTGCGCCCTCCACAATCATAATTTTGAAATTCTCCGGCTTTTTCCCGTGAGCCTTGCACTCGTGCTTAATTAAATTGCGCAACTCGCCGGCGAATTCCACTCCGGCAAACCCTCCGCCGCCGATAATTATCTGCCCTGAATCTTTCTTGCTAATTATATCCTCAATCCGGTTTCTTATCATGACCGCGTCTTCCAAGCTCTTGAGCGTAAATCCATACTTGTCCAATCCCGGAATGCCGTAGAAATCGGCGATGCTGCCCAGCGCAATCAACAGATAATCAAAATACACCACGCGCGAATCAGTCATGATCTGGCCGTTTCCAAGATCAACTTTCTCGACAAATGCCTTAAACACCTTGACTGATCGCTTGCGAAAAATGTCCCCAAGCGGGATAGTCACGGTTTTCTTAACTTTCCTGGCGGCAATCTGCCGATGCTCGGTGGTGGCCGCCTCATACAGCGCAGCATGGTAGAGATGATAGTCATGCCGGTCAATCAAGACAATTTCGTATTCTGGATTGTCCCCGATATATTCGCTCAATGCCAAACTCGCCGACACGCCGGCAAAGCCGCCGCCTAAAATTACCACTCGTTTTTTTTCCTGATTTTGTTTCAATTTTGCTTTTCCAATCTTATTTATTATATCACAAAATCTGATTTTTTTCAAGGAAAATATGCTTGCCAAGAGGTAAATTACCTAAGCGTAATTTGCCGATCCTGATACGCTTAAGATTCCGGACGGTGTAGCCGAAAACTGCAAACATTTTTCGTATCTGCCGCTTCCAGCCTTCGTGAATGGTTAAATAAACTGTCTGGCCATCAACTCGAGCCTTGGCCGGCGCGGTCCTGCGTCCATCAAGCACCACCCCGGTTTTGATTTTCTCTAATCTCGAATTACTAATCTCTTTATCCAGGATCACTTCATATTCTTTTTCGTGCTCAGCGGAGGGATGAGTCAGGCTTTGTGTCAACTCCCCATCATTGGTCAAAAGCAGCAAGCCTTCGGTGTTGAAATCCAGCCGGCCTATTGGCCAGACTTTGTTACGCAATTCCGCGGGCAGCAAATCATAAACCGTCCGCCGTTTCTGCGGATCATGCCGCGTGGTCATGTATCGCTTGGGCTTGTTCAAGGCAAGATATATCAGACTGCTTACTGTTATCTGTTTACTGTTTACTTCAACTCTGTCTCTTTCGGGATCAATCTTAGTCCCCAAGACACGAACGACCTGGCCATTGACTTTGACTTTCCCCGCCACAATCAACTCTTCCGCGTGTCGGCGTGACGCCGCACCTGCTCGGGAAATGTATTTTTGAAGTCGCTCAAGCATGCTATGATTATACTATGTTTCAACGATTTTGGGAGTGGTATCAACGCCACTACCTGCTCAACCTCTCCATCGCGACTTTCTTGTTCCTATTCCAACTATTCCATCTCTACTGGCTGTTTACTGACGTGGTCTTGATAAAAATAACCGGGCAGAGTTATTTTGCCTTCCCGAACATTTGGGGGATGATTTCAACTTTCCTTGATTATTCTGAAATCCCGGCCATAATTTCGACAAGTGTTCTGTACATACACTTGCTTCGACAAAAATGGGCCGCCAAAAATTTCCTTTACCTCTTATTCATCAACATCCAATGGATCCACATCCTTTGGATTACGGACGAGATAATCGTTGAACGGTTTGCCACTCACATCGAATTTTTTCATTGGCCGCTGGTTGCGGCCTGGCTGGCCATCGCGATTGATTATTTCGAACTGCCGGTCATTTATGACACAGCCAAACGGCTTGTGAGGGAAATTAAAAAAAACAAAAAAATACCGAACTGACTGGCAGTCGGTCAATAGTAGAACAGGTAGTAACGACGCAGGCCGCGTATGTGTGCCTGATGGAGGATTTTGCCACCCGCCCAGACGGTCACGCGCAGCGGGTAGTAGCGGTACGGCAAGATCTTCCAGAGCCGCCGCGATTCGATCTCGCAGTTGGCTTCAACTACCTGCTGGAACCACCCGATACAGACGGGGATAACAAAGTAGTGCTCCCCGTTAAAGCGGTGGACGATTGGGCCGCAGACAAACTGCGATCCGAGCAGGCGCAGGAGCTCACTATAAATGAGCTCTAAGGCGAATCGGTCCTTGCGGGTAACAAGCCCTCGCAGAGCTTTCTCAAGCTCTTGGTCCAAGGGCCGAAATATGGCCTCCCACAGCCTCCGGAGCCTGTTGCCACGCGGGGTGTGCGTGTTGGCGGGCCCTGGCTACGGCGCTGATTACGCGGAATATTTCTGACGGCTGCCGTTCGGCGATGTCGTCAGTCATCATTGTCAGGCCTCCTTCTCGTTCACTTACAAGTTAAAAATACCAAAATCCCGAAACGCCGTCAAAGCTATTGAAAAAAACACAAAAAATCTGTATAATGTCTGAGTTACGAGGGTCCGTAGCTCAGCCTGGTAGAGCACCTGCCTTTTAAGCAGAGGGTCGAGCGTTCGAATCGCTCCGGACCCACCAAAGAATAATGATAACTTACAGCGATTTTGAAAAAATTGACATCCGAGTCGGCAAGATTCTCCAAGTGGATGACTTTCCAGAAGCTCATAATCCTTTATATAAGCTAATAATTGATTTCGGCTCGGAGATTGGCATCAAGAAATCCGCCGGGCAATTCGTGGCCAAATACTCCAAAAATTTTCTTTTGGGCAGGCGAGTGGCTTGCGTCCTCAACTTTCCGCCTAAACAAATCGGCCCGTTTGTTTCCGAAGTCCTGACTTTGGGCTTTCCTGATAAAGATGGCCAGGCCATAATTATTACGCCCACGGAAGAAGTTCCTCTGGGCGGCAAATTATTCTAACATGCTTAACCTTCATCAAAACTCCTGCCAGGTACCGCTAAACTGGTACCTGGCGCCGAGCAAATCACCTTACCCTAACGGTAAGTGATTTGCGCTTGAGATCTTCAAACTCAAATCCCTGGCCATTAGGGCCAGGGATTTACTTTTTTTGAGGAGGAACAATCTGATGGACAAGCTCTCGATCGCAGTTGTGGGAGCAGGCAAGCTCGGGCGGCTGATCATCCACCGCCTGCTCACTCATGTTGATCCGGCAAGCATCCACCTCTGCCGCAAAGATCCAAACCGGCTCGGCGAACTTGCACAGGAATTTCCAGGCTGCCGCGTGCATACAAACGCCCAAGCAGCCGTAGACCGATCCGGTGTGGCTATTCTGGCAGTCAAACCTCCTGATCTGGGCCCGCTTGCGGCAATGCTTGGTTTCAACGGCCAAGCCGTGCTGTCGCTGATCACGGGCAAATCGTTTGGGACACTGATTAGCACGCTTGGCACCACCAATCTGGTGCGAGCCTCCACCAGCATCCTGCTGGAAACCGGCTCGGCGCAAACAACCTGGATGGCGCATCCGCAAGTTGAAACGCATTCGCTTAGCGTTTGCTTGCGGATCATGAAAGAGTGGGGCGAGCTGACAGAAGCGCAAACCGAGCATGACTTAGCTGTGACTATTGTCAGCTCCGGTGCGCTGCCGGGCATCTTGGCAACGGACTTGCTCGATTATGTATATGCGCTCCAAGCTCTGGGAGAACAGAACGCGGAACAAAAAACGCTGCGAACCCTCAAGGTTCTCTGTGAGCAATGCCTGGAAAAAAACTGCTCTCTGGAGTCCAAAGTCAGCCAGGTCAAAACTCCAGGCGGCATCACAATCGCGGCAACCGATGTGCTGGAGCAAGCCAACCACCAAACCACGATTGCCGAGGCGCTCCAAGCTTCCTTAAGCCGCGTCTATGAGCTTGATGGGTAGCTTGTTCCATCTTTAGAAGACCGCCCCCGTGGTCTTCTTTTTATTTTGCGAAACAAAACAGAGCATGTGGAGGATGCCCCTCCACAATTTTACCAAAACCAATTGCTGGCGTCGACATTCTTGCCGGACTCTTCGGCGAGTTTTTTGAAGAGTTCTTTTTCTTTCTTGGACAATTTTGTGGGCGTAACCACGCGCACGGTGACCAGGTGGTCGCCGCGGCCGGATGATCGCAGATGCGGCACACCTTTACTTTTGAGCCGAAAAATTTTGGCAGACTGGGTGCCGGCGGGAATCTTGAGCTCAACCTTGCCGTCCACAGTTTCAATTTCCGCAATAGCGCCCAACGCCGCCTGGTAGAAACTAATCGGAATTTCCGAAAGGATATTATCTCCTTCCCGCACGAAATTTGGGTGGGGTTTGACTTTGATGCGCAAATACAAATCGCCAAAACCGGAGCCTTTGTAGCCTGCCTCGCCTTCGCCGGCAATCCGGATGCGCTGCCCATCATCAATGCCTGCCGGAATTTTTACCTTTAGCTTTTTGGTCCGGCGCATTATCCCTTGACCCTGGCACTTGGAACAAACCCGCTCCGGCACTTTGCCGCTGCCCTCGCATTCATCGCAGGCGGAAACTTGCGACATTTGGCCAAAAATCGTGCTCCGCGAAATTCGAATTTGCCCCTGGCCGTGGCAGCGGGGACAGGTGGAAATTTTGCTGCCTGGTTCGGCGCCCGAGCCTTTGCAGTTGAGGCAGGTGTCTTTTTTGTCCAAAGAAATCTCCAGCTCCTTGCCAAATACTGCATCCTTGAAATCAATATTCAGCTCCATTTCCAAATCCACGCCGCGCTCGCGGCGGGCTTGAGTACGAGTGCTACCGCCAAAAATGTCGGAAAACATGTCAAAGGCATCCTCAAACTCGAAACCGCCGGTGTTGCCAAAGCCTCTGGTAAAATCGCTGAAATCGAAACCGCCAGCAAATCCGCCGCCGCCTCGCCGCGCCTGGTCAAAAGTCGTGCCAAACTGGTCGTATTGCTTGCGTTTCTCCGGGTCAGACAAAACCTGGTAAGCTTCGCTGACTTCTTTGAATTTCTGCTCATTGCCCTTGTGCTTGTCCGGATGGTGCTCGTGCGCCAAACGGCGATACGCCCGCTTGATGTCATCAGCCGACGCACTCTTGGGCAGGCCTAATGTTGAATAATAATCTTGCGCCATAAAAATTGTGATACGAATTTGCGAATCTTATGCGAATACTGCAAATATGCTAATCTTGGTCTTTATCCGCATATCCGTAGATTCGCATTTCATTCGTTGATCCGCATCATATCTCCAGTTTTTCCACCTCCACCTGGACCTTGGAAATTCTAAAAAAATTAACAGCTACCAGCACTTTAAACAACAGCCAGCCGACAAGCATTGCCAGCCAATGAAGCACAAACGTCAATGTCCGCAATAATGCCAATACCGCTACGGTGAAAATCAAAGGGAAAAACTTCTGGAACCCAGCCAGGGCATCCTTGAGCTTGCCGACCACGGCGCGGGCGAAAATAACGCTCAGCTTCTCATCCCCTCGCCCCTCCAAATTGAACTGCTGGAAGAACTGGGTGCGGCCCACAGCCAGCAATTGTTCCTGTTGAGCCCTGGTGGCGCGGGCAAAATCCGGACTTTGCTCGCTGACCTGAGCGATCAAAAATTCGTCGAGGGTTTGCTCTAAATTCAAGTCACTCGGCAAGGTGTTGTCGAGGTAAGGCAGCGTATGCGCCACTGACGTTTCCAATCGACCATAAAATTCCTCCGGGTCCTGGTTAAACTGCGTGCTGGTGCTGTAATAGAGATTAAAGCCAAACATCAGCAGCAGAGCGTAAATCGCGGGCATAATGCCGCTGCCCATAACGCGGCGGATGGAAAAACTGGCCCGGGCCTTTTCTTCGCTTTTGATATGCTGGAAAACCAAGGCTTGCAGAAGAAAAAACGCGAGCCCGCCCAGCCAGACAAATATACTGGCCGGCGCTATGATGAGATATCCAAGCAATCCCGCTACTGTGAAAATCGAGAAAATCCGCCAGCTGGCGCTGACCATATAAAAAAAGCTAAGCAGGCTGATACCTAAACTCCCGACAATGACGGGCAGAGCCCAAGCGGCCAACGGCTTGCCTTGGTTGAGGTTTAAGATAATGAGCCAAAATTCCAACAGCAGTAACAAAAACGCCAGCGCTGCCAGGATTGCAAGTTTTGTTTTTTTCATCATTTTTGAGATTAACTACCCCTCAGTTCGGAAGCCGATTTCCTGAGCCGGCGCCGAAGCCTCTTTGACGGTTCCAAACTGCCCTTCGTACCGTTTCAAATTCTCCGCCAGCGCGGCAATGATCCGCTTGATATGTCCGGGGCTCGTGATAACGCGACTGACGACTATCCCCTGTGGCGGCAGGACATTCATAAAGTCAAGCACGAACTCCTCTTGGGTGTGCGTGATCATCATCATGTTCGCATACTGCCCCTTCAGCACTTCGTCCGAGATTTTGATATTGATATTTTGTTGATTGTCTGGCATAAAATTTGTGATACGAATCTGCGGATATTATGCGAATCTGGCCAATATGCAAATCTCAAAGATTGACATTGATTCGCCGATCCGCATCACGCTTAATTATTTCTTATCACTCACATCTTTGAACTCCGCATCCACCGGCCCTTTATCTGTTTCCTGTTTGCTGTTTTCTGCTTCCTGGCCAGAGGGTTGGGCCTGAGAATACATGGCCGTCCCGACCTTTTGGATGCTGGCGGAGAGTTCATCCATGGCTTTTTTGATCGCGGCAGAATCATCTTTGTCTTTCACGGCCTTCAAAGCTTCAATCTTATCATTGACCTCTTTCTTGTCAGCGTCACTAACCTTATCGCCGGCGTCTTTCAAAGTCCGCTCTGACACGGCAATCAAAGTGTCGGCCTGGTTGTGCGCATCAATCGTCTCCTTGCGTTTGCGGTCTTCCTCGGCATGCATTTCTGCTTCTTTCTTCATCTTTTCGATTTCATCTTTGGAGAGGTTGGATGAGCCGGTAATGCTGATTTTTTGCGATTTGCCCGTGCCCTTATCCTTGGCCGTGACGTGCAAAATGCCGTTGACATCAATGTCAAACGTGACTTCAATCTGCGGCACTCCTCTGGGTGCCGGCGGAAGGCCGTCCAAATGGAACCGGCCCAGCGACTTATTGTCCGCGGCCATTGGCCGCTCGCCCTGGACCACGTGGATTTCCACGGAAGTCTGGCTGTCCGCGGCCGTGGAGAAGACTTGCGATTTGGAAGTTGGGATAGTGGTGTTGCGATCAATCAAAGGCGTGGCCACGCTGCCCAAAGTTTCTATGCCCAGAGTCAGGGGGGTGACGTCCAGGAGCAAAATTTCCTTGCCGGAAACGTCGCCGGAGAGCACGCCAGCTTGGATCGCCGCGCCCTTGGCCACGGCTTCCATGGGATCAATGCCGTGCTCGACTTGCTTGCCGATATAGCTTTCCACGAATTTGGCAACCACGGGCATGCGCGTCGGGCCGCCGACCAGAATAATTTTGCCGATCCCGGAGGGAGTCAGTTTGGCGTCATTTAGCGCCTGCTCCACCGGGTGCTTCATGCGCTCCACAATCGGCTTGACCAGTTCCTCGAGCTTGGAGCGGGTAATTTTTAGATTCAAATGCTTGGGGCCGGAGCTGTCCGCAGAAATGAATGGCAGGTTCAAATCTGTTTCCAAAACAGTCGAAAGTTCGATCTTGGCTTTTTCCACGGCTTCCCGCACGCGGTTCATGGCCATCTTGTCGGCGTTTAAGTCTAGGCCGGTTTCCCGCTTGAATTCTTCGGCCACATAATTAATCAGCGCCGCATCCATGTCCTTGCCGCCCAATTGCGTGTCGCCGGAAGTTGACAGCACTTCAAAAGTCGCCTGTCCGCCCTCTTCGCCGAAATCCATGATGGTCACGTCCAGGGTGCCACCGCCCAAATCAAAGACCAGGATTTTTTGTTCCTGATGTGACTTGTCAATGCCATAAGCAAACGCAGCCGCGGTCGGCTCATTGATGACCCGCGCCACTTCCAGGCCCGCGATTTCACCCGCGTTTTTGGTGGCCTGCCGCTGGCTGTCGTCAAAATAAGCCGGAACCGTGATCACAGCCTTAGCCACTGGCTGGCCCAAAAACGCTTCCGCGTCTTTTTTTATTTTCTGCAGCAAAAATCCCGACAGCTGCTCAGGCGTGTAGTCTTTGCCATTGAGCGTAAATTTTTGTTTGGTGCCCATTTTGCGCTTAAACTCAAAAGCCGTGCCGTCCGGATTGGTCACTGCCTGCCTTCTGGCCGGCTCGCCAACCAGAAGCTGGTTATCCTTAGTGAACGCCACATAAGACGGGAAAGCCTTGCCCGAAGCAGTCTGGCCTTCGGCCGACGGAATAATCACCGCTGAGCCCGCTTCCATAACCGAAGCCGCGCTGTTCGATGTTCCCAAATCGATCCCAATGATTTTATTTGCCATATTTTTATCCTTTCTTTAATCTTTTAACTTTAATCTTTAATCTTTAATCTCCCTTCCTACAACCACCTTAGCCGGGATGATTACTTTATCATGCAGCGTAAATCCTGGCTGGACTTCGCGAATTACTGTGTCGCCGTCACCCTCTTGGTGCTCTACCGCTTCGTGCAAACTGTGGTCAAATTTCGCGCCAACCGTGGCGATCTTTTTTAAGCCCAGCTCTTCCATGGCTTTCTCCAGCTGCAAAATCGTGGCTTTCAAACCATCCAGCCAGTCCTTGTATTTCTCATCATTCGGCGCGAATTTCAAAACCTGTTCCAGGCTTTGCAGGGAAGGCAGTAATCGAACCGCGGTCATCTCCTGGATCATGCTAAACAGCTCGGCTCGTTCCGCTTCCTTGCGCTTCTTGAAGTTATCCAAATCCGCCACTGCCCGCTTCCAGTTGTTGAGCAGCTCCTCGTTTTTGGCTTGCAATTCTTCTATTGTCGGTTGTACTTGTTCGTCTGGCATAAATTTCTACGTAGCCTGCCCGATTTATCGGGCTTCAAAGGGCTGACCCGCCTGCCTTCGCGAACGAAGTACGGCGGGCAGGTAAATCAGCGGGCTACAATAAATAAAATTACCGCTGCCCCGCTTATCAATTTCGACAAATATTCAAGCAAAGACTGGTTCTTGGCATAGCCCATCCTCTTCGGCCCGACAATGCCAATAATCCCTTTTTTGCCGCCTTTCATTTTGACCTTGGAAACCATCAGGCTTAAATTTTTTGGCACCGGCAAAGGAGATTCGCCGCCGATGAAGGTCTGGACTTTGGAGCCAGATTTCTTCATAAGCCTGCCCGCGTGCTCTTCAATATGGTCAAATAATTCTGCCACGGCTTTGGTGGTTTTGGAATCGCTAAGCTCTGGCTCTCCAACTAAGTGTGCCAGCCCGGCTGATGAAGCTTGATGCGGCATGAGCGCAAACGCGGCCTGGCCGGAGGTGTCGGCCAACAGATGCGAAAGCTTGCGGCCCAGCAATTCATGCTCGGCGCGAAGCTTGAGCAGTTCTTCCCGCAGCATCTTGCGCTCTTTTTCCGAAAGCTCAAACCGGAGCATGAGCTGGTTAACGAAAAACCGGTAGCCCTTGTCCGTGGGCACGCGGCCCGCGGACTTGTGCGGCTGAAAGATAAATCCGGCCTTTTCCAAATCCGCCATTTCGCTGCGGATCGTGGCTGAGGATTCCTGAAAGCGGTATTTGTCCACCAATTCCTTGGACCCCACCGGATTGGCCGTTTCCGAGTATTCCTTGACAATCGCCGCTAAAATTTTTTGCTGGCGCAGTTCCATGGTCTATCAACTAACCTTAGCACTTAAGCGTAAAGAGTGCCAATATAATACCCCTGGCACTCGGTCTTGTCAACCCAGTATATCAACGTCGATAATGGTTTTTGTATTTGCTTTTGCCTAAAATAAAAGATTATAAACAGAAGTCACGTCAATCTATAGATTATAGATTAATTATAAAAACCATTAAAAGTAACAACATCGACGTTGTATTACTGGGTCAAGTGCCAAAAAAATCCGGCTTGCGCCGGATTCTAATTATAAAAAACTATTCCGCAGCTTTGATATCAAGCAAGGTAAAGCCGTTAAGATCGCCGTCGATGGTCAGCTCAACTTCTTGGTCATACAGGCTGGAAAAATCGCGGGAGGACGTCAGGTAAATGACCCGGTCGGAATCATCTAGCTCCAGCATAAGGTTGCCGCGTTTTTTGTCATTGGACGCTCTTAAAACACCGCGCAGGGTTTTTCCCTCTTCGGGCTGGAGGGATTCCGAGCCATTCTCACCCGCTTGGTTTGATGGCTGCTGCGCTTGTCCCGCCGGGCTTGCCGGCTCATTCTTTTTGCCCAAAAAACCGTCCTTGTTAGCATAAGCCAAAAAAGCCACAACCGCGATGATAATAAGCCAAATCAATTTGTTTTTCATGGTTTATTCACTAGAATTTGAGATATATTTTTTCAATTCAGATTGAGGAGGATTTGCAGCAAAAGGGCATGGACAATCTGTTTTGTCTTTTTTATAAAATTTATACACACCATCCCAATCATAATAATAATACTTAGTCCAAAGTTGATCGGGCGCATTCAAGTAAGGGACCAAAAAATACGTGGCTACTTCAAGATTGTCGTCGGCCCCTAAATTCTTAAACTCGACTTTTTGATCTCTAAATGCAGGACTTATATCGCCATATTCACTTTCATTGTATACAATGCGATAGCCGCTATATTCCCTTTTTAATAAATATTTAATTGAACCGTCAAAATATGGCCCAGAAATTATTATCTCACTTTGACCGTCATTATCAATATCTAGGTAATTCACAGCAATGGTTTTATCCTTATCCAAAGCAAACCAATTTCCGGCATTATCATAATTTATGCCTAATTGTATTTTTTTAAACCATAAGCCATCAAGCACAAGGGCATAAAATCTGTAATCTTTTGTGCTCTCAATATCCTCGAATGTAATATACGTTTTACCTTGATTGGCGGCTATCCAGCCAAAAACCAAACTGGGCATTACGAGCAAAAGAAAAATAATCATCCAAAGCTTGATCTTCTTCTTTTTTTCAAGCTTAAAACCATGAGTATAAATATCCCAAACACTATCAGTATACTGCTGCGTTCCAGGGCCGTATCCATGAACGGCTTGTTTCCAGCCGTTCCAATACCTTCTGCGGTCAGTGGTGATTCCTTGAGCTTTATGATAAAGCCATCTCACACCCCAATAAATGCTGTCTTTGGCTTTTTCGACTTTTGCGTCGTACTGTAAAAGTATCTGCTCGCCATCATGAATCCAATATTCCGGCAGCTCGCCGCGCAATGTCTTCAAAGACGGATCGCCGGGGTTGCCAACCTGCATTATGTTAATCCCGGCGGTGGGATCGTTGCCAACCCGGCTTTCTTGATAAAGAATGGCTTTGACTAAATTCGGATCCAATAACTCCTTGGGCGGATCGGTATCTTTCGCAAACTCACCGTTCCAATAATTAACAACATCCCGGATATCATTATCGTATTGATTGTAGTTTTCCTTGCCGTAATTCAAATATTGCATCAACCCATCATGTGCCTGGACTTGAAACGTCAAAGTAAATATAGCTGTTGATTTTCGAAAAATTCTGTTCCATTCTCTAACCCTGACCTCGGTGGTGAATTCCTGAACAGTTTGATTTTGCGGATCAAACTGAATAAGGACGCTATTTTGCCCTGTGTCTTTGAACAAACGGTCTTTCTCAATGACTTTGACCTCTAGTTGAGCATTAAGGGGTTCGTTGACTGTAAAACCGGCTATTGCATGGTTGATTTCTACTGTTGATCCGCGCGTGATAGTCTTATCAAAGGCAAAAAATCTACCCTGGATATCGGTTTCAATGCGAACGTCTCTGCCGATCGAGTCGCCTCCGTATTGGACTTTTTTCAATTTTATACTGATTGTTTTTGACATTTTTTATTTCTTCATCACGCCTTTGGCGATATACTGCTTCATCAAGGCCTGGTAAGGAACATCCAGCTTGTTGGCCTCGACTTTCACTTGACTGATGATGTATTCGGGCAACCGGATGGAAATCGAGCGGGAAGTGGGCTTGAGATTGGGGAAAATAACATTTCGGGCCTTTGACCAATCCAGATATTCAGTCGAGTCGTGAGTATTCCAAAACTCAGCCTCTTCGTTTTCGGATTTAAATTTTGGGATTTTTTTAAATTTTTTCGCCATAGTGATAGTTCCTTTCTTTTTTATTTGCGCTACGCGCAGAAATAATTCTAATTTTATTATTTCGTATTGTAAAAACTACAAGTAAAATTCTGCCTGCGTTAGTTGATCCCAATAACTTATAACGCTGTTCTGTCTTGCTGTGCGACTCATCAAAATTCACAATCTTTTCATTAAAAAACGGTTCCTCAGCTTCTTTCGGCGTCACTCCATGCTTAAATCTAATCTTGGTTTGATTATATTGATCCCATTCAAAATCTATTGGCTCTGAAATCTCGGGATCTTTCATAAATCCATTGTATATGAGAAAAAATACATTGTCAAGATAGAAAAAAGGCCAGGCCTTGCGGTCTTGGCCTACTGGGCTTTGGCCACCCGGCGCAAACGGATCAGGATATCCTGCAGCCGATCATAGCAGACCGGACAGCGGCCAAAATGCTTTTGCAGTTTGGCAGCCCGCTTGCCTTTAACGAGATAGCGGGCGTATGCGACAAGTTCTTGGTCACACGGGTGGGCTCTCTTGGGCATAAATCCTCCTTTTGGTTTCTCGCCTGAATTGGCAACATCCGCCTTCGCTAAAGCTTCGGCGGACAAGAAAAACCCCTGCTAGCAGGGGCCGGAGAATTTTGGGTTTAAGCCAAACCTTACCAACCTCTGATAGCGAGAGGTTGGTTGTTGGAGTAATTTTGAGCGATGAGTCTGCTTAACATAACTTCAGTTATTATACTTGCGAAAAAAAATCTGTCAAACTATCATGTACAAGTCACCCATCAAGGAGGAACTCATGGTTTGCATCCCGCAGGCCAGCATGTGTCGGTGCCGAGAATCACCGCGAGATTGTGAACAATACTGCATGAAGTGTGGGGAGCCAAACCCAAACTTCACCATGAAAGCTTACCGCAGGGAGCACCCCCACACCTCATTTGGCGCGGATTGCCGGAATCAACACTTTGGGTTGCTCGAAGCAATGAAGGACTTTCCTGAGAGCCCTTATTGCGCCGACTGCGGCTGGCAAGCCGAAGTTTCCAAGCCGCAAACTCCCTAGCCGACACCAACCGCGGCTTTTTTCTTTTCCAAAAAAATAAGGCTAAAGCTTTGTGTTAAAAGCCCCAGCCTACTCATGCTAACGTGCTAGCATGATGTACTAATCTTCCTCCTCATTTCGAATCTCAGGCACATATCCATCAACTGGCCGGACTTTTCAGCCAAGAGACGCGAACCGCGCTGGCGAAGATCGTACCGCCCTTCCCGAATCAGGATACTGATCGTCTCCACCGCGAGTTGAAACGCCTCGGGATCATTCTTCCACCAGTCAAGCGGGCTTGTCTTCGCCAACTTCAGTATTGCAGCCTCATCTTCTGTGTACTTCATACTCCTCTCCTAACAAGTCCCGGGTGGGAACTGCATGAGCCAGCACATGTTGGCAAGCGGCAGTTCTGGCACGCCTTCGGAGTACAGCTCGAGCGCTCGGCTGTGAATCCGGTTGCAGAAATCGCTGACGACTTCTGCGGCATCCGTATCCGTGACGGCGTTGAGATCGCCCGGAAATGGCAAGAACGTCCTGACCAAATACGAGGTCGCTTCTTCCAAACCGGGATAGCGGCGGAACTTGTCCCAGACTTGTCCCGCAGTGTCAGAGAAGAACGGAAATCCGGAATAGGGAATATCCGCGGTCTTGGGACGAGTGTACATGAGTGTGGCATAGTACGGAGTACCGGTGAGACGGCTCATGACATCCACCGCGCTATTCCACGCCGCTTCTTCCACCGGTGCCAGGAACAGCCGGAACCCGCACTTGCTAGAAAGGAACGTTTGCTCTGCCACCACCAGCGGCGTCACCCACGGGCTATACATCATGTAACGCTCGTAAGTCACGGCGCGTTTGACCCGCCACTGCCCGTTTTCGTAGGCGCAGAAATTGGCCAGGGCGACCGAGAGGAACGAAACGAAACCGGGATCGCGCCAGACATCCAGTACGGTAAACACTTGCGGAACGACTTTCGCCGGAAACTGCTCGGCAATCGCCCGCATGTAAGCATTGCGCTGACCCGCGATCTCGTAAACTCCGGAATCGGGTCCTTTCTGTTCGACCAGTGACCGGAGAAATCCCAGAAGTTCTTCCGCCGCTTTATCCACGGAACGGGAAGTCAGACTGATTCCTTCTTCACCCAACAGATTCACTACCCAGTACAGCGAAGCGTCGAGCACCGCGGTCTGAATCGGCCGCTTGTGGCGAGAAGTTGAAGCGACCAGGCTGTGCATGAAGGCGAAGAAGTCGAGGAGCAGGACCCACTCTCGCCAGTTCTTGCCGGCTGGGTTGTAGCTCACTCCTTTGTAGAGCGGCGGAACCAGCGAGGTCTCACCGTGCTCAAAAGCTTCAAAGCGGGAGCACAGAGCTCCCACGAGCACTGCTAGGTCGTTGACTGTCAGATCGAGGCCCACCGAAACTGCCCGGCGGTGCATCTCGATCAGCTCCCCCGTCACGGTTCCGATGGACGCCACTGCTCTGTTTCGTTCGAACACGTTCCTGATCGTTTTTCTGCGCCGGTTTTTGGGAGTGACACCACCGAGTGGCTCAAAAGACTCGATTAGAGCCAGGATCTCACCTGGCCCGCAATCAAACACCGTTGACTGCCCTTGCCCGCTGATATTCATTTTGCCTCCATTTGAAACAACCCCTGCGGGCTTGACCCGTCAGACGGGTCTTGCAGGGATTTGTGAGAATCAGGATTTAAATACTTATTTTAATATGTATCTAATGCCAAACCTAACCAACCCCTTCAAGCGAGGAGTTGGAATGATGGCTAAGTTTTGAGAAAATATTTTGCATGTGCTCCATCCAGCACTTAATGCGGGATCTTAGTAAGATCCCCGATTACTTATCCTAATCCCTGCCTCGGGGATGGGCTAGGATTTAATCCTATTCAAAATCAACCTATACCCTCCCATGCCGTGCTTCAGCCAATGGGCTACCCTTGTAACTGTGGCCGTGGTAGTTTTGGCATCCCTAGCAATTTGCAAGTAGGGCTTGCGCTTCTTTTCATCAAGCATCCGGGCGATTTTGAAGCGGTTGGCAAACTCTCGAATCTCTGCCAAAGTCAGCAGGTCGCGGAAAAAATCCTCGCATTCTGCCACTGTTTTGAGCTTCAACACAGCCTCAAACAGCTTGTCCGTGTCTTTATTGGTCCAACTACCCTCTCGTGCTAACATGCTAGCATGTTATACTTGATCGGAAATAATGTCAAGGGCAATCGTCACTTTCAAATTATTTCTCCCCCTTTGGGGGAGATGTCCCGCTTAGGCGGAACAGAGAGGGTTATCTTACTTTCAAAACCCTCGCCAAATATTGCCCAGTATAACTCTTTTTTACCTTTGCCACTTCTTCCGGCGTGCCAACAGCCACTACCTCTCCGCCCTTGTCGCCGCCTTCGGGGCCGAGGTCAATGACCCAGTCCGCGTTTTTTATGACATCCAAATTATGCTCAATGACCAAAACCGTATTGCCTTTTTCCACCAAACGGTTCAAGACACTAAGCAGCCTTTTGACGTCGTCAAAATGCAAGCCCGTAGTCGGCTCATCAAGGATGTAAAGAGTGCGGCCAGTGGAGGCGCGTGAAAGTTCGGAAGCCAGCTTGATGCGCTGGGCCTCGCCGCCGGACAGGGTGGTGGCTTGCTGGCCCAAATGCATATAGCCCAAACCAACCAAAGACAGGGTTTCCAATTTGCGCGCCACGATCGGCACGTTGCGGAAAAACACATAAGCTTCATCCACGGTCATTTCCAAAACGTCTGATACGTTTTTGCCCTTGTAATGGATATCCAGCGCTTCTTTGTTGTAGCGCTTGCCCTTGCATTCCTCGCAAGAGACATACACGTCAGGCAAAAAATGCATCTCGATTTTGATCACGCCATCGCCGCCGCAGACTTCGCACCGCCCGCCTTTGACATTGAAAGAAAACCGGCCGGCTTTGTAGCCCCGCATCTTGGCTTCCGGGGTGGCGGCGAATAAATCGCGGATGTAAGTAAACACGCCGGTGTAAGTCGCCGGGTTGGAGCGCGGCGTGCGCCCAATGGGTGATTGGTCAATGTTGATGACCTTATCAATGTTGTCGATGCCTAAAATTTTCTGGTGTTCCCCGGGCGATTCCTTGGCATTGTAAAAATAAGCGGACAGCGCCTTGGCCAGGATTTCATTCAAAAGCGTGGATTTACCGCTGCCGGAAACGCCGGTTAAGCAGACAAATTTGCCCAGGGGAATTTCCACGTCAATGTTTTTGAGATTGAATTCGGAAGCGCCGACGATTTTTAAGCTTCGGGCATTGCCGCGCTTCCGCGCTGTCGGCACGGGGATTGATTCCGCGCCCGAAAGGTATTTGCCGGTCAGGGAATTTTTATCTTTGGCAATTTGCTGCGGGGTGCCTTCAGCCACCACTTCCCCGCCGTGCTTGCCCGCGCCCGGGCCGATGTCAATCACCCAGTCAGCCGTGGTAATGGTTTCCGCGTCATGCTCAACCACAATCACGGTGTTGCCCAGATCCCGGAGATTTTTCAAGGTTTTGAGAAGCCGGGCATTGTCGCGCTGATGGAGGCCAATGGACGGCTCATCCAAAATGTACAGCACGCCGGTCAAGCCCGAACCGATCTGCGTGGCCAGGCGAATGCGCTGCGCTTCCCCGCCGGACAGCGTGTCCGCGCTGCGGTCCAAAGTCAGATAATTCAACCCCACATCCTGGAGGAATTTAAGCCGTAGGGTGATTTCTTTCAAAATCTGGTGGGCGATTTTTTGCTCCTTCTCGGAAAGTTTCCGGGCCAGTTTTTCAAAAAAACCAACCGTATTGTCAATGTTGAGGCAAGCGACATCGACAATGGACCGGCCGTCTACGGTCACAGCCAGGAATTCCGGTTTCAGCCGCCGGCCTTTGCATGTCGGACAAATTTTAATCCGCATGTACTGCTCAATTTCTCCCCGCATATAATCCGAGTCCGTGCCTTTGTACCGGCGCATGAGGTTGGGAATCACGCCTTCAAACGCCGAGTACATTTCGAACTGGCCTTCGCGGGTGGCAAACTCTCCGGCTAATTTCAGCTTCTTTTCGCCGGTTCCATACAACACCGTGTCCAGAGCTTTTTTGGGCAAATCCTTCACCGGCATATTGAGCGAAAAATTGTATTCGCGCGACAGCGCTTCCAAAATCCGGCCGTACCAGGTCAGCCGCGACGTGGTTTTGCTCCACGGCCGGATCGCGCCCTCGGCCAGGGTCAATTTGGGATTGGGAATCACTAATTCGGGATCAATTTCCAAGCGCGTGCCCAAACCCGTGCAGTCCGGGCAGGCCCCATGCGGAGAATTGAACGAAAAGTTGCGGGGATTAAGCTCGGGTAAATTCATATGCCCGTCCGGACAGGTAAAATTGGCGGAGAAGAGAATTTCCTGATGTGGAGGGGCATCCTCCCTGCCTGGCGCTCGTCTTGGAAGATGCCCCTCCATATTGATAATCACCGCGTCATTTCCCAGGTCCAATGCAGTTTCCAAAGAATCGGCAATCCTGGCCCGGTCGCCGGAATCCAAAGAGATCCGGTCCACCACCACGTCAATCGTGTGTTTCTTTTTCTTGTCAACGTTGAGATTCAGCGCCTCCGATACATCCATCACGGTCCGGTCAAACCGCACGCGCTGATACCCGCTTTTGCGCACTTCTTCCAACAAATGCTTATGCTCGCCTTTCTGGTCGCGGATCATGGGAGCCATAATGATAATCTTGGTAGACTCCGGCAGAGAAACGATCTGATCCACCATCTGCGTCACAGTCTGGCCCACAATTTTCTTGCCACAGACTGAACAATGCGGAATGCCGATGCGGGCAAACAGCAACCGAAGGTAATCGTAAATTTCCGTCACCGTGCCGACTGTGGAGCGCGGGTTGTGGGAAGCGGATTTTTGGTCTATGGAAATAGCGGGCGACAGGCCGGTGATTTGATCCACGTCCGGCTTGTCCATAAGTCCCAAAAACTGCCGGGCGTAAGCCGAAAGAGACTCCACATAGCGCCGCTGCCCTTCGGCATAGATAGTGTCAAAGGCCAGGGACGATTTGCCGCTACCCGAAAGGCCCGTGATGACCACGAGCTTGTTTCTCGGGATATCAACATTGATGTTTTTGAGATTGTGGACCCGCGCCCCGCGGACGGAAATTTTTTCCTGCATGATTTTTGGATAAACCTATGTGTCATCCCGACCGAACTCAAAAAAATTACGTTAAGAGCGAGCAGAGGGATCCCTCGACTTCGCTAATCGCTTCGTTCGAAATGACAGGTTATGTATAGTCACTCTTGACTTCTTAAATTTCCCAACAAACTTTAGCCGTTTGGAAAAAACGGCTATTTAGAACCCACGTAGTATATATAAAAAAAATCCCCGGCGCAAGAGGGCGGGGCTATGTGCTTTCGTCTTCCAAGGCTGGCTGGGATTCTTGCGCAGGCGCCATCAGGAGACGCATCTCATCTACCACATCACCGGGCACGTTCCTCGCCTGAAGTTCATCAGCCATGTGGATTTATCCTCCTGTTAACTCTCCTCACAACGAGGAATTTTAAGTATAATACTCTCATGCAAAAAAGCTTAACAGATAAAATCAAAGAACTTCCCAACCAACCCGGGGTCTATATTTTCAAAGACGCCAAGGGTTTGATTTTATATGTCGGCAAGGCGATTAACCTGCACAACCGCGTGCGGTCGTACTTTCGGGAGAGGCATCCTCCTGGCAGAGCGCCAATCTTGGAGGATGCCCCTCCACGCATCCAGCTCATGATTTCTCAAATCGCTGATCTAGATTACACAATCACGGACAATGAGCTGGAGAGCCTGCTTTTGGAAAACAACTTTATCAAGCAGCTTAAACCCAAATACAATATCTTGATGCGGGATGATAAAAATTATCTGTTCATCAAGATTAACATCAAGGACGAAATTCCCACGATCGGCTATGACCGGAAACCAAGTGATAAGAATGCCAGATATTTCGGGCCTTATACTTCCAGCATTGCCATCAAAGACAATCTGCGTCTGGTGCGCAAAATCTTTCCTTACTGCGCCAACAAAAAAATCACAGGCAAGCCTTGTTTTTATTTCCACATCGGCAAATGCCCGGGCGTGTGCGTGGGTAAAATTTCGCTGGCAGAGTATCGCCAAAACTACATCGGAAAAATTATCCAATTTTTGCAGGGCAAGCAATTGGAAATTCTCAAAAATCTAAAACTCCAAATGCAGGGATATGCGCGGAGTAAAATGTTTGAAAAAGCCGCCAAAGTCCGCGACCAAATTTATGCGCTTAACCGGGTGTTAGAACGACAAAAACTGGTCTATCCCAAAAAAGTTGACCAGGATGTATTCAGCATCCATGTCGAAGCATCAATCGCCTGCGTCAATTTGTTTATAATCCGCGAAGGCAAGCTGATCAGGAAAGAAAATTTTATTCTGGAAAACACCAAGGGCGCTCAAGTTGCAAAAATCCTCTCGGAATTTTTGCCTAGATATTATTTGGAGGCCACAGATTGGCCGAGGGAGATTCTGGTGCCGGCCTTGGAGGGGCATCCTCCCAGACTGGCGCGCGGCGAGGAGGATGCCCCTCCACCAAAAATTCTCGTCCCCACCCGCGGGCAGAAACTCAAGCTCATCAAACTCGGCGAACTAAACGCCAAGCAATTCCTGGAAGCTCAATCAGACAAACATCTGTTGGAGGAGGCTCGGCTGATGAGTGCTCTGAAAGAGCTGCAACGAGTCTTAAATCTCAAAAAATTGCCTGGCCGGATCGAAGCTTACGATATCTCCAACATCCAAGGCAGGCACGCGGTAGGCTCTATGGTCGTGTTTGACTATGGACATCCGAAAAAAGAAGATTACCGGCGATTTAAGATTAAACGCCAGACCGTGTCCGCCGAAGGCTCGCCGAAGGCGGATGACTTCGCGATGATGCGGGAAGTTCTCACTAGGCGCTTTGGAAAAACAATAACTGTTAACAATAACGATAACCGCTCATGGCCGCTGCCTGACCTCATTCTCATCGACGGTGGACGCGGCCAACTCAATGCCGCCCAATCCGTAATTCGTAATTCGCAATTCGTAATTCCCGCAATTGGCCTCGCCAAGCGCCTGGAAGAAATCTTCGTTCCCGGACAATCCAAATCTTTAATCCTACAACCGAACTCAATAGCGCTATTCTTGTTACAAAGGATCCGCGATGAGGCCCACCGCTTCGCCGTCACTTACCACCGCAAACTCCGCTCAAAAGCAGCCAAGGCTTCGGCCCTGGACCAAATTCCAGGCATCGGAAATGCAAAAAAACGAAAAATCCTGGCTTATTTCGGATCTGTGGCTAAAATCCGCCAAGCTCCCTTGGGAGAACTTGCCCAAATCGTCGGCAACGCGCTGGCCGAAAAAATCAAAGCCAGCCTGCCTGACCGGTAGCAGGCCTTTGACATATTCCAATACTTTTGGCAAAATATCAAGGCTTATTCATCCCGTTAGAAATTGATATAGCCAGTATTAATCGTAACGCAATATCTGACGAGGATCGAGAAATGGCAAGATAGCATAATTAACCAGTTTCTAAACGGGATGAATCTTAAAGATATTTTCACTTTCAGCCTGATTGGTGTCTCGGTGCTGCTGGTCATCGTCATTCTCCTTCAGCAGAAAGAGGGCGGGTTATCCACCGTCTTTGGCGGGGAGGGCACGGTTTACCGCCAAAAGCGAGGCTTGGCCAAAGGTTTGCATTATTTCACCGTTGTCTTGGCGGTGCTGTTCATCGCCTTAAGCATTATGGTACTGTTCATGCAATAATGCCAAAATTTTTCTCCAATTTCCCAAAGACCCCGCAAGGTCTTTTTTCACAAATACGGGAAGCCGCTAAACACTCTGCCCGCTTCTTAGTCAAGCTGACAATCGAAGCGATTAAGGGCTTGGGCGCGGTTAAACATTCTCGGCCGCATCACGCGCTTAAAATCTTCAAAGGCCTTACGCGGAAAGATCTGCTCACGCTGACTGGTTTTGTTTTGCTTATCGCCTTCGGCTCAATATTGGTCCGGGCCAGTGGCCGCATTCCAGATGGGCAGCCGGATTTCGGGGGGGAATACACGGAAGGGTTAGTCGGCCAGCCACAATTCTTAAACCCAGTGCTTTCTGCCGCCTCCGGCGTGGATTCTGACATTACGCGAATCATCTACGCCCAGCTTTTGAAATTCGACAAAGACCTCAAGCTCATTCCCGATCTCGCCGAAAACTTGCCGACAATCTCTGCGGACCAAAAAACCTATACCATCAAACTCAAGCCCAATCTCAAATGGCAGGATGGCCGGGCAATCCTCTCTGATGACGTTGTTTACACGGTCCAGACCATCCAAAATTCGGCGTTCGAATCGCCGCTTCGCGCCAATTTCAGCCGCGTCAAAATCGAAAAAGTTGATGATCTGACCATCAACTTCGTGCTCCGGGAAGTTTCGGCTTCTTTCATCATCAATCTCACTTTAGCCCCCTTGCCCAGGCACATGTGGGAAAACCTACCTCCCACCAACTTCCGGCTGACTGACCTCAATCTCAAACCTATTGGCAGTGGCCCGTTTGTCGTCCGAGAACTCAAAAAAACTTCGGACGGGACGGTCAAATCCATCACTCTCAAAGCCAATGATAATTATTATGCCGGCCGGCCTTTCCTCGACCGCATCATTTTCAAATTTTATCTGGATTATGACGGATTGATCAACGCCTACCAGTCCAAGGAGATTCAAGGGATTGGGTACTTGCCTTTTGACAAAAAAATGTTTGTCGAAAGCTCCGATCGCCTCAATCAGCATCGCATCAACATCCCGCAATACCAGGCCGTTTTTTTCAACCTCTCCAAAAATTCGGTGCTGATTGACAAGGCCGTAAGGCAAGGGTTGTGGCTGGCTACAAATAGGCAAACGGTCATCGATGAAGTTTACGGCGGGTTTGCCAGAGCGGCCTCCGGACCCATCCTGGAAGGAAATCTGGGCTATAATCCGCAAGTGGCAGAACGCACTCACACCGATCTAAATGAAGCGGCGGCAATTTTGGACAAAGCGGGATGGGTTCTGGACCCCGAGACTGGGGTGCGCGCCAAGTCCGTTTCTGGCGGAAAAAAACCGCTCGAGTTCACCTTAGCCACCAACAACTTCGTGCTCAATGTCAAAACCGCGCAAATTCTACAGAAACAGTGGGAGCAGTTGGGTGTTAACGTGCGCCTAACCATCGTCTCGGCCAATGAATTGGAACAACAGTACATCCGGCCGAGAAACTTCGATGCCCTGCTGTTTTCCGAAAATACCGGTGCCGATCCAGATCCATTCGCCTTCTGGCACTCTTCGCAGTCGCGCGATCCTGGCCTGAACCTTTCCGGATTCAGCAACGCCGAGGTTGACCGGCTCCTGACAACGGCCCGCCAGACTTTTGACACCAATGTTCGTGACCAGAATTACAAGCAGTTCCAGATGATCGTCACAGACTCCATCCCGGCCATTTTCTTGGACAGCGCCGTATTTGTTTACAACCTGCCCAAAAAACTGCAGGGTGTTGAATTTTCGACCATCATCGCCCCGTCCGAACGCTTCTGGAACATCCACCAGTGGTATATTGAAACGAGGTGAGGAATAAGATAAAATAAGTTGTTGAGAGCCGATGGGGCACGTGGCGGAACCCGCGCACCAAAGCATAGCTTGGTGCAGCGCAGGCTGACATATTTACCCCGTACTAATTTTGCTCGAGTGGTGAAATGGCATTGGTTGTGTGCAGTTGGCGGGCGTGTGGCGGAACTGGCATACGCGCACGCTTCAGGAGCGTGTGGGAGCAATCCCGTGAGAGTTCAAATCTCTCCACGCCCACCAACTGCTCATAACACGTCCCGCCAACGACGGGATGGGAGCAATCCCGTGAGAGTTCAAATCCTCTCGTGCCCACCAAAAAAACATAAAGCTGAAGCCTTATGTTTTTTTATCCCCACACCAAAATTTGGTGTGGGGATTTATTTTAATCAGTCAGTGCGTAAGCCCTTAGCTTTAAATTATTCCGGCCCTTTGATCCCAGATTTGAGCGCGGTTACAAACATTACGATTAGAACTATGGCGGCAAAACCGATTCCCAACCATGGCAGCCACGGCAGGCGCTCGGTTAGCCGGCTTTCTTCGTTGTCACAAGCATCACCAATTTTATCTGAATCAGTATCTTGCTGGCCGTTGTTGGGCTGGTCCGGGCAGTTATCCTGACTATTGATCAAGCCGTCGCGGTCAAAGTCATCGCAAGCGTCACCGCGGCCATTGGCGTTAATGTCCGCCTGGTCAGTATTGGCCTCGGACACGCAATTATCATTCACGTCCGGGATATTGTCGCCATCAATATCCGCTCTGACAAAAAATTGATTGCGTTGTGAGAAGAGTGAGCCTATTTTCAAAACATCTTGGTCGCTTGTTAGATTTGCCGATTCCCCGACTGTCATTGAAACCCACCTGTCGGAATCAAAGTAAATTTGATACTCGCGGTTGGGCTGAGCCAAAAATCTCAAGGCGTCTGCTTTGACTTGTACAGCGTTTTCTTGAGCCAACCGCAGTTCGGCGATTCGCAGAGGCTGGCTGTAGGTAAAATTAATAAACCACTGGCTCGCCGAGGTTTTCGGGAAGCGGACGGTTTCCACCAGCATGGAAGTTTTAGCCAGGACTGTTTTGTACCCCGCGTTCGAGTCGAACGTCTGGATCTCGACAGTATTAGGCAAGGCCACATAGTTATCCAGCAAGGCCGACAAGGAAGAAGATGTGATCGGCGATTGGCTGTTAATCATAATTTGAGCGCTTCCCGGACCTTCTGCTGGCAATAAAAATTCGGTATAAGTCTGGAAATTGCCATCAACCATGGATGAAGTATTGGAATTATTATCGGAGCTGACGGTGAAAACAATCTGGTTGGTCAGAGTCTTTTGCTTAAAATAATACGGTTGAAAAGCATCAGTGCTCTTATCCAGCACGGCAAAATCAAAGCGCTCAACAAATTCCTGGTCAAACGGCACTTCCACTACAGTGGGCACGCTGATGGGAAGCTGGTCTACATCTTTAAATTGCCTAAACGCTGAAATTTCAGGGCTAGCGGCAGATGCCAATTGCCCAAAGACCAGGCTGGTTATTATGACAAAAATTTTTGAAGGCATGAATTATGATTTCTTGCGGCCGATGAAAGCCGTACTCATGAGCAGAGCGCCTATGAGGAAGAAAGTGATGATGCGTCCGGCAAGCTGCATTTTCCAGACATCCACAAACAACAATCTTAAGACCACAAATCCCAAAAGCAACCCGGCATAAACTCGCAGTTCCTTGCTTTCCTTTAATCCGGCGTAAATATAAATCGCCAAACCGATCAAAGTGTAGATAATCAAAGCGATCATCACCGCCAGGTCTTTATTCACAAGCCCTGCTTGCAAAGACAGCCAGAGTAGAAGGTAAAAATACATAGACCCAGCCACAAGCAAAATTACTTCCAACTGATCAGGCTTGGTCTTGATCAGCTTGGTTTCCAAAAAGAAAAACAACCCAAGGCCGAAAATCGCCAAACCTAAAATTAGTAGGACAAAAAAATCTTCATGGATAACGCCCACCGACCAAGCTCGGGAGGTGACACTCGAAAAAGACAGTAAAACTGGCCCAATTAAAAGCATGCTCAAACGCTTTGATATATCTAAATCCTTCAACAGTAGGTAAGCCACAAGGCAAATAATCGCGGCCTCAACCGTGTAAGCAATGGTTAGAGCCGCCCCTTGCAATTGGGCAGCAGTGGCAGCCGCAATCATGGCAACGCCCACGCCGGCATAAACGTAAAACGGCTCATTTCTCCGGGTCAATTTGAAAATCAAGAAAGCGCCTGACACAAATACGATCATCCAAGCACTTATGATCAGACTCTTCCATTGATCAGGGGCCGCAACCCAAATCCAAATCAACAAAAACAAGCCGTTACCCCCGGCGGCGATGATATCAGGCAAAACATCTCCGACTTTCCTCTTCAGGATCCCCAACGTGTTGGTGAGAAAAAAAATCGCGGCAAAGCCGTAAGCAAAAGGAAGTAGAAGACTTCTGTAAGTACTAATATATAAAAAATGCGGCGCGCTGTAAAACACAACAAGCAAAAGCGCCGCAACAGTCAGGTCGCGCCAGCCTGTTATGGCTACAATCCAAATGGTGCCCAGTACGACCACGATCAGATATGAAAAAAGTTGGACAAAATCCGACTGGGGTGAATTAGTCAAAAACGGGGCAATGCCAGCCAAGATCAGACTGACTAAAGCCAGCGATTTGACCTTAAACTTAACGCTAGCTGTGGCCACGAAAGCAACCGAAATAAACATCACCGCCAGAGCCGTGACTGGAGTGAAGAATCCGTAAATTTCCCTGGCCGCAAAAATCGTCAACAAAATAACGGTTGAACCCAAAACCATAAACACTGAACCTTGATGGATCCAAGTCCTAATCCGCCACCAGCCCAAAATCAAAATCAACGCCCCTGCCACAATTCCGAGCGTGATCCTGCCCATGGGGCCAATCCAATTATTCAAAAACGCGTAAGTTGTCAACCAGCCAAATCCAATCAGCAACAACAGGGCTCCCAATTTCAAGAGCCAGTCTTCTTTTAGCCAATTAAAAAATAATGTCGGCCAGTTCGGCCCGAGTTGAATCGGAGCCGCGGCCGGTTGCGGTTGGGTTAAAGTAGGCGGCATCTGTCCTGGCACTTGAGCCTGGATTTGAGATTGCTCAGCTGGGTTGTTTTGAGCTTTATGAAGCTCGCGTTCCAGCCTGCTTACCCGACCCTTAAGATTAAAAACCAGGACAAAAAGGATAATTACACCGATAAATAGAAGGAGTTCCATATGCCCGAATTATACCATACCAGGACGCCGGATTGACTAAATCAAGAAAAGGGTGTATAATATATAAAAGAGTATTTCATGCCGCTTTAGGCGGATTTTTCGAAAGTTGACAAAAAACAGTTAATTACTGCTAATTGATTGTCTTGTGTTAACTTGAGTTTCCACAGGCCAGCGGTCCAGCCCTGCCTGAAACTCATAAACTATAATATAACCCCGCTGACACACGGGAGAAAGTGTTTTGTGCATATGATTATGCGTAGGCAAGCTGTGGTCATGCCTAGCGCCCCGCTTCGCCCGCGAAGCGAGGCGAGCAGGCAGGCTGAACGAGTTCAACAGCATACAGCCCAAAAACAGCCAGACTCCAAACTGACGCTCAAAGTAATTCCTTTGGGCGGCATTGAGGAAGTCGGGGAAAACATGACCGTACTGGAGTACGGCGACGATATCTTGGTCATTGACGCCGGCATCGGGTTTCCGGACGAAACCATGCCCGGGATTGATTACATCATCCCCAACACCAAGTACCTAGAGGATAACAAAAAGAAAATCAGGGGGATGATCATCACTCACGGCCACTTGGATCACATTGGCGCCATTCCTTACATCATGCCCAAAATCGGTGATCCGCCGATTTACACCATGAAATTAACGGGCGAATTCATCAAAAAGCGACTGGAAGAATTCCACCTACTCGGCCGCTCCACCATCCACGAAGTCAACAAGGACGACGTACTGACGCTGGGCAATTTCCGCATCCGGTTTTTCCGCCTCAATCACAACATTCCGGACAGCGTCGGGTTGGCCATCAACACTCCAGCCGGACTTCTGGTTTACGCCACGGACTGGAAATTTGACCACACGCCCGTAGACGGCAAGCCTACGGAATTCGGCAAACTCGCGCAATTCGGCGCGGAAGGGGTGGCGCTTCTCATGTCTGACTCGACCAACGCCGAAAAACCCGGCTATTCCATGTCCGAAAAAACATTGGGCGAAACCATTGACCGACTGCTTTTAGAAGCCAAAGGCCGCGTGATTTTTGCGACCTTCTCGACCCTTATCGGCCGGGTGCAGCAGCTTTTGGATGCTGCGCACAAAAGCAACCGCAAAGTGGTCATCACCGGCCGTTCCTTGGTCAACAGCGTAGAAATTTGCCTATCCACCAACTATCTCCAGCTGCCGGCCAAGGGCATGATCATCAAAATGGATCAAGCCAAACGGCTGCCTGACAACCAAGTTGTCATTCTCACCACGGGTTCACAAGGCGAAGAATTTTCGGCCCTGGCCAGAATCTCGCGCAGCGAGCACAAGACGATTCAGATCAAAAAGGGTGACACGGCCGTCGTGTCCGCTTCGCCCATTCCGGGCAACGAACGCTCGATTTCCTCCACACTTTCGAACCTCGCTCGTCTCGGTGCAAAAGTCTTGTACATGAAAATTCTGGACATCCACACCTCAGGCCACGCTTACCAGGAAGATCTGAAGCTCATGGTAGCGCTGACCCGGCCAAAAAACTTCATGCCCATCCACGGTGAATACCACATGCTTGTGGCGCACGCCAATCTGGCCCGCGACGTCGGCGTGCCGGAATCAAATATCTTCACACTCAACAATGGGCAGATGCTGGAATTAAGTTCAGCCGGAGTCGGCGTGAAAGAAGCCAGAATCCCGACCGGCTATGTTTTCGTGGACGGCTTGGGGGTTGGGGATGTCGGCGAAGTGGTGCTGCGAGATCGCCAGGTCATGAGCCAGGACGGCATGTTCGTGGTCATTATGACCATCGACAAAAAAACGGGCAAACTGACGCAACAGCCAGACATAATTTCTCGCGGCTTCATCTACATGAAGGGTTCTGAGGATTTGCTCAAGGAAGTCAAACATGAAGTCCGTAAGGTCGTGGAGACCAAAAACAAAAAACCCTCTGAGGCCAACTGGGCCTATATCCGCTCTGAGGTCCGCGACCAAATCGGGGAATTCCTCTATCAGCGAACCGAAAGACGCCCAATGATACTCCCAGTTGTGATTGAAGTATAAAGTCACTCAGCGTGAGTCTCGCCCCGCACCGGAGCGACAGCGACTGGTGCGGGGTATCAGCGCACCGAGCGCCGGCCGATGATTCTTCCTGTGGTAATTGAGGTATAATTAAAAAAACAATTACGGATTGCGGATTAACGAATTGCCAATTCGTAATTCGTTAATTCGTAATTTTTTAATTTTAGAGTTATAATAAACTCACTCTATGACAGAAAAGAAACAAACAATTCTTTCAGGAATCAGGGCGACGGGCAAGCTCCATATCGGCAACTATCTGGGGGCGTTGAAGCAGTTTGTAGATCTGCAGAATGGCAAGGGTAACTTGTCCGCCGAAGCTTCAGCGAAGGCGGACTGCTTCTTTTTTATAGCTGACCTCCACGCTTTGACCACGCCGTTTGAAGCTAAAGAGTTATCCCAAAATACTCTGGAAGTGGCTGCGGATTACTTGGCCGCGGGCATTGACCCGAAAAAATCCACATTTTTTTTGCAGAGCCAGGTTTTGGAACACGCCGAGCTCGGATGGATTTTTAACTGCCTAACTCCATTGGGAGAGCTGAATCGGATGACGCAATTCAAAGAAAAATCAGAAGAACAGAAAGGCCAAATAAGCGGCGGCTTGCTGACGTATCCCACACTCATGGCCGCGGACATTTTGATATATAAGCCGACTGCCGTGCCAGTGGGTGAAGACCAGACCCAGCACGTGGAACTTGCGCGGGATACGGCCCGCAAGTTCAACAACCGTTTTGGGCAAACCTTTCCTGAGCCGAAAACGTATTTGAGAAAACCGCTCCGCGTCATGAGCCTCACTGACCCAACTAAAAAAATGAGCAAGTCAGGAGACGAAGCTCTGATGCTCGACGATCCTCCTGCGGAAATCCTGCGCAAACTCAAAAAAGCGCCCACAGCCACCGATGCCACCAAAGAATCTCCCGGGGTCAAAAACCTGTTTTTGCTCCTCGAGCACTTCGGGAGTGAAGAGCAAATTACTGAGTATAGTCATGAACAAAAAAACAATACCATCAAGTACAGCGAACTGAAGGAAGCACTGGCAAAAGCAATCGCCGAACACTTCGCCGAATTTCGAGATCAGAAGCAGGAGCTGCTGGCCAATCCCAAAACAATCATGGACGCTCTGGAGCAAGGAGCAACCAAAGCCCGCAAGATTGCCAGCCAAACCCTGGCAGAGGTAAAAGAAAAAGTTGGCCTGTTATAAAAAGTCGTGATAGACTAAAATATTATTCCTAGGCCGATTCCCATTTGGTGGCCACTTCCGGAAACTTCGCCAGTTTTTGCTTAAAAATTTCCTGGATCTTGTCCAAATCTTCCTGAGTTTTTGCCTCAAAGCGCAAAACCAAGGCCGGCAAATTGGAAGAAGCGCGCACCAATCCCCAACCGCTCAACAGATACACCCGCGCGCCATTGATATCTATCACCCGATGCCCTTCGGCCTTGAATTCTTCCGTGAGTTTTTTCACGATCTCATATTTGGCCTCATCCGGCACGTGCGCGTGCAAAGCCGGGGTAGAAATATAGTAAGGCGTCTTGGCAACCAATTCCGAGAGGAGTTCACTTTGCTGCGAAATATATTCCAGAAGTTTCAGCCCGGCGAAATTAGCATCGTCAAAACCGTAAAAATCATCCACGAAAAAAGTATGCCCGGACTGCTCGCCGCCAAAACTGCCGTCTTCTGTCTTTAATCTTTCTTTGACATACATATAACCGGTCGGGCTCATAATAGGGACGCCGCCGTGAGCCTTAATATCCTCAGGAAGAGCTTCTGAAACTTTGACGTCAAACACGATTTTGGCTCCGGGTTTTTTGGCTAAAATCAAGCGCGATAAAAGAATCAGCCATCGGTCCGGCCAGATAATTTGTCCCTTTTCATCCGTAACACCCAAACGATCGCCGTCTGCGTCAATGCCGATACCGAGGTCGGCTCCATGCTCAACCACTTGTTTCCCGGTATCTTCCATCATCTCAACATTCGCCGGGTTGGGCACATAATTAGGATAGCTCGAGTCGAGATTGGTATTATGCTCAATAACCTCACATCCGAATCGGCGGAAAATTTCCGGAGAAAAAATGCTGCTGGTGGCATTGGCGGTATTGAGCAATATTTTCAGCTTCCGGTGCAATTTGGCGCGAGAAAGCATATCGCTGATATACGCTTCTCTGATATTTTCTTTCCGTAAGCTGCCAGTGCCGCTAGCAAATTCTCCTGATTGCGCTATCTGCAGCACTTCTCGGATTTGCGCCCCGTCCAGGGTCTTGGAATAATCAATTCCCAGCTTCAGGCCATTCCAGCCTGCCGGGTTATGGCTGGCAGTGACCATTAGCCCGCCTTTGACCTGAAAATGGTACGGCGCCCAATAAACCATGGGGGTGAGGCAAGTTCCAATGGCGATGACATCAATGCCGGTTGCCCGCAACGCTTCAATGGAGGCTTGATAAAAGTCTTCCGAGCTTTGGCGGTTATCATGCCCGACAATTACTTGGCCGATATTCTTTTTGCGCAAAAAAGTACCGAAAGCTTTGACGATTAAGCCGACAGATTCGGCGTTGAGTTCGTCACTAGACTCACGGCCGCGAATATCGTACTCGCGGAACATGTATTGATTTAACTTATTCATGACAAGCAAAAAAAGGCTTAACCTTTTTTTATAAAATTATGGCTGTTCTCGCCAACGTTCTGGTTCGTTAGTTAGATCGCCCGGTTTGGGCTGTTCCCAAGCTGGTGTAGGGCCCTTTGATTCCCTCTTTTCCTCCCTACGAGGAGGTTCCTGCATTGGAGAACGCCGTTCTTGGTCTGACATGATTTTATTCCTTTCTCCGCCACTGATATTAATTTTTTGAAGCGGGATCCCGCCTTCGGCGGTGGCAAATAAAGTCTAGCAACGCTAAAATAGTTTGGCAATATGGCTGACCTATTGACAGCCTTAAATCCATGTGATACACTTTTGGCACACTTAGAATTAACTTAAACTTATGCCCACAGCCAAAACTCGAATCAACGTCAGTTTATCCGATGAATTAAACTCCGCTTTGAAAAAGTTGGCTTTGCGCGATCAAGTCCCCACCGCCACCAAAGCCGAACGGCTTTTGGAAATTGCTTTGGAAATCGAGGAAGACGAAGTCTGGGATAGAATCGCCAGGAATCGGCAAGATTCCAAAAGTACCCCTTATCTTACTCATAATCAAGCCTGGAAATGAACTTCGAGATTATTTATCATCCGTTGGTGGTGGGTGATGATATTCCTAAACTTTCGATTGGGTGGAAAACAAAAATTCAGAAAAAGATTGAAGAACGTTTAACTACTCACCCGGAAACTTACGGCAAGCCTTTGCGTAGATCGCTGAAAGGATATCGCAAACTGCGCGTCGGAGATTATCGCGTAATTTTTTTATTGGAAAAAAATATTGTCAAAATTCTCGTCATTCAGCACCGTTCAATCGTGTATGATAGAATTAACAAACGAATATAATGTCATTTTCCATCGGCATTGTGGGTCTCCCCAACGTAGGCAAATCCACATTATTTAACGCACTCACGAAGCAGCAAGCCGCTGCTTCGAATTTTCCATTTACCACGATTGAGCCCAATGTCGGCGTGATTAATGTTCCAGATGAGAGACTGGCTAAACTGGCAGTACTTGAAAAATCCGAAAAAATTGTGCCAACCAGCATTGAATTCGTGGACATTGCCGGCTTGGTCAAAGGGGCGGCGGAAGGCGCGGGCTTAGGCAATAAATTCCTCTCTCATATCCGAGAAGTGGATGCCATTGTCCAGGTTGTGCGATTTTTTGAAAACAGCGACATTATCCATGTGGATGGTTCAGTCAACCCACAACGCGACATTGACGTCATCAACACGGAGTTGATGCTGGCGGATTTGGCTGCGGTTAGCAAACGGTTGGAAGGATTGCACCGAGATGTGAAATCCGGGGACAAAGAGGCAATAGCGTTGAAAGATGCCTTGGAAAAAATCAAACAAGCTCTGGATTCAAGCCGGCCGGCCAAATCCGTGCAATTAACAGACGAACCTTTGAGGCTGGTTAAGCAATTACAGCTTTTGACCATGAAGCCGGCGCTTTACGTGGCCAATGCCACGAACCAAGGGCCGAGCCAGGAGGGGCGCCCTCCCAGCAGAGCGCCAATCTTGGAGGGCGCCCCTCCAATCATAGCTCTCGACGTTAAGCTGGAATCAGAACTGGTGGAACTCAAGGACGAAGAACGGGCGGAATACATGAAAGAACTGGGCATCCAAGAATCAGGCTTAGACAGATTGGCAGCCGCAGCTTACAAGCTCCTGGATTTAATCACTTTTATCACGGCCGGACCGAAAGAATCCAAAGCCTGGACCATCAAGCGCGGCACCAAAGCGCCGCAGGCGGCAGGTATCATCCACACTGACTTTGAAAAAGGCTTTATCAAAGCCGAGGTCATTCAGTGGGACAAGCTTTTGGAAGCCGGCGGCTACGCGCAAGCAAGAGATAAGGGCTGGCTGCGGCTCGAAGGCAAAGAATATGTCATCACTGATGGCGACGTCTGCCATTTTAGATTTAATTTATAAAAAATCGGCTGAAGATCTCCCTCAAATCTTCAGCCGTCGATCGATCGCTACAACCCTTGACCGTCAAGGCTTATTTTGATATATTTACTGGCCAGTTTCGGCAACAACCTGGGAGGAGGAAATGGCGAACAAATCTCATCTCGAGACCGAGATTGACCGGCTTTTGGTTGCTCGGCAGACCGTGCGGCAAATCGCCAGCAGTCTGGGCATCCCGCGTCTGGTGGTGGAGGAAAGAAAAAAACAACATGTCGCGCGTATTCGCGCGAGGCGTAGTCTGGGATGGGCATTCCTGGGGCTGACTGCGATTGTGGTCGCACTGGCTATCGAGGTACCGCATCTCTATCGCAGTTTCGAACAAGATTCAATAATCGAAGAGTTAAGAAAAACAGCCTTATCGGTCGAGCAAGACAAGCCGGCCGCCACTTCCACTTGGCTGGTCAGCGAGGAGTTCCAAGGTCCTCAATTGCTTGCAATCAGGGCCGGCCAGATTGATCAACTTGCAGACGAACTCGACCGCAGCGTGGCGCGTGTAGAAGAGATTCCTGAAATCCAGGCCATGATCGCAAAATCAGGAAAAAAATTCCTGGTCAGCATCTTTAGCCCGCCCAACGGGATCATGCATATCGCAAAAGAGTCCGAAGCGTTTGATCCTGCCGGAAAGATCGAGGTCACATTCTTCGGCCCGGCCGGATTCAACACCCCCATAGTCCAAGGCCTTTACCTGTCTTACCAAAGCGGCTTTGGGTCGGTGTTCGTGGCAGCGCTTCGTTACCCCGACCCCCGCTGGTTCGACGCGTTTCTCTGGCATGAACTGCTACATCGCCAGAAGCATCTCGACCACGCCGCTTCGGCCACCGCGCCTTTCCTGTCAGACGTTTGGGCCAGTGAAGAAGTGCAGGGCCATGAATTGGCTCGTAAAATCCTCGACCACCACACCCGACAAGCCTATAGCCGCACACTTGCAGAAATCGCCCGGAATAAGTGGGCGTGGAGCCTGAAAAACTTCCTACGGCAATTACGCGCGCGCGACCTCGAATCCCTGGAGGACTTGTTCGTCCCGGGATCTAAGGATGAGTCTCGCTTCCGCAGCTCGCAATACCTGCTAGATTTGTCCTTCGTCTGGCTGAAACAGCGCCAGCAGGGACAGAAGCTGATCCAAGCCAAGATAGAGGCCTACCGACTGCTTGCCACCAAACTTGGCAGGATATCCCCCTCGACCAGATAGGAAGCACTTGACTCCTATCTGTTTTTTTGCTAGGCTATTCAGGCTAATCCGCCTTCGCCAACCTCCTTCGCTCTTTGAGCTTCGGTGGACAGGTCGGCGGACAAGACAATTTAAGCTTTATATTCGGCCCCTGAAAATACGGCGGCTGATAACAAAAGGATTATCCTTGTTATGCCAAAATATGAGCTGATGTATATTTTATCTTCAGCCGTTTCCGATAACGACGTGCCAGGCATCGCCTCTGAACTAGATAAATTCCTCCAGGAACAGGGTGGGGTGATTTTGACCCAGGAAATGCTGGGCAAGAAAAAACTGGCCTACCCGATCAAGAAAACCCGGAACGGTTTTTATGTTTTGCAAACTTTCAACCTCGACGCCGGCAAGGTCGCCGCTTTCGACGCCAAAATCCGTAGCCTCGATTCCATTATCCGCTATATTATCGTCAATTTGGAACAACTGGAACAGCGCAGAGCCAAAGACGTCAGAGAACGCGAAAAAATGAAGCCTTTAAGGAAACCAAGGCCGATGGAAACCATACCTCAGGCTCCGGAGATTAAGTTGACGGAAACCGAATTGGAGAGCAAAATTGAAGCAGCGTTAGGCTCCGAGGATTTGGCAAAGTAATTGTAAGTTGCCAGATTAAAGTTGAAAGTGCTACAGTAAATTGTAACTTAAATCTTTAATCTTAAATCTAATTTTATGGACCTCAATAAAGCCATGATTATCGGGCGCCTAACCCGCGACCCGGAAATAAGAACCACTCCCAGCGGCGCCAAGGTCACCTCATTCGGCGTGGCCACTAATTTCCGCTGGACCGACCAACAGGGGCAAAAAAAGGAACAAGTGGAATTTCACAACGTCGTGCTATGGCGCGGACTGGCTGACGTGGCCGAGCGGTTTCTAAAAAAAGGTTCGATCGTGTACGTCGAAGGGCGGCTGCAGACCAGGTCTTGGGACGGCCAGGACGGCAAAAAAAACTACCGCACGGAAATCATTGCGGAAAAAATGCAGCTCGGACCCAAGACGTCTGGAGGCTCTACGGCTTCTGGAGGCTCTGCGGCAACCGAACAAGTGTCGGCAGAACAACCAGCGGCGACAGAAGAAATCCCGACTATTCAAATCAGTAACGACGATATTCCATTCTAAATATGGCTATCCCCCAACAGATCAAAAAAAATTGCATCTTCTGTCAGGAAAAAATTTCCTGCGTTGATTACAAGGACATCCAGTTTCTGCGCCGGTTCATGAGCCCTCACGCCAAAATTTTGTCCTCGGTTAAAACCGGAAACTGCAACAAGCACCAGCGCGTGGTATCCCAGGCCCTCAAGCGGGCGCGTCATATGGCACTATTACCTTTTGTTAGCACTTAACAGTTAAGCGTTTAACGGCAGCGCAGCGCGTATCGGTAAGCGTCTTACGTTAAGCGTCAGGAAAACCGCCAGACGCTGCCGTAAGACGATACGCGCAGCTCCGACGAATAACGAATTACCATGAGTGTCCTCGACTTCTCCGACCTCAAATCCACCGGCGTCATCATCAAATACCAAGACCAGCCTTATCAAATAATCTGGTCTAATTTTATGCGCACGGCGCAAAGAAAGCCGGTGATCCAGACCAAACTGCGCAACCTCATCACCGGCAAGGTAATGGAGTACTCGTTCAAGTACGGCGAAAAGGTGGAGGGCGCGGACGTGGTTAAAAAAAAGATGCAGTATCTTTACTCTGACGAATCAGGCGGATCTTTCATGGACCCGGAAAACTTTGAAACCATAGTGCTATCCAAAAGCCTGATTGCCGACCAGTTGGGATACTTGAAAGAAGGCACGGAAACAGTCGTGATTTTGTTTGAGGACAAGCCGATTGGCCTTGACCTGCCCGTAAAAATCGATCTCAAGGTTGTGGAAGCGGCACCCGGCATCAAAGGCGACACGGCCACTGGCGGATCAAAACCGGCCAAACTGGAAACAGGAATCACGGTAAATGTTCCTCTGTTCATCAAAGAAGGCGACAGTATCCGGGTAGACACCCGCGACGGCTCATATGTCGAACGAGCCTAGGTTGACACTGAAATTTCTAGGAGCCAAGATTAAATTTCCAAGATTAACTGGCGGCAGAAAGGCATAATATGGCAAAAGAGGTTACCAATGAAGATCTGGCCGTGATGATCAAGAACCGCTTTGACGCGGCAGCCGGCGACTTAAGCGATCTAAAGGACGAACTTAAAACCGACATTAGCCGAATAGAAGCCAAGGTTGACAAGGCTTTACATGTGGAATATGTCAGCCTGGAAGTCCGGGTTAAGAGATTGGAACAAAAAGTCGGCCTGAAGCCATTGAACAATCCGGCCTAGAAACCAAAACCGCCCTCTCGGGCGGCTTTTTTTATGGCCTTAGCGTATACTTATTTCTCTAATTGCGGCAACCAGCGTCCTCATAATACCCAACATTTTTACTTACTTCGTGCATATTTCTCTGCTTAATTATTGCTTCATTTCGGTTATTGGGCCCAGAGGCAATCGGAGGTCATGCTCGTTGGCTGGGACGACTTGAGCAAAGCTGTGGCCCCAGGAGAAGAAAACTTCAGCCGAGGGGAAGGCGTAGCGCAGATCCGCGCCTAGGAAATAAATAGTGCCTTTATCATTAACCACGCTGCCTCTCGCGTGGCGCTGCGAACCGGTAAATATGCCGGAGCCCAAGGGAAGATTCTGCGTTTGCCCGAGGATGGCATTTTTTGTCTTATATCCAAATTCAGCAAACACCGGCATGGAAACAAACGGCCGCTTCTTCCCATATTCTATAACATATATCGTGCCAGAGTCCAAAACCAGAACGCCGTCAAGGTACGCCGGGGCAGGCGCGGGGGTTGGTGTCGGCGCGGGCTGAGGCGTTGGAACAGGCACTGGGGTCGGGCTACCGCCTCCTCCGCCAGGCGGACTTGGCGAAGGAGCCGGGGCAGGTGATGGCGCAGGAACCGGTGTTGGTGTTGGTGAAGGAGTCGGGGTAGGCGCGGGACTTGGTGCCGGAGTTGGACTTGGCGCCGGACTCGGAGCAGGAACTGGTGTGGGCGCTGGAGCCGGTGTCGGAGAAGGAGAAGGCGCCGGATCTGGTGTAGGAACAGGCGCTGGAGAAGGCGCCGGACTCGGTGCTGGAGTCGGAGAAGGAGCGGGGACAGGCGCCGGAGAAGGCACGACCGCTGCCGTAACCGAAGCGTTAATAACCTCGGACAAAATATCGCTGCCCGAAACCGCGACGTTGGAATCATTGGTTTGGCCCGGCGTAAAATCAAAACTTATCGCCCCGGCGCCTGCCTTGAGAGCCTTAAACCGAATTTCCGCCAACGTCTGGGTGGATATTCCCGTGCCGGACGCAAACAAGGAGAGCTGGACAAAACCCGCCTGATTATCGAAATGATTGGCAAAAATAGTCAGCAGCGGGTCTGCCTTGACCTCTTTTACTTCCAGCAATTCCGGATTGAACCTTAAAGAATAGACATCTACGGCATCAGCCGCGACCGTTGTTTCCAAATTGACGTTAAGCCAGAACTCGTCATTGACCAAAACTTCCTTGCTTGCCGGACTGACGGCGAGTATGGCCTGCCCCACATCGGCGTTGCCAAAATTAAACGAGGTTTTTTTCGCCCGGTTCGAAAGATTATTCAGGGCAAAAAATGCGGCAACAAAAAATCCAGCCACCAGCATGACCGCGATTAAATTTTTGTATTTCCAAAGCAGGGGTCTCATCATCAATCGCCGGTTGAATTCCAGTTTGTTCGAAGCAGGGAGTAATCCAGGCTGTTGACGATGCCGTCGCCCGTCAAGTCAGCGCCGGAATCCGCTTGGAACCATTTCTGCGCCAATCTTGCGACGTCCAAAGCGTCTATGCGGTTGTCGTTGTTCAAATCCCCGGCTTTCAGGCTGCCAAAATCAACGGTTAACCCCGGTTCCAAATCGATCCTGACCGCGCGCGACAAGTAGCCGTCGGGTTTAATCACCGCGCGGATCGGCTGGGCCAAAAGATTTATATTCAAGGACTGCCTGCCGGTTTCAGGGGCTGACAGCTCAAATTCGCCCAGGCTGTTTCCGGATAAGTCGTAAAAAGTGATGGTCCCGGAAGCGCGATGCTGCTGCCGGCCTTGCAAAGTCAGTCTGACGGCAACCGAGTTCACGATTGGCGGCGGCGGAGGTGGAGGCGGAACAGGTGCCGGCGCTGGAGTCGGAGCCGGTGTTGGAACCGGGGACGGAGAAGGAATAGGGATGGGAACAGGCGCTGGCGAGGGTTGGGGACTGGGAACTGGCACAGGCTGTGGCGCAGGAACGGGAGCGGGAGTAGGCGTTGGTTGCGGTGTCGGCTGCGGCACGGGTGTTGGCGCGGGAATAGGAACCGGAACGGGTTGAGGTGTCGGAACCGGGAGTTGCGGAGCGTTGCCGTTAATCTGGCGGAGCGCCGCCTTGAAACTTTCATCCGGTATGAAATTTTCCGTTGCCCACGGCCAGATTTCAAAGCCAACACTGGCATCCCGGGGATTGATAGTCGGCCCCCACCAGGCAATCCCCTGTAAGCCGTTTTGCCAGGTCAGATCCGCAAAATATTGCAACTCGTCTGGGTTCGGGGAAGAATCGCCGGAGAGGACAATGCCCTGATGGACAAACCAGGCGTCCCGTCCGGCGGCTACCTCCTTGACAATGTTCATTGAAGCAGTCATGGCGCCGGACCAGGCAGAAGTGTTGTGGTCCGGAAAGAAAAAGTAAGGATAAAAATCCATACTAAAGATGTCGGTCCAATCCCAGCCCCTGATTTTTTCCGCGCTGTCTTGAGATTCATTTTGCCAAACCAACTTGCTCGGATAAATTTCCTTAAACAAATTATATCCTTCCTGCATACTTTGCTGATCCCAATCAGTATGACCTAAAGAAACATTTCCACTTACCTCATCAATATTATGAATACCCAAAACCCACGGCGAATCAAAGCAAGGCCGAAGTTGATTCAAGGCCTGGCGTTTGTAATCAGCGGAATATTTTTTTTCAAAGGGAACAACAATCTGCCAAAAAAGATAAGTGTTGGCCGCCGGCGCCTCGGCGATTCTGGCTCGGCAAAACTCGTTGTAAACCTCGAGATCAAAAGCACGGGGCGTGGAATTCCAGTTGCCAAAAAGAGAGTCTACGCTGTACATCACGACTTTGGCGCCGAAATCATTCCTCAATTCTCCTAATGTTTGAGTATTGTTTCTACGAAACCACGGCCCCAGCCAAAGCACGGACATTTTTTCCGGAAGTTCATTGCGCACTTTCACGAACACCCGCTTACTGATCTGGGCCCCGCCGGGAGCCTGAGCGGTAATGTTAAACAAGGTGCTGCTCTGAACCGCCGCGCCGAAACTCGTTCTTCTGGTCACATCAATATTGCCGGGGTTGAGTGTCAGCTTGCTGTAGCCCTGGGCAGCCCAGGAAAAAGTCACGGTCTCGCCTTTAGCTATCTCTGTTCTGTCCGCAGTCAAAGATTCTATGTCCAAAGGCGGAACGCCGAATTCCGAGATCGTAACCGTCATGCCTTTCGGTAAAACCAAGCTTCGATACGAAAAATCCCCTGATCCGTCCGCGATTGCCGTAACCGCGGCACCGGTCTGCGGATTATAAAGCAGCAGGTCAGTTAGGCGGTCTGAATTGATATCAGTGGTGGACACCTGCCAGTTCGCGTCCCAGCGGCCGCGGTGATAATCAAAATCGGCCCTGGATCGGTCAAAAAGCAAGGTAAACCACGAACCGTTTTGCTTATTGTGCAAAATTAAATCAGCCGCGTTATCGGCGTTAAACTGTCCGGTTATGACAGTCCAACCGGCCGACCATTTGCCCGAAATGGCATCAGTGGCAAACCCTTGATCCGTGGAAGTTAGCGCAAACCAATTAGAGGTATCGGACGCCGCTCCGTCCACTTCCGGATTATAAACCAAGAGATCGGAAAGTCCGTCTTGGGAAAAATCCGCGACAGTCACCTCCCAGCCCGGAGACATTTGCCCGCTTTGGCTGTAATCAAAATCGCTGCCGCCGGAATCAATGACTTTGTACCAACTGCCGGAAGCTTTGTTGTATAAAAAGAAATCCGTCAGCGAATCGCGGCTGAACCGGCCGGGAAAAATTTCCCAACCCGGGGACCAGGCCCCTTGCTTTGGACAACTGAATTCCGACTCGCTGGTCGTAAAACATTCATACCAGGCTCCCGAGCTTTCGTTATATAAAAACAAATCGGTTTTTTGGTCGCCGTTAAGATCCTGAACATGAGATTGCCAGCCGGGGCTGAAACTGCCCCGATGATAAACAAAACCTTCGGGGGTGCCGATAACTTTGTACCAGCTGCCCTGTTCAAAACTGTAAATGTACAAATCAGCCAATCCGTCATTATTAAAATTGGCCGCCGAGACCTCCCAACCGCTGTCCCAACGACCGCTGCTGCGGCCCTGCGGCTCCGCAGATCCTGTGCCATAATTGATGAGCCAATCACCCGTTGATTTATCGTATAAAAAAATATCCAGGGCGTCTCCGAATGCCGCATTAGACGTGGTGAAGTCCACCGTGATGGCGCGCTGTCGTAAAAATTTAACCCCTAATATTGCCCCCGATCCGGCCAAAATCAAAACAATAGCGCCCAACGCCATCCGCCCTGCTGGTCCAAGTACGGCAAGCCTGCTCGATATTCTCATCATATTTTTTTTGTTTTTTTTGGGCTTATTGCTTCATTCCCAACACCGGGCCGATGGGCAGAGCCAAATCATGCTCGTTGGCTGGGACGACTTGAACAAAGCTGTGGCCCCAGGAGAAGAAAACTTCAGCCGAGGGGAAGGCGTAGCGCAGATCCGCGCCTAGGAAATAAATAGTGCCGTTGGACTCTACCAGCACGCCGCGGGTATGCCGGGCATCTGATGTGAACAGTCCCTCGCCCGCGGACAAAACGCTGACGTCAGCTTCGATGACGTTGCGAAGCTTAAAACCCAAGCCCGTGAATACGGCTAAGCTTGCAAACGGCCGCTTTTTGCCGAACTCAATGATGTAGATGGTGCTGTGGTCCAAAACCAGAGTCCCATCTTTCAGCGCCAAGGTATTGACCGTAACTGTGATATTTTGCGTCACTTGCTGGCCCTGGCTGTTTTGGGCAGTAAGCGTGTAAGTTGCGGTTGCCGCAGGAGAAATATCCTTAAAACCGGTTAGTACCACGGCCCCGACCCCCTGATTCAACGACACAGATGAGGCGTTGGCCGTCTGCCAGGTCAGCCTGACTGATTCGCCCTTGTTGATCGAAACGCTTGAGGCGGTAAACTGATTAATTAACGGCTGCGGCACGGAAGTGACGACAATCGTGACATTGGCCGAAACAGAAGTTACTGAATTAATAGCTGTCAAAGTGTACGTGGCGGTTTGGCTTGGGGTAACGATAGCCGGGCTTGTACCATTGCCGACAATAGTGCTGCCTTGCTTCAAGGTCACAGTTGTGGCATTGGACGTATTCCAAGAAAGCGTAGACGATTGCCCGCTAGTAATCGTCGCCGGAGTTGCAATAAACGAACTGATAACCGGCGCTTGCGGCTGCGGGTTCACGGTTACCGTAACTGAGCCTGTGACCGACTCGCCGGTGGATGAGGAGGCAGTCAGGACATATGTCGAAGTTTGGGTCGGAGAGACTACCACGGATGTACCGCTGCTCGCGATATTGGTTGAACCAAGCTTCAGGACAATATTATTGGCATTGGTCGTGGTCCAGGAAATCGTGGAGTTTTGACCGGCGGTAATACTGCTTGGATTGGCACTAAGCGAAGTGATAACCGGCTGACCAACATTAACCGTAACGGTAACGCTTGACGAAACTTCCTTACTGCCGTTGTTGGCGGTTAAGGTATAAGTCGTGGTCTGAAAGGGACTGACATTCAGGGAATTGGATGGGGCAGTCGAGATGATGGCACTGCCGGCTTTCAAGGTCACGGTCGTGGCATTGGAGGTAGACCAGGAAAGAGTAGTACTTTGGCCAAAATTAATGCTTGCAGGCAGGGCGGCAAAGGAGCTGATGACCGGATTGCCAGGCTGAGGCGCGCTGATGCTGAAATAATTGTCGCTCAAGTCTTCCGCAATTTTGTTACCTCCGTCATAGAGGACGACCCGGATGCGGTAATCGGCAGCCGGCGACACTTCGATCAGGCCAGTCTTGCCGCTGTCATAATAATAAGTCTGACCCCAGCCCAAACTCCAAGTGTAGGAAGCCGCGGTAACGCTCATAGGAGAAGGCACCAAAGCGCCAAGAGTGCTGCTGCCTTTCACCAGTTCAAAATCCAGTCTGGGGTTGCTTAGGCTTGAAATGTTGGTGATACCAGCAAGAATTGAGAAGGCGGTTTGGGTGCCATCCTCGGTGGCCATGACCAACTGCTCGCCGCCGTTGGGGGAAGTCAGGGTAATGCTGGGAGTCAGAACATTATTGACGGTTATGGTGTAAGATTTGTTTCCGGAGAGTGATCCGTTACTGGCGCTTAAGGCAAACGTATAGGTTCCGGCCGTAGTCGGAGTGCCGGTGATATGACAAAAACTCGTGCCCCCGGCACAATCAGTGGTCTGAAGCCCCGGAGGAAGGCTGCCGGAAAGCGTCCAGGAAAATGCGCTGGAGTATCCAAGCGGCACAATGCCCATGATCGTTCCGGTATAATAAGTACCCACAGTGCCGTTTGACAAACTGTCTGGCGAGAAGCTGATAACTGGTATGCTCACGGTCATGACATTGCCTGGGCCGCCGAAATTCAGAATGGTGCCGCTGGGGTGGCCTGCGGAATAAAACTGCAAAGCAAAAGTGCTGCCCGACTGGGCCGATTGGGCCAGGTCAACCTTTATCGCCACGGTTTTGCTGGAATCAGACGGGATGACAAGGCTGAAGTTATTAAAGTCGAGGTAGCAGGTTTTATCGTAATCTAAGAAAGTCGCCGAACCCAGCACCACTCCCGAGGTGACGTCAGTCAGTGTGGCTTTGCTAAATGCGCAAAATCCCGGTGTGCCTAGGCTAGTGTTGGTGGCCGCGCCCAAACTAGTCAGGACAAAATCGCCGCCGATTGACGACAGTTTGGTGCGCAGCACTTCCACTCCTGTCATGCCCGGTTGGATGGTTTTGGCAATCGGCGTGTCCGCAGCAAGCTTAAGGTCAAGCTGAGGGTAAGCGCTGACAATGCTAAACGGCGCGTCGGATTGGTCATAATTGCCGCCGCCATATTGCTTGACCACTTGAATATAATAATCCGATCCTGGCGGCACCGTGCTGCCATCTCCCAACGTGCCTACAGATTGCCAAGCTAGAGACGTGTCATAAACCAACGAAGACCCAATCCAGCCGTAGGAACTGCCGTTGGCCGCAGTTAAGTGAACTGTATATGCATCTCCGGTTTTATAATTCGAATCCTCCCAGTCAATCATCGCCGCTGACCCCTTGGTCCAAATCTCGCCGCCGTTTGGCGAGATGATTCGGATTGCCGCTGGCGGCGAGGTCAGGACAGATAATCTAAAATCACGATATGCTATTTGCGAACCGGATTTGACCTGGACGGTAAAGTTATAATTTCCAGTCGCGGTCGGCGTGCCGGCCAAAACCAGTTGGGTCTGGCAATAAAAATCATCATAGCCTAACCCCGAAGGGCACGCCGGATACCAGCCCAAGCCCGGCGGCAGACTGCCGCTTGTGATATTCCATTCATAATAGTAGGCGCCGCCGGTGGCTGCGATGCTGGCAGAATAAGGCGTGTTGGTGTAAGCCAGGGGCATACTTTGAGTGTAAATCTCCAGCTGAGGAACTTCGAGAATGAATATGCTCGCCGGCAGGAAAATCCGCTGTCGCCCGCTTTCCAAGGTCAAAGTGAAGTAGAATGAGCCGGCCTGGGTGGGCTTGCCGTAAAACACGGCCGGTAATTGGTCACATTTGATGCCGGCGACCAGGTAGCAGTCGATTGAGCGCACAGCCGATGACGGGATGCTTAAATTGGCTGATGACTTTTCGCCCAGCTGCTCAAACACCGGGCAAGGCCACTGGATACACTGGACCTGTTCATTGGCCAGATAAATTCCCGGCGGCAACTGGCCTTTGATTCCCCAGCGGTAACTTCCTGAGCCGCCGCGGGCAAACACGGCGCCTAAATACTGTTCGCCCTCATACCCTAACGGCACATAAATATCCGTGAATTCCAAATTTTCTTCCTGAATCGGAATGACCTTGACGTCCAGGCTTTGGGAAATCGGCTTTTTATCAGAGGCAAAAACCGTGAGCATAAATAAGCCGGATTCTTCCGGCGCGTACCCAACCAAGCCGGAGCCGGATTCCGTAGCATAAATAATCTCAACCGCCGGGTCAGCTTTTTTTTGATAAGACAATTCCGAAGCCGAACCGTTGGATGACCACTTGAAGCCAACTTCATCGCCTTGGCTGATTTCCCTGGCCGTGGCCGTAAATGAATATATTTGCAATTTGTCTTCTGTCCGCAAAAAATCCGCGGTGCCGCAAAAGACGTTTTGATAAACGTCATTGCTTAAATAAACATGGACATTGATCGGGCCGATGCCGGGATGCTTGGCTAAATCCAATTTCGCGAACCAGCCCTGCTCTTTTTCGCCGCGTTGGCCCTGGTACCAGACAATGTCATCCTGGCCGTTCTCGGAAGACCAGGTTGGGAAAAAAACAGAAGTCGCGTCTGTGACCCCGTTGGCATAGACCAAAAACTCGCCGGAGGTCTTGGAAGTTTCCGGAGCTTCGGGTGAGGTGTTTAAGCATGACGGCCACACTGCAGGCGGCGGGCAGCTGCTGGTGTCCAAAAATTGTCGATTAGTAAATAAAGTATTGCTGCCCGTGGCCGTGTCCTGGGCATAAACCCAGATCTCGTGCGTGGCCCCGTCCTTGAGGTCATCGGGAATTCTGAAGCTAAAGCCGTGCTGTTCGCTGGCCGGCCTACCCATAAATTCATTGACATCCGGCCGCGCCATGGCCGTGACATCCGCGGCAATCAGGCGACCGATGCCTTCCGGCCCGTCGGCAAACACGGCCACGCGCACGGCAGCTTCGGGCGTGTCAGTATCCAAAACCCAACCACTGATCGAGTCACAAGTGGCCAGCTCAAAATTGCCCTCAACGCCATTGGCCCCGCTGCTCGCTGAGCCGAAATTAAAATCTACAATCCCCTTTTGATCCAAAACGTAAACCAAGCCAACCACATTGGCCATAATCGATATGGCAAACCCCATTGCCATAACTTTGGCAAATTTATCCATATATTAAGTTGTTTTTTGTGTTTATTTCTTAGAGAAACGACTTTTATTACATATATTATAGCACACTTTTCAATTTAGGTCAAGCGAAGAATCAAAAGAAAAGCGATGACGAAGCCGACGATGGTAAACATAATACTGGTGATAAACCACAGCCTGGTATTGCGTTTACTGACAACCACAAATTGGTGTTCGAAATCTTCGATAAAATTATCTATTTGTTTGTCGATCTCGCGCGTTTTGAAATTGGTGCGCAAATTGACGCCGTAAAGTTTTGTTAAGTCTGAGAGCGAAAGAATGCCGACCAATTTGTTCTGCCCGTCCACCACGGGGATGGGATTGACTTTCGGGTCGGCGAACAGGATCGCGGCGTTCTCGACGTAAGCTTGGGGGCTGATGGTGGTCGGGTGCGGATCCAAGACATCGGAAACTTTCATGGACAGAATTTTTTCCAAATCCTTGCGGATGGGATGGTTGCGGTCTTTTTTGTAAAAATTAACTTCTGAAAACAAACGCAGCAAAGTTTTGAGGTGCATGTAGGAACCTTCCGCAATCATGCTCCGCTCAGTCAGCAATCCTTTGAGTCTTCCAATGTCGTCAATGACTGGCAAACCGGAAAAGCTATACTTGGTTAAAATATTAACAGCATCAATCAAGGCAGTTTCGGGATGGACCGAAACTACCTTTTGCGTCATGAGATCTTCAACTGTGGTCATTATTCACAATTTACTCAACTGTGATCGCGCCTCGACGGGCCGGATTTAGGTGATCATGGAATTTCCAAGTGCCTGTTTTGTCGAACGTGAATGCCCAGCTGCCACCGGCGGCGATTCCCTGTTTGGGATCAAACTCGGAATAATCAGTGTGCGTCGGATGTGGCGCGGACGCCGGCCAATGCAGTCTGTTGTCGTTGTTGACGAATTTCACGCTGTCGCCTTTATTGATGGTCAGCTCAGAAGGTGAGTAGCCATCGGCTGTGATGGCGACTGTGACAATTTTGGGCTGAGGAGTTTGAGTAGGCGCCGGCGCTGGAGTGGGCGCCGGTGATGGAGCTGGGGTTGGGGGCGGCGCAGGAGTTACCGATTGCTCGCTGCCTGGAGTATCTTCTGCCGGGGCTTGCGGTTGCTTATTGCATGCCGCCGCCAGAAAAACTAAGGCGAACAAAGGCACAAGGATTTTTAATTTACGCATAAATTTAGGGCTTGAGATTTTTTATTATAACCCCCTCGCTTTCATGGCCTCCATGATCCTGGACACAGCCAGAATGAATGCGCCGGTGCGGAGATCCTTCAGTTTGTATTCTTCTGAAGTATTCACGACTGCGGCGGTGGCGTCAATCATATATTTTTCCAATTTCTTCAAAACTTCTTCTTTTGACCAATAATAGCCGCTGAGATTCTGCGTCCATTCCAGATAGGAAGTCGCCACACCGCCGGAATTGGCCAGCACGTCCGGCACCACCGTAATCCCGCGCCGGTTCAAGATCGGGTCTGCTTCCGCGGCAGTGGGGCCATTGGCCATCTCCACGATAATTGAGGCTTTGATTTTTTTGGCGTTGCGCGCATGAATTTGGTTTTCCAGCGCGGCGGGCACTAAAATGTCAACAGGCAATTCGAGCAATTTTTCATTGGTGACTTCCGCCGTGCCCGGATAACCCTTGAGCTGGCCCATCTGTTTTTTCCATTCCATGACTTTCTTGACATCCATTCCTTTGGGCGAATAAATGCCGCCTTTGGAATCAGACAATCCCACAACTTTCAAGCCTGCCTTCTGGGCAAACAACGCAAAGAAGTGGCCGACATTGCCAAATCCCTGAATGGCTATGCTCTGGGATTTCTTTCGGCCTCTCCTTTTCAGGATTTCTCTCAAAACTACCATGCCGCCAAAGCCTGTGGCTTCTTCCCGGCCTTGCGAGCCGCCCATGCTCAACGGCTTGCCCGTAATTACCGCCGGCGTAAACTTGCCGACCAGCTGGGAATATTCATCCACCATCCAGGCCATAATTTCCGGCGTGGTGTTGACGTCGGGTGCTGGCACATCCACATACTCGCCAATATTTTTATAAATCAAATCAATGAATTTCCGGCTCAAGCGCTCCAGCTCGCCTTTGGACAATTGTTTGGGGTCAACAATAATGCCTCCTTTGCCGCCGCCATAGGGTACTCCGACCACGGCGTTTTTGATGCTCATCCAAAACGCTAAGGCCTTGACTTCATCCATGTCCACCTGGGGATGGAAGCGCAAGCCACCTTTGTACGGGCCGCGGGCGTTGTTGTACTGCACGCGGAAACCATCAAACACTTTCTTTGCCCCATCATCCATGCGGACCGGAATACTGACATGCAGAATTCGGTCAGGCTTTTTGAGTTGAGATAAAATTTCAGGGGCTAACTTCATTTTTTCCGCAGCATGGGACAGCTGTTCCATGGCGGTTTTGAACGGATTGATTTTTAGCATAATTTTTTAATCCACCCTTTCCGGCCCCTTGTCATAATAGGCCTCGATAAATTTAATCATAGCCAGTTCGTCAAACTGCGCAAAGGTCTGTAGACGCGTCCAGGCGCAAAAGGCAATCGGCGCTTCGTTGGTCTCTCTTGGCTCAATAATCACCTTGCGATACCGTTTGGTAAAATCTTGAAGCTTGTCAATCGTAGTTTGATCGACTGTCCCCGGCTTATAAGAAATCCAAATCCCGCCGTGCTCCAAGTTATGGATCAGCTGCTCGTCAGGTAGTGTCGATGAATACACGCCCCAAGCTGCCGGCTGCGGCCAGTGCCAACCCGAGGTCGGCGGGTTGGAATTATAGGCCGGATGATCGGTGGAGCCTTCAGTCAAATGCTCATTGCCCTGGTTTTCAAATGTCTGCCCAGGTAAATTCTCAGGCGCCTGCGCCTGCTTGGAAGCTTGGAACAACCAGAATCCGATGCCCAGAACTATAACAATGACGATAACGATAATAATAATATTTTTCATCCCGTTAGAAATAGTGATAGTTAATTAATAAGCTATTTTTATTATAATCATCTCGTTTTAGTATAATTTTGGCCATAAACTCAACTACGTAAAATTTCTAACGGGATTCATAGCTTGGGTATTATAAACTATCAACTATCAACTATCAACTATTGACTCGAAGAATCCGAAAGGCTATAATTTTTTTATGAGCGAACCGATTACGAAACAAGAACTAGTCAAAACTTTGGGCGAGTTTACGGAAGAAACCCTGCTGCCGGCTCTTTCTGCCATGATGGATGAAAAATTCAAAAATTTCAGTCTCAAAAGAGATCTTAAACAAGTCATTTCCGAAACCGACGCCAAGCAAATTCTCTCGCTGGAACCGTTCCCAAAATCATAAAAATAAAATAAAAAAACCGCCTGGCATCTCCAGGCGGTTTTTAGTTCTCTTATCCCTTACTTCTTAATTCTAACTCCTTTATTCTAATTTCCTCCCGCAACTGCCGGGGAGCTTGCCCGCCGAAGGGCGTCTTTCTAATTACTTATTACTATTTACTAATTACTACCCCTGGTCCATCCCCAGATATTTTTCCGCGTCCAACGCGGCCATGCAGCCCATGCCGGCCGCGGTCACGGCCTGGCGATAGCGGTGGTCGTGGACATCGCCGGCCACAAAAACTCCAGTCACGCTCGTCTTGGTCTGATCAAAAACTTTTACAAACCCTTTTTCATCCAGATCAACCTGGCCGACAAATGCATCGGTTGCCGGCTTGTGGCCGATGGCGATAAATGCGCCGCCGATTTTTCGCTCTTCCACTTGATTGGTTTTGACATCGCGGATTTTAACGCCGGTCAATTTATCATCGCCCAAAAATTCTTCCACAGTCTTATTGTATTCAACCGTTATCTTGGGGTTTTGTCTGGCTCTGTCCTGCATAATCTTGGAAGCGCGCAAAATTTCGGTTCGATTCAAAATATTAACTTTCAGCGCGAACTTGGTCAAATAAGTCGCCTCCTCCATGGCTGCGTCGCCGCCGCCGACCACCACGATCTCTTGGTCTTTGAAAAAAAATCCATCGCATGTTGCGCAGGCGGAAATACCGTGGCCGCGAAGTTTCTGTTCAGAAGGAATGTCCAGCCATTTATAGCTCGCTCCGGTGGCAATGATGACACAATCAGCCGAATATTGATTCTGGCCCGTATCCAAGAAAAATGGCTTTTTTTTGAAATCGACTTTGCTCACGTCTTCATAGACGATCTGCGCGCCGAACCGTTCGGCTTGCTCGATCATTTTCTGCATCAACTCCGGGCCCTGCACCCCTTTGGGAAAGCCGGGATAGTTTTCCACTTCTGTCGTGGTCATCAGCTGCCCGCCAAAAGTCAGGCCAGCTAAAACTAAAGGCTTAAGTTCCGCTCTGGCGGCATACAGCGCGGCAGTGAGTCCCGCCGGACCGGAGCCGATTATGATTAACTTATGATGATTCATATTTAAGATTAAAGTTGAAGGTTGTAAGTTAATTACTTTTATTAACTAGGGATTTTTCAAGACCAAATAACATTTTCGAGCATTCAGTGTAAGCGTTAATGAAGTAGTGAAAAATTTCTTGACTCATGTATTGCTTTTTATAAGCCATGCGCAAATGATGCAGTGTTTCTCTTAATTCGCCTTGCGCCCGGCTGATAGCTTCTGTGTAAATATTCGTATGCTTATTGCCAAAACCTTCGGCTAAAATCGCTGAAATCGCATTGGATGATCTTCTTACTTGAGAACCTATCTCGTAAAGCTCAAATTTTGGAAATTTCATGGTTAGTTCATGAACCTCAAATGCCAACTTAACTAATTTTTGATATACATCAAGATCTTCTACCAGCATAACTTTAATCTTAAATCTTTCAACTTACAACTATTTGATCTTTTTAATTTCCGTCCAATCCGAGGTTAGGCCTTCCCCGCTTTTTTGCCGCATCAAATAGTCAAACGCGGCCAGGGCTGCGGCTGCGCCTTCGCCGGCTGATATGACAGCCTGCTTATATGGGCGGTTAGTGGCATCGCCGGCCGCAAACACGCCCCTGCGGGAAGTAGCTTGATCAGGTCCAATCATAATTTGCCCCGATTCATCGAGTTTAACCAAGTCCTTCACAAAGTCCGATTTAACCACGTATCCTAATTCTACAAAAATTCCGGCAATTGGCAAAGACATCCGCTTATTGGTTTTTAAATCGAGCAACTTCAACTCTTCCACAGATTGACGCCCCTTAATTTCCTCAATCCGGACAAACGGCACGATCTGGACATTTTTTCTGCGCAACAGGGCCTTGACCAAGCTTGTGTGGCCGATTAGTTTGTCGGTTTTGGAAAGAACATAAACTTTTTTGGCAAATTTGCCGCACAGCAAAGCGGCCTCAATTGACAAATCGCCCACGCCAACCACAGCCACACTTTTACCTTTGTAAAACGGCGCATCGCAAGTGGCGCAATAAGACACCCCCTTGCCTTTGAACTCCTGCTCACCCGGCACATCCAAATCTCTCGGTGTTTTGCCAAAAGCCAAAATAACTGCTGACCCCTTATACTGCTTGCCATAAGCGTAAACAATGAAACTCCCGGCCGCAGACTTTATTTTTTCCACTTCCGCCATTTCCACTTGGGCGCCAAAATTGATCGCCTGCGCGCGGACGCTGTTTACCAGATTGTATCCGCCGGTTTCACTGACTCCGGGATAATTTTCAATCAAATCCGTGGAATTGGCTTGGCCCCCGATATCCTTGGCCAAAACCAAAATCGACAAGCCTCGCCGGGCGGCATAAATCGCCGCCGAAAACGCCGCCATGCCTCCGCCGATAATAATTACGTTAAACATAAATTTATAACTTGGCCTGTTTGATGAAATCGGGAAACAGCCTGACCTTCTTGCTGTCGTTGGGTTCGAACAAGAACGGGGCGACGTCCCGCGCTAATTCTGCAAAATCAAATTCTTTGATTAATTCAAGCAATCTCGCTCTTAATTGCTCAACGTTGTCAATATCCATCTTTTGCTTCAGATATTCGTAGTTGGGCTTGGTAAATGACAGCAAAAATACAATATCATAAAAATCGCGTCCCTTTGCTCGCTTGCGGCCAACCGCGGCGTTGATTTTTTGCGATAACAATAAATCCGGCGGGGTTACAAAAATTTCCGTAAAGACATCAAACTTATTCAGTATTTTCCTTTCCGGCTTATAGGAAACTCCATGGGCCAAACTGTCAATCTGGATCAGGATTTTTTCAGTTTGGTGAGCTGAAAGTCCGCTGCCAAAAAGAAGATCAGGCAAGCGGACATTGCAGCGATAGGCCTCTTGGCCCACAATATCTATTTCAACCTTAAATCCGTCCGCTTCCAATCCTGCCTTAATCTTTTGGGCAACAGTCTCGAACGCTTGTTCTGATAAACCAAAATTATCAAAATCAATATCTTCCGAAAAGCGATTATTATCATAAACAATTCTCAATGCCGTGCCGCCTAAAAATGAAAGCTTCCCGGCATATTCTGAAGCGAAAATTATTTCTAAAATTTTATACTGCAAATATTCCCGAAGGAGAGAGCGCTTAAACGCTCTTAAGTTTTGCGGATATTGCTGTTGTATTTGTTCTATGGTTAGCATTAGTGCTGTTGCTTAACAAAATTCATAAACTGTTTAGCCCGCTTTTCCAGAACAGGGCTGTTGAATGCCTTGACATACCGATTAAACTTGGATAGATCAGCTCGCGCCAGAAAATCCCGGCCGTTAAATCGCCATTCCTGCAAATCCGCCGGTCTCGCGCTCTTGGAGTTAAGATACAAGTAATCCAAAACCGCTTTTTCCATTTCGGCCAGCTTGAGTGGCTGCTGGCCTATCTTCCGTAAGGCATAGCCGAAGAAAAGTTGCGGCTTTAGGTTACGATATAAAAATTCGCCAATTGGCGTCTTAAACTTCTCCGTCTTCTTGCTGGTGGCGGAAGTTATGGCATACACTCCTTCCGGAATTAAGCCATAATAGGACAAGGCCATTTGAAACGAAACATAAGAAGGCGCATAGAGCTTGTTGGCGATCAGGAAAAGCTTTTCCTCATTCAACTGCACATCCACAAACATATAATAACCGCGGCGCAGCTTCCTGAGATAACCCTTGTCCTGCCATTCGTTCAAACGCCGACGATGAAATTGTGGCTCAATCTTGCGAATGTCCATCAAGGAAAATACGAAAAAATCCTTTAATTGTGCTTGAAGTTGATTATATTGCATATATCCCTAAAGAATGCTATTATCCACACCCTTTAGAAACAAAATAACATATAATCTAAAAAAAGACAAATCCCCACAATAAATTACCTGGCAGCATTAATCACAGTATTTTCAAGCAATTTAGCCACCGTAATCGGCCCCACTCCGCCGGGAGTAGGAGTGATTAGGCTGGCTTTTTTTGAAACCGAAGCGAAATCCAAATCCCCCTTCAACTTCCTACCTTCGAAAGAGACTCCGGCGTCAATCGCCACTACGCCTTGCTTGACCATACTGCCTTTAATCATTCCGGGCTTGCCCACGCCGGAAATCAAAATATCGGCCATTCTGGTAAATTTCGGCAAATTTTTGGTGTCCTTGTTGCAGACGGTTAGGGTCAAGGGCAGTTTGACTAGAATGTTCTTGAGCGGCTTGCCGATCAAATCCCCAGAACCCACCAGCACCACGTGCTTGGCCTTAAAAATAATTCGATGGTGCTCCAGAATTTCCATCACCGCGGCTGCGGCTGGCGGCAACATTTGATTCTCTCCAATCAATAATTTACCCAAAGAAACCCAAGTCAAAAAATCCACGTCAATCTCCGGCCTGATCCGGTTGAGTATGGCTTTCTTGTCCAAACCCTTGGGCAGAGGCAGTTGGACTATAATTCCATCCAAAGGATCTTCTTGAATGGCATCCATTTCCACGATCAATTGAGACTGTGAGATATTTTCCGGAAACCGGTATAGCGAAAACTTGACGCCAATAGCTTCGGCAGCTTCTTGTTTTTTGCGGACATAGGTCAAGGAAGCTGCATCGGACCCAACTAAAACTACGGCAAGGTGCGGCCTGGACCGCCGCCTTGCGATTTCTTTTTTGAGGCGCTTTAAGATATCGTCGGCAATTTTTTTGCCATCGACTACAATAGGCTTCATAGACTTAAGCATTTTACCATGTAACCCAATTCCTTGTATAATCGTTATAATGGTTACAGAAAAACAAATTAAGGCCTTGGTTAGGCAGGCTCAGCAGGGGGATACCGAAGTTTTTTCCGAAATCTATGATTTGTACGCGCCGAAACTCTACAATTTTCTTTACGCTCGCCTGCGGCATAAAGAAACCGCCGAAGATTTGCTGAGTACGGTGTTCATGAAGGCCTGGGACAACTTGGGTTCCTATCAGCCTCGGGCTTCCGCCAAATTTTCGACCTGGCTGTTTCAGATCGCCAACTTCACGCTCATTGACCACTGGCGAACTAAAAAAGACGTCATAGATATGAGCAAGGTCGAAAATCTTTCCATTTTCGCCCAGGAGGCGAAGCTTTACGAAAATTACGAATTTCTTTTTAGCGAACTGATCAAGCTGCCGTCAGAATACCAGACAGTGCTGGAGCTGAGATTCAGGCAGGACTTGTCTGTTTCAGAGACGGCAGAGATCATGAACAAAAGTGAAGTCGGAATACGAGTGCTGCAGCATCGGGCGCTGAAGCTTCTCAAAAAAAACTTAGCCCTGCGGGGAATCACAGAATTATGAAATTTTTCAGAAACAATGACAAACTGAAAGAGATGCTGAAGCAATCGCAGCGCGATTTTTCCTTTGATCAGAAAGCGGTTAAGCAGACGGTTCTGGCGCATGCTGGGACTCATCAGCCCGTTCTGCTCGCGAAAAGTTATCGCTTGGCTTGGGCTTACACTTTTGCGGCCTTAATGCTGTTTATCGGACTCGGCACGACCTTAACGTATGCCAATACTGCCAAACCCGGGGACCGGCTCTATGCGATGGACACCCTGCACGAACAGGCGATCTTGAAGCTGCCCCTGCCAGCGCAGACGAAAGCCAAAATCCAAGCCAACATTGCCGCCGAACGGACAGCGGAGCTAAACCAAATCAAAATCACCGGCAACAAAGTCGAACTGAAACTGAAAGCCGTCGAAACTTCCCAGCAGTCGCTGACGCAAGCAGTTGACAAAATTACGGAGAATCGCGCCAAATTCAAATTGCGCGGAAAAGAAAAGAGCGTCCATCAAATGGACGCGGTCCTGCTGAAACTGGAACAGCTGGCCTCGGAACAAGAACAAAAAGGCATCGAAATAAAACAGGAGCTGTCCGATCCCCTAGACCGGCTCGAGATCGAAAACCGGCTTGAGGAAATCAAAAAGGCGAGAACCAAAGCTCACCGACACCTGCTCGATCAAGAAGTGGAGATCGAGGGCCCAACCAAATATTTGGACAGTCCTTTGTAAAAATCACGCTGGGTAGCAAGCTGCCCGCTGACCCCGGCCCAGACCAATTGCTTGTTTTCCAAATCAAACACTATTTTATCCAAGACCCGGGCCGGGACTTGGGGATTTTGGAAAACTTCCAGCTGGGAGGCGGATAATTGCAAATTGATGCTTAAAAATTGCGACAACGCGCTGTATTCTTCCGCTCGCAATAACTTATGCGCCGTATACGCTCCGGCCGCGGTCTGCCAATCGGAATTGGAATAAACATCAGACAGGTAGGCGATATAATTTCTGGTTGCCTCTTTCGGCTCGGCCCGCTTAAATTCTTCATCGGTAATCCCCATGGCCGCAAGCAATTTAAGCCATAGTTCGCGGTCATGGCCAAGCTCGTCGCTGCGGCTCTGCTCCAACAGTGAGAGCGATGTTTCAGCCAAGGGGTCGTTTGACTCCGAGAGGTTGCCTATGGCGAAGCCCAAAAATCCCGGGTCGCCGGAGGGGCTGCCCCAAAACGCTTCTTCTGCCAGGAACCGCTGGAGCATAAACTTGCGCATTTTTTCAATCCGCGGCTTAGCGCCTCGAAGCAGCTGCAATTCGGTCCAGGCTTTGACCTCTGTGCCAATAAAGGCAAACAGCCACTCGATAAATTGTTCGCCCAATAAATTTTGGATTGCTTCTTCGGGTTTCTGCATGATTCTATTGTAAGCTGGCTTACGCCTTTTGTGCAACTGTGCTAAAATGGCCTTATTAACATGCCTTTCCCGGACTCTGCTCCAGGATCTAATCCCAAACCCAATGCAAGCTCAAAATTTCAAAGAAATAGCCCAGGGTATTTACAATATCATCGCCAGTGGCTTAATCGTCTTGCTTGAATGGGTTCGAAAAAAATCCCCTCGTTAAAAAACCCCGCTGCTCGCGAGCTGCGGGGTTTTTTAACCTCTCATTATAATCACGGTTAAATAAAAAATATAAAACGCCACGAAAACTCCGCCTTCCCAACGCTCCAGCCGGTGGTGCTTACCAATAAACATCCAGCCGAACAGCAGCACTGCGGCGGCGGCGGCGATCATAATATCGAAGTTCAGATCGGAATTGAGGGGCAGCGGCCGGATGACCGAACTTAACCCCAGAATCAAAAAGACGTTGAAGATATTCGAACCCACGACATTGCCCACGGCTATATCCGGGCTTTTTTTGTATGCGGCAACCAGAGAGGTGGCCAGTTCCGGCAAGGATGTGCCCACGGCGACGATGGTCAAACCAATCAGGGCCTCGGATAGACCAAAGCTCTGGGCAATGCTAATCGCCCCGTTGACAATCCACTGGCCTCCGACCACCAACCCGAACAGGCCAAGTGCAATCATCCCGATGGAACGGAATAACGAATACTGCTTGGGATGAGCCAAAAACTCCTCGCCTTGGGCCTTGGCAATGCCAAAAGTGTAGTAAAGGAAAATGATAAAGAAGGCCAATAAGGACAATCCATCGCTGCGCGTCAATAAATCAAAATCCATCCGGTCAACCAATCGGTCGTTGGCCATAAAAAACACCAAGGCAACGGCCAGCAAAGACAATGGAATCTCCTTCCAAACCGTGCCCTTGGTGACTTTCAGCGGGTAAATCACCGCTGCCAAGCCCAAGATAAATAACATGTTGACGATATTGCTGCCAATGATATTGCCAACGGCGATGTCGGTATTGCCCTGCATGCTGGCAAAAATATTCACGAACAGTTCGGGTGCCGAAGTCCCGAATGCCACAATGGTCAATCCGATGACCAGATCTGAGACTCGCAGCCGCCGGGCAATGGAGGAAGCTCCGTCCACCAAAAGATCCGCGCCTTTGATCAGGACTGCAAAGCCTAGCAAAAACAAAGCGTAAGTAAGCATGTAAATATTTTACACTTTTATCCGGGTGTTGACAAAACCGCCTTTTTCAGGTATACTATACTGTTTAATAAGCGAAAGGATCAGACATGTCGAAGCTGGTGACACTTTCAATCCTGATCGCTATTGTCTATTCCTGGGAAGACCTCAAACGCTTCCTCTGGATGATTATTCGCTCTAAAGCTCGAAACAAAAACACAACTCGCAGTTTGCATCTCGATCAATTCGTCGCAACTGTCTTGATGTTTGTCAGCTTGCCAATAAGCCTGATGTATTTTTTGACCAGCGAAATAGACTTAGGTCACAAACTAATCTTTATCGCAGTAGAGCTTTTGCTCATATCTATTTTGGCCTGGAGTTTGGGCATTTTTCTCAATCGCCTGCGGTTGCTCAAATTCGCCTCCGGCGCGGAAAAAATCGGCGTAGTCGCCTACTCTGTCATGGGTTTGGTCAGCCCGGGCCTAAGGTGGGTTGATCCTTGGAACATTGAACGAAGGCTCATCGCCAAATTTACTTTATTCCTGAGTATTCCCGCTCTGGTTGGCTTGGCGTTAAAACAGCTGGTCAATTGGAGCCCGACAACCGAAGCTTTGCCCAACCTCGATTTCTTGATCCAAATAGCAGTGGCCGGCCTGATGATCAACGTGACAGTCGAATTCCTTGAGCGGCACATGAGACGCCATCGCTGGGTCTACCTGTCTGCTTATCTTCGGATTGTGCTTGGGATAGCGATTGGTTTTGCCCTCATCCGCGGCCTAAACTAAAACAGCCCGGTCGACTGACCAGGCTGTTTTTTTAATTTAGTCCAAGGACAAAGAACAAGGACTTAAGCAAATCGAATTGATATTGGATCGAGATGCCACGAACTTCTCCAGAGGCGGATGGCGGTTCCAAACTTGGAGCAGTTGATTCCACAGGCGGTTTGAAATCAAAGGTTGGCGGCTGAAAGCTGCCTGTGGGCGGCTGTGACATCTCTGGTTTTTGCAATGAATCGGAAGGCCTGTCAAATACTCTGTCCTCGGAGCGCTTTTGGCAGAATCGGCCGTTCCAGCTGCCACCCTCCTGGATACACTGCCTCTGCGGATTGAATTCTTCCCTTTTTGGAACAGGAAGATTACCGTCCTCTTCCGGCCTGCGCTTAGATGCTTCATCCGATCCGCCAGCTGGAAGATCACCTTCGCGCCGCGGCTCCTCAATCCCTCGGCCCGGAAACTGCTGCTGGCCTGGAAATCCTTCGCCGATCTTTTCCTGAAAAAATGCATTTCTCTCTTCCGCCCGCTCTTCAAACTTTCGGTACTGGTCTTCAAACTTAAATTCATACCGGCTCTCGAACCGCTGCTTCAAATCCTGCGGGATTTCCCGCTCAAAATGCTGCTCAAATTTACGAACCTTATCAGGATCGTCTTGCACATCAAGTAGTTTTCGGAAATTGGCCGCTTGTTGGCGTTCAATCTCGCGAAACTTCGATTCAAAATTCGCGACTTCGCCCTGCAACTCGCCCTTAAGCTTTTCCAGGTATTCGATATCAGCGGGATTGAATGAGCCTAAGCGCTGGGCAAAATTGCCGTCCTGCTTCATCCGCTCAGCCATTTCCCGCTTGCCCACCTCCTCCATTTCGGCAACAAACTTTTGCTGCTGGGGCGAAAGCCTGGTTTTCAAATCTTCCATGGTTTTGAAAAAATTGGCGTCCGGCACAACCTCACCGCTCTCAACTCTGCGGTTTAAGGCCTGAAACTCTTCAGTCAGCGCCTGGGCATTTTGGTCATCGCCAAACCGGTTCAAAAATTTATCAACGCTCTCCTCATGCTTCTGCTGAACGTGCCGACGGATTTCTTCACTCGGCACAATATCTTTAATTTCATTCATGAGCTTGAGGTCCTCAACTTTGCCTTCTTTGAACTGAAACATGGCTTCGGTGATGGCTTGGCGGACCGCCTCCGAAGGGCCTGTCTCGATTCGCTTGCTGATATGCTCGGCAATTTTGGCTTTCATTTCCGTCATCTTTTCAATCATTTCCGGCGGCAAATCGGCCCGGCTTCGGAATTGTTCCACCACTTTCATGCGCGAAAGGCCGGAACCGGGCAGTTGCTCGACATATCTTTGAAAAGTTTCAGCCTTGCGGGTGTCAGAACCAGAAAGCGTTTGGAGGTTGTTCTCGACATTGTCCAAAGACGCTTTGATGGCTTCATCCAGCGCCTCGTACCCATCTGGCAAATGTTCTTTGGCCAGTACCAGCGCCTCGGCCGCCGCAATGCCGGAAAACGGCGTCTTGAAATGTTTAAACGCCGCAGTCTTAAAAGCCTCGGCGGCTTCGGCGGAATCATCAGACGCTTTCAGCACCGCTTCGGAAGCCACAGCCAGTGCCTCTCCTTTGGTCCTTATAAAATCCGGGATCACCTCCGGATGATGCGCAAAAAGATTTTCTTGAATACTCGACAATACTCTAGGCGCGACAAATAAATTATCTTCCGCGACTCTGGCCGCCAACTCCTTGGCAAAATCCCCGTCTTTGTCTTTGATTTTTTCAATTTTATCCCGCACCGCGCCGAGCCTTGATTGGTAATCATCCAAAATTCCGACAACTTTTTCATTGCCGGGATCCAAGCTTTGCAACTTCACGGCTTCGGCTAAAGTTTTGTCTGATTGCCTCTTGAGCAGCGCTGCTGCTTTTTGGTCAGAAGCAAATGCCGAATATGCGGCTTTCTGGACATTGCGGCCGAATTTTTTGAAGCTGTAGCGAACTGAATTGAAAAAATTATTCGGCACGACCGGATCAAAATCAGCCGGCAGGCCAAATTCGGCTTTGATATCAACTTCGCCATCTGCAACCGCTTCGGCCGAAGTGGTTAACTCCTGTTCAACTTCAGCTCTGATCTCTTCCGATACCTCCTGAGCAAACGAGGCTTGAGGCAAAACTATTAATGACAAAGCCAAAAATCCTGACACGATAATTAACTTGCGCATAATTTTTGTTTTATTTTTTGTTTCTGAGAGCTTTTTTCTCTTATATATAATTATAGCATATTTTCAAATTTTATGCAACATCCCAAAAACCGCAATCCTTAGCGGTTGCGGTTTTCCCTTTTTTAGAACATTTACATTTGCTGTCCGGCGCTGTCGTTTTTGCACATCTTGCAGTGCTTGCTATGCATAATCAATTCATAAAGCGCGGAAAGGCCGACTAACACGTAAACCACTTTCGATACGGCCGATTCCATGCCGCCAAAGATCTGGCCCACATCCCAGCCGGTTAACGCCCAAACGCCCCAGTTGAGTCCGCCGATGGCCAGCAGGATAAAAGTGACCATGTGTAATGCTTTCAAGTTTGTCTCACCCCCTTTTATATAGGCTAGTTATTAACTTAAGCAATATCACTATAGCACAAATTAAATTATCCCTCGCCAACCAGCCCGGGTTTAGTTATTAGTTAATGGTTAACTCCGATTGTTCGCTTTACTGGCGTAATCGTGATACGATTAATTAAGAATCAAGGATGGACAGTTGAATAAAAAATATGCCAGAAGCAAGGCGGTTCGAACCCAACAATCGGGACTTAGAGATTGAACAACTCAAGAGAGACTTAAGCAGTTTTGGCATTCAACTTGAAGCCGCGACTGAACAATCGGAAACGAATTATGAACAGATGTCGCCGGATGAAATCATTACGCGGTTAGTAGAACAGGGAGCCGAGTTTGGTCCGGATTTAAGAAAAGCGTTGAAACGAGCGCTGGCGGGCTTGGGAGGCGCGATGGTCAATGTCAGCAACAAATCTATCCGTGTCTTGCTTTGAACAAAGCGCCAGCCATGGACAAAATCCGAAAAATTTACTATAATATAAGAAAGTAAATCAAGAGGCCGCAAAAAAACCTCTTTAGTAATATATACTGAAACAAAATCAGGCTAGAATCTAATTACATGTTAATTACATGAATGAACAAACAGAAAAGAATCGCGAGGCTGCCCGGGGAGATTTATTGCAAAAAATCGAAGACGCTATTGATCGGGTGGTTGATTTAGGCGAGGAGGCCATGGACCTGGGCATGGACGCGCTGGAAAAAGTCGGTGATAAGCTGGAGCAAAGCTGGCTTGCGCATCAGATAATAAAGCGGTACGACCGTAGAGGATTTATTGATCCCCGGTTGATTAGTGGCTCTTCCGATGAGTATCTGTTATCTGTGCACCAAAGGATGAAAGCATTTACCGGGCTTTTAGAGGAGGAAAAAAAATTCATAGCCGCTAGCCCAACCGGTAACGAAGTTCAGGATCGCCGTGTTCTTGATGAGCAAAACGCTTTAATCGAAGGCAATGCCAGGGATTTGGAAATTTTGCTGACAGAAATAAAAAAGAGAGGACTTGAAAATGCTGCCGAAATTGGATAATTTATTTTAAATTTATTGTCTTGCTCGTTCCAAATAATCACTACTCCTGAAACAAAAAATAATTAAAATAAAAAAATATAAATAGAGCCAGGGGCGATATTCCTCCGAGAATGGATTCATCGGATCCTTACTATAATCCTGATGCCGAAAGTTTAAGGCAGGGAATAATTGAAAAACATCAGGCTAGAATGGAATCTGAGCTCGCAGATGCGCTTTGCCCGCACGGCAATATAAAATGGCAATGCCGCAAATGCCACGAACAAAACGAAGCCAAAAGAGACGCAGAAATAGAAAAGATGAGAGCCGACGCGGTTGAGGAAGCAGAGCATTTAGCAGAAAATAAGAATAATATTTATGAGCCAAGACATTGATCCAAAAAATTTAGGAATCAACCCCGAAGAAATGCTGACGGATGAAATTCGGGAGAGTTCGCTGGTGTCAACCCGCCCGTCGCAAACCGGAGAATTGGTCTCGGAAGAAAAAGCTATAAGTTACCAGGAGAGGAGAGAGCTGAAATTTCAGGAAAAAATAGCGATTTCGCTGGAAAAACTTGCCGGGTATGAGGATTCCCAGTTGCTGGCCGTCTATCCGGAGTACGCTTTTAACGGTCAAACCACGGAATCCGGCGGGCCTTTGGAGGTTTTAACTGTTGCTGAAATCAGGGAAAAAATAATCCAGATGAGAGACCCGCAAAAAAATTTTTCCGGCGCCAGACCCGGCATTGGAGCGGGACCGGAACAGATTATTATTGTCTATGATGACTTGCCGCCTTTGACTCAAACAGAGGATGCAAAAGCCCGCTGGCGCGATTTTTATTCGCGGACCAGGGAGGGTAAAGAACTATTTACCCCTGAAGGAGATCGGAGATATATCGAACGGCTTAAGTTTGAGGCTCTGAACGAATTGCGCGGCCTGCGCGACGACCGGAGGATAGCGATCCGGAGTATATACGATGAAGAACTGCACATTATTGCCGTGGGCGAGCTTCGCGAACTTGTTTTGGACATGGAGAACCCAGAAAACAAACTGACTCACGGCCAGGCGTTTGATTTTTGGATTGAAGAGTATTATGAACCGGAACAATATGTACAGCGAGAGAGGGCTGATCTGGCCTTGCGAGACATCCGGCAGCGTGAACACTTGCTGGCGGAGTTGGCCGAATATAGTGACGACAAGCTGTTAACCTGGGTTTATCCAAATGAATCTCGTAATTTTTCAACTGGTCAACACGTGATTATGCAAGACTTGGCAGGCGATTTAAGGAAGAGGATAAATCAGGCTGATCATGACGAATTAGATTGGTTCAGCCACGCCGGAGGAATTAGAGTGATTGCCGTGGGTGAGGTTGACCTGGGTTTAATCGAGCAAAAAATCAGGCAAGCCGAGCAAAATTTCCAGGTATTGCTGCAGCAAGTCATCAGGGAAGCTAATCAACGCCAAGTTAAACCCAGAAAAGACAGCGGGATAATTGACATAATCCCGGTTGACCGCAAATCCTTGCCAGGGGATGAAACATGAAATATCTTTGTGGTATTTGCGGCAGTGTAAGCCACCCTACCGAGGAACATATAAGCCTGATTGAGGAAGAAGCACAGGCCAAACGAAAAGCCCCGCTGTCACACGCCCTGGATGTACTTGCCCGTTTGGATACGTCTCCTTCAACCCAGGAGACGATAGATTTCGTAAACCAGCCAGTGGAGGAATGGCTGAAGCAGACGAAAAACGCCTGGTTAAAAAAGACGATTTTGGCCGAAAGGAAGAAACACGAGTCACGGCGATTAGATACTTTATATTCTGAAGCTATATTGAAGTCAATGTACGGCAGATTGCATGATGCCGCAGAATCAAGGCCGAGAGGCATGACACACAAAGAATTTACAGCTTATCTCGTCAAAAAAATGAGAGAGTTAGAGCTTTTTCGCGGTTTCCATAGAATCTGGGCTAAAAATCTTAGCCGTTCAGAAATAGAAACCATATATTTCTATGCGCTTAAAGATGCCGAGGATTTGTTGAAAATGCTGGAAGTCGGGCCGGGGCCTAGCCGGGACGCTGCTAGCATAATAAGGCTGCTTCACCGGCGGGACGATTTGGACGGCGTACAAATGATTTTACTTGATTGGGAGCAGGTCAACGATACAAATTTAGACGAATCTCACGCCAATAATAATTTATCAGCATTGATAAAAAAGATAGATGAAGCTGGAGATAAAATAATGAGAGATTTGTCCGGCACCACAATGTCTTTCGCTGACGAAAGACTGGAGAGGATCGTGCGGCTTGATGCCTGGCAAGCGGAAGACAATGATTGGTGGCTGAGGCCGGCAAGTAAGAAAATAGACGAGGAAAATGAGCGGTTCTTGAAAGAATTTAATGATGAAACTCCCTAATTATAAGACAGTAACCTGGCAGCTGCTGCCGAACTCTTGAAAATCTTGACTTTTTTTTGTATACTATCTGGGCTTATCAGGGCCTCATCGTCTAATGGTCAGGACACCACGCTTTCAATGTGGTAATCCGGGTTCGATTCCCGGTGGGGCTGCCACAAATCTAATTCTCGTATAATAAAATCAAACTAAGTAAACATGAGCACATGGAATCCGAAGAATCAAGGCAAAAAGAATGGGAGATCAGGACAGCCGAGCTGAAACCAATCGTGGACAGGACGAGAGACTTAGAAACTCTAGGAATCGACGCTGTTTCGGAATATCAGGTCATGATTGCTGAATTTGGCAATGCGCTTCTGGCCAAATACCCCGATGCCCCTAAGTTTATGCTTTGGCATATTCTCGCAGGCAGCAGTCCTGACCCAAATAGCCCAACCTCTGACTTTGACACGCCAGAAGGATCAATAGAAAAATTTATTCGCAACAAACTTGGCGGACAGCAAGGCTTCATCATTGGCAAACTACTGAGTCTAATTGGATTGGCGCTGATACTTATGGTTCTTTTGTTTCTCTCGCGATTCGCGCAAGAAGGAGAAAACTTTTATCCCATGCGCGTTTTGGGCGAACAAATCGAATACTCGCTCATTCCGACTGAGAGTGGGAAGATCAATTACAAAATCGAACAGCTGGATGACAGCGCTTTCTCTTCGCGGAAATCCGCAGCACTTGACGATTTTGACAAAGTCAGACGAAACTCCGAAAAGTTCGTGGAAGAACGCCAAGAACTTCAAAAACGAGCCGAGAGCGTCCCCGATGAAAAAACCAAACAGGAACTCCAGGCCGGCCTTAATGCCGCGGTGGAAAACCAAATCTGCGCGTTAAACGATGCAATTGCCAAGGCTCCTGAGGAAGAACGGCAAAAGCTTCTGGAAATCCTGGCAAAATCGCAGTAAATGCGAAATTCCTAAAAGCCCGGCCATAATTGGACGGGCTTTTAGCAAAAGTGTGATTCTGCCATTTTGTTTCGAACGTTATTTTTGTTGTTTTTGCAGGCTTAACCGCCTGTGAGTTTACGTTAGAATCAGCAGAATTCACACTTGCGCGGCAACTGATTCATCCGTATAATCCTTTCATATTAACTCTAGCCCTTCCATATAATTTGTCAAGCAATGAATCCCGTTAGAAATTGGTTGCGCTTAATCGGTAATAGGGCGCAATGATAATAATTTTAGTTAAGTCTAGATAGAGCATATTGCATATATTAAAGCCGGAGGTTAATCTATTTCTAACAGGATGAAAATCACAAGCCCCGCGTTTGAGCACGGCGATATTATCCCCCAAACTTACACTTGCGACGGAATGGACATCAGCCCCCCGCTGTTGTTTATTGACGTCCCGAAAGAAGCCCAAAGCCTGGCCTTGATTATGGAAGACCCGGACGTGCCCAAGACCATCCGGCCGGACGGCTTGTGGGTGCATTGGCTGGTCTGGGACATGCCGTCGGACGTCGCGGAAATTCCGGAAGGAGTAGAAGCGCCAGGGGTGATTGGGCAGAATACTTCAGGCGAAGCGCGCTACCATGGCCCTTGTCCGCCCCAGGCCGAGCATCGCTATTTCTTCAAGTTGTTCGCGCTGGATATAAATTTAACCGAAGCCCGCATCGCCAGCCGCGAGGATTTTTTCGCCGCCATGGCAGGACATATCTTGGCTGAAACGGAACTGATGGGCAAATACAACCGACAAAAAACATGAAACCGAAATATTTTTTAGTCGTTGTTGCCTTTATCACAGCAGGCTTGTTGGCGACTATAAACCAGGAGCCTCCTGCGCAAAACCTACCCGACGCAATCAGTTATGAGCAAACTGCTCAACCGGTAGCCACAGGAATCCAAATTGAGCAACTGCCGGATGAGGTCAACCTGGCAGTGCCGTTTACCAGCCAGGCGCCTCATAAAATTTGGGATGAAGAGCATAATGAATTCTGCGAAGAGGCTTCAGTGCTCATGGCCGCCCACTACATTCAAGGACTGCTCATTGCCAATGCTGACTACGCAGAGGAGCAGCTGCAAAAAATCAAGAACTGGGAAATCATAACGCTTGGATTTCACAAAGACACGACCGCGCAAGAAACTTCCAGAATATTGACCGAATATTTTGACATCGAAAATGTCAAACTGCTCCGAGACCCAGATTTGGATCAAATCAGGAAATTCTTGGCCGAGGGTAAACTGATCGTCACACCGGCCGCTGGCCGCCTGCTCGGCAATCCCAATTTTCACAGTCCAGGACCCTTGTACCACATGCTGGTCATCAAAGGCTATACCCAAGACGGCAAGTTGATCACCAATGACCCAGGTACCCGCAAAGGAGCTGACTATATTTACGACCCGGAAGTCATCATGAACGCCATGCATGATTGGAATGACGGCGACGTATACAATGGACAAAAAATCGTGATTATTATTGGGTAACAAACATGAGAATCCTAGCGATCGAAACCAGTTGTGATGAAACCGCCGCTGCGGTCATTGAAAACGGCAGGGTCAAATCCAATATCATCGCTTCCCAAGCCAAGCTCCACGGCAAGTATGGCGGCGTGGTGCCGGAGGTGGCTGCTCGCGAGCATGTGCCCGCCATAATCCCCACGATCAAGCTGGCTTTGAAAGATGCCAAACTCAGCTTAAAACAAATTGATGCAATTGCGGTTACGCAGGGACCGGGACTTATGACGTCGCTCATGGTCGGAGTGGATACTGCCAGGGCTTTGGGGGTGGCTTTGGGCAAACCTGTGATTCCGGTCAATCATTTGGAAGGGCATATCTACGCGAACTTCACGTATCACGTATCACGTAACACATATCATATCTTTCCCGCGCTCATCCTCATCGTCTCTGGAGGACACACGCTTCTTGTCCTCATGAAAAATCACGGCAAGCTAAAAATCGTCGGCGAAACCGTGGATGACGCGGCGGGCGAGGCCTTTGACAAAACCGCCAAGCTTCTGGGCCTCGGTTATCCTGGAGGTCCGGCGCTTGCCAAGCTGGCAAAACAGGGCAACCCTCAAGCTTTTAATTTTCCCCGCCCCATGATCAATTCCAAAAATCTAGATTTCAGTTTCTCTGGCCTTAAAACCGCCGTGCTTTATAAAATCACGAAACATGTACCACGCAACATGTATCATAAAACTAATCTTGCCGCCTCTATCCAGCAAGCCATTATAGACGTCCTGATTGCCAAAACCGAACAGGCTATCAAAAAATACCGCCCGAAAACCATCATGCTCGGCGGCGGCGTGGCGGCAAATAATCTTTTGCGCCAGCGCTATCAACTATTATCTATCAACTACCAACTAAACGTAACCATCCCGGCTTTGGAATACTGCACCGACAACGCCGCCATGATCGGCTTGGTTGCTTACTATAAGATCAAAGGTCAAAGATCAAAGGTCAAAAAATACGGACCATTCTCCGCAGACCCGCACCTTATGTTAAAATAAAATCATGGCTGATATCCCAAAAACTTACGACCAGTCGAAAGAACCTGATATTTATAAGCTCTGGGAGCTATCCGGTTACTTTAATCCTGACAATCTTTCCGGCAAACCGTTCACCATCATGATGCCGCCGCCCAATGTCACCGGCACTCTACATGTGGGTCATGCGGTATTTTTGACTTTGCAGGACATAATGATCCGGTTTGAACGAATGCGCGGCAGAAAAACGTTATGGCTCCCTGGCACTGACCACGCAACCATCGCCACTTCCAGCAAAGTTGAGGCTATGATCTACAAACAGGAAGGCAAAACCCGTCATGATCTGGGACGCGAAGAATTTGAAAAACGAGCGGCGAAATTTGCCCAGGAAAGCCACGATACCATAGTCCATCAGGTTCGAAGAATGGGCGCATCGTGTGATTGGTCACGGGAAGCCTATACTTTTGACCAAGACCGCAGCCTGGCAGTCCGAACCGCCTTCAAGCGGATGTATGATGACGGTCTTATCTACCGCGGCTTCCGCATAGTCAACTGGGATCCCAAGCTCAAGACCAATGTCTCGGACGACGAAATCGAATGGAAGGAAGAAGCGGCACCGTTTTATTACCTCAAATACGGCCCCTTCACCATTGGAACCGCCAGACCAGAAACCAAATTCGGAGACAAATATGTCGTGGTCCACCCCAAAGACGCCCGCTACCATGAATACAAGCACGGCCAGCAACTGGAAGTGGAATGGATCAACGGCAAGATCACGGCCACTATTATCAAGGATGAGGCGGTGGACATGGAATTCGGCACCGGCGTTATGACCATCACGCCCTGGCACGACGCGACAGATTTTGAAATTGCCAAGCGACACAATCTGGATAAAGAACAAATCATTGATGATCGCGGTGTGCTCCTTGCAGTTGCCGGCGAGTTTGTTGGACAGCACATCAAAAAAGCCAGGCCACTGATCGTGGAAAAACTTAAAGCCAAAGGCTTAGTGGAAAAAATCGATGAAGCTTATTTCCATCGCGTTGCCACCAATTCGCGCGGTGGCGGCATCATTGAGCCACAGATCAAAGAACAGTGGTTTGTCGATGTCAATAAAGAAACCAAAAACAAAAAAAGCTTGAAGGAGCTAATGTTGCAAGCAATAAAGTCAGAAAAGATTAAAATCATTCCGGAGCGGTTCGAAAAAATTTATTTTCATTGGATTGAGAACCTGCGCGACTGGTGCATTTCGCGCCAGCTTTGGTTCGGCCACCAAATTCCTGTCTGGTATCGTAGCTCCGAAATCTACTGCGACGTTGAACCGCCAAAAGGCCAAGGCTCCACCTCCGCCAAGGCTTCGGCGGACAAGTGGACTCAGGATCCCGATACCCTCGACACCTGGTTTTCTTCCGGGCTTTGGACCTTCTCAACCTTAGGTTGGCCACAAGAAGCTACTGACCTCAAAACTTTCCACCCTACCGATGTTTTGGAAACCGGCTATGACATACTCTTCTTTTGGGTCGCGCGCATGATTCTGATGAGCGAATTCCTTTTGGGCGACATCCCGTTTCGCACGGTCTACCTCCACGGCCTAATCCGCGACAAGGATCGACAAAAAATGAGCAAGTCCAAGGGCAATGTCATTGATCCCTTGGGTGTAATTGACACTTACGGCTCTGACGCCTTGCGCATGGGTCTGATCGTGGGCAATCTTCCCGGCAATGATTTACCGCTTTCGGAAGACAAGGTCCGCGGCTACCGCAACTTCGCCAACAAAATCTGGAACGCCGCAAGGTTTGTTATTTCCAATTGTTCTTCTCCCCTTGCGGGAGAAGATGTCCCGACCTCAGTCGGGACAGACGAGGGGGGAACAAAGCTCACCAAAGATGACAAAACCATCCTCAAAGACCTCGATAAATTCGCCGCAGCAGTCACCAAAAAGCTGGAAAAATTTGATTTTGCCCACGCGGCCGAGGATCTCTACCATTACTTCTGGCATACGTTTGCCGACAAAATCATCGAAGAATCAAAAACAAAATTAGCCGATCCAAAAAAACGCGCTTCCGCGCAATTGATGCTTAAAATCATGCTCGAAACCCAATTAAAACTTTTGCACCCCTTCATGCCTTTTGTCACCGAAACCATCTGGCAGCTGGAGCATAAGGATCTTCTCATGATCCAAAAATGGCCTAAACAATAAAGAGCTAACCCTAGGCCGGTTCAACGCCTCACATGGTATGTGAGGCGTTAACTTTTTTATCAAGGCTAAACAACATTCTACCTTTTTGCCCGTACGGGCAAAAAGGTAGAATGTCAAATATGGTCGACTCTGGCGGAAAGGGTGGTGATAAATTGGCTGATGCCTAATTCGTTCGCCATTCCGGATCCCGCCGACGCCAAAGCTTTGGCGGGCAGGCAAGTCCGGGGTGATTTTGCCAAGGCAAAATCATCTAAATTTAACCGGGATGGCGAACGAGGCATCATGCTCCGGCAATCCGGAGGGGTTGTCTTTTTCGATGATGAGGCGACCAAATTCGGTTTCCGGCTGGGTAAATTCCAAGACATCCTCAAAAGGCACGTACTCTTCAGTCATCCAGCCTGCCCCGTACCCAGACGAAGTCTGTGGTTCGGGGTCTCCCTTTGCCTGGAAACCCTTCTGGGCTAAGATTTTTCCATCCTGGTCTTCCAAGCGCGCCGGCAAATTGGCTTCAAAATACCAAGTGCCCCGCGCCTTGCCCGAAACCTGCATGGGGCTAGTCACCAGCTGGCCCCAAGTCGGAGTGTCAATAATCACTTCCGGGTTTTCCTGCCCCTCTGGAGTGACTTCCGGCTCCTGCTTACTGGGGGCAAAATACAGCACAGCTAGGGCCAACGCGACCAATAAGAACACTTTGACGATATTTCTCATGGCACCATTATAACCCTGCAAAAAAATAAAGCAACCCGAGTATTTCCCCGGGTTGTTACATGATACGTGTTACGACGTGGCCTACGCGTTATCCGCAGCTTCTGCCGCCTCTTTTTCGCCCAAAGCCTCCGGCCGATAGCCTGTGCCGGCTGGGATCAGCTTGCCGATGATGACGTTTTCTTTCAAGCCCCGTAAGTAATCGGTCTTGGCCGTGATGGCCGCTTCAATCAAAACGCGGGTGGTTTCCTGGAACGACGCGGCGGCCAGAAACGATTCAGTATTTAGCGATGACTTGGTGATGCCCATCAGCAGCTGCTCTATCTGCGCTCCCTTACTCTTGCCGACTTTTTGGTTAGCCAAAGCCAGCCTGGATTTATCAATAATGTCCCCGATAGTCAATTCGGTACTGCCCGCATCAGCTACCCGGACCTTGGAAAACATCTGTCTGACAATAATTTCAATATGTTTTTCATTGACATTCTGCCCCTGCGACGCGTAAATTTGTTGGACTTCTTTAATAATGTAATCTTGGCAGGCTTCAATGCCTTTGAGGTGAAACAACTGGTGCAGGTTGAGGTTGCCTTCGGAAAGCGGCTGGCCTTGGGCCACCAGATCCCCTTCCTTCACAATCAAGCCTAGGCCGGTTGGGACAGTGTACTCCTTAAAGCTTTCTGATTCGCGCACCACAGTCAGTTTGCCCTCAGACAACTTAACCACGCCCGATGCCGTGGCTTTTTCCATGCTCCCGGAGGCGCTGGTAAACAACGGATCGCCTTCCGACACGCTCTCTCCATCCTTGAGCTGCAGCTTGCTGTGGGCAGGGAGCGGATATTCGTCTTTGGCCACTTCTTTAGCATCGATCTTGATAACCGATTCTTTGCTCGAGGATTTGACCGACGAGACGAATCCATCAATTTCTGAAATGGCGGCTTGCCCTTTGGGCTCGCGCGCTTCCAATAACTCTTCCACGCGTGGCAAGCCCTGGGTGATGTCCAAGCCGGCCACGCCGCCGGTATGGAATGTTCTCATGGTCAGCTGGGTGCCCGGCTCGCCAATGGCTTGGGCCGCCACAATGCCTACGGCCGCGCCCAAAGACACGGGCTTGTTGAACCCCAGGTCAAAGCCATAGCATTTGCCGCACACGCCGCGAGTGAGGTGGCAGCGCAGCACCGTGCGCACTTCCACTTCCGAAGCGGAAGATTTATCAATCATTTCCGCGGTCTTGTCATCAATGAAGCCACCAGCTTCCAAAAGCACTTTGCCGGAGGCGTCCAGAACATCTGAGGCTGCCACGCGGCCAAAAATCCGGCGATGCAACGGCCGGCCAAGGGCTTCGGACTGGGCACGCGTGATTATCCGGCCCTCTTTCGTCCCGCAATCTTCACCGTTAACCACAATATCCTGCGCCACATCCACCAAACGACGGGTAAGATAACCTGCGTCAGCGGTGCGGAGCGCCGTATCAGTCATCCCTTTTCTTGAACCATGAGTGGAAATGAAATATTCCAAAATATTCAAACCTTCCTTAAACGAATCTCGGGCCGGCAGCTCGATAACCTCGCCCGCCGGGTTAGTCACCAAGCCCTTCATGCCGGCCATCTGGGCAATCTGCGAAACCGATCCTCTAGCCCCGGAATTGACCATGGAATATACCGAACCGAATTCATCCAGCGTGCTGGTAATCGCTTCCGTCACCCTATCCCGCACCTCGGCCCAGATTTCTATGACGCGGTTGTAGCGCTCCGAAGCGGTCAGCAAGCCTTGCTGGTACTGCTCGAAGGTTTTGAGCACTTCTTCGTCGGCTTTCCTAAGCAGCTCGGCTTTGATTTGCGGCACGCGCAAATCATCCATGCCCCAGGAAATTCCAGATTTGGTGACATAATGGAAACCCAAACGCTTGATATCGTCCAAAAGCTCGCTGGTCCGCTCAATCCCATAGTCCCGGTAGCAGACTGCCACTGCCTGCTGCAGCCGTTTCTTATCCATGACATCGTTTAGGAAGCGCATGCTTTGCGGCAGAACTTCGTTAAACATCACTCTCCCGACACAAGTCTCAATTATGCCCTTGGCTCCCCATTGGCCGCCAAGCCTGATTTTAACTTTGGCCTTGAGACTGATGACATCCGATCGGTAGGCCAGAATTGCTTCTTCGGCCGAGGCGAAAATTTTGCCTTCGCCCCGCTCGCCGGGCCTGATCTTCGTCAGCCAGTAACAGCCCAAGACCATATCCTGGTTTGGTCCCATGATCGGCTCGCCCGAAGCTGGCTTCAACAAATTCTTAGACGAAAGCATGATATTGCGCGCTTCATCCTGGGCCGCGGTAGTCAAGGAAACGTGCACGGCCATCTGATCGCCGTCGAAATCCGCGTTAAATGCCGGACAAACCAAGGGGTGGATTTGGATGGCTTTGCCCTCAATCAAAACCGGCAGAAAGGCCTGGAAGCCCAGGCGGTGCAGAGTCGGCGCGCGGTTAAGCAAGACATAGTGGTCTTTGGTCACCTCTTCCAAGATGTCATAAACCTCGGTCCGGCCCTGTTCGATCAGGCGGTTGGCCGAACGGACATTGTGGGCATATTCGCGTTGGATGAGTTTGGAAATCACGAACGGTTTGAACAGTTCCAAAGCCATTTTCTTGGGCAGTCCACACTGGTGCAGTTTAAGGCTGGGGCCGCCGACGATGACGCTGCGGCCGGAATAATCCACGCGCTTGCCCAAAAGATTCTGGCGAAAACGCCCCTGTTTGCCCTTGAGCATGTCGGCTAACGAGCGGAGTTTGCGTTTCTGGCCGGTCGAGGCCGTGACTTCTTTGCCGTGGCGGATGGAGTTGTCAATCAGCGCGTCCACCGCTTCCTGCAGCATGCGCTTTTCGTTGCGGGTAATAACTTCAGGTGCGCCGATTTCCAAAAGTTTTTTGAGGCGGTTGTTGCGGTTAATGACGCGGCGGTACAAGTCGTTTAGGTCAGAGGCAGCGAACCGGCCGCCGTCGAGCTGAACCATCGGCCGCAAATCCGGCGGAATCACCGGCAGGTTTTGAATAATCATCCATTCGGGACGAATCCCGGCTTTGATCATGGATTTCACCAGCTTGAGCCGACGAGTCAATTTTCGATAACTAACCCCCTCGGCTGTGGCGGTCTCCTCTTGCAGTTGCAAAAATAGTTTCTCTAAATCGATCTCTTCTAAAAGCTGGGAGACGGCAGAAGCCCCAATCCCGGCTTGAAACACGGGCCCATATTTCAGTGACAAGTCCCGGTATTCCAGTTCGGAGATAATTTGATACTTCTTGATCGATTTCAACTCTGAGCGGGCCAACTCGCGGATGGATTCCAAATGCTCCGATTCGTGAGCGAGCATATCAGTCAGCCTCACAACTTCCGCGTTCTCCGTCTCTTTTTCTCCCGATTTGCTTTTTGACCTGGCTTGGTTGATCAAAACCTCATACCTAGTCTCGATTTCTTTTTTCTTGCCCTTAAACTCCCGCTCAATCTGCTCGGCGATTTGCGCGCGGGCATCCTCGTCGACGTTGGTTATGACATAAGAGGCAAAGTAGACGACTTTCTCCAACTCCTGCACCGACAGATCCAAAATTAACCCGATGCGCGAGGGCACGCCGCGCAAAAACCAGATGTGCGTAACCGGGGAGGCCAGCTTGATGTGCCCCATCCGCTCGCGCCGCACGGCCGAGCGCGTCACCTCCACCCCGCACTTGTCACAAATTATCCCTTTGTAGCGGATGCGCTTATACTTGCCGCAATAGCATTCCCAATCCTTGATTGGTCCAAAAATTTTCTCGTCAAACAAGCCGTCCTTCTCCGGACGCTGGGTGCGATAGTTGATCGTCTCCGGCTTCGTGACTTCCCCGTAAGACCAATTGAGAATATCCTGAGGAGAGGCCAATTTGAGCCTGACGGCTTTGAATTCTTCTGTTGCTTGGATAGCGCTCATGGAGATTGATTAATTACGGATTAACGAATTACGAATTGGCAATTCGTTAATTCGCAATCCGCAATTGAATTCTAATTCTTTTTAATCTTCTTCTTTTTAGCCGATTTGTCTTCTAAATCAAACGTGATCTTCTCCGGCTCTTCCTTGTCAGTGGTGGCAAGCTCCCTGACCTTCCCGGCCTGGTCAGCCTCAGTCGCTTTATCACCGACCAGTTCCACATTCAAACACAGGGACTGCAATTCCTTCACCAATACCCGAAATGACTCAGGAACGTTGGGTTTTTTGATCGGCTCGCCCTTGACGATGCTTTCATAAGTTTTCGCCCGGCCGACTACGTCGTCCGATTTAATGGTCAGCATCTCCTGCAAGGTGTGAGCCGCGCCATATCCTTCCAAGGCCCAAACCTCCATCTCCCCAAAGCGCTGGCCGCCGAACTGGGCCTTGCCGCCCAAAGGTTGCTGGGTAATCAACGAATAAGGGCCCGTGGAGCGGGCATGCATTTTGTCATCCACCAAATGGTGGAGTTTGAGCATATAAATGACGCCAACCGTGACTTTCTCGGCAAACGGCTCCCCGGTCTTGCCGTCATACAAGGTCAACTTCCCGTCCTCCGGGAATCCGGCTTTCTTAAGCTCTTCTTTAATCACTTCTTCAGGCACCCCATCCAGCGCGGGAGAGGCGACTTTATAACCGAGCTTCTTGGCCGCCAAGCCCAGATGAGTTTCCAAAATCTGACCGATATTCATGCGGGATGCCACCCCCAACGGATTCAAAATGATATCCACCGCAGCGCCGGAGGCGTCAAACGGCATATCTTCCACAGGAATGACTTGGGAAATCACCCCTTTGTTGCCGTGGCGGCCGGCCATTTTGTCGCCAACTTGAATTTTGCGCAGAACCGCGATGGAGACCTGGATGGATTTGATCACCCCGGATGGCAGCTTGTCGCCTTGTTCGCGCGAAAACTCCCTGATATGCACGACTTTGCCGTATTCGCCGTGGGGCAGAGTTAAGGAAGTGTCTTTGACGTCGCGGGATTTCTCGCCGAAGATGACGCGGAGTAATTTTTCCTCCGCGGTCAAGTCGGTTTCCCCTTTGGGAGTAATTTTGCCGACCAGGATGTCGCCGGCCTTGACCTGCGCGCCAATTCGGATAATGCCGTTTTCGTCGAGATCTTTCAATTTTTCCTCGCCGACGTTGGGGATGTCGCGCGTGATGATTTCCGGCCCCAGTTTCGTATCGCGTATGTCCACCTTGAAATCTTCGATATGGATGGATGAATACCGGTCCTCAGCCACGATCCGGCTGGAAATCAAAATAGCGTCCTCATAGTTGCCGCCTTCCCAGGACATAAACGCCACAGTCACATTTTGGCCCAAAGCCAGTTCGCCTTGGTCAATCGCCGCACCGTCAGCGATGATTTGTCCGGCAGAAACTTTCTGGCCCTTGCTGACGATGGCATGCTGATTGATAGATGTCGAGGTATTGGAACGGACAAACTTTTGCAGTGAATAAGTATACTTTTTATTACTTTTGTCCACGATGACAATCTTGTCTCCGGTGACGGAAGTGACCAGCCCGTCAACTTCGCTGATCGCGACCTGCCCCGAATCATAAGCCGACTTACCCTCCACTCCAGTGCCCACGGTCGGAGATTCCGGCTTGATGCAGGACACGGCTTGACGTTGCATGTTGGAACCCATCAACGCGCGGTTGGCGTCGTCATGCTCCAAAAACGGAATGAGAGACGTGGTGACAGAAATAATCTGCTTGGGGGAAACTTCCAGATAATCAATTTCGTTGGTTAAGGCAATGGATGGTTCGCCGCGGACCCTGACTGAGGTTCGTTCATCTAAGAAATAACCCTGTGCGTCCAAAGCGGCGTTGGCCTGCGCGATCACCGCATGTTCTTCTTCGAATGCGTCCAGATATTCAATCTCGCCTGTCGCTCTGGCCACGGTTTTGCCGTCCCTATTTTCTTTGACCACTTTGCGGTACGGAGTTTCGATAAAACCGAAATCATTCAGCCGAGCATAAGAAGCTAGGTGAGCGACCAGTCCGATATTCGGCCCTTCCGGCGTGGTGATCGGACAGAGGCGGCCATAGTGGCTGCGGTGGACGTCCCGAACTTCAAACCCGGCGCGTTCACGCGACAATCCCCCTGGCCCCATGGCTGAAAGCCGTCGCTTATGCTCCAATTCGGCCAAAGGATTGGTCTGGTCCATAAATTGCGACAATTGGGAGGAGGAAAAGAATTCTTGGATGACAGCCACAATTGGTCGGACATGGATGAGTTGAGCCGGGGTCACGGTCTCGCTGTCGGCCAAACTCATGCGGTCTTTGGCAATTCTGCTCATGCGGGCAAGGCCAATGCGGAACTTGCTTTGGATAAGCTCTCCGACCGCGCGAACGCGGCGGTTGGATAAATGGTCGATGTCATCCCAAGCTCCCTGACTGTTATTGAGCCTGATGACCTCGCGGACGATGTCGCTTAAATCTTGTTTGGTTAAAATTTTGTCTTCGCGCTCCTGGATGTTCAGTCTTTGGTTGAGTTTGTACCTTCCGACTTCCGAAAGATCATAACGGTCAGCGTGGAAAAACATGGCTTCAATCAACGACCGGGCGTTGTCCACGGTGGCCAAATCCCCAGGCCGGATGCGCTTATAAACTTCTTTGAAACCATCGTCCGCATTCTTTGATGGATCTTTGTCCAGAGTGTTTTGGATATAGCGCAGATCGGGATTAGTGTCCACATCGGCAAAGGCCGCCAAAATTTCTTCGTCTGACGAAAACTTAAACACCCGCAGCAAAGCGGTAATGGGAATCCTTCGCTTGCGGTCGATTTTTACGCTGATCACGCCATTGATGTCGGTTTCGACCTCCAGCCAAGCGCCGCGGTTAGGGATGATTTTGGCGCCGTACCAATTGCGGCCGCGCTGAATTTCGGCCGTAAAAAATACACCGGGAGATTTGACTAACTGAGAAACTACCACCCGCTCCACGCCGTTAATTACAAAAGTTCCTCTGGGAGTCATCAGAGGAAAATCACCAATATAAACATCTTGGGTCTTGTTCTTGCCGGTAATCTTGTTGGTCAACTTGACTGAAACGTAGAGGGGGGCTTCGAAAGTAGTATTCCGCTCTTTCGCGGTTTTCTCGTCGTATTTCGGTTTGTCAAGGAAGTAATTTCCAAAAATCAGCTCAAAGTTCTTGCCAGTGAAATCTTTAATCGGGTTGATCTCTGAAAACAACTCCCTAAGCCCCTTGTCCAAAAACCACTGATAGGAGTTGGACTGCAATTCTATCAAGTTAGGCATGGCCAACACTTCGTGAAAGGGTGTGAAGTATTTACGGTGTCCCTGAAAGTGTTCTTTCTTATACAAATCGAGGCTCAAATTGGGATTTTTGGGGCGGAGAGACATAAAAGAATGTAAAATATTGACAGAAAAAAGGGCTAACTTTAGCCATTTTTCGCGATATGAGACACAAAAATAACCTCTTTTTGCGCATATGCAAAAAGAGCCGCGGAGGCTTTAATTTCTTATTAAATTATAAGTCACATCTATATATTACTCACGCGCTCGATTTTGTCAAGGAGGTACGGTAAAAGCCATAGGCAAACAGCAACATGAGCAGGCCAAGGCTTAAAAAAATCACTTTCAAAGATACGGCGTCGGCCCAAGCTCCCACCAGCACCGTCGGCAATGTTGCCGAGGCCTGGAGAAAAACGTACAAAGCTCCGTAAATACGCCCCCGGGCGGTTTCGTTGGCATAGGTCTGAAGCAGCGCATGGGCTGGGGCAAAAATATGGGCATTGAAAAATCCGGCTAGCAGCCCGGCGGCAAAATAATAAGCGAAGCGGAAAGGCAAGTCGTTGAGCAATCCAAAACTGGCAATCATCAAACCCATGCCGGCAAACCCGATCGCCACCAGCCGGTGGCGGCTGAAGAACCGATTCTGAAAACCCAAACTCAATGCCCCAAGCAAAATACCCAACCCCAAGGGTGCGATGACCAAAAACGAACCGCTCTCTAAATTCAACCCAAGCCACCTGTCCACAAACACGGGTGCTAACATAATCAAAATTCCGTTAATCAGCTGACCTAAGATCAGCGCAATCAAAGGGAAATGCAAAAACTGATCATTCCAAAAATACCTGACACCGCCCTTGAATTCGTGCCAGACGTTCTCCAAAAATTCAAACTTAGGTAAGTTTGGCTTCAAGGCTGGAAGCGAGAGCGTAGCTATGCCGGCGATCCCCAACAGCACCATGCCGATGAAAAAAATCGCCTGGAAGCCGAAATACGAAACGATCGGGCCGGCGGCGGCAAAACCCAAAACCATGGAACCGTTGGCCGTGAAAGAAAAGTAACTGTTGGCAATCAGCACTTGCTCCTTCTTAACCAAATTGGGTATGGACGGCGCTTCTGACGGCAGATAAAACTGGTTAAGGGAAGAATACAAAAACGTAACTCCGGCCAGAGCCCAAAAATTATTTTCAGACAACAGGAAGAGCCCCAAGACCGCAGCCTGCGCAAAATTGACAATGGTCATGATCCATTTCCGGTCAAAACGATCCGCATACACCCCGGCAAATGCGCCAAAGACCAAAGTTGCGGCCCCAAACGACAAAATGATCAAAGAGACAGCCAACGAAGACTCAGTCAGACGAAACACCTTAATCAGCACCGCGTAACTGAGTAAGAAATTGGTCAATTGGGAGCAAAGCTGGGAAACCCAGAGCTTGGTAAAATCAGTATTCTTCAATACGGATAAATAGGCGACAAGCGTCATCTTTTAGACTTGGTTATATTTGGCGGTTTTTGATAAAAAGGCAAAACCAGCCGGCTAAACTTCTTTTCCTTCTGGCCAACCTCAACTCCGGCAACCCGAATGTTCAGCCCATACGCCAAGGCATTGGCAGTGGCAACGCCGGTCCTCACCCGGCTAAAAAAACCTGGCCCTCTGACCACTATAATTTTTTTTAAGTCTGAAATTTTTTTCTTGTTCTTTTCAATAAGCGCGGAAATTTGCGGCATCAAAGTTTCGGACAATCGCCTCGTCCGCCATTGTTTGGAAAACTTTTTGTCCTTCACGAGCAGTGTGATTTTGACCAAATCATTGTCCGTGGTGTCAATAAACAATGTCATGAAATTTTAGCAAGCTCCTCTCTGATCAACTTTCGATCGTCCCATTGAATATAACCGCCCCTGACAGCCATCTTCTGTTCCGCGCCTTTTCCAGTGACAATCACCAAGTCCCCCGCTCTGGCTAAACTTAGCGCTTTGGCAATCGCTTCTCGCCGGTCGAGAATCTTGATGGCTTTCAGGCTGCCCGCTGCAACATCATCAATAATTTGCTGGGGGTCATCATCGTACGGGTCTTCGTTGGTGACAATGACAACATCCGCAAACTGATCGGCGATCTGGCCCAGGATTTTTCGACGCGACACGTCTCTGCCGCCGCCAGTCGAGCCCAAAATATGAATAATCCGATTCTTAGGCCATTGAACAATCGAGGCATACATCTGGCGCAAGGATTCCGGCTCCGGCGCATAGTCAACCAGCACTTTGAAATTTGGACCGTCAATGATTTCCATGCGGCCAGGAATATTCTGCACTTTTTCCAATGCCTGTCTGCAAACAGCCAAATCTATACCCAATGCTTTGGCCGTGGCGATCGCGGCCAAAGCATTATAAAAATCGAAGCGCCCTTTCAAGTGCAGATTGAAACTCTGATTGCCCACTTCGAAGCTGATTCCCTGCTCCGCAACAGTCAGCCTCTGTCCACGAATGTCTGCATTCGAGTTTTGGCCGAAGCTAATCACTTGAGGAACTCTGAAATTCGTAAACTCAGCATAATATGGATCGTCCACGTTGGCCACGATGGCTTTTTTTGCCTGGGCAAATAATTTCAACTTAGCCCGTTTATAGTTCTCAAATCCGCCATGAGCTTCGAGATGCTCCGGTGTGAGGTTGGTAAACACGCAAACATCAAAATGAACGCCGCGGTGGCGGTGGTGCTCAATGCCTTCGGAAGAAACTTCAAGAACAGCATGAGTGCAGCCAACCTTAACTCCCCTGGCCAGAATGCTCTGCAAGAAAAACCGTCCCGGCATAGTCATCTTCAAATCATTCAGTTTTTCATCTGAACCGATTTTGAAATTCACAGTTGATGTTGCCACCACTTTTCCGCCAGCTGGCGGACCCGCCTCTTCAAGAATCTTAGCAATCAGGTTGACTGTAGTGGATTTGCCATTAGTGCCGGTAACACCAATCACGACCAGCTTTTCCGAAGGGTTGCCATAAACCACTGCCGCCAGCCACGACAAAAACCGGTGATACCCGCTCACCACACGTCTGCCCACCAATTTTTTAATCAAATTCTTGATTGCGTGCACGCCTACTATCATAACAAAAAATCGCCCTCAGGGCGATTATGCCACCTCTCTGTGCCGTTCCACTTCCTTTTTGTGGCGCTGGTGGAAGCGGACCAATTTGATGACTTTTTTCACCAATTTTTTGGGATCGGAATCAAACACGATATTCCGCCGGCCGCGTTTGGCGGCTTTAAGAATATGGTCAATCTCCGTTTCCGTGCCCCCGGTACCGGTAAGTACTCCGATCACTCGTTTTTCCTCAAAGGCCGTGGTGAATTCGTTGATCGTCCCGATGCGGCCGCAGATGACAATCACGGCATCCGCCGCCCGGGTCATGAGCATGTTGCGCCCCGAATAATCAAAACCGGTATAGATAATCAAGTCCATGTAACCTGTAGGTAAATGGTACGTGTTTACGTGAGCGCTGCGGGAAATTGCCGGAGAGAGGCCAATGGAAATGCCGCCGGCCGACTTGGCTCCCCTCGTCGCCCACTGTGGCACGCCAATGGTCGCGCCGGTTAACAGCACCGCACCCTGCAGGGCAATCTGCCGGCCAACCTCATAGGCTTTTTTGAAGGCGCCGCGGGCGCAATTGTTTTCGGCGGAACCTGAGACGGCGATTTTATACTGCATAAATGTGATGCGAATAATACAAATTTTATGCGAATCTACGGATATGCAAATCTCGGAGAATTGGCATATTTGCCAGATCCGCATTACATTCCTAGATCCGCATCACACTAAACTATTGCCTCAACAGCTTTCGGACAAGCCGGGCTTGCTTATAGACATTATACCAGACCGGGGAAAAAACTAAATCAAAGCTGCCCGGATAGACCACTTCGAACCCGCCAAAAGATTTTTTGAAGCGTGTAATTCCCGCCCAGGAGCCGGTTGGTTCCCGCCCATCTTTGATGGGCGAGGCTCGCCCAGACTGTGTCTGGACGGCTATGCCACCAAAATCGTAAGTTGCAAGTCCCAGTCTTTTTGCCAATCGTATGGCTTCCCAGTGCAGCAAGTAAGGCGCCATGGCATCTTTCATCTGCCACGATGAACCGCCGTGCACATACGCGGCCGTTGAGCCAAACAAAGTCAGGAGCATGGCAGCCAAAGGTTGTCCTTTATATTCCGCCACCTGGAGTTTCAAAAATTTCGGGGAAAGATGCTCATGCATCTGCCAATAATAATTCTGCGGATGCAGTTGAAACTTGTTCCGACCAGCGGTTTCCAGAAATAACCGGTAAGCCACGATTAAATCTTGTTTGCTTCCTTCCCGCACCGTCACTCCCTTACGCTGCGCCAAATTGATGTTGTAGCGGGTTTTGGGCTTCATGCGCATCAAAATTTCTTCGTCACTTTTATCCAGACTCAGCATCCAATTATGGCTGGGCTGGGTTTCTTTTGGTGACGACGGCAAGTTGAGTTTTTCATTCGGTTCCACTCGGCTGAACACGATCGAAGTATCCTCGGACAAACTCTTCAAATCAGCCAAGGCTGCTTGGGCGTCCCCCAACGGCCCTCGCGGGCAATAAGCATATTTCTTATTCAGCGGCAGGGCGATTTCCAAAGCCTGGGCCATGAATTGATCAGAAGAAAATCTATGTAATCTATACCCGAAACTTTCCTGAAACTGCCCCCAGGCCCAGGATTGCAAAATCGAGCCTCCGAGCTCGACCACTTTCGCATCCCATTGTTCTTGGGTTAAGCTTGAGATCATATAGTAAAAACGTTGAGAGGTTACGACGCCCGTATCGTGAGAGGGTGACGTTAGACGTTTAACTCTAAACGATACTGGCTTCGTTACCGACTAACGCTAAACGACGAGCTATTTGCTAAAACTTTTTAACACAAACCTAACCTTGTCCTGAAGTTTTGTTATCTCATTTGGCACGGCCTTTAATGCCTCCCGCGCTTGCTGTTGGCTGTAGCCCAAAGCCAAAAGCGCATCCACGGCATCCGAATGTTCCCTGGCCACCGGCATTTTATCCGCCTCTCCTTTCAATTTGTCCTTCAGCTCAATAATCACCCGTTCCGCGGTTTTTCTCCCGATGCCGGAAACTTTGGTGAATACACTCGGATCTTCAGACACAATGGCGGATTTGATCATGTCCACGGAAGCTAGAGACATGATGCCTAAGGCTGATTTCGGTCCAACTCCCGAAACAGTCAAAAGCAGCTCAAAAAATTCGAGCTCGGCAAGCTTTTCAAAGCCATACAAAGTAATCTGGTCTTCGCGGACATAAGTGTGAATTACCAAGCTTAATTCTTGACCTGTTTTCAGGCTGACATGCAAAACCGGAGTGACAAAAACCTTGTAGCCGACTCCTGATGTTTCCAGAATGATGTAGTTGACCGCTTTATGACTAATTTTCCCTTTAATTGAACCGAGCATAAGTCTATTATAGAACTCCTTGATAAAAATGCCAAAGTATACTATATTAATTTACTGATCTTCTCTGACACTGACTGACGGAGGAAACTCATGAATCTGACCGATTCGCAACGCAGATTGTTGAAATCAGCCGACTGTGACGGTCGAGTGTTCGCGAGGCTAAGTCGAGAACTGGAAGAACTAATCCAGGGAGGATACCTCGAAGAGAACGTATACAACGGCAACTGCTACCGGGTTCGAAAAACTGCTGACGGGAAAAACGTCCCTCCCTGACGTGCTGGCCGACGGCGTCTATGCGACCGCCAAAAGCGTCGACTCTCTATAGGGATCGGCGCTTCTTTTTTTTACCTTAGGCCTCTATACAAAAATTTCTTAAATCTGTTAAACTGCAATTTGAGCCCTTTACAACCATCACGAGCGACTGCTTTAGATCAAGGTCCAACCTTGATCTAAGAATCATCTTTAGCTAAAGGTTGGACCTTTCGCTAAGAGCAGTCGCAGCCGCCTTGACTCGCAATGGGTTACTTTTCTATAACTATGAATTTTAAATTAGTATCACAATTCAAACCCGCCGGGGATCAACCCCAGGCCATTGAAAAACTCGTTAAGGGTCTGAAAAAAAATTACCTCTACCAAACACTGTTGGGTGTCACGGGCAGTGGTAAGACTTTTACCATGGCCAATGTCATAGAAAAAACCCAGCGGCCGACTCTGGTCATTTCCCACAACAAGACCCTGGCTGCGCAGTTGGCGAGCGAATTTCAGGATTTTTTCCCGGACAATGCCGTGCATTATTTTGTTTCCTATTATGATTACTACCAGCCTGAAGCCTATATTCCCCGCAGTGACACATATATTGAAAAAGAAACCGAGATTAACGAGGAAATTGACAAACTACGCAATGCCGCCACGCAAAGTTTGCTTTCGCGCCAGGATGTTCTGATCGTCGCCTCTGTCTCGTGCATTTACGGCCTGGGCAACCCGGGCGACTATCTGGAACTTTCCATTCCGCTCAAGGTCGGGACGAAAATCAAACGCGACAAGTTCCTGCGACGGCTGACTGATCTGCAGTTTATGCGCAATGACGTGAATTTACAGCGCGGGACTTTCCGCGTGCGGGGGGATGTGGTGGAAATAATTCCGGCTTCGGAAGACAAAATTTACCGGATAAATTTTTTTGGCGACGAGATTGAGAAAATTACCCTGCATGATCCGTTGACCGGGCAAGATTTAACAAATAGGTTAACGTTGGACGGCAGCGCGACGCGTATCGGTAAACGTGAACCGGCAGGCGTCTTGAAGACGTATTACGCCACCGAAAAACGAAACGCGCAGCGCCGCCCATCAACGCTTGACGCATTAACTATTTTCCCGGCTAAGCACTTTGTCACGCCGCGGGAAAAAATGCTGGCAGCCATCAAAAATATCCAAAACGAACTGGCCGAGCGGATCAAGTTTTTCAAAAGCCGGGATAAACTCATAGAAGCCCAAAGGATCGAGCAGCGCACCAACTTTGACCTGGAGATGATGGTGGAAACCGGCTTTGTTAACGGCATTGAAAATTATTCCCGGCATCTGGATTTCCGCCGAAGCGGCGAGCCGCCGTCCACGCTCATTGACTATTTCCCGGACGATTTTTTGCTATTCATTGATGAGTCGCACATCACTTTGCCGCAGATCGGCGGCATGTACGAAGGCGACCACTCTCGCAAACAAACTTTAGTGGATTTCGGCTTTCGTCTGCCCAGCGCCATGGACAACCGGCCATTGAAGTTCGAGGAGTTTGAGAAAAAAATTGACCAGACAATTTTTGTCTCGGCCACGCCGAAAGCTGAACGCGAACTCAAAATTTCCAAACAAGTCGCCGAGCAGTTAATCCGCCCGACGGGATTGCTGGATCCAGAAATAGAAATCCGGCCGATCAAAAACCAGATTGACGATTTGATGGAAGAAATCCAGACACGCGTCAAAAAGAAACAGCGCGTGCTCGTCACCACTCTGACCAAAAACATGGCCGAGGAACTATCAAATTACTTGACCGAATACGGAGTAAAAGTCCATTATCTGCATTCCGACGTGGAAACCTTGGAGCGGCTGGAAATCCTGCGCGATCTTCGCCTGGGGGTTTATGACGTGGTCGTGGGCATCAACCTTTTGCGCGAAGGCCTGGATCTGCCGGAAGTTTCCCTGGTCGCAATACTCGACGCGGACAAGGAAGGATTTTTGCGAAGCGAAACATCGCTCATCCAAACCATGGGCCGGGCCGCCCGGCATGTCGAGGGGCGCGTGATTATGTATGCTGACCAAGTCACGGGGTCAATGGACAGGGCTATGAAAGAAGTCGAACGGCGGCGCAAGATCCAAGAAGCATACAATAACAAACACGACATTACGCCGATGAGCATCCAAAAAGCCATCAAGGAGTCGCGTCTTGCCGGCATGAAGCAGGAAACAGAAATCAGTAAACAGAAATCAGAACTAGACCTAACCCGGATGGACAAGAAAGAAATCGCTTACCTGATTGAAGAGCTGCGCGACCAGATGGATCTGGCGTCCCGCAATTTGGATTTTGAAAAGGCCGCCGCTCTACGGGACCAAATCCAAGTCATTCGCGACAAGAGTCGCATGAAGCGGCATAAGTTTGGTTAGTAATTAATAACGAGTAACAAATAAAAAGCTCAACGCTTAATTGACCGTCATTGGTTTTTTTGCTAAACTTTTGAAGTTCTCCTTATTACTAATTACTCCTTACTATTTACTATGCCTAACACTAAATCCGCCATCAAGGCCGCCAGGCAAAATATCAAGCGCCGGGTTGCCAACCTCCTGACCCTGGAGAAAATCAAAAAAGCCGCCAAGCAGGCGCGCAAGCTTAAAACAGCTGAATCGCTGATTGAGGCTTTTTCCGCCCTGGACAAAGCCGCCAAAAAGCATGTCATCCACAAAAACAAGGCTTCGCGCCTCAAATCCCGGCTGTCGAAACTTTTAGCAAAGAAATAAAGTTGAAACAAATTGAAATACAATAGAAACAGGCTCCGTCACTTTCGAGGTCTTGGAATTTAATATAACTATTTCTATTTGTTTCCATATGTTTCTATTTTGTTTCTATCTGTTTCAATTGTATTTCTACTCTGTTTCGCCTTCTGTATTTCCTCAATCGCCTTTCTAATTGCCTCGACTGCCTCGTTTTTATCTCCGAAGCCGGTAATCTCAACGGTTTTCTGCTTTTGCCTGGCGACTTCGGCGTAAAAATCTCTAAATTTTTGTTTTTCTTCTTCGGTCAGATTTCGTTCCAGTTCATCTGCGGGAACGGCAATGATTTTATCATCTTGGACTCCACGATCCAGTTGTTTGATCACGGCAATCGGACGGCAAAGAATAATGCTGCCGGAGAGTAAAATTTTTTCGGTCAAAATAAAGACGTCAAGAGTGTCGCCGTCGCCTGTGGCTGTTTGAGGGATAAAGCCATAGTTATTTATGAACCGCAAGCCCTTCTTAAAGACAAAATCCACAAACATTTTATCTTTGTTTTCGTCATATTCAATTTTATCCACGGAGCCGCGAGGAATTTCTACGATAACATTAAACCGCTCCGGGCTTCCGAGAGGTGTATCTTTAAGCGCCATATTTCTCCATGTCTTTCCAGTTTGGGCCAAGTTTGGCTTCGACCACGATCGGCACCTTCAATTGATAAACCGATTCCATAATTTGTTTGAGCTTAAGGATAAGCTCATCAACTTTTTCTGGTTTGATTTCGAACACCAGTTCGTCATGCACAGTCAGCAGCATTCGGCAATCTCGTGATTCGTGATTCTTGATTCGTGATTCGATTTTTATCATGGCCATTTTCAAAATATCCGCAGCCAGGGATTGCATGGGCATGTTGACGGCCGCGCGCTCGGCAGCAGCCCGCAGCCCCCAATTCGGCGAGTGAATGTCGGGGAAAAAACGCACCCGGCCCAGCGGATTTTTGACAAACCCGTCTTTGTGCGCCTGCTCAATGACGCTGTCAATGTATATTTTAAGCTGCTTAAACACTTCATAATATTTTTTGATATGCTCGCCGGCTTCGGCCCGCGTCATTTCCGACCGCTCGGACAGGCCAAAAGCCGACACGCCATACAACACGCTGAAGTTGATAGTCTTGGCATCGCGCCGCTGCGCAGGGGTGACTTCTGATTCCTTCACGCCGAAAATACGAGCAGCCGTGGCCGCGTGAAAATCGCCGCCGTTTTGGAAAATTTTAATCATTTCGGGGTCATTGGCAAGCGACGCGGCAATGCGCAATTCAATTTGGGAATAATCAAGCGAAGCCAGAACGTATCCTTTGTCTGCCACAAACGCCTGGCGGACTTGGTTGCCCAACTCGGTTTTGATCGGGATATTTTGGAGATTCGGCTCGGATGAAGACAGCCGTCCAGTAGCCGCAATAGTTTGGCTGTACTGCGTATGCAGTCGGCCGTCTTTGCCCACTAACTTTGGCAGGGCATCCAGATAGGTGGATTTAAGCTTAGTCAGTTCGCGGTAGTCAAAAATCGAATCAACAATTGGGTGCAAACCCCGCAATTTTTCCAGCTGCCCAGCCGCGGTGGACAAGGCCTTGGTCTTGCCGGTTTTACGCAGGCCTTCTACGGGAATTTGCAGCTTGTCAAACAAAATTTCGCGCAACTGGATGGGGGAAGCAATATTAAACTCGCCGCCAGCCAACTTGTGGATTTTTTGAGTCAACTTACCGATCTCGCTCTCCGCGTCTTTCGAAAGCCGGGCCAAATATGCCGTATCGAGCTTGATGCCTCGCTTCTGCATATTTGCCAAAACCTGCATCAGCGGCAACTCGATCTCTTGATATATCCCAAAAAGCCCATGTTTTTTCAATCGTTCAATCAGCACGGCCAAATCTTGCGGCTCATAACTGCGCTGACCGGGATTCAAAAGATACGCCGTAATTAGAGCTTCTGGTTTCTGCTCTAAAGAGGAGTTCTTTTTAGTGTCAAAGATTCCCTTTGACACTAATCCTGGTAAGCGATTAATTAAAGCCTTAATCCCCAGTTCATTCAATAATTTTATAACTTTCTGCCTATCATAATCTCCGATTTTTGTTTTCTCAAAATCGAAATCGAGATGATTTTTTTGATCAATGTACGCAAGTTTTTTTGACAAATGTGCCTTATCTTTTCCGTCAACAAGTTTTTTCAGAATTCCCGGCTTGATTTTTTTGTCTTGTTTTTCTACTGCTTCATATACACCGTCGAGCGAACCGAAGGTTTTGATCAAATCCAACGCGCCTTTTTCGCCAATACCGGGTACACCCGGAATATTATCCGAAGCGTCCCCGCGGATGGCTTTGTAATCCACCCATTGCGATGGCTTGAGGCCGTAAATTTCCACCATTTTGTCCGCGTCAAAAATTTGGATATCCGAAAAGCCGATTTTGAACCGGTAAACTTCCGTATGGCTGTCAATCAGCTGCAGCAAATCCAAATCCCCGGTGACAATGATGTTCAAAACATCTTTCGCCGTTTTGGCAGCAATAATACCCAGCAAATCGTCAGCTTCAAATCCCGCTTTTTCGTAAATGGGAATATCCAGCCCGGCCAAAATCTCTTTGACTTTCGGCAGCTGCATGGTCAGTTCATCAGGCGGCGCTTTTCTCGTGGCTTTGTAATCCGCGGCCAATTTATCGCGGAACGTCCCCCCGGGCACATCAAAAACAACCACGGCATGCGTGGGTTTGATGTCAGCCAGCGCTTTGAAAAACATGGAAAAAAATCCAAAAATCGCCCCGGTGGGGAATCCATCCGAGTTGCTCATGGCCGGCAAGGCATGGAAAGCGCGGTGGAACAGCGCATGCCCATCAATCAATAAAAGTTTTTTCTTGAGCTCCATAAGGATAGAATAACAAAAAAGCCCTTTCGGGGCTATTCTATCAGTCCGAGCTTGGCCAGGCGCGATCGGATGGCGCCTGTTTTGCGGCCAAAGATTGCCGCTAATTCCTTGACGGGCAGATTTTGCCCAAACGATTCCCGCAGCTTTTGATCTTGCTCTTCATCCCACGGCCGGTAAGCGTTTGGGTGAGTCTTCCTGGTCTGTTCAAAAGTCCCCTTAACCTCCTCGCTTGGCTCATTGACTTGCAAAATTTCTCCGCCGCTTCCGCGGATAAAATTTTCGTGCATCTTTTTTAGTTCCTTGGCCTCGAGCCTGCCAAATACCGCTACCGCTTCGTCCGAAGCCTGGCGAAACTCCTGGTCAGCCTCCAGGATTTCCGGGTGAACCTCAAACGTTCGCTCATTCCAGCCCAAAAGATGCAAACCAGCCAATGACCGGACTCTTGATAACGCCACGTAACCTTGCCCAAATTCAAACACGGCTCGTAAATCCATGACCGCCGCGTCCAGGCTCATGCCCTGGCTTTTGTGAACCGTGATGGCCCAGGCCAGGCGCAAGGGCAGCTGCGTGATGGTGGCCAGCACCCGGCCATTATCTTCCACAGTCCAGTCCATGGGCTCAACGTGGATTTTCTGGCCGGTGTGAGTTTTAACGATTGGATAACCAGATTGACTGTCGAAGCCTGCGACCAGGCCCAGAGTCCCGTTGACAAACCCCTCGCGCGGATTATTCTTGGTAAACATAACCGCGGCCTTGGGCTTGAGTATAAGCCGCTCCGGCGACAAACAGGTTCTCTTCAAGACTTCCACTAATTTCGGCCGGCCTTTTTGGCGCATGGCAAACGTCCGCGGCTGGCCGGGCAGCTGGTTCAATTTTTCCTCGTTGACGCGATCCACGTCGGCATTGTGCGAAAACAGCTTGGGAATGTTTTGCGGATGATTGTCAGCCTGGACGATCCGGCCCTCCAGATGCTGCAAATGGCTGCCGTCATTATTGAATTTATTGCCCCGAATCGCGCTCAAAATCGTCAAAAAATCCAAATCTTCCTGCCGATACTGCTCGGTCAGATAGCAAACCGCCAGCTTGGCCGCAGGCCAGGCTTGGGACTTGTAAGCAAACCGGTCGAAAAGCCCTTGCAGCAGTCTGGGTTGCTGCTCATCCGCGCTTTGCACCGGCGGCAGCTGGAAAAAATCGCCGACCAAAATTATTTGCAAGCCCCCAAACGGCTCCTGATTTCTTTTAATTTCGCGGCAAACCGCATCCACCAGTGACAAGGTTTGAGCCGAGAGCATGGAGACTTCGTCAATGATCAAAACCTTGGCCCGGTTGACCCGCTCAAAGACATAGCGATTGCCGCTCAGCCGGTCCAGCTCGTAACGGTCCAAAAAAGTTTTGATGCCAATGCCGCTCCAGGAATGAACAGTCGTGCCGCCAATGTGCGTGGCCGCAATGCCGGTCGAGGCCGTGATGGCCGGCTCAATCTTGCGCTGGCGCAAATAGGAAACATATTGGTTGACGAGGTAGGTCTTGCCCGAACCCGGCTCGCCGGTCAAAAACACGTTGGCCCCGGTTTTGAGGATATTAAGCGCTTGTGCTTGAGTCATAAAGTATCGATACCGCTACTACGTATACGCAAACCACGTGGTTTCCGCAGTTATTTCTTGTTGATCAAATTCACGATCAATTTGATGATCGTGTCTTTCTGTTCCCGCTAAGATATCGATACTTTTAGTTTGCTGTCTAATGCTTTGGCCACTCGCCCAAGAAATTTTAGACTCGGGTTGAAGTTTCCTTGCTCCAAGCGGGAAATGACTGGCTGTTTAGTACCAATCCTTTTGGCTAGTTGCTTTTGGGTCAAACCTTTTTGCAAACGCTTGGCAATCAACGTTTCTACCAAAGCAAACTCAACGCCTAATTCATCATAGGCTCTTTTAACCGCTTTGTCTTGCAGTAATTTAGACTTGAACCGTTTATATTCCATATTACCAATATAACTTATAAGTTATAACTTGTCAAGGCCTTAAGTTTACTCTTGGCTCTGTCTAATTCTTTCCGGGGCGTTTGTTGAGATTTCTTAACGAACCCTGAAAGCAGATAAATTTTACCTTGACAAAAGCAATAAAATATTCTCACTTCCTGTCGGCCTCGAGTTCTTAGCTCAAATAAATTCCCGGTAATTTTTTTGCTATGCGGCATTGGCAGGCGGTAACTAAATCTTTCCAGTAAATCAACGGTTCGCAAAACTTTGGCAATCGTCTGCTTCTCTAGCGAGAAAATAAATTCTTCTATTTCTGAGTTAGTAATTATATCCATAAAAGGATTATTTTTTATTGATCAGATTCACGATCAGCTTGATGATTACGTCTTTCTGCGAAGGATCAGACTCCGCCGTCAGCAGCGTCACGGCGGTCAGTGCCGCATCATTGATCTTGCGCTCGCCGCGCCGGTTGTAAAAAATGTCGTTCTGGATCAGATACTGCAAAAACAGCAAGGATCCGACGCGCTTATTGCCGTCCACGAACGGGTGCCCCTTGACCACAAAATACAACAAGTGCGCCGCCCGCTCCTCCAAACTTGGGTAAAGCGGCTTGCTGTTAAAAGATTGGTCAATGCTGCCGACGATGGAAGCCAGCTTGTGGCTGACTTCCACGCCGAACAGATCGCTGGCCTGTTTCGCGTTTTGCAGACGCTGCCGGAAGCGCTTGATGCTTTTGAGCACTTCTTCATAGTTAAGCACTCTACCCGGTTTTTCGCTGACATTACTGATCGCCAGTTTCTGCTCATCATACAAATTCAAAACAAACCAGGTGTTGGCGTAGTCGGAAATGATTTTCAAAAGTTCGCGTTCGTAGCCCTCGGCCCGATACGATTCCAGCGCCTGCTGGATGAGTTTATGCGCGGTTTCCAGTTCCTTGAGTTTCGCCACGTGAGCTTCGGGAAGGCGCTTAGCGTTGACGACAAACCCCTTGATCAGATAGTCGCGCATTTTCTGCGTCGCCCAGATACGAAACTGGGTTGCCCGTTTGGAATTGACCCTGTATCCCACGGATAAAATAAAATCAAGATTATAAAATTTTACCGGTTTATCAGAATTTGCAATGTGCAAATTTTGCACATTGCTTTTTTCTGCCAATTCCCCTGATTTTATTATGTTTCTAAGGTGCTTGGCAACAGAACTCCGATCAGTCTGAAAAAGCTCAGAAATGCCAGCTTGGGTCAGCCAGACAGTTTCATCATAAAGACTAACCCGCAGTTCCGGGCCGGTTTCGGCCTTATAAATGACAATTTCGCCCTTGTGTTCTTGCTTGTCCATACTTGTCCATAATAGAAAAACGGCCTTCGAAACGTCTGACGTTTCTTCCGCCGCCTTTATTATTATACTCTATTCCTCGGTCACGCGGAAGACTTCCTCCACATCAGTAATTCCGGCAAGCACTTTCAAGATGCCGTCTTGGGCCATGGTCAGCATGCCGGAGGCTAGAGCCTGCCGCTTGATTTCCGTATTCGACGCGCCTTGGTTGATCAGCTTCTCGATTGATTCGTTGACTACAAAAATTTCATAAACCCCGACCCGCCCCTTATAGCCCAATCCTTTGCATTTGCCGCATCCCGGGCTGTGATAAAATTTCAAATTTTTCGGCACGTCAACTTTGGCATTCTTGGGAACGGCGGCCAAAATTGTTTCCACGTGCTGAATAAGTCGCGGAGCCGGTTGATACTCAACCTTGCAGGCTGAGCAGATCTTGCGCACCAATCGCTGTCCGATGATGGCATTGATGGCCGGGGAAAGCGTAAACGGTTTGACGCCCAAATCCAAAAGCCTCGGAATGGCCCCGGCCGCATCGTTGGTGTGAAGGGTCGACAACACAATATGCCCGGTCAGCGCCGCCTGGCAGCCGATTTCAGCCGTTTCCAAATCGCGCATTTCTCCGACCATGACAACATCCGGGTCCTGCCGCAACACCGCGCGCAAGCCTGAGGCAAACGTCATGCCAGCTTGCGCATCAATTGGGGTCTGGGTAATACCGGCAATTTTGTATTCCACCGGATCCTCCAGGGTGATGATCTTCACCCCCGGCTCATTGAGTTTGTTCAAAATGGCATAGAGCGTGGTGGTCTTGCCGCTGCCGGTCGGGCCAGTGGTCAAAATCATGCCATTAGGCTTCTCCATTTCTTTCAGTAGCTGATCATAAGCCAGCCCTTTGATGCCCAATTCTTCAAACTGAAGCGCGCCCTTGTCCTGCCGCAAAATTCTCATTACCACTGATTCACCGAACGCCGACGGCAGCACGGAAACGCGGACATCCACCTGCTGGCCATCATATGTGAGGCTAAATGAGCCGTCCTGGGGCGTGGTCGTGACATTGAGCTTGAGCTTCGACAAAACTTTGATGCGGGAAACCAGCTGGTGCTGGAGCTCGCGGGACAGCACCGTGACATCCTGCAGCACCCCGTCGATGCGGAAGCGGACATGCATGTCTTTGGCTGTTGGCTCCACGTGAATGTCCGAGGCGTCCAAATGCAACGCGTTGCCCAAAAGCATTTCTATCACTTCCGTGGGCGAAGCATTGGTCAGTTTCTCCCCCATGTCCTTGAGCGTTGCCCCGCTTTGTTGGAAAGATTTGCTTATTAGGAGAATCTCCTGTGATTTTCTTTTGCCGGACACCAACCGGTCATACATGCTGAGCGCTTTGTTAAAACTGCTTTGAGAAATGATGAACAGCTCGACATAATAGCTCTGCTCTTTGAGCTGGCCCAAGAACTTGTTAATCTCATCGCTTGGTTCAAGCGCCCCGAGCTTGATATTCCGCCCTTCTTTGTAGAATGTAGCGACCTTCAAACGCTCGGCTTCTTCCTTGGGCACGATTGCCAAGGCTGCATGATCAACCGGGAAGCCGTAAAGGTTGATATAAGGCAAACCAAAAGACTCGGCAGTGCGCTGGGCCTGCTCTTCCTCGTATTTGCGGTCAAGTTCCGAATAGATTTGTTTCAGCCGGATGGCCTTGTCATCGGCGCTAAGCATGCCATAAGTATAACAAATTTGTCAGCTGATTGCTTCGCGCAGCTTGCTCAGCACCAAGCTTTCGGTTTGGTTCAAGTTTTGGAACGATTCAAACCTGATGGCCGAGCCCTGAATCTGGGGCTTATATTCCAAAAAGGCCTGCGGCAGATTGACCGGTGAAATTGTCTGGCCGAAAATTTCGACCTTGTCCCCCCGTTCCACCATAAAAAAGAAAGTCTTGGCAAAAGACAGCTGCAATGTCATTTCCTTGATAACCATGCCCACGTCTTCGGCCGTGGCTTCGGCCTTGTCAACATCAGAGGCGACAATCATTGAATAGACCAAAGACAGCTGGGGGTCTTGTTTGAGGCGGGCCAACACCCGGCCCCACAACTTCAGGAATCCCATAGACTTGCTTTTGTAAAGCCGGCTCATGATCTGCGGCTGGTCCGCGCCGAGGCTGATCAAATTCGAAGCTTTCAAAAAAGCCGCCGGAGTCGTGCGGACATGCTGGAAACTGTTGGTCTCGGCAATAATGCCGGTCAATAGCGCCGTGGCGATGGATTGGTCGAGAAGCGAACTTTCAAACACGGAGATGAGATCAAGCATAATCTCGGAGTTGGAAGTGGCAGACAGGTCAATTAAATTGTACGAGCCATAGCTTTCATTTTGGGCGCTGCGGTCAATGTTGATGATCGGGGTTTCAAAAAACAAATCCGAATTCTGGATATAGAACTCGCCTAAATTTTCGAGGCTGAACACACCGATGCTGACGATTAAGTCAAACGGAAAATTGGAGCTGCGGAAACTGACGTCCTTATCGCTAAACTGCCCCTTTTTCGGTTTGACATAAATCGACAGCCGTTCCGGTTCCTTTTTGTAGCTCAACTCATCAATCTCCGACGCTTTGGTGGACAAATCAATGACAAAACTTTTGGCGATGCTGAGGTGGTCTTTGACCTCCTCAAACCCGGTCAAAAAATCGAATTTGGCGTTGGGGGGACCGGGACTGATTAAGACTACCTCTTTTTCCAGTTTGCGCAGGAAAGTCCGCAAAGCCAAAGCCGCCGACAGATCATCACCCGAGGCCTGCGGCGGGGTCAAAATCAAAATACTGTTGGCTTTATTCAGTTTATCCGCGATGGGATTGAGTTCTTCTGCCTGCATAAATTCATTAAGAAATCTTAATAATATACAGTGTTGGCAAGCCAATGTCAAACTGTTAAAATAAGCTATGGTCCAAAGCTTTGAAAATCTCACGCTGAAGCAGGTGAAAAAACTGGCAGCGGACTTAAGTACGCAGCTTAATAACAGCAGAGCCAAGATCGGGCTGGTCGGAAGCTTAGGCAGCGGCAAGACAACTTTTGCCAAACAATTTGCCCACCGCTTAGGCCGGATCAGACTGAAAAGCCCGACGTTTACCGTAATTGACACGCATAAATTCGGAAAAAAAATTCTGCACCACATCGACTTATACCGCCTCCGCCATTATTCAGAGCTGCGGGCCATCGGATTTGAAGAACTGCTTCAACCAAACACCGTGATTTTGATCGAGTGGGCGGATAAATTTAGGCAAGTAGCAAAACAGTGCGGCTTGCTGATTGAATTTAAGTTTACCCCACAACACAATAGACGCGATGTCAAAATTACTTTTAAGTAGCATAATATTCGCCAGTCTTTTGCTGACGGCCCACAAAGCCGCAGCGGGGACAAATGACGCCGTCAGTATGCGCAACTGGGGGGCTGTTCAAACAGCCAAATTGGTTTTGCTAAACCAAGCCCCGCCAGCGCCACCCCTGCTTGACCCTGAGGAATTGAGTCAAATTGAGGCGGTGGTGGCAGAAACCAATCAAAAAAGTGCCTCAGCCAAACTGGTCATCGAAAACGGACGCGCGGTGGAATTTGAGCGGGGCCAAAACGGCCAAAGCGTAGACGTATACGCGCTTTCTCAGCTGCTTATAAAACAAGCAGGTCTCGCCTTCGTCCCCATGTTCGTTTCCCAGCCAGCAGTTAACCTTGCCGACACCAACAGCCTGGGCATTGCGGAACTCGTGGCCGTGGGCGAATCGGATTTTTCCGGCTCGCCCAAAAATCGGATTCACAACATCAAGGTCGGCAGCGCTAAATACAACGGCATTATCATCCAGCCAAGTCAAGAATTTTCTTTTAATAAATTCCTGGGCGACGTGGATGCGGAAAACGGCTTTTTGCCCGAGCTGGTGATTAAGCGCACGGGTGTCGTGCCGGAATTCGGCGGTGGGCTCTGCCAGGTTTCCTCCACCGCGTTCCGGGCCGCCATGAATGCCGGCCTGCCGATTGTGGAACGGCGGAACCATTCCTTTGCCGTTAAGTACTATGCCCCGCAAGGCACGGACGCCACTATTTATCCGGGTTCCACCGACCTGCGCTTCACCAATAATCTCTCCTCCCACCTTCTGATTTGGACACGAATCGAAGGCTATAAATTATACTATGATTTTTACGGAACCAAAGACGACCGGCTGGTTGAATTTGACGGCCCGACCCAGTATGATAAAAAGGCGGACGGCTCCATGAAGGCGATCTGGACGAGGCACGTCAGCTTAAACGGCCAACAGAGCGAGCAAATCTTCAAAAGCACTTATCTGCCGCCGGCCCTGTTCCATCCGGAAGAGCAGGCCACTACCCCAAACCCGCAAACGCCGCCGGAGCCTGCCGAAACTACACAACCCACACCAAACGAACAGCCATGACATTAACTATCGCTCTGGTATGACAGCCGTGCCCGTTCTTTCAAAATACTCCCTATCAAAAACCAACTGAAGCAAATCTTGCTCCAAGCCATGGCCATTGCAGTGCGTGAGCATACCCAAATACGATTGGATTGTCTGGATAAAAGATCCTTGACTTAATTGCCCGGCTTCAAATTTATTGCGGGCCAGTGCTATTTTTCTAAACATCCGCCTTTTAGTCTTATTTCTCAAGACTATATGATGGGGCAGAATTATATAGCCCAGAGAATCAATTCCTTGCCCAAATTTTCTGATCGATACTTTATCGGGGTGCAACGATAGCTGCAGTTCTTGCTGCAAAAGATGTTGAATGGTAGCGCACTGGTTTATCAGCTCGTGTTTATTCGACGATAAAATTATAAAATCGTCAGCGTACCGAAAATAATGCCTGGCATGCAGCCGATGTTTAATAAACTGATCTAGTTCATTCAAATATATGTTGGCAAAAATCTGCGAGCTTAAATTCCCAATCGGAAGTCCTGTAACTCTCTCTCTCTCTCTTGAAAAATTATCCACAACAAAACTTTTAACAACCTCTTCAATTAGCCACAAAAAGTGTTTGTCGCTGATTTTATTTTTAATTATCTGCAACAGCTTCTGGTGAGAAACGCTGTAGAAAAACTTGTAGATGTCGCATTTGAGCGCAAATACATTCCTGCTATTGTTGCGGCTTACCTTTCTTAAAGCGATTGCCAAATTATTAACAGCCAAATGCGTTCCCTTATCCAAACGGGAAGCATAGGAGTGGTAAATAAATTTGGGGTCAAATATCCGATACAGTTCATTAAAAATCAGATGATGAACCAGGCGATCACGAACAGTCGCCTTGCTAATAACCCGGTGTTTCGGATCCCAAATATGGAAAGTAATATAAGGTCCGTGCCGATAAGTCTGATTCTCAAGTTGTCGGTGAAGTTCAAAAATATTATCTTCCAAGTGCCGCTCAAATTCCAAGACATCCCTCTTCTTTTGTTTCTCTTTCCTAAATTCGTCCCAGCATAAAAATAAATTATCAATATGCAAGAATTGCCTATTCTCCATAAATTAACCGAATTTTATAAAACATTTTATCTCTATCTCGCCTCTTTTCCTCAAAAGGATAAATATGCCCTTGGCGCCAAATGCGAAGGCTATATTATTTCAACTCTTGAATTATTATTGGCAGCGGAATACGCCAGCAAAAATCAAAGGCTGCAACTAATACAGCAGGCTTCCGTCAAATTCGATATGCTTAAGTCTTTTATCCGTATCGCCAAGGAGCTGAAAATTCTGGATCAGAAAAAATACATCCGCCTGGAAGCGGAATTACAAGAGATCGGCCGCCAGCTGGGAGGCTGGCAGCGATCTTTGAGCTAAAGCATAGACGCAACCCGAGGAGGCACACGCCGCCGGAGTAGTTGTCGTTGGCATTCAGATTCCTGTTGTCGAACTTCAACTTGTCGTCGTTGGCCTTGAAGTAGAGCGAGTGCTGCTTCGACTGCCAGAATTTGTCTTTTTCCTTCCACTAGCACCGGAGAATAATTACTTATCCTCCTGAATTTCATTTCGTCCGCAATGGACGTTGAAAAAAGACAAGTAGTGTCTATACTTTTTGCATGTATAGGATTTCAGCGGCTTAAGTCCGTAAACTTAAGCGCATTAACCTACTTTCAAGAATAATTTTATAACAAAAGAAAAACGGGAGCAATCAAGGACTGCTCCCGTCCGGACTCCTCCGAGAGTCCAAAACCCAAAACCCGAGAAACCGACGAATGCACTACCCGAGGAGGCACACGCCGCCGGAGTAGTTGTCGTAGGCACACAGATCCCCGCAGCCGAACCACAACCGGTCGCCGAAAGCCCTGAAGTAGAGCGAGTGCTGCCCCGACTGCCAGAGCACTGCGGCACAGTCCAAACCCGGCGTCTGGTAATCGCGCGCCAGCACGTCTGGGTAGGTGGTCAGCGCTGCTGCCGGCTCGATGACCCCGCACAGCAACACGTCCGCAGGCAGCGTAGCCATCTGCTCCCGATCTGCCGGGATCGAAAATCCCTGCAGGCAGTTCGGGGAATAGCCCAGCACAACCGAACCTTCGGCCAGCTTGCGCAGCAGGCGGTTGTGGCTTTGGGCCACGACCTTGACCTGCTTGGCCAGTTCCCCTTCGCGGTAGTTCTTGAAGCTGCGCCCGGGAAATTGCTGCTCGTAAGCCCGCTTGACCCCGGCCAGCAGCTTGTCGTCGGTAAACTGGCCTAGATCGCCAATCTGCATTTTCGGCAACGCCAACGGCAACACCATGCCATGAGTAGGCAGGTTGGCCATGAGCGGATCAGTCGCGAGACGGCAGAGAATCGCCGCGAACCGCGCTTCGAACTCGTCAGCTGACATGAACGCGCTGCCGCCGAAGTGCTCCACGAACCGCTCGAGACGCGCCGCAAAGTCCACTTTCGGCTGGTCGAGGTAGAACGACCGGTTCGCATCCACAGCCTTGGCCTTCATGCCTTGGGGTGGGATGCGACGGCCGTTGCTGTCGAACAGCGGTTTGATCGGCTCTTCCAGCACGAACTCGCCCGATTCGTTTTCCGTGTCTGGCTTGGTAATCTTGAAAACGAGCCTGCCGCTCTTCACGGCTAACGCGTTCTCATTACCGCCAAGGTTGCTGATGAGCGAGCGGTAGTCGTTCCCGCTCCAAGGCCCCAACGTTTCCCATTCTATGAGTTTCATATTTCCTCCTTCAGGCTAACTTGCCCGAAGAACATTTGCCCCTTATCCCGAGGCCCAGGGTCCGAGTTCTGTCGGAGCCGCAGTTGTCCCCCTGATTGCAGGACATCGTATCCTAGCCATTTTTGACGAATTTGTCAAGGCTGGGTTACAATACCAATAAGTATTCATCAACCATGAATCCCGTTAGAAATAGGCCAACCTCTTCCTTTAATATAAGCTCGTTGTTTTATCAAAATTTAAGCAAAATTAATTATCATCGCGCTTTGTTTCCGTTAAGCGCGGCTGATTTCTAACGGGATGAAAAAAAATTACCAACCGCCCCAAATCATTCTTGACCGCTACGCCAAAGTTTTGGTGCGGTTTGCGCTGGGCGGCGGCAAGGGTATCAAAAAAGGCGATGTCGTGCGCGTTTCCAGCAGCGAATCCGGGCGCCAGCTGTATTTAGCCGTGTGCAACGCCGTGATTGACGAAGGCGGCCACGTCCTGCCGCATTATTCGCCGGATGACGAACAAGGCGATAAGCGCCGCAACGAAAGCTTTACCCGATACTTCTATGAACACGCGCAGGACCACCAGATGGATCACTTCCCGCATAAATATCTCAAGGGCTTGGTCGAGCAGATGGATCATTCAATTTTTATTCTGGCTGATGCCGACCCGCATGCGCTCAAAGGAGTCAATCCTAAAAAAATTATGCGCCGCGGCGTGGCCTTAAAGCCGTTCATGGACTGGCGGCACAAAAAAGAGTGGCAGGGCAGATTTACCTGGACCATTGCGCTTTATGGCACGCCGGCCATGGCCGCCGAAGCCGGCCTTTCCCCGAAAGCGTATTGGAACCAAATAATCAAGGCCTGCTTTCTTGACCAGAAAGATCCAATTGCGAAATGGAAAGATGTTTACCGGAAATTGGAACACTATCGCCGAGCGTTAAATCGGCTCTCGCCCCGAATTGACCGGCTCCATGTTGTCGGGCCGGATGTCAATCTTTGGATCAAACCGGGCGAGAAAAGGCTGTGGCTGGGCGGCAGCGGCCGCAACATTCCCAGTTTTGAACTGTTCACTTCTCCAGACTGGCGCGGCACTAAAGGTTGGATTCGGTTCAACCAGCCGCTTTATCGTTACGGCAGTAAGGTCACCGGCATTCAACTTTGGTTTGAAAACGGCCAGGTTATCAAAAGCCAGGCCAGAACAGGCGAAAAGCTGCTGAAAGAAATGATTGCCACGCCTGGCGCCAATAAGGTTGGAGAGTTCTCCTTAACCGACCGCCGCTTCAGCCGCATCACCAAGTTCATGGCCGAAACGCTGTTTGACGAAAACATGGGCGGGCCCCACGGCAACACCCACATCGCCCTGGGCATGTCTTACCGCGATACGTTCGACGGCAACGCCGCCAAACTTTCCAAAAAACAAGCCGAGGCCCTGGGGTTCAACGACTCGTCTGTCCATACCGACATCATCTCCACCGCGCCCCGCACGGTCACGGCGCATCTGAAAAACGGCCAAGAAAAAATCATCTACAACCGCGGTCAGTTTGTCATCTAAGCCGCATGCGATGGTCATGCTATACTTAAGACATGATTCAGACCAACGCGGATGAAATAGACATTGTCAATCCATCACCCAAAAAAAACGAGGGGTTTTTCGAAGCAACCCTCCGGCCCCAAACCCTCGGAGAGTATGTCGGCCAGGGCAAAATCAAAGACAATCTGAAAATTTTCATTGACGCGGCGCAAAAAAGAAAAGAGGTCCTGGAGCATATCCTGCTCTACGGCCCGCCGGGCTTGGGCAAAACCACGCTCGCCCACATCATTGCCCGCGAAAGCGGAGTCTCGATCAAGGTCACTTCCGGCCCGGCCATCGAAAAAAGCGGCGACTTGGCTTCCCTGCTGACCGCGCTGGAGCCCAATGACGTTTTGTTCATTGACGAAATCCACCGCCTGCCCAAAGCGGTGGAGGAAATTCTCTACCCGGCCATGGAAGATTATTGCCTGGATATTGTCTTGGGCAAAGGCGCCGGAGCCAAAGCCTTGCGCTTGGATTTGCCGAAATTCACTTTAATCGGCGCCACCACGCGCATCGGGCTGATTTCCGCACCCCTTCGCGACCGTTTCGGTTCCACTTACCGGCTCGACTATTATGAAGAAAATGAAATCGAGCAAATCATCGAACGGGCCGCGCACATTCTGAAAATCAAGATTGACCGCGGCGGCAAACAAGAAATCGCCAAGCGCAGCCGCCGCACCCCCCGCATCGCCAACCGGCTCTTAAAGCGCGTGCGCGACTTTGCCCAAGTCAAGGCGTCGGGCAAAATCACTGGCGACATTGCCCATGACGCGCTCAACATGCTGGAAGTGGACAGTCTGGGCTTGGATGCCAATGACCGCCGCCTCCTTTCCGCTTTGATCGAAAAATTCAGCGGGGGGCCAGTCGGGCTTTCCTCCCTAGCCGCAGCCACCTCAGAGGAGCAGGAGACTTTAGAAGACGTCTATGAGCCATTCTTGATCCGCATCGGATTTCTAGCCCGCACGCCCAAAGGGCGCATCGCCACCCCTGCGGCCTACGAGCATCTGAGGGTATCTATGAAACAAGCCAAAGGGCAAACACTACTATAATTTGCAATTATCAATGGTCAATAGAAAACTGAAAATTAGAAAATTAATTGAAATTTGAAATTTGTAAATTGATAATTCTCCCATATGCTCAACGTCTACCAACCCACTAACCTTCTGCACACCGGCATTGCGCTGGTTTTTTACCTGCTCATGGCCGGCTTTGTAGTCTATAGTTTTTTGGCGCTGTATGCCCTCAACCGCTTTGGCCATTCCAAACTTTTAGCTACGGTCATTTCGCTGATTTACATTGTCATCATCGCCAGCCTGTTTGCCGCGGCCCAGACGAATCTGAATAGCATTAAATTTTGACATGTATCTACCAAGTCTCAAAAAAATCCTCGGCGAAAGCCAGTTTCCCGGCCAGCAGGAAAACGAGGAAGTCTGCCTGGTCATCCGCCAGCACTGGTTCGTGTTTTTCATGCGCCTTACGCTTTGGCTCCTGTTCGCCGCCATTTTGCTCGCCACGGACTGGTACATCGGCCGCTACGCGCCGGTCCTAGCAAATTCACCCTATGCCGAAATCGTCTCGCTCATCAAAAGCATTTACCTCATGTTTTTGATGTTGGGACTGCTCATGCTTTGGACCATTTATTATTTGAACATGCAGATTGTCACCAACGAACGGCTGGTGGACATTGATCAGCATTCGCTTTTGCACCACAAAATTTCCGAGCTCTACCTCTCGCGCATGCAGGACGTCACGGCCGAAGTCAAGGGCTTGTTTCCGACTTTTTTCAACTACGGCAACGTCTACATCCAGTCCGCGGCTGAAGTTGAGCGGTTTGTGTTCACCAACATCCCCAACCCCACAGCCGTGGCCAAGCTCATCTCCGACCTCTACGAAAAACTCCCGGTTGATGAAAAACAAAAAGGCCGGACAGAATAACTATAGTGCAATATCTTTGTTTTAAAGGCTCAACCGTCGGTTGAGCCTTTGCGGTACCTAAAATAGGCATGGCACAAATAGGTACCAGTGATTATAAAAAGAAAAAAGCTTGGGCAACCGTGGCGGTCGCCCAAGCGAGAATGCTCACCGCGAGGCGGTGGCTTTTTGATAGACAACTGTGAAGAACTGCTCCCACTCGGGGTGGACCACGACGTGAATCGTGTCCTGCGACCCTTCGGGGATGAACGCCAACATGCCCACACTCTCAAGGTCCGAGAGTATGAACAACAGATCGCGGCGGTAGGCCGAGGACTTGCCTTTGAGGGGCAAATCGAACGCCTTGCCGATGGTGTGAGTCGGGAGTGCCGTGCGGGCGTTGGGGTTGCTTCCCTGCAGCCGCCCCTGGTATTCCTCGCTGCGCACCAGACTGTTGACTTCGATTGCCTGGAAGTTGCGGCCGGCAAGCAGCCGCGCCTCATTGGCGATGTAGATCAGCAGCCCGACCGTGGCCGGCTCCGAAGCGACGTACGCCTGCCGATTTTTCGGATCCCTCTCCGCAATCGGTGACTTACCAGCCAACCGCGGCGACAGTCCGTACTGAGCGTACGGGACCGGCAGGGGTACCAATCGCCGCTCTGCGGTGACAGAGCCAGTCGCTTGGCGCGTGGCCTCCTGGATCGCCGCCAAGTCCTCAAACTTGAGCTGTTCAACCTGCTCGGGCGTGAAGAAGGTCCACATGCGGCTGGGGGCCACCCGGTCGTCAAAGCGGTTGCGGTGAAGCGCAAACCGCTTGGCGTACGAACTGGGGTCCTTGCGGAAGTTGGCCAGCAGCTCCCACGCCTTGATGACGCGGGGATAGTAGGTCTTGCCGAAGTCCGGCAGACGTTGGAGAGCCGAATACACCCCGGTTCGATAGTAGGGAGTGTTGCCGAAGTACACCGAGGCGTAGCTCAAACCGTGACGCTTGATTGCCGCCGCAGCCGTACTACTGTTCACCGAGCCACCGGCTGCCGCAGACAACACCCGCAACACTCGACCCATGCCGTCGTGGTATTCCTGGACGGCAAAATCTCCGCGGTTGCCGAACAGTCGGATGGTGCGGCTAAACCTGCGCGCCATAGCCGGAATGATTTTCTCCGGCATGAGCCGCTCGTCATAAACCACCACGTCCCCATAAACCGGCTTTGTCACTGCCGGAATCAGGCGGCGGTTTTTGCCAGTCCCAACCCAGCGCGCCTTGCGCGTGACGCGCGTGCCAATCTGCCTCCGCTCGGTCTTGATAACCAGGCCTTCCTCTTTGGCCGAGGCGCGGGAGAATTGTCCAAGGCCACGAGGTCCGGTCGGCGATTGTGCATCTGCCTCGCAGTAGCTTTCGACGAAAGCTACGGACGCGAGCAGGAACGGATCGATTCGCGGAGTGACTGAAGTACTGCCAGACTCGAAGAGCGGCCAGTACTTCATGCACCTCGCCGGCGCGCCTTCAGCCTTGGGGTGCCGCAGCAGCCAGAACTCTTGGGCGTCTTGCAGCAGCCTCATCCGCGCCTCGAGCAATTGAGGCGTGAGCTTCTCCCGATCCTTGCCCACTCCGACAATGCGATCGAAGGAGGAGGCGTGCAGTGCAACGATGCCGGCAAGCATAACTATTGCCAGTATCAGCAGTTTCTTCATTGTCTCCTCCTCTGGAAACAAAAAGGTGCCCGGACCTATTCCGGAACACCAAATCCTAGCATTTTAGGCCTCTTTCGTCAAGCACTGCTCTTGACAAATTGGCCAGAAAGGAGTATACTTAGGGGTTTCAAGCTGCCCATGCAACAGGAGAGCTTGGAACAGCAGATTTCAATATAGAAGGGGGGGATATTTTTTGAAGGCAAGAGGGCGACCGGCGTGCGCCGGGTATGTCGTGGGCTTTGAAGTTTCCAAGCATGATCCAACGCGGGTCAATTGGAAAGTCAAAGTCCAGGCCGGCCCTCGAGCGCTCGTCGGCAAGAAGTTCTGCATTGAGTCGCACCACGTGCCCAAGAACATTCACGAGGGCATGGACGTGTTGTTCGATGTGGACGACCACGGGGTAGGGAAACCGGTGGCGATCAACGTGTTCCGCGTGGTGATCGTCGCCAACCGTTAACCGCTCGGGTAGTCCCGCACAAGGCGGGACAAGGAGAGCAGAGATGAAGCGATTCACGTCGTTCCTCGTCGTCCTGGCCGTGCTGTGCATGGCCAACCTCGCGTTCGCGCAGGCCAACCCGGCAGGGCTGCCGACCGGTCCCTCGACCGGCGGCGTGAACCCCGCGCAGACGCCGCCCACCGCGACCTCGCCGGACGCCGTGCGCCAGGCCATGGCTGACAAGGCCAAGGCCGACGCGACCGAGAAGGCGACCAAGGACAAGGCGGCCATCGATGCGCGTCTCTCGATCGCAACGGCGCAGGCCGAGGCGGACAAGGCTGCGGTCGATTCGCGACTCGCGGTTCTCAACGCGCAGATTGACGGGCAGCTCAGCACGAACGCCCCGATCAATGTGGCCGGCGTGAACCTCACGACGACCATGACAGCGGCCGTCCCGAGCGAGAGCGACCCGCTGTTCCGGTCGTTCCTCCGCGGCATGGCCGAGGAGTACGGGGTCAACTACAACGACCTCGTTAAACTCCTGCAGTCCCGGAAGGCCGGCACGTCGAAGCAGGCCGTTGAGACGCTCTTCGCCGCGCGGGAGAAGAGCTTCAGCGACCGCATCGAGCAGCGGCTCGCCGAGCTCGCGACCAAGGCCGAGGTCAATACCCTCGGCTCGCGCATCAACGGCGCGGCAACGGAAGCCGCAACGGCCATCGCCGCGGCGGACACAGCTTCCAACGACGCCGCATTCGCCCTCGAGGGTGTCGGCGTCATCACCAACGCCCTCAACCGGGCGACGGTGACGGAGCGGAGACCGACGCCGGTGCTGTCGATTTTCGGCCACAGTAAGGCTGTGGAGCGGCCGTTGTTCGAGGATCCCCTCGTCATCGACCGCGTCGTCGCGCGAATCGCCGCGCTCAGGAAGACGGGCGTCATCAAGTAGTAGGCCTAATCGCGGACTCTATATCCGCGAACAGGTCTCGAAGTGTGACAGAAGGCAATCCCACAGTGGATTGCCTTCTTCTTTTTGTGCGCGGAAATTAATGCTTAAATTTCCGGCAGGTGTTTATGAGAACTTCATAAACCCCTTCACGATTTTCGAGTAAATCATTATTCCAAAACCTAAATTCTGTTATTTTATAAGCACTCAAAATGCTCCAAAGAATTCGCTCGCAATCAGTTTGGGTTTTCCTTAACTGCCGACGGCGGTCCTTGAAATTGGCTTTGTTATATACTACTCCCATTTATTTGCTTTAAACACAACTCCCCCGCTAGGGTTTTGGCTTTAGTGCCTAAGGCATTGCGGCGGAGTTCTTACTTTATTTGATTCTCTTCCACCTTCAAGACCTGCGCATCCTCGGCCAATTTCGGCAAGTGATGTTCTTCCGTGGAGGTGATGAAGATCTGGTGCCCGCTTAAATTTTCCAAAAGCTTGGCCCGCCGGGTTTCATCCAATTCCGAGAAAACATCGTCAAGTAAAATGATCGGCGGCTTTCGGTGCTGGTCCAAAAACCTGGCTTCCAGAAGTTTCAGGGCCAGGACTTGCGCGCGCAATTCGCCCTGCGAAGAATTATTGAGGTTATGCTCACCGTCTTTTTTGAACATGAAATCTTCGCGGTGCGGACCCGCAAGGTTTTGCCCCAGCCGAATTTCCTGCGGGCGCAATTTTCTTAACTGCCCCAAAAACTCTTCCTTACTCGGGGCTGCAGGCGCATACTCGATCTCAAACTTATTCTCAAACCCGGTCAGGTTCTTAAGAATTCCAGGCAGGCCCTGCTTAAGAAACTCCGCCAGAACGGATCTGGCCGCGTCAATCTTCACTGATATCTCAGCCAGTTGCTCGTCCCACAGTCCCAGTTCGCTCTCTTGAGCGCGGCGCTCGAACAATTGCTCCAAAAGCGCTTTGCGCTGTTTGAGCACGTAATCCAAAGACACCAAGTCAGCCGCGTACTCGCTGAAGGTTTGGGCCAGGGTTTCGTCCAGGAATCTTCTTCTGAGGCTGGGCCCGAGGCTGAATAAGTTTAAGTCCGGCGGAATAAACAGCACCGCGGCAAACGAGCGCCAGAGCTGGCGGGAAACTTTCTGCCCGTTAATTTTGAACGCGCGCCTAAGGACGGGCTTGGTTTGGACTATGGCTTCAAGTTCCAGGCCATCCCGGACTTGACGTGTCCCAGACCCCGATCCGGGATCCGGGATCCTATCATGACCCCTGTCAAGATCCCCGATTTCTCCCCAAGTCCTCGCCTCGGGGATGGACATAAAGGGAGAGCCTGTTCCTTGCGTCGGGGGTGGGGCGCTGTGCATGCGGGCTCCAACCCTAAAAAAATCCTCTCCTTTTTTGACCAATACCTGGTCCGCCGCGCGAAAGGATCTAAGCGCGGAAAGATAATAAATGCTTTCCAGAAAATTGGTTTTACCCGAAGCGTTCTCCCCCAAAATCAAAACGAGATCGGAGTTTATCGCGACCTCAGCTTTTGAGTAATTTCTAAAATTATCTAAGGTAATTTGAGTTAATCGCATAATATCCTAGTATCTTGATATCCCAATATCGATATTAGGATACTGAGATATTTAGATATTGACTCTAGAGTTTAATCGGCATGACGATGTAGAGGTAATTGTCGCGGCCCTCGGGGACAATTTGAGCAGGCGACGCGTCATTGATCATCCGAAACACCACTTTCGGCTCAGCCAGATTGTTCAGGCAGTCAAGCATGTACCGGAAATTAAACGTTGCCGTATTTTTCTCGCCCGTAACCTTAGCTGAAACCTTGGTCACGTTTTCACCGGCTTGCGCGGAAGAGGCATTAACCGTTACCCCGTCTTTATCCACGCTGATTTGGACATTGTTCGATTCTGGCGCAAATAAACTGGCGGCCTTAAGCGCATGTGTCAAATCATCTTTGGACAACCCCGCCTCGGTCTTAAACTCTTTGGGGATGATTTGGCGGTAATCCGGATAATTTCCGTCAATCAGGCGCGAGATTATTTCGGTTTCGTCGAATTTGAACAGAACTTGGGTTTCTGAAAAATAAATCTCAACCATGCCCTTGCTGCTGCCGAGGATTTTGTAAAGCTCCATGACAGTGCGGGACGGCACAATGGCTTCGCGGGAAGCGCTGACTGGTTGGTCCAAAACCACCATTCTTTCAGCCAACCGGTAGCGGTCAGTGGCGGCAAGCCTAAGTTTACCCTCTTCGAACGCCATAAAAATTCCGGAAATTTCCGGCTGGGTTTCGTTTTGAGAGGAGGCCCAGACGGTTTCAGAAAGCGCTTTCCTCAACTCTTCGCTGTCGATTTTGGTGTAAGCTTCATCTAAAACTTGGGGGATAAGCGGGAAGTCTTCGGACGAAAGCCCGCGAATATTGGTATGGTAATTCTCCGATTCCAGGCTTAGGGTGGTGTCTTTAACACTCATAGTCACCTTGTCCGTTGGCAGGTTAGTGATATATTCATTTATCAGCCGCGCTGGAACCGTCAGCGCCCCCTCCTCCTCCACCTTGCCGCCGATCCACGTGTTGACCCCAATTTCTAAATTAGTAGAGGAAAGTTTAAGCCGCCCTTGGTCGGTTTTGAGTAAAATATTATTAAGTACGGCCAGAGAGTTGCCGCTGCCCACCACCCGGCTGACCGCAAACAGACCTTTTTTTAAGTTATCCTTAGTGCATACTAACTTCATAAATTTATAAAATGATAATGATAATAGAAACTGTTAATTTGTGTATTTGTTAAAATTATCTATTGACGAATTGCGAATTAACGAATTAATTATTTGAATTACTGTTTTTATTTTGGGTGTAAGTTGGGTATAAAAAACCGAAATCCGAAACCCGAAATTTTTAATTCACAATTTATCCCTATGGCATATACAACCTATCCTTAATCAAATCAATCTCCTGTTTGAGGCTGTTGCGCTCTTTCATGTGCCGCTCGATCTTGTCGACGGCGTGGATGACTGTGGTGTGATCGCGGCCGCCAAAGAATTCGCCGATGGACGGCAGGGACGTTTCCAATTCGCGGCGGATGATGAACATGGCGATTTGTCTTGGATTGACGTACTCCTTCTTTCTTGACTGTTTGAGCAGGTCTTCCACGGAAACATTGTAGAAATCCGCCACCACCTCAATGATTTTTTTGGCGGAAATCCCGCGTTTTTTGGGTGGGGTGATGACGTTAACTAGGATACTTTTGACCTGTTCGATGGTCGGGTTGGTGTTGTTGAGTTGGCAGTAAACCATGAGCCGGTTTAAGGCCCCCTCCAGTTCGCGGATGTTGCTCTGGATGGTTTCCGCGATGTAAGTTAGGATTTCCGGCTCAATGTTATAATTTTTTTCCCGGGCTTTGGTTCTTAAAATTGCCAAGCGGGTTTCCAGATCCGGCGCTTGGATATCCGCCACCATCCCCCATTCAAATCGGGACACCAGCCGCTCTTCAATGGCTGGAATTTCCTTCGGCAGCCGATCCGAAGTCATGACCACCTGCTTGTTGTTTTGGTGCAGCGCGTTGAAAGTGTGAAAAAATTCTTCTTGTGTGCCTTCGCGGCCGGCCAGAAACTGGATATCATCCACCAACAACACATCGACGTTGCGGTAAAGGGATTTGAAAGTGTTGGTTTTGCCTGCAGAAACGGCAGTCACGAATTCATTGGTGAATCTTTCCGAGGTTACGTATAAAACCTTGGCTTCCGGGGTTTTTTTAAGCACCTCTGCCCCGACAGCTTGCATTAAATGGGTTTTGCCCAACCCCACGCCCCCATAGATGAACAGCGGGTTGTAGATTTGCCCGGGCTTTTTGCTGACTGCCTGGGAGGCGGCGTGCGCCAATTGGTTGTTGGAGCCGACGACAAAACTGGTAAAGGTGTATTTGGGGTTGAGGTTTTGGTTTTCCGCTCGTTTGGCAGATTGGGGCCTGACCACCTCTTTGGTTGCGGGCAGCGGCATGGCTGAGGGGCTGACAATCTGATACTTAACCTCTTTGATTTCCGGAGAAATGGTTTTGAGCGCTTTCAGGATCTCTTGGTGATACTTGTTCTGCAGCCACTCTTTGGAAAATGCGCTCGGCACGCCAACCGCAATTCCGATTTCACTCTTTTCAATAATTGAGGTGTGCTTAAACCATGTGGTGAAATTAGCTTTGCTTAAAGTTAACTCCAAATTTCCCAGTATTGCCTGCCAAAGTTGCTGATTAGTCATAAGTTAGGTCAACCGTCATTTTAGCAGATTAGTTATCAACATGTAAATCCTGAAATTTTGGCTAATCTTAGCCTAAATTATTTTAGAGTGTTAATAAAGTGTGGAATGCTGGTTGAAAGCTTGTGTGAGCGGCAGCCTAGGTGACAAAAACGAGAAAATTTAGTATAATCATCTGGCTATGCAACCGACATATAGGCCGAAAAAATTGAGAAGAAAGCGTGTGCATGGGTTCCGAGCTCGCATGAAAAGCCGAGCCGGCCGCTTGGTTTTGTCGCGCCGACGCGCCAAGGGCCGGAAGCGGCTGACAGTTTGATGAAGCCAATATTTCTTACAAGTAAAGCGGATTTCGAGAAATTCCGCACCAGCAAAGCGTTTTACAGCGAAGGCATGAAACTGCGGGTGGCTTGGTCGAACCAAAACTTTCCTCGTTTTGGTTTTATTATTCCAAAAAAAGTCCTGCCTAAAGTTTCCGACCGCAATAAGCTCAAGCGCCGCTTGCGCGCGATCATCCGCGCAAATTTGAGCCGGGTTGCCAGCAAAGACCTGCTCATTTTCCCGAAATCGGGCGCCATCAGAAAAACTTACAAGCAGTTAAATGCTGAATTTATTTCCCTTTTAACCCAAGCGAGATTATGGAAATGAACACGGTTCAAGTATTGAATAAAACACTGGCCCTGCCTATGGTTGGGGTGATTTATCTTTACCAAAAAACCCTCTCGCCTGATCATGGAATTTTTCGAAGCCGCTACCCCTATGGTTTTTGCAAGCATTACCCCAGCTGCTCCATGTATGCCAAACAGATTTTTATTAAGCGGGGCGTGCTGGGTTTGCCTCGCGTAATGCGCCGAATTATCTCGTGCAACCCCTGGAGCTTGGGAGGAATTGATTTGCCATGATCAGTCAGATTTTTAATCAAGCTTTGGTTTATCCCCTGCTGAACCTGCTGGTGTTTTTTTATAATTATATTCCGGACATCGGCGCGGTAATTATTATTTTGACCGTGATTGTCCGGCTGATTTTGTATCCGTCCTTCCACCGCTCACTTAAGCACCAGCGCGCGCTTTCCGCCCTGCAGCCCAAGATGAATGAGATCAAGGAGAAATACAAGGACAATAAAGAACAGCAGGCCAAGGCCATGATGGAACTGTACAGTGCCCACAAAGTCAACCCGTTAAGCTCCTGTCTGCCGCTTTTGGTCCAACTGCCCATTTTGATTGCGCTTTATCAGGTGTTTATTCAAAGCCTCAACGGCGCTGGCTTGCAGGGCATTTACAATTTTATCCCAACGCCCGATAAGATTGATCCCATGTTTCTCAATTTTATTAACCTTAAGGACCGCAATGTCTGGATGCCGGCCATTGCCGCCATCCTTCAGTACTTCCAAAGCAAGCTGACCCTGCCCAAGGCTTCCGGCGGAGACACCATGAGCAAAATGATGGCCATGCAAACCTTGTATATGTTTCCAGTTTTGACTTTCTTCATCGGCTTGCAGTTCCCGGCCGGCCTTACGCTGTATTGGATAGTCACCACTCTTTTTGGCATCGGCCAGCAGTATTACATTTTGCGTAAAGAAGCCAAGGAGGCATTGACATCATGAATGAGAAAGAGTTGATAAAACAACAGCTCCTGGACCTGCTCAAACACATGGGGTTTGATGCGGACATCCTGGAGCGACAGGAAGAGGGGCGGATGGTGTTTAACATCAAAACGCAAGATGCTCAGCTTTTGATTGGCAAGCAGGGGGCCAATCTTGAGGCGCTGCAGTACATCATTCGCGCCTTCAGCCGCAAAAATCCGGAGTCCGAGCGGTTCCCGTTCGCACTGGATGTGGATGATTACAAAGACAAGCGCGTGATTTATCTGAAAGAACTGGCGCGCCGCGCTGCGCACCAAGCGCGCAGCAGCAAGCGCAGCGTCGGCCTGCCGCTGATGCCGGCCTTTGAGCGCAAAGTCGTGCATGACTACCTTTCACTATTTGCCGATATTTCCTCTGAAAGCCAGGGAATGGAGCCCAACCGCCGCGTGGTCATCCGAAACAAAAAATCTACCCCCCAGCAACCCTCAGACGACTTCGTGTTTATAGAAAATTCCTAAACCCGAGATTGACAAAATGATTGCTGGCGGTTAGCATTTAAATATACAAGGCGGCGGAAAGGCCGTTTTTGTATTTATGAACAATAACTTCTCAAAGACAATCCAGCGCTTTGCTGATTGGGCCAAGCTGAAGCTTGGTATCCACTTAAATCGAAAGCCTTATGCGATTTATTTCAAACCGCGCCAAATCTGGTGGGTAAACTTAGGACAAAATATTGGTAGTGAACAAAACGGCAAGCATAAAAATTTTGAACGGCCGGTTTTAATTCTTAAAAAATTTAATGCTGAAATATTTTTGGCAGTTCCACTGTCAAGCCAGGTTAAGTCCGGAGCTTTCAGGGTTGTGTTTCAGAAGGGCAATAATAATTTCACGGCCAATCTTTCTCAAATTAGAGTTTTGAGCAGTAAACGCCTGCTTCGTCAGATTGGTAAAATGGACAAACAGGCATATGAAACGATTAAGCAGGTGTTCCACAAACTGGCGTGAATCTTAAATAATAAACGGCTCCCTATTTCTAGGGAGCCTCGGAACTCCTTGCGGAGTCAAAATGTATTTATACATTATCAGCTATCTGAACTTTTGTCAATAGCGCTGCCATAAGAAAATTATTTGGACCTGTTCTTAAATAGTGGTTATAGAGTTCCCTTGTTAAAGCCTCAAAAGTTTTCCACCTGTCTCGACCACAGTACCAGAAGCTTCGCTTCGGTACGTGGCATGCTTGGTCGGGCAATTAGTTTTTGATATAAAACAAAGAAATCATAAACCAAAACAGGATCGAGAGATCGTTTTTGAAGTAAGGGACATCAACCAACCCATGAACAACTATCGTAACCAGGAACATGGCTGCGGCCAAGCGGAGGGGGGTTGGTTTTAGTTTGTGTTGCTTAAGGCAAACAAGGATCAGAAAGAAAAAACTTAAGAGCCCGAGCATGCCAAGTTCCAGCCAGAAGTTAAGGAAAATATTGTGGGGGTAATTAAGAACTTCCTGCTTGAATTGCATGCTTTCCAGAGTATGGCGAAAGCCGGAGAGACCGTTGCCCAGGATCGGACTTTGCAGAACTGCCCGCGCGGAATATTTGTAGAGCTCAAGCCGCGCTGAAGCAGACGGGTCGGTTAATATTTGTTTTCCCGGATACAATAAGGCCGCGGCTGTGATGGCCAGTGCCAAAAACGGCACGACAATTTTCCAAGGGATTTTTTTTGCAGCCAAAATAGCCAAGACAACCAACACAGCTAGCCAAGCACCGCGGGAGAAGGTTAGAATTAAGGCGATCAATCCCAGTCCCGTTGTCCAAAACAATAGCTTGCGGTTGATTAATGTGCTTTTGGAATAGATTAATGCAAGAAAAAAGGCAAGCAGAGGCCCAAGATATAAAGCCAAAGCATTTGGATATTCGAACACGCTGACAATTCTTTTGACGCCTTCCCCAAACCCCCAGAACCGCAGAGGCAAACCCAAAAGCGTGACGTACTGAATAAGCCCGAACAGACTAATGACTAATATCGATAACGATAACAGCGTCAGCGGCAGCTTGAGGTCGCTTTCTTTTCTAAGGATCAACACGCAGGCATAAAAAAACAACACAGGTTCGATAATAAAGGCTTTCAGCTGGCCCAGGGCCTTGATCGGCTCCGGTGAAATAATCGTGGAAATTATTCCCGCCAAAACAAAGGCTATTATGGCCAGGTTTGCCGGGCCGAGTTTTTTTAGTTCCGCAACCAGGCTCCGCGGGTGAGTGAAAAAAACAGCCAACAAAAAAATCGCCAAAATAATTTCCAGCAGAGTGGTGGGCAAGCCAAAAATTGTAAACCGAACCAGGTATGTCGGCAGCAGGGCCAAGACCAGCCCCAATAACCACCTATTGATTTGCGTTAGCCGTGACATTGATTCGAATGCTGTTTTGGATGACTTCGCCGTTTTGGAGTTTGACCACAGCTGTCAGCGTCTGCCAGCCTTTTTTTGCACTCTCAACCGTGAAGCTGTAGGGCGGCGAAATTTTGGAGCCAAGATATTCCCCTTCCAAAATCAGATCCAGACCTGCCACACTGCTGCCGCTGATGTTGACCTGGACATTGAAGGGCGCGATCACTTCCTGGTCATTGACCGGAGTTAAGAAACTAACTTGGTTTGGGAGCAATTCCGGGCTGATACTGCCGTCATCCTCTTCGGTCGGAGGAAAAGAGTAGCCAGCCGCCTCCGCCCAGGCCCGGACCGGCCCTTCCCAATCGGGATTGTCCGGCATTTCGGAATGAATAACAGTATAAATTCTGGTTTCAACAAGCTCTTGAGGAGTTTGCGCATTTGCGCGTTTGCCGTTTTGTTTGTTGATTTTGACCGCTATGTGTACGTCATCGAATTGCTGCGGCAGAGCGAACTCAGCAAAGACCTCAGTTTTGGTGGACTGGGTGTATTGCGTGGGCAGTTTGCCGGAAATGGCATCCACCACTACGTGCTGAATCCCGGCCGGCTCGGTGAACTGTTCCGGCGGCGTATCTGTCAAAGCCGCGCGCATGAATTGGTTCCAAATCGGGGCTGCGACGATGACGCCGTCCGCCCCGGCTCGCATTTCTTCCCCGCGGCTGTTGCCGCGCCACACGCCGGCTACGAGCGAAGGCGTGAACCCGATGGTCCAGCCGTCTTTCCAGGCCTGAGTGGTGCCGGTTTTGGCAGCCACGACGCGGTCAGGCAAGACCAAGGGGGAACGGGACCCAAAGATGAAACTGCGCGCGTCGTTGTCTGACATGATACTCACAACCTGGTAGGCGATTTGCGGGTCCAAAACTTCTTCGGCGTTATCCTCGTATTTTTCCAAAACATTTCCCTTGCTGTCCAGTACTTCCAGGATCGGGGTTTTTTCATGACGCACGCCTCCGGCGGCAAATACGCCCATGGCCGAGACATGGTCTATAAGCTTGAGTTCGCAGCCGCCCAAAACCAAGGCCAACCCGCAGCGCTCGGCGCTGATGTTGGAAGTAATCCCCAAATCTTTGGCCAGGCTAATGGCTTTATCCACGCCGGTTAGAGCCAGAGTTTTGACTGCCGGCACGTTTAGCGAACCGGCCAGCGCTTTGCGCATGGAGAGAATGCCGTGGTTTTGCCCGTCATAATTTTGCGGGATGTATTCATCGTTGCCGTAAGTGCCGAATGAGGTTTTGACATCCACCAGCATGGTGGCTGGCGAATAGCCTTCTTTGAACGCGGCCGCGTAAATATACGGCTTGATTGACGAACCAGGCTGGCGGTCGCGCAAGGCGACATTGACCTGGCCGTCATGCTCCTCATCAAAGAAATCGCGGGAGCCGACCATAGCCAGAATTTGCCCGGTTTTCGGGTCAATGGCCACCAAGGCGGCGTTGTGTGCCTTGTTCCGGTTTTCGTCTTTGGCCACCCCTTCGGCAACAGTTTTTTCCGCAATTTCCTGCAGGCGATAATCCAAGGTGGTAATGATTTTTAAGCCGCCTTCCTCCAAAGTTTTCTCGCCGTATTTTTCAGCCAGCAGATCCTGGACGTAGAGCACAAAGTGTGGAGCGATGATGGCATCTTTGATTTTGCTGAAAGTCACTTTTTCGGCTTTGGCTGTATCATGCGCAGTCTGAGTGATGTATCCCTGGTCCAGCATTGCCGCCAGCACGAGATTTTTGCGGTTTTCCAGCCGGTCGCGGTTGGGACCGGAGGGCGAGTAGAAGGTCGGAGCCTGGGGCAGGGCGGCAAGGTAAGCCGATTCGGCCAGAGTCAGATCGCGGGCGCGCTTGCCAAAATATGTTTGGGACGCAGCCTCGATGCCGTAAGCGTTTTGGCCGTAAGGAATTTCATTGAGGTACAATTTGAGGATCTCGTCCTTGGTGAATTTTTGCTGGATTTCAATGGCCAGGACTATCTCCTTGATTTTGCGCGTAAAAGTTTTTTCGCGCGTGAGTATGGCGTTGCGGACAAACTGCTGCGTGATGGTCGAACCGCCCTGGCCAGTCAGTTCTCCGCGCGTGATGTTGCGGAATACCGCCCGCAGAATCCCCCGCCAATCAACACCCGGGTTGTTGTAATAATTTTTGTCCTCAATGGCGATGGTAGCCTCTTTCGCATAATCGGGAATTTCAGCAAGCTCAATCAATGTTCGTTTAGCCTCCCCGTGAATTTCATAAAGCAGGGTCGTCCCGTCCCGGGCGTAAATTTTGGTTGATTGGGGGACTATGCGCGCATTAATTTTGTTGGGGTCAGGCAGTGAGAGTGAGACCACAGCGAAAGTCAGGCTGACCAGGATCAAAAATGCCGCGGCCAAATACAAAGCCAGCTTGAAGATTCTCCTGCGCAATTTTTTTTCCTGTTTCAATCTTAACCATAGGCCTCGTGGCAGGCTCCAGACCGATTTCAAAACCTTTTTGAAAGAAGGCGAGCGATGGTTGCGGTTCCAATTGGAGTGATAATGTTGCATATATGCTTGGTTATTGTATCAAAAAGTTGCTATAATATCTATCATGAATGATCCGAGAATACGCGATCTGCTCACACGCGCAGTGTCAGAAATTATAGACCAGGGGCATTTGGCAAAACAATTGGCTTCCGGCAAAAAATTGCGGGTCAAGCTGGGCATTGACCCCACCAGCCCGAATCTACACATTGGCCGCGCGGTCGTGCTTTGGAAATTGCGCCAGTTTCAGGAATTGGGCCATCACGTGATTTTTATCGTTGGGGACGGCACGGGGGTTATTGGGGATACCTCAGATAAGGAAACTGAACGACCCATAATGACTCGCGAGCAGTTAACCCAAAACATGAAAACTTACGCCGAGCAGGCTTTTAAAATTTTAGATAAGAATAAAACAGAAGTTCGCTTTAATTCTGAATGGCTTTCCAAGCTGGGTTTTTTTGAAATTGGAGAGATGGCCGATCTTTTCAGTTGGCATGAATTTTCAGCGAGAGAAGTTATCGCCAGACGAGTGAGAGCGGGTAAAAGAATTTCTTTGCGTGAAGTTTTGTATCCGATCATGCAAGGTTATGATTCTGTGGCTGTCAAAGCTGATGTTGAGCTTGGAGGGACAGACCAACGATTTAATCTTTTGGCTGGACGAACGATTCAGCCTTTATACAAACAGTCTCCACAGGACATTGTCATGACCAATCTTTTAGAAGGCACGGATGGCCGCAAAATGAGTTCAAGTTGGGGTAATGTCATCAATATCACCGACGAACCAAATGATATGTTCGGCAAGGTTATGAGCATCGATGACGATTTGATAGTCAAATATTTTGAGTATGCCACTCGCCTGCCGATGGCTGAAATCAAAACGATTGAACAAGAACTAAAAAGCGGCGCCAATCCCCGCGACATTAAGAAACGACTGGCCGGAGAAATCGTTACGCTTTACCATGGGTCCAAAGCCGCAACTTCCGCATCCAAAGAGTGGGCAAAAGTTTTTTCCCAAAAAGAAAAACCCTCTGAAATCAGAGAGGTGAAAGTGAAAAGCAAAGCCATCGTTGACGTTCTGGTGGAAACCAAGCTTGCGTCAAGCAAAAGCGAAGCCCGCAGGCTCTTGGCTCAAAAAGGCGTAAAGGTTGACGATGAGATTGCTTCAGAATCAGTCACGGTCAAACCAGGCATTATCATTCAGGTCGGTAAGAGAAAATTTATAAAGCTTTTGTAGCGTGCCGATCCCGGATCGGAGTCCGGGACAAGTTTATTGGCTCTGATCAAGAGTTCTCCCAACTCCCGCCCAGGCGATGGCTGCCGCGTCAGCCGCGTCATCAGGCTTGGGGATTTTTTTTAGGTTTAGAAGTTTGGCGACCATGCGTTGGACCTGGCCTTTGTCCGCCTTGCCATAGCCGGTGGCTGATATTTTGACTTGCAAGGGGGTCAGTTCAATGATTTTGAGCTTGTGCTCGGCGCCGGAAAACAGGACGATTCCCCGCGCTTGACTCACGCTCATGGCTGTCTTGGCATTGGTGGTAAAAAATAATCGTTCCAGGCAGAGGCGGTCAGGTTGCCATTTTTTGATGAGCAAGTCCAAGTCTTTTTTTATTTCCAAAAGTCTTTTGGCCTCGCTTTCACCAGGCATAGTCGTAATGCACCCGCTTTCGAGCAGCGCAATTTTTGATCCAGTTTTTTGCAGGAATGCGTAGCCAGTCCGACCGATCCCCGGATCAATCCCTAGAATAATCATAGGTTTACATTCGAGTGCACATTGACGACATCGTCGTCATCGTGCAGCGCATCAATCAAAGATTGGATTTTCTTTTTATCCTGCTCGCTGGCTTCGAGATTTTGAGCCGGCCGCATGATCAATTCACTGCTTAGAATTTTTATACCTTTGTTCTCAATAAACTTTTTCGTTTTTTCCAGATCAACGGGCAGCGTGTAGACTTCCAAACCATTTTCGGTTTCTTTGACATCCTCAACCCCTTGATCGATAAGCTCTAAAGCGAGATCTTCAATGCCAGGCTGTTTTTCCACCAGAACCTGCCCTTTGGATTCAAACATCCATGCCACTGATCCTTGCTCACCCATACGGCCTTCGTGTTTGGCAAAAATGGTCCGGATCGCTTGTGCTGCGCGGTTTTTGTTGTCTGTCACCGTTTCAACTATAAACGCCGACCCTCCGGGCCCGTATCCTTCGTAGGCTGCCTGCTCAATCGCGTCTTTGCCTTCGCCCGATCCGCGTTTGATGGCGCGTTCAATGTTTTCGTTAGGCATGGCCGCTGCCCTGGCCTGATCAATCGCCATGCGCAGCTTGAAGTTGAACACGGGATCAGTGCCGCCGCCTCCGCGCACGGCCACCGCGATGTTTTTGGCTAATTTGGTAAAGACCTGTCCGCGTTTGGCGTCAGTCACAGCCTTGGCTCTTTTAATTGTCGCCCACTTGCTATGTCCACTCATGAAGCTATTATAGCAAATTTATCTTATAAATTCATTGAATTTTAATGAGTAAAGTCTAAGCGTTGTCTAATTCTTATCGCAATTGCGTATAAAATTAGACAAGCGCAGTTTCTAAGAATTAAATAATGTCAATGTTCTTAAAATATTGTCGTAAAGTCTGTTCGTCACTTGGATCCAACAGCGAAACTTGAATTACTGTAACAAATTTCGACAAATCGTAGTAGTTAGTTATGAAATCAACTTCGTCCCTTGGGTCATAAGGATAAGCCCAAACGGTGCGTTGCAAGGAGTAAAATCCTATTTCCTTAAGTTTCCGCCGCAACTGATCTGCTCCGCTTTTATGAGTTTTGGTTGGGATGTCAGCCAGCACCATCCACCATGTTTTATCCCAGTTGTCAGGTTTGTTTATATGGAGATTTTGAAAATTTATGCTCCTTAATTTGCTGCGGCCTTTTTGGGTGACTTTTAAAAGAAAATTTTTACCCTGCGGGATCAATTCAACGTCTTTTTGTTGCTTAAGATAATAGACAGATTTCAGAACGCGCTGTTTTTGTTTGGCGTTGAATTCCTTGGATTTCAATCCCCGTCTGCCGGATACGCTGTTTAAAAGTCTTACGGCATTTGGGGCAACTATGGCCAGGCTGACGGCACCTGCGATCAGGGCCAGGGCTAGTATTATTTTCGAGGCGGTTTTTAAGCCTTGAATTTGTCTTTCTGTCAGCTCTATCTTCCGTCTGGGCAAAGCTTCTTTTACGGCTTGTCTTAGGCTGGTTTTTTCATAGGCTTTCATATTATACTGGCATAATACTCTTGTCTAAAAAATTACGCAATTGCGTATATTTTTAGAATTGGCGGATTACTTGAATGAGATTAGGATGGTAATTTCGCCTTTGATGGTTCTTTTACTTTTGAGATCGGTGGAAACTTGTTCGGCTGTTCCTCGGATGAACTCTTCATAGACCTTGGTTAGTTCACGGGCCACCACGACTTTGGCTTCGGGGAAATTTTTTGCGATCAGCTCGACTGTTTTGGCAATCCGAAAAGGCGAATCGTAGCCGATCAAAGTGCTTGCGGTTTCTTTGGCCAATCTAACAGTTTTGATGAGCGAGTTTTCTTTGCGCGGCAGGAAGCCGACAAATAAGAAGCGGTCAGTGGGCAGTCCCGCAGCGCTTAAAGCCGCAATTACAGCAGAGGGTCCCGGGATTGGAACAACTTTGATTCCCGCTTCCACGCATGCTCGAACCAAGCGAAATCCCGGATCAGAAATTCCCGGTGTGCCGGCATCAGTGATCAAAGCCCCATTCGCAGTTGATAGTTGAGAGATGATATTTGGCAGAGCCTTATGCTCATTATGCTCAGCGAACTGGATAATTTTTTTCTTGGGGATTTGATAGTGTTGCAGTAGTCTGGAGCTGTGAGCCGGATTTTCGGCAATGATAAAATCGGCAGACTTGAGGGTTTCGACGGCGCGCAAAGTTATGTCCTTGAGGTTGCCGATAGGAGTGGAAACTATAAAAAGCATACTAAATGAGTGTGGTCGAGGCTACCTTGTCCTTATCGTCCAGAGTCATGATGCGCACGCCTTGGGTGGCGCGGCCCAGGGTTGAGATTTTGCCCAGAGGGGTGCGCAGGGTCTGGCCGTTTTTGGAAACGACTACCAGGTCGTGCTCCTCGGTTTTATTGACCACATGCATGGATTCGATTTTGCCGGTTTTGGGTGTGACTTTCAAGGTCTTGATCCCACTGCCCCCGCGATGCTGCCTTTTGTAGAGAGACAGGTCGGTTTTTTTGCCCAGGCCGTTTTCCGTGACAATCAAAAGCTGTAAGTTTTTGAGGTCATCCTTTTTGGAAATCAAATCCAGATTGACCATCTCGTCACCTTTTTTGACGCGGATGCCCCGCACTCCGGAAGCGGTCCGGCCCATGGAGCGCACGTCTTTTTCATCAAAGCGAATCGCCTGGCCATTGACCGTGGAAAGCATGATTTCGTCGTTGCCGGCGGAATATTTCACAAACCGCAGCTCGTCCCCTGTTTTGAGTTTTATCGCAATCAAGCCGGAGCGGCGGACCTTGGCAAATTCTTCAATCGGAGTTTTTTTGATCAAGCCTTGTTTGGTGGCCAGCACCAGGAATTTGATGGGGGTCTTTTTGGAAATCGTCAGAACGCTTCGGACAGTCTCATCGGTCGGCAGCTCCAGGAAATTGACCAACGCCTGGCCCCGGGCCACTCGGGAGGCTTCGGGCAGTTCGTAAACTTTAGTTTGGAAAGCCCGGCCCTTGTTGGTGAAAAACAAAATGTCATCGTGCGTATTGGTGGTAATCAGCCACTCGACCACGTCTTCCTCCTTGGTGGTCATGCCAATCACGCCCTTGCCGCCGCGGCCTTGGGTTTTGTAAGTGTTGGGGGGCACTCGTTTGACATAGCCGGATTTGGTGATGATGACAATTGCCTGCTCTTCCGGAATCAAATCTTCGACCTTGAATTCGCCGATCGGCTGCTTGACCAAAGTAGTTTTGCGCTCATCGCCGTATTTTTGTTTTACTTCCAAAAGCTCGGTTTTGATTACCGCGCGCATCTTTTTTTCCGAACCCAGCAGGTCTTCCAGCTCTTTGATCAGTTGCCGCTTTTGTTTCAATTCTTCGTCAATTTTTTTTCGCTCCAAGCCAGCCAGGGCGCGCAGCTGCATTTGGAGAATAGCCGTAGCTTGGACATCAGTGAATTTGAATTTACTCATCAGGGCGGCATGAGCCTCTTCCGTGGTCTCGGATTTCTTGATGGTTTGGATGACCGCGTCAATGTGGTCCAGCGCTTTCTTCAAACCTTCCAGGATATGAGCACGTTCTTTGGCTTTTTTGAGGTCATATTCGCTCCGCCGCTTGATGATGGTCAGCCGATGCTGGATGTAGTACTCAAGGATATTCTTCAAATTCAAAACCCGGGGCTCAATGCCATCCACCAATGCCAGCATGTTGACGTGGAAAGTCTCTTGTAGAGAGGAATGCTTGAACAATTGATTCAAAATTTTGTTGGGCAGCGCTTCTTTTTTAAGTTCGATAACGATCCTTACTCCGTCTTTATCCGACTCGTCCCGCAGATCCCTGATGCCGTCCACTCTTTTATCCTTGACCAGTTCGGCAAACTGCTCCAGAAGCGAAGCCTTGTTCACGCGGTAGGGAATCTCATTGATAATAATTTTGTGCATCCCTTTCTCTTCCACAATTTCGGTGCGCGCGCGCATGACAACCGGACCTTTGCCCGTGGCGTAAGTTTGCTTGATGGCGTTCCAGTCGTAGATAAAACCGCCGGTCGGAAAATCCGGGCCCTTGATGTGTTCCAGTAAATCCTCTGTGGTCAACTTGGGCTCGTCAATCAGTTTAACCGTGGCATCCACGACTTCGGAGAGGTTATGCGGCGGAATGTCCGTAGCCATGCCTACGGCGATGCCGAGGTTGCCGTTTAGCAAGAGATCCGGCAGTTTGGCCGGTAAGACTTTCGGCTCTTGGCGCGTGGCATCGTAGTTGTCCATCCAATCCACCGTGTCTTTTTCCAGATCGGCAAGCATTTCCTCGGCCAGCGCGGTCATCCGCGCTTCGGTGTAGCGCATTGCCGCCGGCGCGTCGCCATCCATGGAATTGTGCACGAAAATTCCTGAAGCCAGGGCAAAATTATGACTACCGTCTATGGTTAAGTCAAAGACGTCTTCTTTGTTTTTAAGCTTTTCAATTTTAACAATTTTGTGATTGCCGCTTATTTCGTGTCTAATCAAATCGGAGTTTCCATTAAAATATTTTTCCAGTCCTGTATGCCACAGCGGAGCTGATCCGTAGGTGTAAATTTGTTCCCGAGTATGATCATAAGTCGCTTCATCAATACTGCCATAAGAACGTATAGCTTCCCGGCAAATTTTAAGAAATTTTAGCCTACCGGTTTTATTTGTTGTATGGTTTTTATTACCCTTGATTATTTTTGCTCGGAACAAAGTTTGGTATGCAGGATCCAGCCAGAGCTTTTTTAGAGTACGAGTTGCCCGTTCGCTTAACTCTTTTCTTTTTTCAGGGTGAAGGGCTATGTATTGTTTATTCATCTCGCTTAAAAAAATCCTCATTTTTTCCCGGTATTCAGGTCGTTGCCAGTTTTGCTTGTTTCTTTCCGAGATTTCAGCAGCTTTTTTAAGCCGGTTGTCCGGATTTCCCCAGTAATTTTTGCGCCCAGCCGCGATTTTCTTACGATATTCGGGGTCTTTGTGCATAAGCACTGCTTGTTCGTAATGGACGCGCCAGTGTTCGCCCCAATTCAAGCGGATAATATTCTCAGGATTATTGTTTAATTTATTAAAATCTGCATGATGGCGAACCCTACCAGTATTTTTGAAATAACGTTTTTCGTTAAGGTTGTAATTATCAGCTAAATGGTGTGCGGGTATCCATTGTCCTGTTTTGTTTTGATAAATTAATAAATAACCTTCCCGGTTCAAGCGATCTGTTTTCTCTGAAATTTTGGTATAAAGCGGCATCAGTGAATCAGTTTTACTTAGTAGTTGGGCTTGCTTGAAAGAGCCGTCTTTCAACATAAAACGGTGATCGGGTGTGCACCGGATTTCTTGACCATTATCTAAAGTGACTTTGATTAACTTTGCGGCTTTTTTTGTTAGACGTGGATTTTTTATTTCAGCAATGGAAACAAGACCAATCGAATTTACGGTATAAGTATAATTTTTTTTGCCGTTTTTGTATTCTTGGATTAGTTCCTCGAAATTTAGATTTCGACTATCTGTTAATTTAACCTCAGTATCTTTTGTAAAACAGCCGAAGTTGCCTTGGCCATCGACGAGCGGATAGCGCATGGCGAATTCCTGGGCCATGCGAACCATGGAATCATAAACAGCCACGTCTCCGTGGGGGTGGTATTTGGCCAGCACTTCCCCGACCACAGCCGCGGATTTGCGGAACTTGGCGTTTTGGCGGAGCCCCAGTTCTGACATGGCATAAAGAATGCGCCGATGCACGGGTTTCAGGCCGTCGCGAACATCAGGGAGCGCCCGCGACACAATTACGCTCATGGCGTAATCAAGATAGGACTCTTCCATTTCCCGCTCAATCGGCCGGGGATTGATTTTACCGATGTTTTCCATTTTAGTTTCTTAGTTCCTGATTGCTTTGCAAGTCAGCCAAATCCAATTCCAGGATTTCTTTGAAAACCGTCTCTGGATGTTTTTCGAAAAAGAGATTTTCAAAGACCAATGTCGCGTCCGCAGCTTCTAAAGGCGGGAACTCGAGGATGCCGAAGTTTTCGGTCTTAGACAGCGCTTTTCGCACAAATGTCTTACCTTGGCGATCCAGGAGCTTGATGGGATTTAGAGCTTGACTGGCAATGTCTAAGTTAATGTTGTTGATATCCGAGACATTGAGAATATCGTCGGTTGGATTATTGATGGTGAAAAAAAATTTAGCAGCTTCAGCTGTCAGCTCCACCCGTTCCACCTTGACGAATTTCTGGGAAGCTTCTTGTTGTTCCTTTTCGGTTAAATCAATCAGCTCGGAAGCGTTAAAGCTGCCGATTTGTGAGCGAAGCGAAAGTCCCCAAATGGCGACCACGATGACGGCCGCGACGGCTGTGCTCCCCCAGAGGATGCGCATCCTGACCGTATACGGCTTTTTTTGCAGATTTGAGATAAAGTTTCGAATGTTCATCCCGTTTAGAAGCAGGTCGTGGTCAAGCGATCTGGGTTAAATTTATAAAATAAATAATTTATGCCGGGCATATATATAAAACAATCTTGGGATATTGCGCGACCGCGGCTTCTAACGGTACTCATCTTTGCGGATCCAATACCACAAGCTTGGTAATATCTCCCGCCAAATCTTTTTTCTTGATTGTCAACTTGTCGTCTTTAATCGGCTCACCCATCTCTTTGATGAAACGGTCAACTCTGTCAAAATTGCCTTTTAGTCCTGAGATGGCATAGGTGTGGGGAATGACATAAAATGGCTCCAGTTGAGTCGCGATTTTGGCGGCTTGTTCGAAATTGAGTACGCTGCCGTTCCCGACTCCAATTAAAACTACATCCGCCCCTTCCAGCACCTCTTTTTGCGTATCAGTGAGGGTGGACTGTTTGATCAAGCCCAAAAAAGCAATCCGGATATCTTCCAGCTCAATGCTGTAAATGATTCCCCCTCCCGGATCGCTCTCGGCCGGCGTGCCCAGAATGCCCGCACCCTTGATTTCGTACTCGCCGCTGCCAGCAACCATAAACGGCTCCCCTGAAATGGAAGAGTAGTTGCCGGATAGCGGACTTTTGGGGTTGCTGACGATCACCGCATCCGCAGCTCCGCGGACGGGCGACAGCCCGGTATTGCTCCCGAAAGGGTCCGTGATAATGGTGATATCTTTGCCGACGATTTTGAAGCTGGAAATCCCAAACCAAGAGATAGTCATACTTAGTATATCAACTTTGATAATTAATTGCTTGACAACGCGTAGGCTGGATTTAAGCTAAAATATATATATAAATTCTAGTTCCCAGTAATAAACTCCCGGCGGAGCCGATCAAAGTTGTATTACTGAGCATAGCTTAAATATTTTACCAAAAAAGGGCTTGATTTTCAAGGAGAATAAGCGTATAATTTGGAAGCTTATGACAAATGTGGCAATTACCACTGACTATCAAACCATGCAGGACCTGCTCGCCGCGCCGGGCAGCGAAATCACAGTTCCCAAGGCTGGGGACGTTTTGGAGGGCACGGTTTTGTCAGTGGGCAAAAACGAAGTCTATCTTGACATCGAAGGCATTGGCTTAGGGGTTGTGCGCGGCCGGGAATTGTTTGACGAAACCGTTCGACTGTCTGCTCTCAAGATTGGAGATAAAGTCTTGGCCTCGGTGCTGGAGTCGGAAAATAAAGAGGGCAATATAGAACTTTCTTTCCGTCAGGCTGGGCAAGAGCGAGTTTGGCAGACTTTGGAAGAAAAGATGAGAAGTCGGGAAATTATCAACACCAAGATTTTGGAAGCCAACAAGGGCGGTTTGATGGTTGAGATAAACGGGGTGATGGGGTTCCTTCCCGTATCTCAGTTATCCACCGAACATTATCCTCGCGTCGAAGAGGGGGACAAAAACAAGATTCTGGAGGTGCTCAAAAGCTATATTGGACAAATGTTTGACGTCCAAATTATCACGTCAGACGCTCACGACGAAAAGCTAATCGTTTCCGAAAAAGCCACCAGCGAAGAGGCCTTGCGCGCCAAGGTCGCCAAGCTCAAAATCGGGGAGATTGTCGAAGGTGAAATTTCGGGAATCGTGGATTTCGGGATTTTCCTCAAATTTGGCGACGGGCTGGAAGGACTGGTCCACATTTCCGAATTGGCCTGGAGCAGGATCGAGCATCCCAAGGATTTGTTCAAAGTCAGCCAGAAAATCAGGGCGCAAATCATTTCTATCGAAAAAGATCGCATTTCGCTTTCCCTCAAGCGGCTCGAGCCCGATCCCTGGCTGGAATTGATCAAAAAATACGAAGTCGGTCAGACTGTCAAAGGCAAAGTTATCCGCCTCATGCCGTTTGGCGCTTTTGTCGAACTGGAGCCGAACGTCTTCGGCCTTGTGCATTCAGTCGAGCTGTCCAACGAGGAAGTCAAAGACCCGTCGGAGGTGGTCACGGTTGGGACCGAAATGGATTTCAAGATCATTACCATTGAACCCCAGGAGCATCGTTTGGGATTGTCGCTTCGTGCTGTCAAACAGGCATAATCAAAAACCCGCTTCTACGAGCGGGTTTTTTTTATATGCTTTGTTCTATTTGGAGCAGGTCTTGGTAAATCACCTCGTTGTTTTCAACCCAGTGGTCCATCGGCGGCTGTTTGTACAAGCCGTTCATTTGTTCAAAAGTCATCCGCGCATATTTGATTTTTGAGCCTTTCGGGTAATTTTCCAAAAATCGATTCATGGCGACCACGCCTTCGGTCAGGTTATCGCCCATGTCCCAAAGCGTGGATCCGCCGATGCCCCAGCAGTTGGCTGTGGTTTTGGGATATTTACGGCACAAAGTGCTTTCCGCATTGGACAGAGCCACAATTTTTTTCCAATTTTTCAAAGTGATCAGTGTCGGGACCGTATCAGTAAGCGGTGAGCCGTATGCCGCAAGATATTTGGTAACGCGTCCGGTCAACCGCTGCTGTTTTTCATATTGTTCCCGCGCCAACCTTTCGGCATACTTTTGGGTTGCTTTTTCGGACAGATACTGCAGGAATTGTTCATGGTCGCCGATAAAAAAAATAAGGCCCTGGCCGTTGGCGCTTACCGCCGAGGCGTAGGTCGTATGAGGAATGATCAGACTTATCAGGCTTGCCAGGATGAGGAGGATAATCAATTTGTGTACAACGGACAAGGAAGCGAAGGATGCTTTCAGCGGTTTGATTTTTGGTTTGATGATTTGGAGAATGTCCATGAGGAATGGGATGCAACGCTAACGGTATCAAATTTTTATTCCCTGGTCAATCTTTTGGTGCCGGGGGCGGGAATCCAACCCGCACGGGGTTTCCCCCAAGGGATTTTAAGTCCCTCGTGTCTAGCTGTTCCACCACCCCGGCTTTTGGAGGCCACGGCGGGAGTTGCACCCGCGTATGGCGGTTTTGCAGACCGCAGTGTTAGCTACTTCACCACGTGGCCGACTTGTAATATTATAGTTTACTCGTTTGGTTTATAAAAGCCCCCGCCGTTTAGACGGGGGCTTTATTTTAGTTTATATATTTTAAGTGCTTTTTGTACCGGCCTGTGGTGTAGGCCACCCAAGGACTGAATCCTCTGGCCTCATATTTTTGAAGCGCGATGTCGAGGTTGAATTTGCAATCCCGCAATTGGTCAATGGTGTAAGGGGAATTTTTGTTCCAATTGATTTGGGCCAGTCCCACGTCAATGGAGCCGTTTCGATTCAACCCCTTATTGTCCCTGGTGCATTCATGCGTGCCATTTTCGGCTTTCAAGATGGCAATGAAGGTTTTACAATTGCTTCCGAGTTTGGAGCAGACATAGGCTTTGATTGCCGGCTCATGCATGTAGATCTTGCCAGTGTCAGAATCAACGTCGATTTTGATCGGGTCTTCCTCGATTTCGACTGGTGTGGCTTCTATATCCGGAATTATGATTTTGGGAAAGTTTTTTATTTCAAAGACGAGCGGGGTTTTGTTTTGGGCTGAAGCAGCGGCGCTGTGAGGAAACAGCGACAAGGTCAGCGATGCGATAGCAGTGACCAGGATAAGCCGGTCGACTGCACTCAACCGTTCAAAACGTGCTGTCATTGAAATTCCTAAACTTTTTTTGAACCGCGCTCCTGTAGCTTGGGACAAAAAAAGTCGGTTTAGACCTTTATTAAAGAACAAGTTCATGTTGCCTGCCCCGCCCCCGCCGAGGCGGGGGACGGGGTACGCAACTGAATAGCTTAGCATAAAACCGGCCTCTTGTCAAGGCTTAAAAGGCGTGCTAAAATTTGTGAGCTTAAGTGAGTTTTTGCGCGGGTGGCGAAATTGGTACACGCACATCCTTGAGGTGGATGCGGCCGCAAGGCCTTGGAGGTTCGAGTCCTCTCCCGCGCACCACAAACGAACTAAACGGCTTTTTGGAAGCCAGAAGGTGGGACGCGCGAAGCGCGTCCCACTGATTTCCCCCCATTTTCCCAAACGAATTTG